>Ga0182793_1000094_pt1 | contig 79448 bp, 81 predicted proteins | sample Passage237A_FD_130498 | JGI IMG/M metagenome (GOLD analysis project Ga0182793, IMG submission 130498) | Cellulose adapted compost microbial communities from Newby Island Compost Facility, Milpitas, CA, USA - Passage2 37A (version 2) (version 2) ... | reverse complement strand
CCCCCCCCCGCGTGGGCGCCGCGGGCGGAGGACCCCTCGCCGCGCGGGGGGGGGGAGAGTTGCCCTCGCCCCCCCCCCCCCCGCGACTACCGCCTGTGCGATGGCAGGGCCGCGCACGCGCAAGGCGGCGCATCGTTTTCACGCGCCCAATCCGTCCAATCCACCTCGCTTGTCGCGCAGCCCGGCCATGCTCGCCGATAGCCGCCCCCCTCTCTGCCGAGCGCTCACGCGCCCCCGGGAGGCATGGCGGGGGCCATGCCTCCGGCCTGCACAGAAAAAGGATTGGAACAATGGCAAGGACATCGAAGATGGCGAGGGCCGGCACGGTTGCGATGGTGGCGGAAGCAGCGGCAGACGCGGACGTTCGCAGCGTCGGAGAAACGGAAGCGGTTGCGGCGGTTGAGACCGGCGCGGAAACCGTGTCAGTCGCGGCAAACGGCGAGACGGTTCTCATCCCGCTCAACAAGCTGAAGAAGTCACCCCGCAATGCGCGCAAGACCCCGCACAGCGAGGCGGAGATCGAAGCCTATGCGGCCAGCATCGCCGCCAAGGGCATCCTGCAAAACCTCGTGGTGGAGCCTGAGCTTGACGCGGAGAAAAAGCCGACCGGCTTCTATCTCGTCACCATCGGGGAAGGCCGCAGGCTGGCGCAGTTGCTGCGCGTGAAGCGCAAGCAGATCAAGAAAACGGAGGGTATCCGCTGCGTCATCGACACGGCGAACGATCCGTTCGAAATCAGCCTTGACGAGAATGTCACGCGCACCGCCATGCACCCCGCCGACCAGTTCGAGGCCTTCCGCGAGCTTGCGGAACATCGCGGATGGGGCGCGGAGGAAATCGCGGCCCGCTTCGGCGTCACCGCGCATGTGGTGAAGCAGCGGCTTCGGCTCGGCGCGGTCAGCCCGAGGCTGATGCAAGTCTATCGTGACGGCGGCTTGACGCTCGACCAGTTGAGGGCCTTCGCCATCACCGAGGATCACGCCCGGCAGGAGCAGGTTTACGAGAACCTGTCCTATAACCGCGATCCGTCCTTCATCCGCCGCGACATCATGAAGACCCACATTCCGGCAACGGATCGGCGCGCGATCTTCATCGGTGCGGAAGTCTACACGGAAGCAGGCGGCAACATTGTCCGCGATCTGTTCACGGAGGATCGTGGCGGCTTCTATGAAGACGCCGCGCTATTGGAGCGGCTTGTCATCGAGAAACTGGAAGGCATCGCCGCGCAGGTTCAGGAGGCGGAAGGCTGGAAGTGGGTTTCGGTTCATATCGATTATCCCCACGCCCACGGCCTGCCGCGCACCTATCCGCATCCGGTGAAGCTTTCCGAGGAAGACGAAGCCGCCTGCGCTGTCGCACAGGAGGAATATGACCGCCTGTCGTCGGAGTATGAAGGCGCGGAGGAGCTTCCCGACGACGTGGACCAACGGTTCGGGGAGCTTGAAGCCGAGATCGAGCGCATCGACGCCAAGCGTCATGCTTACGATCCTGACGAGATCGCGCGCGGTGGCGTCTTTGTCGTGCTGTCGCCGGACGGAGAAGCCCGCATCGAGCGCGGTTTCATCCGTCCAGAGGACGAGAAGCCCGAAGCGGAGGAAGCCAGCGATGGCGAAACCGTCATCGATGGCGTGCGCGTCAACGGTGATGGCGAGATCATCGAGGACGGCGACGATGCAGCCGCACATAACGCCGACGACGAGGACGCAGGGGATGACGGCACGCCGCTGTCCGACCTTCTCGTCCGCGAGCTGACCACGCATCGCACCCTTGGCCTGCGGGTCGCCCTTGGCGAGCAGCCGGACATGGCCTTAATCGCCGTCACCCATGCGCTCGCCGCGCAGAGCTTCTATCGCGGCGGTGACGCCCATTGCCTCGACATCCGCACCGTCAGTCCACCCCTTGGCGGACACGCGGACGGCATCGAGGATACGGCGGCGGCAAAGGCGCTCGCGGATCGTCACGCCGGATGGGCGGCGGACATGCCGCGCGACGTGGCGGACCTGTGGGGCTTCATCACCGGGCTGGACCATGCAAGCGTCATGGCGCTGTTCGCGCATTGCGCCTCGCAGACCGTTAACGCGGTGAAAGTGCCTTGGGAGCGCAAGCCGCGCGCGCTTGAGACGGCTGACAAGCTGGCAAGCGCACTTGCGCTCGACATGACCGCGCACTGGACGCCGACGGTGCGAACCTATCTCGGCCGCGTGACGAAGGCGCTCATCCTCGATGCTGTACGAGAGGCCGTCAGCGGTGAGGCGGCGGATCGCATCGCCAGCATGAAGAAGCAGCCGATGGCAGAAGCCGCCGAGCAGCTTCTTGCCGGGACGGGATGGCTGCCGCCGCTGATGCGCACCGCGCCGGTTGCGGAAGCGTCGGGTGGGTCTGTCGAGGACATCGGCGCGACCGAGGCAAGCGAAGGCTTCCCCGAAGCCGCCGAGTGAGCCGCCGCGGCCGGGGTCGCATCGCGCGGCCCCGGCCAGCTTTCTGACATCGCTCGAGAATGTTCCGGCCGCGCCTGACCGGCGCGGCCGGAGACCTCGACCGCACGACAGCAGGACACGAGACCATGAAGACCGATGCAAAACAGCGGGCGACACTGACCCGCATGGAGACGGCGCACGCCGAGACCGCGCGCCACCTTGCCGTCATCGAGCGGCAGGTTGAAGCGCGCGCCGAACGCATGACGACGAGCAGCCGCGTCAAGGCTCGCCAGTTTGGCCGTGCCTCCGCCACCTGGAGCCGCGCCGACGAGCGCGACGTTCAGGCTAACGTCGCGGCGCTGCGCTTTGCGCGGCGCGGCGAGATCGATGCGCTGTCCCAAAAGCTGGCGCGGCAGGCCGGAGCCATCGCGGCACACTGCGTTCGCTGCCGGATCAACGAACCGGCAGGGGAGGGCGTGTCATGATGCCGCGCTTTCCCCGCACCGAAGCCCTGATCCCCGACGAACTGCTGGCCAAGCTGATCGAGAACGGCCGCACCAGCGAGGAGCGTGACGGCTTCGATCCGTTCCCGGTCGTGAAGCTGTTCACGCCTGATGGTGCCGCGACATGGCTCATCACGGAAGCCTGTCCCGAAGGCGAGGACGTTCGCCTGTTCGGCCTGTGTGACCTTGGCATGGGCAGTCCCGAACTCGGCTACCTGATGCTCAGCGAGATCGAGGACGTGCGCGGCAAGCTCGGCCTGCCGGCCGAGCGCGACCTCTATTTCAAGGCCGAACACCGGCTCAGCACCTACGTCAAGCTCGCGTGCCATGCCGGGATGATTGTCGCTTGAAATCGCGATCCGGCGCGTGGTCGTGACGCGCCGCATCGTCTCCATCATAACGGAGGCACCGACATGATCGCGCTAATCGCCGTCATCGTCATGCTGATCGGCATGATGTGTGTCCTCGCCTACACGCTGGCGATTTACGCGCTGCCCTTTATGCTCGCGCTCGCGGCGATGCGCTTCGCCTACGGCACCGGAGCTGGATGGATCGGCGCCGGTATCGTCGGCATTGTCGCTGGCGTTGCATCCTTCGGCATTCTGACCCTTCTGTTTGCCATGCTGCGCGCCCCGATCCTGCGGGTCGCATTGGCGCTCATATTCGCCACGCCTGCCGCCGTGGCGGGATATGCGCTCGTGCATGGCGTCACCGGCGAGGCCGTTCCACCGCTGGTGTGGCGGCAAATCGTCTGCCTCGCAGGGGGCGCATGTGTCGGCGTGGCCGCCGTGATACGGTTGGCAACATCCGCTAGTCCGCAATCCTGAGCCGGTTCGTTGAACGCGGAAGTTATCGGCGCACAAAATATTCCGTGCCGCCCCTGAGCGTGGGCGTCGCCCTGCGGGCCGGGCTCTATGCGCTGCTGCGGCGGCTTCCGAAGCCCCTTGCGGGTCTTCGCCTTCGGTCACGATCCTTGACGCGAAGAGAGGCGGCGGACATTCGCCGGTCGCCCCCGGCTCGCGTCAGCATCGCGTTTGGCGGTCCTAGCCAGCAGCGGAGCGGCAGACGTTCGTCAGATAGAGTTACACCCTGACCTTCGCGCTGGACCATGGTGTCGATCGAGGCCGGGAGCGAGTCGCAGCGGCTTGTGCTGGGAGGGCGCCATTACCTTTGTTGGCGTTTTCTTGCCGTGCCGAACACGATGGCGATGCGAGTGACGGGCGGATGGCCCGGACCTTTCGATTGTCGTCGATGACGGCGACATTCAGGACATCATCGTCTTGCCGTTGAGGTTCGGGTCCGTTCTTGATGGAGCCGAGATAGCCGTGTGCGGCGCGAAGCGAGAAAGTGTGCCTCCGATCGCCATCGCCAGATCGCGGTTTCCTCTGACTGTCCTTTTCAAGCCGCTCCCACGGGCGTCCTCGATTGGTTTGGTCTGACCGAAGACCGGCGACGAAAGCGTCGCCTCGATCTTGAACCTGCAACGTCCGCCGCCAGCTTTTTTCCGCCGCCTTCGGCTTTGCATCGCGAGCCAAAAAAGCTGTCGCCGGCCGCCCTCCACGTTGTTTCGGCCCCAAGGGTGCAGGCCGATCGTCCCCGGTCCGTCGACCATCATCGAGGTCGCGATGGGCGCGGCCCGACCAGCAGAAGGAAACCACGACATGGCTACGATCGGCACTTTCTCCCGCACCGAGAACGGCTACAGCGGCTCGGTCAAGACACTCACCCTCAACGTCAAGTCGGTGAAGTTCGTCGCCGCCGAAGGCGACAACGAGAAGGGTCCGGACTACCGCGTCATCGCCGCTGGAACGGAGTTCGGGGCGGCGTGGAAGAAGACGTCCGACAAGGGCAACGACTACCTCTCCGTCAAGCTCGACGACCCGTCGTTCCCGGCTCCAATCTATGCGAGCCTGGTGGAGAGCGAAAGCGAGGATCTGGCGCTCATCTGGTCGCGCCGTCGCGCCGCCGACTGAGACCGGCCACCAGCGAGGCCCCGCGCAAGCGGGGCTTCGTCATGCTCATATCCGCCACCGCAAGATAAGGAATACGGCGAGCTGCGCTCGCATTGTTCCGATCGGCTGCGGCTGAAGCCCTTGCCGATCGAGTGGGGAACCAAGGGGTCTTACCCCTTGCTCCCCGCAAATGCCGCCTGTTGCGGAGCAGGGCCGCGGCCTCGCAGAACGGCCGATCACCACGTCGGCATCACATCGTCATCCGCTCCGCTCGCCTCGCAGCCTGGCCCCCGCGCGCCGGCATGTGCCCCCTCCATCCCCGCGCGCTCACGCGCCCCCGGAAGGCATGTCGGGGGACATGCCTTCGGCATTAACGGGAAAGGACAGGACAATGAACTTCATCAGCAGCAGCCAGACCCCGCAGGCAGTGAATAGCGGTTTCCGCGTGGACATCTCGCGCGGGCAGCGGATCGGCCGTGTGTCGTCGGAATGGTTCTCTCGCCCGAACGATCAGCGTTATTTGTCGCTCACAGAGCTTTACGATGCCGTGAAGATGCGCGCGGATCGTGCGAAGACCCGCACCGTCGAAAGCCGCGCCGTTCGCGTTGAGGCGAGCAGGGACAACGCCGAGCGGCTTTCGCTGATCGTCCCCGGACAGGACCAGCCGATTTCCCCGACGCATTGGAGCTTTGGGCAGTTGTGCAGCCTTGTCGGCGCACCCGCAACCTATATGCGCCAGCTTGCCGCGCCGCTCGCAGGCATCAACTTACAGCATGGCTTGCTGTCGCATCGCGCCTTATCCTGACACTGTGATCCTGTCTCAGAATCAGGCATGGGGAGGCATCATCGGCGGTTCCGATGAGGCTCTTCAGACGTCCGAGTCAAGCGTTCCCGCAGCGTAAGCGAGGACAACGCTTGACGCGGCGGCGACTCCACAAGCTTGTTCATGGGGTGCAGGCAAAGTCCTGCACCCCTGCCACGTGGCGAACGGGAGAGCGCGAGGGGAACCCCTCGCATTCCAAACAAAAGAGTTGCGCCGAAGGCGCTCCGTTCAGGTATCGTGCGTGCAGTTATATTTTACCGACCTTGGCGCTGTTTCGCGCCCGCTTTCCATAGATGGTTTCGCAGTGAACACTGCGCCCGGCGCGCTTGACACGGCCGAGCGCGCCGGGCTGATCGATGACATGCCCTTCATCCTGATGGATGACGGCAGCTACGATCTTGATCTCAACCGGTTCTTCCGCGCCTGTCCCGCTATGGGGGCGCGATCGCCGAACACGTGGCGCTCCTACGCACGCGATATTCTTGTTTGGGCACGCTTCCTCCACGAACGCCGCGGCGGCAAGACGGTCTGGCAGGCCGACCGCCATGACGTGTTGGCGTTTCATCGGGCACGGCGCCTGTCGGACGCCGCATACCGCATTTCGGCGTCGAGCTGGAACCGTTGCGTTGCCGCGCTTGACAAGCTTTATCGCTGGGCCGTTGAAGAGGAGATCATCACGACCTCGCCCTTCGGCTACGGCGTCGCGCTACGGCGGGCGTCGGGTAGGCGCGCCATGGTGGCCGTCACGACGAACCGGGCACGTGAGCGCGCAGCGCGTCGGCACGATACCCGATACATTGACCTCGGCCGCTACCTGCTTTTTCGCGACGTCGGGCTGAGAGGACGTCTGCCGGACGGTTCCGAGGATCCTGCGTGGCGTGGCCGCAATGGGGAGCGGAACGCCCTCTTCGCCGAGCTTCTCGTCACGACCGGTTTGCGGCTGACCGAGGCCGGCAGCCTGCTCCTGACGGAGCTTCCGCGCCTGACCGAGGCTGGATCGCGCTCAGCGCCGTTCGATCTTGCCGGTCCGATCGCCAAGGGCGGACGGCCACGGCGCATCCCTATTCCCCGCAGGGTGCTGAGGATGATCGCCGACTACATCGACTTCGAGCGCACGATTTCCGCCTCCCGGTCCGAACCGGCGCTGTCCGATCCGCTCTGGCTAATGCCGGTGGACAGGAAGGTAAGAGATGACGCAGGCAAGCGTGTTCGGGTCGACCGCCTGACGCCACGCGAGCGCCGGCGCGTGCTGATCGGTGCACCCGCTACGGCGCAGCATGCCGTGCTCTGGCTGACCGAATGCGGCCAGCCTGTCCCGCCGGCCACCTGGGAAGCTGCCTTCCGCCGGGCCTGCGTCCGCTGTCGTCGCTTCGGCATCGAGATCGACGTGACGCCGCATACCTTGCGGCATACCTTCGCCGGCAACATGCTCTCCATGCTGATCCGCGAGCAGATCGGCTCGGTGTTCGATCCGCAGGACCGGCACGGCGCGGCCTACCGGCGGATTCTCTGCGATCCGCTGCAGAAGCTGCAGCACCTGCTGGGGCACGCCAGCGTGACCAGCACCTACATCTATCTCGACAGCCTTGCCGAGGCGCAGGAGCTGGTCGAGGCGGCCGCGGATCGCTGGGCAGAAGATACGGCTGGAGATGCCGCATGATTGCCGCGATGACTGCCTTAAAGCGGTGGCCGGGCCGCCGTGCACTGTTTCCCGAAGCCTTGCCCGACCCCGAGGGTGAAGCCGTCGCTGCGATCGCGTCGCTGCGCTTCTCCGTCACGCTTGCGGACCGTAGCAAGACAATCGACCTGACGATGCTCAGCGGCCGCAGGGCGTTGGCCCGGAGTTTTGCCGGTGCTCTCTGGCGCGCCTGCCAGGTCGGCGGTCCGGCCGGCTCGATCTCGACCGCTTCCGCCTATGCCAATGCGCTTAAGACGTTCTGGCGGTATCTCGACGCCGTTAGTCCCCACGTCGTCAGATTGTCCGACGTGAGCGCCGCCTGCATCGACGGCTTCGACGCCTGGATGGAGGAGAGCGGCCTGCATCCCAATCACCGGCTGCACCGGATGAGCAAGGTGCTCAACTTGCTGCGGCTCGCCGAAGCCGCCGAGCCCGGCCGCCTGCCGCCCGATGCCTCGCGGCGCTTGATGTACACGAGCGACCGGCCGGGCGTGCGCGCCCGGCCGCGTGATGCCTATGGCGACGATATCGCGAAGGCGTTGCGGACCGCGGCACGCACCGATCTGGCCGCCATCATCCGTCGCTTCGCTGACGCAGATCGAATGCCGACGGTCGAGGACGCCTTTCGAAGCAGCGCGCTCGCGGCGGCACACGAAGCGGCCATGGCGGCGATCGATGCGGAAGGCGTCATTGGGCACAGGCATCCTCTCTTCAAGCGGCTCTACACACTCCGCCGTGAGAGCGGCTTGCCGAAAGATCGCCTGATCCACGATCTGCCTGGCCGCCGGCCCCTGCTCGCCGCCGACCTCGTGTCGCTCATAGTCCTTGTCTCGCTCGACACGGGGCTCGAGATCGAAGCGATCAAGGACCTGCGGGCAGATTGCCTGAAGAATCCGGCGGGTGGCTATGTCGAGATTGAGTATTGTAAGCGGCGGGCGCGCGGCGCTGAGTGGAAGCGGCTGCGCGTGCGCGACGGCGGTTCCTCGACTCCGGGCGGTCTGATCCGCAAGGTGCTGCAGTGGACCGGCCCGGCGCGAGACCGGCTCGGCGCCGATACGCTCTGGGTCCACTACGCCTGGGGCCGCTTGATCCCGCGCGTGCTTGGCATGAAGGAGCCTGTGGCTTCATGGACCCGCCGGCATGACATCCGCGATGAACAGGACCAGCCCCTTCGTCTCAACCTGACTCGCCTGCGCAAGACTCACAAGGCGGCATGGTACCGGCGCACGGGCGGCCAGCTCGAGCGCTTTGCCGTTGGGCACAGCACCGCGGTTGCGGCCAATCACTACGCCGACATTCCCGCGCTTCGCCATATTCACGAAGCCACGATCGCCGACGCCATGAGCGATGCGCTTGACGCAGCCCTGCGTCCCTGCGTGCTGTCGCCGGACGAGGAAGCGGCCGTCCGGGTCGATCCCGACCACGCGACCGGTCTTCCCATTTCCGGCGCCGCCGCTGTCACCGCGTTGCTCCGCGGCGAACAGGATGTCTGGCTCGCCAGTTGCGGCGGGTTCTACGCGAGCCCGTTCGGCCCAGAGGGCGAAGCCTGTCCGTCGCCCTTTTGGGGCTGTCTCGAATGCAGCAACGCGGTGATCACGGCCCGCAAGCTGCCCGCGCTGCTGTCGTTCCTCAGCTTTATCAGGACGCAGAGACAAGCGCTCACCGAAGCCGACTGGACGACCAAGTTCGGCCGCGTTCATGGCCGGATCGCCGATCAGATCCTGCCCCGGTTCAGCGAAGCCGAGATTGATGAGGCGCGACAGGCTGCGGCTGCGGACCCGAGGCTGATCTACCTTCCGCCTGAAGCGGGAGCGCCATGATGCCAGCACCGATCACACTTCCAGCCAGACCTTCTTTGCCCTCGGTCATTTACAGTGACGACGAGCCCGTGCTCGCCGGCGTCGCAATCAGGGACGATGCCGACCGCGCGCAGCTCCACCGTTTCGGTGACGATCACTGGGATTTGAGCGCCGCCATCTTCCGGGTGAACGCGCGCTACAGCAATTACCGGCTCAACTTCGCCCGCATCGCCGATCCGGTCACGCGCCGTCTGGCGAAAGAGTATGTAATCGCCCGTCTGCGCATCCACTTGCCGGGATATCGTGCGCCCTGCGGCGCGACCTCGGCGATCCGGCTTCTGCGCTACATCCAGCACTTTGCCGCGTTCCTTCGGACGCAGCTCGGCGCCGTCGACCTCGGCCGAGTGGATCCGGCTTTGCTCGACGCCTATCTGGTGCATGCCCGCGACGGCGGCCGGGGAACGCCCCACGAGACGGTGAAGTATGTCGAGGTGCCGATTGCCCTGCACCACCTGGCGCCGTGGCTGGCCGGCGGCGGTATCGGCTTTCTGCCGTGGCGCGGGCGCGCCGCGCACCGTGTCGCCGGCCGGCCGCCGGCGCCTGCCGAGAACGCCACGCCGCGCATTCCCGAGCCGGTCATCGGCGCCATGCTTCGCTGGGCGCTCAAGTATGTTGAGATCTATGCACCCGACATTCTCGCGGCGCGGGCGGAGCTGGATGCTCTCGAGGCCCGCTGCGCCCGGCTGATGGCGCGGGATCAGCAGACCGGACGGGCCGTCGCCAGGACCTATCGGGCCCGCGTGGCGAAGTGGCTCGACGCGCGCCGGGCTGCCGGCCGGGGTATCCCGATCTGGGAGCGCGCGCCCAACGCCGCCCGCCGGATCGATCCGCTGACCGGCCAGGAGCTGCCACCCTACAATCTGCACTTGATGCGGCTGCACGCCGGTGCGCCGGAGAGCGGCCGCGTCAGCCAGTCCGAGGCGACCGCGCGACTGATCGAGGAGATGGCTGCCGAGCTCGGAACCGAGGTTGGCGGTCTCGATACGCCGATCTCCATTGATCCGGACACCGGCCTGTCATGGCGCGAGCGCTTCGACGGCCTCAGTCTCGCCCGCGAGGAGCGGATGCTGCAGGGCGCCTGCTATATCGTCTGCGCCTATCTCACCGGCATGCGCGACAGCGAGGTGCAGGCGATGCAGCCGGGCTGCGTGTCGCCGGTGCGTAGCGGCGACGGCCTGGTCGAACGCTATCGGGTGCGCAGCACCGTCTACAAGCGCCATGGCCCGCGCGGCGTGACGGCCGACTGGATCACCATTGAGCCGGTCGCCCGCGCCGTGGAAGTCATGGAGGTGCTCTCGGCGCGCAATCGCAAGGAGAAGGGACTCTCGTCCCTGTGGGTGACGCTGAAGGATTGGCCCTGGAGCGCCGATCACCTCGGCATGGGCGCAACGGCAACGCTCAATCTGTTCCGCGACGGCCTGGACGCGCGTTCGGAAGGCGGACCAGCGATCCCGCGCCCCGGCGACGAGCCGTGGAAGTTCACGACGCGGCAGCTGCGCCGCACAATTTCCTGGTACATCGCCAACCGGCCGTTCGGCACCATCGCCGGCAAGATCCAGTACAAGCACGCCTCGGTCGCCATGTTCGAAGGTTATGCCGGATCGGCGCGGGCCGACTTCCGCCTCGCCGTCGAGCGCGAGCGCGCGCTCGGCCAGCTCGACGACATTGTCGCCCATTACGAGGCCTATCTGCGCGACGAAGGTCCGGCCGGACCGGGTGCGGCGCGATTGCGACGGGAGTTCGCCCGCGTCCACGACGAGATCGGTGATCTTCCCGGCCGGATCATGGACCGCAAGCGGTTGCGCACCACGCTCGCCCATCTCGGACGGACGTTGCATGTCGGCTTCCTCAATGACTGCCTCTTCGATGCGGCGACCGCCCTCTGCCTCACGGACGTGGCGGATCCCGAGCGAACGGCGCCGGCGCTTTCCCGATGCAGTCCCGATCGCTGCCCGAACGCCTGTCTGACCGCCCGGCATCGCGAGCCGTGGCAGGCCTCGATCGCCGAGGGCGAAGGGCTGCTTGCCGACCGGCGCCTGTCGCCGTTGCAACGCGAAGCCATCGCGCGCGACAACGAACGCAAACGCCGGCTCATCGCACCCCTGATAGAGGGCGCCGCATGAGCGCGCTCGGCCCGAAGAGCGAGGCGGCGCTGCGGGCGGCGATGGCACGGCTGCTCGACGGCCGCCCCGAGCGCACCGACGGCGCGCTGACCGTCGCCAACCTGGCGCGCGAGGCCGGAGTCAGCCGGGCGACGGCGAACCGTGCGGTCGATGTTCTCGCCGAGTTCCGTGCCGCCGAAGCACGCCACCGGCGAGCCACTCCGAGAGCCCTCAAGGAGCGCATCCGCGCGCTCGAGGCCGAGCTGCGCGCCGTGCGCGGCGCCGAGATCGCCGAGCTGCGCGGCCTCGCCCGCACGCTCGCCCAGCACATCCAGGTGCTGACGCTGCAGATCGCCGAGCGGGATGCGGTGATAGCCGGTCTGCAGGACGAGCTTGACCGATCGCGCGAGGCCAAGGTCGTCGCGCTGCGACGCCCGCCGCGAGACGGCGCCGGCTGAGAGCCGCGCAACTGCCTATCGTCGACCGGTCTTGCGGTCGTCGGTCATGGGTGCCTCTTCAAGCTCGCCCGTCGAGGCAGGGGCTCGGGTGTGGCAGACGCTGCCAGCCCATCAACCCTGTTCCGCACCAGCACCGAGAACAGGGTGTGACGGGCCGGCCCCCCCGCGTCTGCCCCTGCCGCCTCGCCCTCGACGGAGAGGGCGAGCTGAAGGAGGCACCCATGACCACAGATCGCAGCAACTCGACCCGGACTGATATCTACGAGCGTGTCACCAGCCAGATCATCGCCGCCATCGAAGCCGGCGCCGGCGACTACCGGATGCCGTGGCATCACGACGGATCGGCCATCACCACGCCGGTCAACGTCGCCTCGTGCAAGGCCTATCGTGGCGTCAACATCCTCTCGCTCTGGGCCGCGGCGCACGCGGCCGGCTATCCCGCCGGCATTTGGGGCACCTACCGCCAATGGCAGGCGCTCGGCGCCCAGGTTCGCAAGGGCGAACGCGGCCATCTGGTCGTGTTCTGGAAGACCACCGATCGCGGCGATGCGGACGCCCAACACGGCGACGAGGATCGCGACGAGCCCGCCCGGCGGATGTTCGCCCGCGGCTACACCGTCTTCAACTGCGCGCAGGTCGACGGCTACACACCGCCCGAGACGCCGGAGCTGCCCGAGGTCGAGCGGATCGAGCGGGCCGAACGGTTCTGCGCGGCCCTCGGCATCGACATCCGCCACGGCGGACCGCAGGCCTACTACCGCCCGTCTACCGACCAGGTGCAGATGCCGGAGTTCGCCTGCTTCCGCGACGCGGTCGCCTACTACGCCGTGTTGCTGCATGAATGCGGCCACGCTTCCGGCGCCAGGCATCGCCTCGACCGCGATCTTTCCGGACGCTTCGGCTCGGCCGCCTACGCGATGGAGGAATGCACGGTCGAGCTCTTGAGCGCGATGATCTGCGCCGATCTCAACCTGAGCGTCGAGCCGCGACCCGACCACGCCCGTTACATCGCCTCCTGGCTCAAGGTGCTGCGTTCCGACTCGCGCGCCATCTTCACCGCCGCGAGCAAGGCGCAGGAGATCACCGACTGGATGCACGCGCAGCAGGTCGGCGATCGCCAGCACGAGGTCCGGGGCGCCGCATAGGCGCCCCTGCTCGATCAGTTGACGGTTCGCTCCTGGAACAGCGTCTCGATCAGCGGACACTCCGGGAGCGTGCCGTCGCCGCACTGGGCAACGACGTCCTCGAGCACCCGCTCCATGCGCCTCAGGTCGGCGATCTTCGCCCGGACGTCGGCAAGGTGGACGGCAGCGACATCGCGTGCTTCGGCACAGGGCCGGTCGCGCTCGTCAACGAGACGCAGGAGCTCACGGATTTCGTCAAGCGAGAACCCGAGCTCGCGCGCCCGCAAAACGAAGCGAAGCCGCCGCTCGTGAGTGCTGTTGTAGCTGCGATAGCCGCTCGCCGTGCGCGGCGGCTCGGGCAGAAGGCCGACCTTCTCATAATAGCGCACCGTCTCCAGATTGCAGCCCGTCCGCCGGGCGAGCTCGGCCCGCTGTATGCCCTTCATCCCGGCGTGATCGCCCATCGCAAAAAGCCCTCTTGACTCTGTAGTTGCTACAGACTGCACACTAGCGCCTGGATAGGAATTCGGCAAGGAAAGCGAGTCCTGACATGAATGCATCGCGATATGGACCAGCAGACATTGCACCGACTGCAGCGAAGCTGACGACGCCCGAGCAGAATGAGGTCCGGCGGCAGCGCCTGGTCGCAGTCGGCGGTATTCTCGGCGCCATCGGCGCCTCGTCCTGCTGCATCATTCCACTCATCCTGTTCAGCCTTGGTATCAGCGGTGCCTGGATTGGCAATCTGACGGCACTTGCCCCCTACAAGCCCTTCTTCGTCGCTGGGACGACAGGCGTTCTCGGCTACGGCTTTTACCTCGTCTACTGGAAGCCACGGCGAGCCTGCGCCGACGGCGAAGCCTGCACACGCCCCGCCCCCAGCCGCCTCGTCCAGATCGGACTCTGGATGGCAACGGTTCTCGTCGTTGCTGCCTTCGCCTTCGACTACGTTGCTCCGCTGCTGCTTTCCGCCTGATACCGAAAGGAGAGCCTCCCCCTATGAAGAGTTTGAGCGTTTGCACCCTGATCGGCTCGCTGATGCTGGCCCCTGCCGCCTGGGCCGGCGAGCGCACCATCACCTTCGCCGTCGACAACATGACCTGCGCCACGTGTCCCTACATTGTGAAGACCACGATGGCGGCGGTCCCCGGCGTCGCGAATGTGACCGTCTCCTTCGAGGCGAAGACCGCGACTGTCACCTTCGACGATGCGAAGACGAACCCCGATGCCATCGCGGCCGCCAGCATGAATGCCGGTTATCCGGCCCACCCGAGGCAGGGCAGTTGACATGAACGACCTTGCCCTGGTCCGCACCGGCGTGGCGGGCGGCATAATAGCTGCGATCTGCTGCGTGACACCCATTCTTGCCGTCCTGCTGCCGCTCGTCGGTCTGGGCGCGTGGCTCGTCAGCGCGGATCTGATGGCGTTTTCACTGCTGGCCGTCAGCCTGGGACTCATAGCGTGGGGCCTCTACCGCCGCCGGGCGAATGCGGCCTGCGGCGAGAGCAAGAACCACAAGGAAGCCTGAAGCCATGAACGATTGCTGTGCATCCTCCTCCCGGGACAAACCTGCCGTTTCTCAGCCCGCGACACTGCCGAGCTTCGCCGTGCGGCCCGATGTTACGTTTCCGGACTGGTCGGCCGTCACATTGCCGGCGGTCCGAGACGCCTTGCAGGCGATGGTCGGCTCCGACCACGTGCTCAATCGCTGGAGCGGCTACGATCCCACCACGGACCGCGTGCGCGTTGCGTTGCTCCAGCTCTACGCCGAAGACGGGCAGGCCCCGGCTATAGGCGCGCTTGCGGAACGTGCAAGTTTGAGCGAGACGGCCATCTGGCCGTTGCTCGCAGAACTTCGCCGGCGCGACCTCGTCGTTCTCGACGGCGAGCAGATCGTCGGTGCCTATCCCTTCACCGACCGCGACACCGGCCATCGGGTCACGCTGGACGGACATGTTCTCAACGCCATGTGCGCGGTCGACGCGCTCGGCATCGGCGCCATGACCGGTCGTGACGTCGCGATCGCCTCGCAATGCCGCCATTGCGGCGCGCCGATCCGGATCACGACGCGTGAGCGAGGACGGGCGCTGGCCGCCGTCGCGCCGTCGACGGCCGTCATGTGGCAAAGTGTCCGCTATGAAGGCGGCTGCGCCGCGAGCTCGCTCTGCGCGACGACCGCCTTCTTCTGCTCGGACGAGCATCTCTCCCTCTGGCGCGACGAACGTTCTGCCGACAAGCCGGGTTTCCGGCTGTCGATCGAGGAAGGACTGCAGGCTGGCCGCGCTCTGTTCGGGCCGAGCCTTGCTGGACTCGATACGGCGTCGAAGAGCACGGCGGTCGCAAGCCGCCCCTTCCCGGCCAACGGCCGCAATGGTGGCACCTACGACCTCGTCGTGATTGGCGCCGGCTCGGCCGGCTTCTCTGCCGCGATCACCGCCGCTGATCAGGGCGCCCAAGTCGCGCTGATCGGCAGTGGTACCATCGGCGGCACCTGCGTCAATGTCGGCTGCGTACCATCGAAGACCCTCATCCGCGCCGCTGAGACGCTGCACAACGCTCGCGTGGCAGCCCGTTTTGCCGGCATCACAGCCGAGGCCGAACTGGCCGACTGGCGCGGAACCGTTCGTCAGAAGGACGCGCTGGTTTCGGAGCTGCGCCGGGCCAAGTATGTCGACCTGCTCCCCGCCTACAACGGCATCGCGTATCGCGATGGGCCGGCGCGCCTCGTCGACGACGGTGTCGAGGTGAATGGTACACGCATTCCGGCCGGCAAAATCATCATCGCTACCGGCGCGCGGCCGGCAATCCCCGCCATCCCTGGGATCGAGACCGTGCCGTATCTGACCAGCACGTCGGCGCTCGAGCTTGAGAAGCTGCCGTCCTCACTGCTCGTCATCGGCGGCGGCTATATCGGCGCGGAACTCGCCCAGATGTTCGCCCGTGCCGGCGTCAAGGTGACGCTCGTCTGTCGCTCGCGACTGTTGCCTGAGGCCGAGCCGGAGATCGGCGCGGCGCTGACGGGGTATTTCGAGGACGAAGGGATCACTGTCGTCTCCGGCATCGCCTACCGTACGATCCGCAAGACTGAGGGCGGCGTTTCACTGACCGTTACGCGCGACGGCGAGGATATTGCTGTCGGCGCCGATCAGGTGCTGATTTCCACCGGCCGCACGCCCAACATCGAAGGCCTCGGGTTTGCCGAGCACGGGATTGCCATCTCGCCGAAGGGCGGCATCGTCGTCGATGACCGCATGCGCACGACGCGCGCTGGCATCTATGCCGCCGGCGACGTCACCGGCCGCGACCAGTTCGTCTACATGGCTGCCTACGGTGCCAAGCTCGCGGCCAAGAACGCCCTTAACGGCGACAGCCTGCGCTATGACAACAGCGCCATGCCGGCGATCGTGTTCACCGATCCGCAGGTGGCGAGCGTCGGGCTGATCGAGGCCGCAGCGCGCGCCGCCGGGCATGCGGTCCGCGTCTCGACGATCGGTCTCGACCAGGTGCCCCGTGCGCTTGCCGCCCGCGACACACGTGGGCTCATCAAGCTCGTCGCCGACGCCGGCAGCGGCCGGCTGCTTGGCGCGCACATCCTCGCGCCGGAAGGCGCCGACAGCATCCAGACCGCAACACTGGCAATCCGGCAGGGGCTCAGCGTCGACGATCTGGCGGACACGATCTTTCCGTACCTCACCACCGTCGAGGGCCTGAAGCTCGCGGCGCTAGCCTTCGACAGGGACGTCGCCAAGCTGTCCTGCTGCGCCGGTTGAATAGTGGCAAGGGCCTCTGAGCACCCCTCGAATCTGTCTCACGCGTCGAGATCGATCGGAAGCGTGTGGATTTTCAGACAAATGCCGCCGAAAAATCCGCCTGAGACAGGTTGACTGTTCAGATAACGCGCCGAGCAGGTGAAGACGCTGGAAGCGGAAGACGGACGCATTGAACTGCGCGCCGTGACCGGACCGGACTACGGCCGCATCTGGGACCATGAGCTTGTCGCCGCCGTGATGAAGATCGCGGGCAACGGCACGGGCGATACCATGTGGAAAGTGCCGGGCGTTTTGGATTGGGCGACCATGACGCACAATCCGTTCGTGGATATCACCAAGGACACCACCACGCTTTACGCCAGCGACCGCGATGTTTTCCTTTTCCTTGTGGACGACACGCACCCCATCGAGGCCGGACGCCTGCCGAACGGCGAGCCGGATCTGTATTTCCGGGGCTTCTATTGCTGGAATAGCGAAGTCGGCAGCAAGACACTTGGTATTGCGTCTTTCTATCTCCGCGCCGTTTGCATGAACCGCAATTTGTGGGGCGTGGAAGGGTTCGAGGAAATCAGCATCCGGCACAGCAAGTTTGCCGCGCAACGCTTCGCCCAAGAGGCGGCACCGGCATTGACCAGCTTCGCCCATTCCTCGCCCGCGCCATTCGTCGACGGGATCAAGGCGGCGCGCGAACATATTGTTGCCCGCACCGATGAGGACCGCGAAACCTTCCTGCGCAAGCGCGGGTTCAGCAAGGCCGAAACCGGCAGGATCATAGAGACCGTGCTTTCGGAAGAAGGCCGCCCGCCCGAAAGCATCTTTGACTTTGTGCAGGGCATGACGGCGCATGCCCGCACCAAGGCGCATCAGGACACGCGCCTGGAACTGGAGGGGAAGGCAAAGACCCTGCTGGAGAAGGCGATATAATCAGCGAAGGCCGCGCCGGTTGCGCGGCTCTCCGCCTTTCAGGCTTTGCACCTTCGGAAAATTTCGCGCCGATCCAGCGTTGCAGATCGGCGGCGCGGCCGTGCGCAGAACACGGCCGCCGCTCGCCGGACTGCGCCCGGCTCGCGATTCACGCACCGACCGGCTAAGGGACGATGACGGCTCGTCGAATACCTAGTATATTGGGTGGAAGTATATTAGGTAGCCGGTGACTCCTCCCGCATGAACTTACGGGAGAGAGTCGCAAGGAACCTGCGTCGGCTGAGACAGGAGAAATCTGTCTCGCAGGAGGAGCTTGCCCATCTTGCCCAGGTCAACCGCAATTACGTCGGCATGTTGGAACGCGAAGAATATGCCGCCTCCATCGATATGCTGGAGAAACTCGCCCTCGCGCTCGACATCGACCCGATCGAGTTTCTGCGCGCCGATACCTGATAACGCGCAGACATCACCGCCCGCCTGCAAAAAAAGAAGATCGTCCTGGATACGGCAATGCCCGCCGCTGGCACGAAAGCGTCAAGTTGTCAGACTATTTATCGCATCTGCGGCATAACATTATTCCGCGTCTGGAGAAGGAATGTCGCCGAAAGTTCGATTGCGGGGGTAACCGGATAATCCAGTTTGAATCTAAAGCGCATAAGTCAGAGGCACGTCGATGACAAAGCCTAACTTCAAGGACAGTCCGCCGCTGACCGATCGGGTGAACGCATATGATGAGGCGCACCTTGCTACCTATCTGCGTCTGTTGGACGCCGCCGAGGAAGGTGCCGATTGGCGCGAGGTTGTCAAAATCGTATTCGGCTTTGACGTGACATCCGATCCCGAACGCGCCAAGCGGATTCATGACAGCCATTTGGCTCGAGCGCGCTGGATGACCGAGAACGGCTACCGTCACCTGCTTGAACCCCGCATGCAGTAAGTTCCGCGACGTCTCTCATCACGACAGCCAAAGTGAATTTGTTGTCCGGTCGAAGAACCCTCTGCATTCCGATTATCTGTCTTGCCGTTTTCCCGGTCTTCGCCATAGACGGAATCATCCCGAAGCCAACGACTGAGGGGGAGGTCGCGTCATGGAGCCGCTGCAAGACTGGCGCTCACCGCAATTCGAGGAACAGTTGAGCCGGCTCGACCGTGGCGGCATCACGTTCGAGTTCCTGCGCCGCAACAAGCAATATCGCAAAGACTATCATGCCGTGGCGGAAGCCGTCGTCTCGGGAAGGCTTGAGAAGCGTGAGGCGATAGCGCGCCTTTCACGCCGCTGGGGGCTGGCCTTTCGCGGCGGACCCCGCTGCATCGGCTTTGGTCGTGCAGCCGATATGGCTGCCGCAGCTCAACCCTGCCACGCTCATTGTCACGGCCGCGCCGGAAGGCTTTGCCGCGCGTTCCTTACCTGACCCCGCAACGCTATCCATTCGCGGAGAACCGAGCAGCGACGGATTGCATGGTGTCGTCGAAGACGTACAAGGCGATCTCGGCGTCTGGCTTCCGAGCGGTGATACGGTCGTACAGGCAGGCGTTTTTCTGCCGTTCGACGAGCATTTCCATTGGCGCAGGAAAAATGCGCTTCGACTCTACCGGCACATCAGTGGCGAGCGATCCGGACCTCCGCCGCGCGAGGAACGCCTGACCCGTTTCCAGCTTCACCGGGCCGCGCTGATGCTGCGCGTATGGGACGGCGTGGAATCCGGCGAGCCGCGTCGTTTGATTGCGAGTATCCTGATCAACGAGAAGGTCAGGACGTTGCGCGCGCTCGACTGGAAGAACGCGCCGGAGCGACGGCGGCTGGCCCGCATTCTTGCCGCCGCCCGTGAACGCATCGAAGGCGGATATCTGCGCTGGCTCGCTCCCCGGGCGAGACACCAGCGGCACAATGTTGATCGCAAGACCTGACACGTCATCCCGATCCTGATGCGCAGCGGCCCGGCCATCGGCACCCACGCATGTCGCGCCAGGCGGGAAGGGGGGACACTTCTGTTAACGGCTACGAATTTCGTCACTCCTCCGAGCCGCGAATTTTTCGCCATCGTCGCACCCGACTCGCCGCCGTGATGGCGGCTGCGACGGAGGTCCGCAATGCTGGAGAAGACCGATAAGAATTGGCCGCGTTTCGTGCGAACGCCCGAGGCTGCGCGCTTGCTCGATCTGTCTCCTCGCACGTTGGAGAAACACCGCTGCGACGGCACCGGGCCGGTCTATCACAAGCTCGGCGGCCGCGTGGTCTACGCCGTCGCCGATCTTGAGGCATGGGTTGACGGTTGCGCGCGGCAGTCTACTTCGGAATCCGCGGCTGGTCATGCGGCCGGCACTGCGCGCTGAGCATCGCTATGTCGGCGAGCCGCTCATACGACAGTCAGCAACTCGAACTCTTCCGGGCGCGCGCCGGTGACATCGCTGCCCGCGACGCGCAGGACTTGATGTCCTGGCCGTTCTTTTCCCTCGCCAAAGTGCGTCGTGTGACGCCGATCGACTTCCGCATGGGCGAGGTATCGATCCGCGTCGAAGCGACCGCGGAGCACGGCATGGCCACGATCTGGGACGCCGACGTGCTGATCTGGGCCGCCAGCCAGATCGTCGACGCGCGCGACCGCGGGCTGCGCACGTCGCGCCTGATGGCCGCCACACCGTATGAGATCCTCACCTTCGTCGGCCGCAGCGATTCCGGCCTGAGCTACGACCGCCTGAAGGCGGCGCTCGACCGGCTGCAATCCACCACCGTCGTCACCTCGATCCGCCAGCCGTCCGAGCGGCGGCGGCACCGCTTCTCGTGGATCAACGAATGGAAAGAACGTCTCGACGCGACCGGCCGACCGCTCGGGATCGAATTGATCCTGCCGGACTGGTTCTATGCCGGCGTTCTCGACGACGCGCTGATCCTCACCATTGACCGTGCCTATTTCCACCTGACCGGCGGGCTCGAGCGCTGGCTGTATCGCCTCGTGCGCAAGCATGGCGGCCGGCAGACGCACGGCTGGAGCTTCGATCTCCCGCACCTGCATCTGAAGTCCGGCAGCCTGTCGCCGCTGCGCCGTTTCCGGTTCGAGCTGCGCGCCATCGTCCAGCGCCAGCCGTTGCCCGGCTACCACCTGACACTGATCGACGATCCCGACGGCCGGCAGCGCCTGATCTTCCGGCCCGCGGGTTCCGACTGCACCGTTGCGCCGCTCCAGCGGCAGGGAGGCGTGCGATGAACATGGCACGCGCCGGTGCAAAAGGTGTGGATGGACCCGTACTATTGGGAACGCCGACACCCGTACTATCAGGAACGCGAGTCCCGTACTATTGGGAACGCGCGCGCCTCTTAACTGTCTGGCGCGACAAGGCGGATTTGTCCCCCTCTAACTTTCCTAACTCAAAGTCCTTCGGACTTTTGCTAACGCGGCACGCCACCTCGCGGAATTGTGGACGCGGGACTATCGCACGTCCGATCGGTTGCGACTGCCTTAACATCATCGTGTCGCGCTTCGTCCGAGGGTTGCGGCCATGACGGCAGACCTGCGCGCGAGCGGACCAACCGACCACACGCTGGTCGAACTGACGTGGCGCGAAAAGCGCATCGAGCACCGTATCCGCTTCGGGCACATCGTCGACGAACAGCGTCTCGACCGCCATCGACGCATCGTCAGTTTCGTGCCCGGAAGTATCTTCGCCTTCGTCCGTTGGGCGGCCAATGAATACGGCACGATCATCTCGCGGATCGACATCCTGCGCACCGTGACGACCGGCGAGCCGTATCAGACGCTGCCGTTCGTGCGCCCCGGCGGCGACATCCTGTTGCGGATCAGCGGATGGCCGAAGGTGCAGCGCGTGCTGGCCGCGATCGACGCGATCGAAGCGCTCGATATCGATCCCGCTGACGTTGCGCCAGAACACTGGCGGCATCTCAACCATCGCATCAGCGTCAACGAACCGTTCCGCATCTACAGCCCCGAGCAGCACCGCGCCTGGCTGTTGCGGCGCGAGGTTTCGCCATGATCTGGCGCCACATGACGTTGCTGTCGATGCTTGCTGGCGCAGCTTTGATCGTCGTGCCGGCCTGGAGCCGGCCGGACATCCGGTTCATCTGGAACGCATCCACGAGCGTGCCGATCGGGCTCTACCGCATCGTTCCCGGCGACCAGGTCGACGTCACCGATCTCGCCGTCGTCATGCCGCCCGCGGAGCTGGCGGCATTTCTCGACGAACGTCGCTATCTGCCGCGCGGCCTGCCTCTCATCAAGCGGGTCCTGGCGCTCGGCGGCACGACGATCTGCCGGCGCGGCAGCGCCATCATCGCCTATGACGGAATCTACGGACAGGCGCTCGCGCGCGACACGCGCGGCCGACCGCTGCCCGACTGGCAAGGCTGCCGCACGCTTCATGACGGCGAAGCCTTTTTCATGAATTGGGACAGCTCCGACAGCTTCGACAGCCGCTACTTCGGGCCGCTTCCCATCACCACCATCATCGGTCGCGCCATTCCCGTCTGGACCACCGGTGCCGCCGATCCGGCCGCGGAATTCCTCCGTGCGCCGGTCTCCGACGAGCCGTAATGGCTCGCTTCTCCAACCAGATGAGGATCATTGCAATGACTCAGATTGGAGCGTTCACCCGCAAGGAAGATGGCTTCTTCGGCCGCGTACGCACACTCGTTTTCGACGCCGAGGTGTCCATTCTTCCGATCGATGAATCCGACACCGAGAATGCGCCAAACCATCGCGTCTTCTGTAACGGCATGGAAGTTGGCGCGGCCTGGGATCGCACCGGCGACCGTGCCGGTGCGTACCTCTCCGTAACCATCGACGATCCGATCTTGAACCAACCCATCCGCGCTCGCCTGTTCGAGTCCGACACCAAGAAAGATGTGTGGAACCTGCTCTGGACGCGGCGGAAGAAACAGGAAGGCGAGGGGTGACGGCTATGCGGTGCCGGCGCTCGCGCGACCGTTCTCCTGCAATCCCCTTGATCGATCGAGCGCCCATCAATCCCCTCGACCCGATCGCTCACAGCGCGGCCGTCGCGCGCAGCGCAGGTCAGGGGCGTCGGTCAGTTTTCCGGGTGCGCGGCATGTCGTCGGACGATGCCCGTCCGGAAAACGCCAGCCGGCGGCGCAGCCTTGCCCTTGAGCGAAGCGAGCACGATGGCAAGCTGATGGCGGTTCGGGACGGCGGCTTTCGCGCCACGCTGTCGTCGATCATCGTCATGCTGTCCGCATGTTCCGTGATCGCGTGCTCGACAGCGGACGCGACTGCGGAGCCGCCGTTTGCGTCTCCTGCGACGCGCGTAAAGTCCGCTGCTCCATCGCGCGATCCGTGGGCCGCGCACATCGCCGAGGCGGCCAAACGCTTCGCCATTCCCGAGCGCTGGATACGCGCGGTCATGGCCGTCGAAAGCACGGGGAATAGGACCGCACGATCGCCCAAGGGCGCGATGGGCCTGATGCAGATCATGCCGAAGACATGGAACGAGCTGCGCAGGCGTTACGGTCTCGGCCACGACCCTTGGCAGCCGCGCGCCAACATTCTGGCCGGCGCGGCCTATCTCCGCGAAATGCACGATCGCTATGGCTCGATGGCCGCGATGCTCGCCGCTTATAACGCAGGTCCGAGGCGCTATGATGCGCACCTTGCGAGCGGCCGCGCACTGCCGGCCGAGACTGTCGCTTACGTCGCGAAGATCGCGGCGATGATCGACGGCAAGGTCCCTGTGATGCGCTTGGCCGGCGCCGCCTCGCGCAAATCCTGGTCGCTTGGGCCGATCTTCGTCGTGCGATCTAGTGTCCACCATGATGGCGAGTTCGGGGCGGTCGATCGTCCTTCCGGTCGACCATCGAGCGCGCCTTCGATCGTCGATCTGTCGGCGCTCATGCCACCGTCCGATGGCCTCTTCGTGCGAAGACTGCGCGCAGATGGAGAACAGCGATGAGCATCGAGTTTCCACGCTTCACGGCGTGCGCAATCGTAGAGATGGCGGAGGGCAGCGGGTCAGGCCAGGCAACAACTGTGGGAAGGCAAGATAAAAAGCCGCACATCGCGGCTTGGACGGTCGGTTGTTTTGCTTCTGCTTTTTCCGATTTTTTGCACATCGTGGATCGTCGTCACGATGTGCGCGTCTTTATTTTCGCGAATGATTTCAGTGAATATCGCACATCGCGAGTTCAGCTATGACACGCGATGACGATTTCCATGTTCGCCCAGGGCGCATCCGCTCATCGCGAGCGCAGCGCGCCTTGCCTTTTGTCGCTCAGGCGCTCGCCGCCGCGCAGAGGGCCGGCGGCCGCATCTCGCGCTCCGGCAAGATCACCGCGGGCCGCGGCCCGCATTTCGCGCGCGGCCGCGTCGCAAGCATCCGCGCCAATCGCTTCATCACCAGCCGCACGCGATTCTGCACCGTCAAGGCGCTCGTGGTCCGCAACAAGAGTCCGCGCGGTCCGCTCGCCCGTCATCTCAACTATCTCCGCCGTGATGGCGTCACCCGTGACGGCGAGCGCGCGAAGATGTTCGGCCCGGAGACCGACGACGCCAACGTCAAGGAGTTCACCGAGCGCTGCAAGGACGACCGGCACCACTTCCGCTTCATCGTCTCGCCCGAAGACGCGAGCGATATGGAGGATCTGAAGCGGTTCACCCGCGAACTGATGGCGCAGGCCGAAAAGGATCTCGGCACGAAACTCGAATGGGTTGCGGTCGATCACTGGAACACCGACAACCCCCACGTCCATGTCATCGTGCGCGGCCGCGCCGATGATGGTCGCGACCTCGTGATCGACCGCGACTACATCAAGAGCGGGATGCGCGATCGTGCGCAGGATCTCATCACCCAGGAACTTGGACCGCGCACCGATCTCGACATCAGCCGCGCGCTGAGCCGTCAGGTCGAGGCCGAGCGCTGGACCCAGCTTGACCGCCAGCTTGTCCGCGACGCCAACGAGCAGGGCGTCATCGACGTGGCGCCGTCACCGGACCGGCAGCCCGACGCATACCTGACGCAAAAGGTCGGACGCCTGCGCCACCTCGAACACCTCGGCCTTGCCGAGACCATCGGCTCCGGTCAGTGGATCATCGCCAAGGAGGCGGAATCGACGTTGCGCGACCTCGGCCAGCGCAACGACATCATCAAGCGGATGCACCGCGCCCTCGACGAGCAGGGCATCGCACGTGGCGCGGCCGACTATGTCCTGGCCGGCGAGGCGCATGGCGCCCCGATCATCGGCCGGCTGGTCGAACGCGGCCTCGACAACGAATTGGTTGGGACGGCCTATGCCGTGGTGGACGGCGTCGACGGCCGCACCCACCACATCAAGCTCCAGGACATCGAGTCGGCCGGCGACAGCGCGCCGGGCTCGATCGTGGAATTGCGATCCTTCGAGGACGCGAAAGGCGAGCGCCGTGTCGCACTGGCGGTCCGATCCGACCTCTCCATCGAGGCGCAGGCGACGGCGAACGGCGCGACCTGGCTCGACCGCCAGCTAGTCGCTCGCGACCCCGTTGATCTTGGCGGCGGCTTCGGTCTGGAGGTGAAGCAGACGATGGAGGCCCGCGCCGCACATCTGATTCAGGATGGCATGGCGCGGCGCGATGGCGAGCGCATCCTATTCAACCGGAACCTGATCGGTACGCTCCGGCAACGCGAGCTGGACGCGCTCGGCGACACGCTCGCGGCCGAGACCGGTATGCCATTCCAGAAATCTGCTGAAGGTGAATTTGTCGCCGGCACGTACAGCCGGCGCTTTGCACTCGCGTCTGGCCGCTTCGCCATGATCGACGACGGCCTCGGCTTCAAGCTGGTGCCATGGACCCCGTCGATCGAGAAACATATCGGGCGGCATATTTCCGGGGTGGCCCGCGCCGATGGCGGCGTCGATTGGTCGTTTGGTCGCAAACGGGGGCTCGGGCTGTGAAGGCTAGGGTGCGCGGACCCGTGGCGGATGGGCATGGTCGCTGCCCAGCGGTTTGATCTTGAAATCCAGACTGGCCTGGCCTATGTAGGTACTTGCCTACATGGAGGTGCGTCGTGACCATCACCACTCTTTCCAGCCGCGAGCTGAATCATGACGTCAGCAGCGCCAAGAAGGCCGCACAAGACGGCCCGGTCGTCATCACCGACCGGGGCAAGCCCTCCCATGTGCTGATGACTTATGACGAGTTCTGCCGCCTCAGCGGCAAGCGCTGCCGTTTGACCCAAGCCCTCGCCATGCCGGGCCTGTCGGACATCGACTTTGATCCGCCGCGTGTCGAGATCGCGCCGCGCGGGGTCGATCTGTCTTGAATTATCTGCTCGACACCAACGTGGTTTCTGAACTGCGCAAGATCGGCGACGGAAAGGCCGATGCCAGGGTCGCAGCATGGGTCGATACCGAGGACGCCGAGAGCTTCTTCATCTCGGCAATCACCATCCTTGAGTTGGAACGCGGCGTGCTCGGCATCCAGCGTCGCGACGCCGCGCAGGGCGCGCGCCTGCGCGCCTGGCTGGACAATCATGTCCGGCCGGAGTTCGCCGGACGCATCCTGCCCATTGATGACCAGATTGCGATGCGCTGCGCGCATCTGCATATTCCCGACCGGCGCAACGAGGTCGACGCGCTGATCGCCGCGACGGCGCTTGTCCACGGCTTGACCGTGGCGACGCGCAACGTCCGGGATTTCGAGGGCACGGGCGTTGTCGTAGTCAACCCTTGGCAGGATTGATCCGGTCTCACATGTCGATGATCCGGCCGGCATGTTAGCGGCCGCTGCTCAAGGGCTTCCTGCGAAAGTGAGAGTTGAGCGATGGACGTCTTCGACCGGCTGAAAGCAGCCACAGCAGACGACTGGCAGAGCTACGTCGACCACGACTTCGTCCGCCAGATGGGCGCTGGCACGCTGCCGCAGGCGGCGTTCCGAACCTATCTCGTGCAGGACTATCTGTTCCTGATCCAGTTCGCCCGCGCTTATGCGCTCGCGACCTACAAGAGCCGCACGCTGGCGGACATGAAAGCGGCGCAGGCGGGGGTGGCGGCCATCCTCGACGAAATGGATCTTCATGTACGGCTGTGCGGCCGCTGGGGGCTGTCACCGCAGGACATCGAAGCCGCGCCCGAGCATCAGGCGACGATCGCCTATACCCGTTTCGTGCTGGATTGCGGCGCGGCCGGCGACCTGCTCGACTTGCATGTCGCGCTCGCCCCGTGCGTCATTGGTTATGCGGAGATCGGCCGCCACCTGGTGCCAGAGGGAGTCGACGCGCTCGGCGACCATCCCTATCGCGAATGGATCGCCGAATATGCAGGCGATGCCTATCAGGCTGTTGCGGCCAAGGCGCGACGCCATCTCGATGACCTGGCCGCGCGGGCGATGACCGAACGGCGCTTCAATGAACTCGCAGCGCTGTTCGGCAAGGCGTCGCGACTCGAAGCCGACTTCTGGCAGATGGGATTTGATGGGGGTCGCTGATCGCTATGTCCAATGTTGACGATTTTCCGCACGCCGCAAGTCTTTTTTCGATCACCTACGCTGTTCTACGATAACTGACACAGGCGCAGTTGAAATCTCCGCACTCCTTGCTCTTCTACGGAATATTGCAACGTGCAGGGAGATTTGCTCGCTGTGTCAGCCAGTCGAGTCGTGTGGGGCCAGATCTGCGTCGTGTTCGCGATCGTGCTGCTCGCGGTCTGGGCCGCGACGCAGTGGGTTGCGTGGCGGCTCGGCTTTCAGCCACAGCTCGGCTCACCCTGGTTCGCGCTGGTCGGCTTGCCGATCTATCCGGCGCCGGCTTTCTTCTGGTGGTGGTTCTTTTTCGATGCTTACGCGCCACACGTCTTTCTGGAGGGCGCCGGTATTGCGGCTTCGGGTGGACTCGTCGCGATCGCTGTCGCCATCCTCATGTCGATTTACCGGGCGCGCGAAGCCAAGGACGTGCGTACCTTCGGCTCGGCTCGCTGGGCCGAGCCGGATGAGGTCCAGTCCGCGGGTCTTCTCGGCGACGATGGTGTCGTTCTCGGCCGGCTTGACCGAGCCTATCTGCGACACGACGGCGCCGAGCATGTCCTGTGCTTTGCGCCGACACGATCCGGCAAAGGCGTCGGTCTTGTCGTGCCGACGTTGCTGACCTGGCCGGGCTCGTCGATCGTGCATGACATCAAGGGAGAGAACTGGGAATTGACGGCGGGCCTGCGCGCCCGCTTCGGTCGTGTGTTGTTGTTCGATCCCACCAACGCCGACTCGGCCGCCTACAATCCGCTGCTCGAGGTGCGGAAAGGCGAGTGGGAGGTGCGGGACGTTCAGAACGTCGCCGATGTACTGGTCGATCCGGAAGGTTCGTTGGAGAAGCGCAATCATTGGGAGAAGACATCCCATTCGCTCCTGGTCGGCGCGATCCTCCATGTGCTCTACGCCGAGAATGACAAGACACTCGCCGGTGTCGCGGCCTTCCTGTCCGATCCGCGCCGGCCGATCGAGGCGACATTGTCCGCCATGATGACGACGCCGCATCTCGGCGAGAAGGGGCCGCATCCCGTCATCGCCAGCGCGGCGCGCGAGTTGCTCAACAAGTCCGATAACGAAAGGTCGGGCGTGCTCTCAACTGCCATGTCATTCCTCGGCCTGTATCGCGATCCCGTCGTCGCGGCCGTCACTGCCCGCTGCGATTGGCGGATCGCGGATCTCGTGTCTGGTGAGAAACCCACGACGCTCTATCTCGTGGTGCCACCTTCCGACATCAGCAGGACGAAGCCGCTTGTGCGTCTCGTGCTCAATCAGATCGGTCGCCGGCTGACCGAGGACTTGCACGCGAAGGGCCGGAGACATCGGCTGTTGCTGATGCTCGACGAGTTTCCGGCGCTCGGCCGACTCGACTTCTTCGAGAGCGCGCTTGCTTTCATGGCCGGCTATCAGATCAAGGCATTTCTCATTGCTCAGTCCTTGAACCAGATCGAGAAAGCCTACGGCCAGAACAATTCCATCCTGGACAATTGCCACGTCAGGGTCAGCTTTGCGACCAATGACGAGAGGACGGCGAAAAGAGTCAGCGATGCGCTCGGCACCGCGACCGAGATGCGCGCCATGCAGAACTATGCCGGCCACCGTCTCGCGCCCTGGCTTGGCCATCTGATGATCTCCCGCTCCGAGACGGCGCGGCCGCTGCTCACGGCCGGGGAAGTGATGCAACTTCCGCCCGACGACGAGATCGTCATGGTCGCGGGCGTTCCGCCGGTCCGCGCCAAGAAGGCACGGTATTATGATGATCGGAGGTTCAAGGATCGGCTGCTGCCTGTTCCAAAAGACCCAAAAGCGGGCTTCGCCCCGAAACGCAACGACTGGTCTGCGTTGAAGCCCGTCGCCGTGCCAACGAGCAAGAGCATCGTCACACCGGAAGCTGCGACCGTACCAAATGGCGCGGCCAAGCCGGACGACGATCCTGCAAATGCCGGTCTCCGCCGCGAACCTGGGCTCGAGCGGCATAAGGATATCGCACCGGAACCGATGGCGACCGCCACCAACGAGTTCGATCCCGATGCCGACGAGTCGGAGCGCGAGGTTGTCGCCAATCGTGCGCTGGCACGCGACATGCGGTTGATAGCGCGGCGGATTGCTCTGGACCCCGGCGACGGCATGGAGTTGTAAGTCATGACGCAGCAGTCCGACATCGCGCCACCGTCCGGGAGGAAGAAGCGGCTATCGATCTATCTCGATCCGAACCTCTCGCATCGCTTGGCCGACCACGCGGGTCGCCGCGAGCAGTCGCGCTCGATGATCGCCGAAGCTGCCATCGCCTCATTCCTGTCACCCGACGCTGATGAGCGCCGGGAGGCCGCCTTGGCCAAGCGTCTCGATCGGATTGATCGCAACATTCAGCGTCTGGAGCGCGACATTGGCATCGCCAACGAAGCCTTCGCCATTTTCATTCGCGCCTGGCTGACATCGACCGCGTCTTTGCCGGAAGTCGCGCAGGCGTCGGCGCGTGCCAAGGGCGGCGAGCGTTATGATAGATTCCTAGAGGCACTCGGCCGGCGGCTCGCAAACGGGCCACGGCTCAGGCAAGAAGTGCCAGAAGACTGCCGGTGAGTAACTTGTTTCTATGCCAACTGCGTAGGTTAGCCAGCGCATATGCGGTTAATGTGAGCTTCCTTCCTAACGCCGTGCTTTTCGAACGTGCGGTAGAAACTCGTCTGAACTAAGGGACGTGCTCCCCTGTGCGCCAGGAATGCAGTAAAGCATCTATGGCATGTTCCGCTATGACGAGCGTATCAATCCAATCCATCGTGCGCGTATGCTTTGGAAAGGTGACGATGCCGTGAATTGCAGCAATGATAGTGCCGACCGCTTGTTTCGCAGATACGCGCGGGTTATCGCGGGTCTCAAGCAGTTCGCGGACAATTCTGTTGTAAAGCGAATAAGAACGATAGGCGAGCGGCCGAAAGGCACGCCGTCGTCGCCTTGGGCGTCAACTCTGACAGCTTTCGTGGATCGCCTGAGCATCACGAGAACTTCGCGCTTGCAGCCATCGATCCAGGAGTTATAGCACTTTAGCTTTTCGATGAAGAGAGACGCTTATCGAGGAAGGCATCAATGCCTTCCCCTGCATCTTCCTCCATCATGTTCTGCGCCATGACCTCGCTCGCCAACGCATAGGCTGCGGCGCGAGTGCGCTCGTGCTGAGCATAGAACATCGCTTTTCCGTGACGAATCGCAGCGGGGCTTTTGGCGATGATCACCTTCGCCAGATCCTCTATCGCGGTGTCAAGTTCGGCAGCGGGAACCGCGCGATTGATCAAGCCCCATTCCTCGGCGGTCGCCGGATCAATGAATCGTGCAGTCACAAGCATCTCGAATGCCCGCTTGGTTGGCACGTTGCGCGAAAGGGCTACCGCCGGTGTGGAACAGAACAACCCGACATTGATTCCAGAGACAGCGAAGCGCGCCTCATCCGAGCTACGGCCAAATCGCAACTAGCTACAAGTTGGCAGCCGGCAGCGGTGGCTAAGCCATGGACACGGGCAATGACCGGAATTGGCAGTGCGATAATCGTCTGCATTGCGTCGGTGCAGCGCGCAAAAAGCTGCCTGTAGTAATCAAGACGCGGGTTGGCTCGCATTTGTCGCAGATCGTGCCCGGCGCAGAACGCCTTGCCGGCGGCTGACAGAACCACGCAGCGGACCGACGGATCGGCTGCGATCAGCGCAAGCTCCTCCTTCAGAGTAGCCAGCAATTCCTCCGATAAACCGTTGAACTGAGCGGGACGATTGAGGCAGAGATTTACTAGGCTTAGGTGGCGTCCGCACCTGATCTCCGGCACGGCTGTCCCGGTTAAACCTTCCTTATCGAACGGTCAGAGCAGCACGGACGTCGTTGACGATTGCGGGTGATGTCCAAAAGGGTACTCAAATCCATAAAAGAAGCCCGGGACCCGTCATCGGACCCCGGGCAGTCTAGGGAGGACGCCCTCAGGCGCTTGCTGCCATTTACTGACACCTTCGCGTCAGACCGCCGACAACGAGCGGGACCACGGGAAATCAAGCGATGGCCTGTGCGATGAAAGGCAGGGTTTCAGATTGTTCCTGCCATTGAGGGAGAGAACATTGGGTCACTTCCCGGCAATCAACTCTGCAGCTTTCTCCGCCATAGCCATGATCGGCAGATTGGTGTTTCCGCTGATCACGGTCGGCATAAGTGAACCGTCGATAACGCGTAGATTGTCGATGCCCCGAACCCGAAGCTTGCTATCGACCACGGCGTCGCGATCCTCACCCATGCGACATGTTCCGACCGGGTGGTAGATCGTTTCTGCGCGGGCTCGTATCCACTTTTTGCGGGATTCCGTGCTGGTAAACGGATCGATATCGAGTTTGCGCTTAATGTGTTTTCGGAGCGCCGGCTGATCGATGATCTCGCACATCTGCCGAACGCCTTCTTGCATGCTGACGAAATCACTTTCATCGGATAGAAAGCGGGGGTCGATCGCCGGCGCGACGAAGGGATCGGCCGACCGCAGGCGCAGCGTTCCACGACTCTTCGGACGAAGCTGGCATACGCGAATGGCAAAGCCGTGCGGGACGCGCTCGCCCTGCGGCGGGTTTCGCAGCGCGACGATGAGATGAGCCTGCCACTCGGGCCACTGCGAATGTTTATCGGGACCCCAGAACGCTCCAGCTTCAACGCCTTGGGAGGTGGCGGGACCCGTGCCGCGGAACATATATCGCGCGCCCGCTAAGCCACCTCGGATTAATCCGAGATACGGAGTCAGTGTGATGGGTTGGGATGCCTCCAGCCGGATTGCGCAATCGAGGTGATCCTGCAAGTTGCTGCCGACGCCTGCGGAATCGATCACGGGCTTGATGCCGAGCGATCGCAGATGTTCGGCGGGTCCAATTCCCGACAGCATCAACAATTGTGGTGAGCAGATCGCGCCGGACGTCAGCAATACCTCGCGCTCCGCGGGGATGATTACCTCACGTCCGCCTTTCTCAATCACGACGCCCCGAACGCGCGTACCCTCCAACGCCAGCCTCCGAACCTGGCAGTTGGCCATGATGGTCAGATTGCTCCGCCCCTTTCCTTGATCGAGAAACTTGAATGCTCCGGAGCGTTTGCCATCCGCGATGGTGAGTTCGTAGAAGCCCGCGCCGATCTGAGATGGGCCATTGAATCCGTTGTTCTCGGGCAGGCCGGCTGACTTGGCGCTTTCAATGAAGGCTTTCGAGATTGGATGTTGCAAGGTGCCGTAAGACAAGCGGATAGGACCAGAATAGCCTCTGTCTTGATTGTGCTGGGACGTAACTCCGCTGGCGTCCTCGATCTTCCTCAAATAGGGGCGAAGGCTTTCGTATCCCCATTCCGGCAGGCCCTGCGCCGCCCACGCATCGTAATCTGCGGGGTTTCCCCGGATCGCTATCATAGAGTTGATGGCAGATGATCCTCCCACAACCTTGCCGCGGGGAATGTAGATTTTGCGGTTATTTAGTCCGGATTGAGGTTCAGTCCAAAACTGCCAGTTGTGTTTTGGACTCGTATAGAGCACGCGAATGCCTGCGGGCATATGAACAAAGATTGAAGAAGCAGGAGATCCAGCCTCAAGCAGCAACACCTTCACGTTGGGATCTTCGCTCAATCGTGCGGCAAGCACGCACCCTGCCGATCCTGCGCCGACGATGACATAATCATATCCCGAGAGCTTCATTTCCATCCCCTATTTTTGTCAAAGCCGGCGAACGGCTTGTTCGTGCAACGACCAAAACCGCCAAGTCCAGATTGCGGTTTGAGACTTGCAAAAGGCACTTCCGAACCCTAGTCTATCCTACCAATCTGGTAGGACCATTTATAGTGACCAGAGATTGGCCGTCAATGGAGAGGTCATCTCATGTTTCCATCCTGGAGAATTGCAATCCTGCTTTTCAGCGCAGGATGCCTCGTTCTGCTGCTAGCTCCCGAATCCGCTGTCCAGCCAGAAAAGGCGATGGTCCAACGCGCGATATGGGCTCTGGGCCCCTAACCGCGCTCAGGAGGTTCCAATATCGATAATCTGCCGCTCATTTAGATTTTGAATTGCTGCCGAGTCGTACTTCAGTACGGATTTGAGAATGTACGCCGTATCTTCGCCTCGTCGTGGCGGGCTTTTTGTATATTCTATCTTCGTCCCGGAAAACTTGATCGGGTTTGCAACGAGAGGGGCTGTTGTGCCGGCAGAGTGGGGAAGCTTGATCTGCATCTCCCGATGGATCACTTGTGGGTGAGCAAACACCTCATCCAGTCGATTGATAGGCGCACAAGGGACCCCCACGGGCTCCAGAATAGAAATCCAATACTGGGTCGTCTCCCGTACCAGATGGTCATCCAGTAGGGGTATAAGTTGGTCACGATTTTTGAGCCGATCCGTGTTCGTGACGAAGCGACCATCGGTCGCCAATTCTGCCAGACCAGCAGCAGCACAGAATTTCCGGAACTGCTGGTCGTTGCCGACAGCGAGCACGAACGAGCCATCCCTTGTCTTGAAGACTTGATAGGGGACGATATTTGGATGCGCGTTGCCGTATCGCTTGGGAGGCACGCCGGTTGTGAGGAAGTTCAAGTTCTGGTTGGCAAGAACGGCGACCTGGACATCCAGCAGTGCCATGTCGATGTGCTGTCCTTCCCCGGTACGCTCGCGATGCAGTAACGCGGAGATGACACCCGTCGCGCTATACATACCTGTGAGAATATCGACGATCGGAACTCCGACCTTCTGAGGGCCTCCGCCGGGTCTGTCGTCACTCTCTCCGGTAATACTCATCAGGCCGCCTATAGCCTGAATAGCCATATCGTATCCTGCTACATCTTTCATCGGGCCGGTCTGGCCGTAGCCGGTGATCGAGCAGTAGATAATGTCAGGCTTCAGTTTTTTGAGTGACTCGTAGTCAAGGCCGTAACGCGCCATGTCGCCAACCTTGTAGTTCTCGATCACGAGATCAGCCTGCTGGGCAAGCGCGCGAACAATGGCGCTCCCCTCCTCAGTCGATATATCGACGCATATCGAATGCTTGCCGCGATTAGCACTCAGGAAATACGCGCTTTCGGTCGTGTCGACTCCGCCGTCTTTCCGCAGAAAGGGTGGGCCCCATTGCCGCGTATCGTCGCCCGTTCCTGGACGTTCGATCTTCCAGACCTCAGCTCCGAGATCGGACAGCAACTGCGCTAACCAAGGCCCCGCGAGGATTCTCGAAAGATCCAGCACTCGATAACCTGCCAACGGTCCAGCCATCACGCTTCCTTGAAGTCTGCGGGTCAAATAGCCGCGCGCCGTGCGAGGCCGCACTAACTATATGTGGAGCGACCAGATTGGTCAAACCAAATGCTGCTTGACACCGCGCATCACGCGACATACGGTCCTGCCAAATTGGTTTAACCAATTAATGAAAATACCGGGAAGAACGTGAAGGTCTGGCTGTATGGCGCGAGTAACTCTCCAGAATGTCGCGAAATCCTTTGGAGGAGATCGAGGGCCATGGGCCGTTCAGGACTTTATCGTTGGATATTGCCGATGGCGAACTGGTCGTGTTCGTCGGCCCGTCCGGCTGCGGCAAGTCCACGACGTTGCGAATGCTCGCCGGTCTAGATGACGTCACATTCGGCAAGATTCTGATCGACGGAAGGGACGTCACCGCGCTTCCGCCGAAAGATCGCAACATTGCGATGGTTTTTCAGAACTACGCTCTCTATCCACAGAAGACGGTCTTCGAAAACATGGCCTTCGGCCTTCGGGTCCGTAGGACGCCACAGCAGGAGATCGATCGTCGGGTGCGCAGCGCGGCATCAAGTCTCGGATTGGAGGCCCTGCTGGAGCGCAAGCCACGCCAATTGTCGGGTGGTCAGATGCAGCGCGTAGCGCTTGGTCGCGCGTTAGTCAGAGATCCCGACGTATTCCTCCTCGACGAACCCCTCTCGAACCTTGATGCGAAGCTGCGGGTCCGGACGCGAGAAGAGATTGCGACGCTACACGCCCGATTGGGCGCGACGATGATATTTGTTACCCACGATCAGGTCGAGGCCATGACGCTCGGCGATCGTATCGTGATCATGCGTGACGGATTCATCCAACAGGCGGGCAGTCCGCTTGACCTTTATGATCGGCCCGCGAACGCCTTCGTGGCGACTTTCATCGGGTCTCCAGAGATGAACCTGATTGATGGCGGGTTGATGCGCGACGGGGGCGCGCTCGTAATGCGCTCCGGCGGTTTGAGCGTCAACTTGCCTGCCCAGTCATTCTCCGAAGCGGAAAGGGATGTCACGCTTGGCATTAGGCCCGAGCACATCGAGCGCGCGGAAACCTCCACGGCTTTTGAGCTGGTAGTCGGCTTGGTCGAGCAAATCGGCGCGCAAACCTATGTGCTGGGTAAGATCGATGGCAACAAAATCCGCGCGGTATTTGCTCGGGACGATGCGCTGAGGGCGGGCGACCGAATTTTTGTGAATTTGTCTCAAGAGAAGTTGCACCTGTTCTCGCGCGAGAGCGGCAAGACACTGAGGCGGACCTCGACGAAAGGCGAAAATGGCAACGGGAGAGAACTTCATGGACAAGCTCAGCTTAGGCGCGCCGAGTTCCAAGGCTAACGTGAGCGACATCGATCGGCGGCGTTTTCTCAAAACGACGGCTGGTGCAGCGGCTGGCATCGCGGGCTCACTTTCCGCGCCCTATGTCAACGCACAGTCCGGGGTAACGCTTCGCATTTTGAACGCTGAAACGACTGCTGCGAGCCAATCGGCCTTGCGCGATGCGTGCAATGAATACGAGAGCAAGTTCGGCGTAAAAATCGTCGTCGACTCGACGCCGATTAGTGGTGGTTATGCGAAGTCGATGGCGGCCATCAATGCTGGCGCTCCTTACGATATCGCCACGGCGGGATACATTGCGCACATCTTGCAATACGCGATGGCGGGTCACATCGTGCCGTTGACGGATCTTGTCAAAAAATATTCGTGGGGGAAGCAGGGAACCTGGTCATATAAGGGAGAAAATTGGTTCTATCCCTATGACTACAATTTGGTGACGGTTTTCTACAGAAAAGATCTGTATCAGGAGAAGGGCCTGAAGGTTCCCAACACATGGGCCGAGTTCCTTGAGAATTGCCGGGCGCTGACTGTCGCGAAGGATGGCAACATAGAGCGAGGGGGGTGCGTCATACCGCTCGCGAGTGACAGTGCCACCAACTGGGCGAGCTTCGGCAACTTGTTTGCAGACGCGCCGAAGTTTTATGACGACAAGTGGAACGTCGTTCTCGATGCGCCGGGGAATGCCGGACCGACCGGCCGTTTTCTCGATCTATATGCCGATCTTTATAAAACGATGCCGGCTGGCATGAACACGGTCAGCTATGCTGAGCTGATGAGTCTTTTCGCGACGGGAAAGGTTGCGCATACCGTCTATTCGGGCCGCGTAGTCGAGGCGCTGGAAGCTCGCAATCCGGACCTCGCAAACAAGTATGGTATTTTCGCTTCTCCAGACAGTGCTGGTAAGCAGAACGCACTGTCCTTCGCCTTCGATGGCTTTATTCTTTACAAGACTAAGCAGACTGAGGCGGCCTTTAAGTTTCTACAATGGTTTATTGACGCGCACTATATTCGCTGGCTGCACTCCGCCTGGATGAATTTCCAACCGGCGCGATTGGACATTTACGAAGATCCACGGTGGAAAAATCATCCGATGATTCAGAAGCATTGGGCGACGATGGAGCAGATGAAGTCGTTCATTGATGAAGACAGCAAGACGGTTCTTAACTCAATAGATATGACGGGTCCGTCGTTTGATCTGCGACCGTGCAAGGTCTTTGATGCGAACATTATGCCGGAGATGCTGCAAAATCGGGTTCTTAAGAACATGTCGTCAAGCGACTGCGTGAAAGCCGCCGCCGATCGAATCCGAAAAATTGGCTGAGCATCGGAACTGGTGAATAGAGGCCCGAGGCTATGCGACAGGACTGGCGAATCATCGGTTTGTTCATCGGGGGTGTACTGGTACTCGGTACAATTGTTGGCGGACCTCTCCTCTATTCGATAAAGCTCTCCTTCTACACAGCGGCGTCGTTCATCGACCCGCCGCAGTGGGTGGGACTTGGCAATTACGTGAAGGTTCTTAGTGAGCCGCTGTTCTGGGGCTCGCTGTTAAACGGTGTCACGATCGCCATCTCGGCGATCGTGCTGCAAGTCGTTCTCGGCGTCACCATTGCGCTCGTCCTCAATAGGCAGTTTGTGGGGCAGACTGTCGTGCGGGCGCTGTCAATCGTGCCGTATTTTCTTCCGACGGTCGTCGCCTGCCTCATCACGCAGTGGATTCTTGATCCCAACTACGGCCTTCTCAAGAGTGTCTTCGCGTCATTCGGATATGGGATGTTCGATTGGGGAGGTAATTCAACGAGCGCGAAGGCGACTATTGTCCTTGTTAGCGTTTGGATCTGGACGCCGTTTGTCGTGACCTGTGTTCTTGCCGGCCTTCAATCCATTCCGGCTCAACTGTATGAAGCGGCCCGGGTCGATGGAGCAGGGGTTATGAAGCAATTCTGGCATGTCACGCTGCCAGGATTGAGGTCAGTGTTGATCGTGGTCATCCTCCTGAGAGGGATCTGGATGTTCAACAAGTTCGACGTGATCTGGCTTCTAACGAAGGGCGGACCGCTCAACGAAACCGAGACGCTTCCCACGTTGGCCTACCGAAAAGCGTTTCTCGAGTTCGACTTGGGAGGGGGGGCCGCTGTCGCCACCATCTCGTTCTTGATGTTGGCGAGCATTATCTTGATTTACCTCAGGGTTTTTCCGATCGACGAGGCCAAGCAGGGACGATGACGATGTCGACTCAAAATCAAGCCCGCTCTGCTGCCGCTGTCGTCGTTGGTTCACGAGCGGTGCGGATGTTGCATAGCTCTAGCGGCTCAGGAAGAGAAATCTCAGACTCCACACCTTCAGTCTCGCACGGGAAAACGACGCGGTATTACGGCAAGTCGCTGAAGCAGATTGCCGGCCGCGTCGGTTTGTATGCCGCGGTTGCGCTAATCTGCATCTATTCCTTCTTCCCGATCTACTGGATGATCCTCTCCAGTCTGAGGTCGCCCGAAAAGCTATTTCTGGATTCATCCTTGGTTTTCTGGCCACCCGATCTAAGCTCTTACAAGTCACTCTTGCAGCTTACGAACTATCCGGCGAATTTCGTTAATAGCGTCATGATGGCTATGGCTACGATTGCCGTGGCGACGACGCTGTCATCATTCATTGCTTATGGAGCGACGCGTTTACGGTTTCGGGGCAAAACGACGTTGGTCGCGTCCATGCTGTTCGCCTACATGTTTCCGCCATTGATGTTGGTTATTCCGATGTCCGCCTTGTTCCGAATAGCTGGCTTAGCCGATAGCTTGTGGGGCCTGCTAATCGCTCACCTGGCGATTTCGCTGCCGCTGGCGGTGTGGCTGCTATGGGGCTTTTTCAAATCGATGCCGTTCGATCTGGAGGAAGCGGCAATGGTGGACGGCTGTTCCCAATTCGGCGCCTTCATCAAGGTGGTCCTTCCGCTTTCGGCCCCCGGCTTGATTACGGTCGGCATCTTCTCGTTTTTGCTGTCCTGGGCGGACTACGTATTCGCGCTCATCCTCATCATGAGTGATGATCGCAAGACATTGCCCGTGGGCTTGGCATCAATGCTTGGCGCGCAAGATCTGCGTTGGGGTGAGATACTCGCCGGCGCAACCCTTATTGCTCTGCCGTTGTTCGTTATCTTTATGTTCTGCTATCGATATTTCGTCGCAGGGCTGACGGCGGGTGCGCTCAAAGGTTAGGCACTGTTCGAGCGAAGCACGTCCTCGTGCTTCGCGCTAGACCGTGGGTATTTCGCGTAGAGATGGCGGACGGGGTGCCCGGCAAGACTAACGTTTTGTGACTTTGGTTTCCCCTAGAAGCGATTGCCATGCCTCCACTGTTCGCGAGAGGTGAGCGTTCATCTGTTGTTCGGCTAGGCCTACCCGCCGCTCTTCGATCGCTTCCAAGATGGTGCAATGGTCCTCATAAGATTGTCGACCTCGATTTTGGTCGGCAAAGTAGACCTTCCGTCGATGCCTGGACAGTTCGTAGAACGATCTCGCCACGCGCAGCAAAATGTAGTTCTTGGTTGCAGCAAAAATCGCAAGATGGAACGCCTCGTCCTCGCGCTCTATGCTTTGCTTTTTGGATAGGCGCTTGTTGGTCTCTTCAAGTATGGCGGTGATCTCGCGAATGTTGTCCGCGGTCCTGCGTGTGCAGGCCAACCTGACCGCCTGCCCTTCGAGCATGCGCCGGACCTCCATGACGTCGGCGATTTCCTTGGCCTCGAATGGAACTCCGGATTCAGCATAAAGCACTAGAGCATCGATGCTGCTCTCTTCGATCTTTCGCAGATAGATTCCAGAATTTGGGCGCCGTTCTATCACTCGCATGGTTTCAAGTGCGGCCAGAGCCTCTCGAACCGCGCCGCGACTGGTGTCGAACTTTTCCGCAAAGTCGCGTTCTGATGGCAACCGTTCGGAGGGCTGATAGCGGCGCTCACGGATGAAGGAAAGGATCTTTCCGATGGCGTTCGAAGGAGCCTCAAGCTTGTCGGTTCGATTTCGCTCAGTCATCTAAAATATCCTGCCTGGTCCTGCCGACCACTTGATTTCGATTTCCTCGGTAGCTAATCATGGCCGACCAAATTGGTCGACCAGTACTTTGGAGGAACCTTGAGGATCTCGGTCGAATCCGCCCTGCTTCAGTAGATATCAGGTTGAGGAAATTGAAGCATCTGAAACGCGCCAAATCCACCTAAAGAATTGATTTCCCAGCATGGATAGCTTTGAGACGGATCTGTTTGTCATAGGTGGCGGCTCGGGCGGCGTGCGCGCCGCGCGGATCGCCGCTGGCCATGGCGCCCGCGTCATGATCGCCGAGGAATATCGGATGGGCGGCACTTGCGTCATTCGCGGGTGCGTACCGAAGAAGCTATTCGCCTACGCCTCGCATTTCAGCCACGACATCGCGGATGCCGCGGGCTTCGGCTGGACCGTTCCGCCGGCGACGTTCGACTGGGCCACCCTGATCGCCAACAAAGACAAGGAGATCGCCCGGCTGGAAGCGGCCTACACCACCAACGTGGAGAAATCTGGCGTGCAGGTGATCAAGTCGCGCGCCGTGTTCGAGGACCCGCATACGCTGGTGCTCGACGGCGGCAGGAGGGTGCGCTCGAAGTATATCCTGATCGCCACGGGCGGCGCACCGAACCACGGCAAGGCCATTCCCGGCATCGAGCATGTCATCTCATCGAACGAAGCATTTCATCTACCCGAATTGCCGAAGCGTATCCTGATCCAGGGCGGTGGCTATATCGCGCTGGAGTTTGCGTGCATCTTCTCGGGCCTGGGTTCCCTCGTGACTGTGGTCTATCGCGGCGACAACATCCTGCGTGGCTTCGACGACGACGTCCGCGCCCATGTCCGCGATGAGATGGAGAAGAACGGCATTACCATCCTGACCGGTTGCACGGTCGACGGGATTGAGAAGCACGACGATTGGTACACGTCGCACCTGTCGAATGGCTCCAGCATCGCGTCCGACAAGGTGATGTTCGCCATCGGCCGTCACCCCGCCGTCGCAAATCTCGGGCTGGAGAAAGCCGGCGTCGCCATCAACCCGGATAACGGAGGCATCGTCGTCAACGAAGCCTCGCAGAGCTCGGTGCCACATATCTATGCGGTCGGCGACGTCACCCATCGCTTCAATCTGACGCCGGTAGCGATCCGTGAGGGCCACGCTTTCGCCGATACGGTTTTCGGCAAGCGGGCGGTCAAGGTCGATCACATCGATATTCCGACCGCCGTGTTCACGCAGCCCCAGGTCGGCACCGTGGGCCTCACCGAGGCGCAGGCGCGGGCGCAGTTCGCTATCGTTGATGTCTACAAGGCGGCGTTCCGCCCGTTGAAGGCGACGCTGTCCGGCAGCGAGTCGCGGGTGTTGATGAAACTGGTGGTTGACGCGGGGAGCGACCGCGTCGTGGGTTGCCATATCGTTGGATCGGACGCGGCCGAATTGGTTCAGGTCATCGCCATTGCCGTAAAGATGAAGGCTACCAAGGCGGACTTCGACGCCACTATGGCGCTGCACCCGACCTCCGCCGAGGAACTGGTGACTATGCGTACCCGCACTGCACGTTACGTGCGCGACGCGGCGGCTTAGAAAGCTCAATTTCGATCGATTGTGCAAATTCAGGCCGTTGGCGCGCGCGTTATGCGGCGCCGCTCAAAACGCACTTGACAATACGATTGTGATCATACCAAACTGGTCCTACCAGTATCGGTGAAAATCCAGCAACAGACTAACCTCGCCATCCGCAGCCGCTTGTAGTCGAGGAGCTGGATGCGGAAGTTCTGGCGAAGAAGATTGGGCCCACCATGGAAGTGGATTATTTGACTAGCCTGCCGCGACGCATCCACCTCATTGTGGATGAGGGGGCCAAAGCAGGAGCATCCCGGCCGGCTCTTACTGACGAGCGGGGCATCGTTTGGTCCTATCGGAGACTGATCGATACGATCGAGGCCGTTGCAGGTGACTTGGCGCGTCTAGGGATCCGTCCCGGTGATCGGGTCATGGTGGTGGGCGAGAACTCAATCGGCGCCATCGTCCTGATGTATGCGGCGAGCCGGCTTGATGCATGGGCAGTGATGACGAGCGCACGGCTCGGCCCGCACGAACTGGACGCCATTGAGGGTGATTGCAAGCCCAGACGCGTATTCTATACGCATGGAATATCGGCGGAAGCAGATGCTGCGGCGTGCCGGCGCGGCGCGGAAGCCGAAGCGTTCACGGGGATTGGAGCGATCAAGGTCGGTAAGTTGGAGGCGAGCGCCGTTCCCGAGGAGGTCTATGAGGATCCCGCCCGTCAGGTTGCAGTTCTCATCTACACGACGGGGACTACCGGTCGCCCGAAGGGAGTGATGCTCAGTCATCGCAACCTCGCTTACGTGGCGGGCCGGGGCAAAAGAACCAACACGCTCTTTCCCGAGGACGTCACGCTTTGCGTTATGCCGATCTCTCATTCGTACGGGTTGACGTTGCTGCAAAGTATGTTGTTTGTCGGCGCACACCTGCGGATCATGCCGAGGTTCTCTCTCACGCAAGCAATCGACGCCGTCGTGAATGGTTCGTTGACCGTCTTCAATGCCGTCCCTGCGATGTTGTCGCGGATCATCGCTTACGTCGATCAGAACAATATCAAGCTCACGCCCAATAACCTTCGTTATGTCTATACCGGAACGGCACCGCTCGATCTGTCTCTGCGACAGAGCGTCGAGCGAGTGTTCGGCGTGGTGCTCCACAATGGTTACGGACTGACTGAGACGTCTCCGACCATCAGTCGGACGGTGTATGCCATCGGCAGTAACGAAATCAATATCGGACCGCCAATCCCGGGAATCGAAACCAAGATCGTTGGACCTGATGGGCGGGAAGTACCCGATGGCGAAGCGGGCGAACTGCTCGTTCGCGGGCCTAACGTGATGTTGGGGTACTATGGTCAGCCGGACATGACCGCGGCGGCGATCGATCGCGAAGGGTATTTGAAGACCGGAGATATCGTCAGCCGGTCGCCCGGCGGTGAACTGGTGATCCAGGGGCGGTCGAAGGAGCTAATTATCAGGTCCGGCTTCAACGTCTATCCGCCCGAAATCGAGGCTGTCCTCAATTCTCATCCGGCGGTTCTCAATTCCGCGGTAGTCGGGCGATCAATCGAGGGCAACGAGGAAATCATCGCTTTCGTTGAGCCGACCCCTGGAAGCACCATCGAAGTGGCCGAACTGCTCGCGCTCGTGGAGCGGCAGCTCGCACCATACAAGAAGCCGCAGCAGATCATTGTCTTGCCGCAACTTCCGGTAGCCCCGAACGGGAAGATTAGAAAGCACGACTTGAAAAAGCGCGCCGAGGAGTCGCTGTCAGCGGCTACCTCAGTTTAACGAATTATAGACCGGACGGACGGAAATGGTGACAAGTCGCGAGCAGATGTACCCCGATACAAAGTTGTTCATCGATGGATCCTGGCGCGATGGAACGAGCGGAAAGGTCGAGCCCATCCTGAATCCGGCGACGGGAAAATTGATCGGAACAGTTGCGCACGCGTCTATCCCCGATCTCGACGACGCACTTGAATCGGCCGTGCGCGGGTTCGAATTGTGGCGGAGGACGTCTTCCTTCGAGCGATACAAATTGATGCGTGGGGCTGCCGAAAAGCTCCGCGAGCGAGCCGCCTCAATCGCGCGTATCATGACGCTCGAGCAAGGCAAGCCGCTGGGCGAGGCGAAGATGGAGGTGTTGCTCGGCGCAGACATCATCGACTGGTTCGCGGAGGAGGCGCGTCGATCCTACGGTCGGACCATTCCGTCACGTTCCGGCGCCGTACAGCAGGTCGTGATCCGCGAGCCAGTTGGGCCTGTCGCCGCCTTCACGCCGTGGAATTTTCCGATCAACCAAGCCGTCAGAAAGATATCAGCTGCGATGGCGGCCGGGTGCTCCGTGATTCTGAAGGGACCCGAAGAAACGCCGGCAAGTTGTGCAGCTCTGGTCAATGCTTATGTCGATGCCGGCTTGCCCTCCGGTGTCCTCAATCTCGTTTTCGGTGTGCCGTCCGACATATCGGAATACTTGATTGCCCACCCTGTCATTCGCAAGATTTCGTTCACGGGTTCGACGCCAGTCGGGAAGCGGCTTGCGGCTCTCGCTGGAAGTCACATGAAGCGCGTTACGATGGAGCTAGGTGGACATGCGCCTGCGCTAGTCTTCGAGGACGCAGATGTCAAACAAGCGGCAAAATTGCTGTCCGCGGCAAAGTTCAGGAATGCCGGCCAGGTTTGTGTTTCTCCGACCCGGTTCATGGTCCATGAACGGGTCTACGACGACTTCGTTGAACAATTCACCGCTGCTGCCAAAGCTCTCGTCGTCGGGGACGGCCTCGACGAAGCGACCCAAATGGGACCACTAGCTAATCTCCGTCGAGTCGAGGCGATGGACGCGCTGGTCTCGGACGCCGTTCAGCGCGGCGCGCGCATCCGGACAGGTGGAAGGCGCCTGCGCAACGATGGCTTCTTCTTTCAACCGACGGTTCTGACGGACGTGCCTCTGGACTCGCGCATTATGAACGAGGAGCCATTCGGCCCTGTTGTGCCAATCGCGTCGTTCTCGACATTCGAGGATGCCATGGTCGAAGCGAATCGGCTCCCTTATGGCCTTGCTGCATATGCGTATACGAAGTCAGCGGCGACGATCGGCGCGCTCGGCTCGATCGTGGAGAGTGGAATGGTGTCGATCAACCACCAAGGCCTTGCCTTACCGGAGACTCCCTTCGGAGGAATCAAGGACTCCGGATACGGTTCGGAAGGTGGTACAGAAGCGATGGACGCGTATCTCAACACTAAGTTCCTGACCCAGATGCACGGTTAGCATGCGCGATCGGCAATGCTGATACGCCGTCGCGGAGCATGCGTCGCGCAGGTCAAACCTCGCGACGGTCCTTCGCCGCGCCAGACTCTAGGGCCCAAAGATCCAACGCCTAAAGCGAGTTAGCGAAGTGTTGTTGACCATCGACCGCGTTCAGATCGCGACGCCGGATGCCAAAAGTGCCGCGGAGATGTGGCGTCGCCGATTGGGGGCGGAACAAGTCTCTGCGGATCGGGTCCGGGGATTGGGCGCCAAACGAGTGACATTGCGTGCCGGGACCGGCGAGATTGAGTTGTTGGAGCCGGAAGGCAACGGCGTTGTCGCGGACGAACTGGCAAGACGCGGGCGATCTCATCTATTCGGCGCCGGCGCGACCTCACTCGACCCGCGTGCACTGGTGCATCATGCCACGTCGGTCGGAGTTGAGCATCAGCACGAAAATGGCCAGGATTTTCTCCGGTTCGAAATCGAGGGGAAGCCGGTCCATTTCGTAATCTCTCCCCCGCGTACGGTGGAGCCGACCGGCGGGATTGATTTCCTTTATGAGGTGACTTTGCTCGCGGCCGACCAGGCAGCCGCGGTAACGCGCTTCGCCGAAGTCTTTCGTCTTGATACACGGAATTTCGTGACGATTACCTCGGAGCTCTTTGGCTATACGGGCGTCCTCACTCTCTTCGCGCCTGATCGCCTCGACCGATTTGAAGTCATCACGCCGACGGACTTCACCAAGACGCTCGGCAGGTATCACGCCCGCCAAGGCTCGTCTTTCTATATGGCGTATGCCGAAAGCCGAGAGATCGGTCGCATCGAAAGATCGGCGAAGGCGGACGACGTGGGACACACGCTGGATCCGCGCGAGGAGAAGCGGAGCGGTCGAGATCCGGAGCAACTCTGGCTTCATCCTCCGGCCCTTGGCGGAATGATGCTAGGGCTATCGCGGCCGACGCTTGGTTGGCGCTGGTCGGGCCACCCTGAGAGGGTCGTGGCGTTAGTGCAATAGAAGCTCGATGGTGGATGCGTCGGGCTTATGTCGATTGCATCAGGCCGCGACTGACCCATCGGAAAAATATCCGATGACGAGGATACGATGAGCAAAATTAGGTTCACCGAACCAAATCGAGAAATCCTCGCGCGCCGAGATTCAATCATAAACGATCTAACCCGCCTTGTTGACCCCGCTGGGCTAATAACGTCGACGGACGAGTGTCGGGCTTATGAGACAGATGCGTTGACGGCCTATCGCAAGATGCCGCTCGCCGTCGTCCTACCGAAGACGACCGAAGAGGTGAGTGCCGTTTTGAAATACTGTCACGACACCGGCGTCAAGGTCGTGCCGCGCGGCGCAGGTACGTCTCTCGCCGGCGGGGCAATTCCGAGTGAAGACGCCGTCGTTCTCGGACTTTCAAAGATGAATCGGGTGCTCGCGGTCAACTACGATGACCGCTTCATCCGCGTCGAAGCGGGAGTCACAAATTTGAGCGTAACGGCGGTGGTGGCGGAGAACGGCTTCTTCTATGCGCCAGACCCTTCCTCTCAACTTGCCTGCACGATCGGAGGCAACATTGCCAACAACTCCGGAGGCGCGCATTGCCTGAAGTATGGAGTCACGACCAATAACCTCCTCGGCGTAAGGATGGTACTGATCGATGGATCGATCATCGATCTCGGCGGTGACTATCTCGATAGCGCTGGACTCGATCTGCTGGGCCTGGTCGTCGGCTCCGAGGGGCAGCTCGGGATAGTGACCGAAGCGACCCTCCGAATTCTGAAATCGGCCGAGGGAGCGCGCCCGGTTCTGTTCGGTTTCCCGTCTTGCGAGGGAGCGGGCAAGGCGGTTGCGGACGTCATTGCCGCCGGTATCATTCCCGTAGCCATCGAATACATGGACAAGGCCGCCATCGAGATCTGCGAGGCCTTCGCCAAGGCCGGCTATCCGCTCGATGTCGAGGCCCTTCTGATTGTAGAGGTCGAAGGGTCCGACGCCGAGATGGACGCGACGCTGGCGGACATCACCGCCATCGCTCGTGCGAATGGTGCGACGACAGTGCGCGAGAGCAGGTCGGCAATTGAGACGGCGGCAATCTGGAAGGGGCGGAAGTCGGCTTTCGGTGCGACCGGGCGAGTCGCTGACTATTTGTGCATGGACGGCACGGTGCCGACCGGCAAGCTGTCGTACGTTTTGGCGGAGATCTCCAAGATCGTACAGCGACACGGATTGCGTGTCGCGAATGTTTTCCATGCCGGTGACGGCAACATGCATCCGCTCATCCTCTACAACGCGAACGATCCGTCGCAGCAGTCGAAGGCGGAAGCAGCGGGAGATGACATTCTCAGGCTCTGCGTTGAAGTTGGTGGGTGCCTGACGGGCGAGCACGGTGTCGGTATCGAGAAGCGTGATCTAATGCGCTGCCAGTTTGACGATGCCGATCTGGCTCAACAGATTCGGGTGCGCGCCGCGTTCGATCCGCGATGGCTGCTCAATACGGATAAGGTGTTTCCCCTCGATTTTCGATGTCAAGGTTAGGGTGACGGGAGTGTGATGACCGATTGCTATAAGCCGCGCGACGAGTGCGGACTGTCGTCTGCCATCAAGGATGCGGCTACAGCAAAGATGCCTCTCGTCGTGCGCGGCGCCGGCTCCAAGTCGGCGATGGGCCGACCGCTGGGTGGATACGCTATGCCTCTAACGACCGAGCGCATGCGCGGAGTTTCACTTTATGAGCCGACAGAGCTCGTCATCGGTGCTTTGCCTGGAACGCCGGTTTCCGAAATCGATCGGATGCTCGCCAAGCACAACCAGATGCTTCCGTTCGAGCCGATGGATCATCGTGTGTTGTTCGGGACGAGCGCAGAGCCGACAATCGGAGGTATTGTCGCCGGGAATGTTTCGGGTCCGCGTCGTGTCGCGGTCGGAGCTTGTCGCGACAGCCTGATCGGCGTTCGCTTGGTCACGGGCCGCGGAGACATCGTGAAATCCGGCGGGCGCGTGATGAAGAATGTCACCGGGCTCGATTTGGTCAAGCTGACCTGCGGTGCGTGGGGCACGCTCGGCGTTTTGAGCGAAGCCATCTTCAAGGTGTTGCCGAAGCCGGCGCGTTCCCTATCGCTGGGATTGCGCGGCTTGGACGACATGACAGCGATTTCGGCGCTAACCGCAGCGCTCGGGTCGACTTTCGCGGTCTCGGCGGCGGCGCATATCCCGGCGAGTATTGGGTCGGACTCGACTACGATCGTTCGACTAGAGGGGTCCGAGGGCTCGGTAGCCTACGGATCCCGCGAACTTGCCAGGCTCTGGTGCTCCTTTGGGCTGCCCGACCTGATCGAAGGGGATGAAAGCGCAAACTTTTGGTTGCGCATCCGCGACGCGCACTGGCTGGCTCAGCCAATGGATCGTTCCATTTGGCGGTTGTCCTTGGCCCCCTCCAAAGCGCCGCGTGCTCTTGCTGACATCCGGCGAAAACTCGGCGTGCGGTATTTCTACGACTGGGGCGGTGGTCTCGTGTGGCTCGCGGTCGTGGGCGCTGACGATGCGGGAGCGTCGGTCGTTCGGGAAGCTATGGTCAATACCGGTGGGCACGCCACACTCGTACGGGCTTCATCGGAGATTCGCCGCAGGATCGATGTGTTCGAGCCGCTTCCTCCTGCGGTGCTCAAGTTGACGCAGGAAATCAAGAAATCTTTCGATCCTGACCGCGTTCTAAATTTCGGCAGGATGTACGCCGGTATCTGAGGCGAGGCGGACTGGTATGCAAACAAACTTCTCGCTGACGGCCTTGGCCGATGCACATGTAAGCGAGTCAGAAAAAATCCTCCGTGCCTGTGTGCATTGCGGCTTTTGTACTGCGACATGCCCGACATATCTGCTTCTTGGTGACGAAGCGGACAGTCCGCGCGGGCGCATCTATCTGATCAAGGACATGTTGGAGGAGGAAAAGCCGGCGACCCCTCAGGTCGTCGAGCATATCGATCGATGTCTGACGTGTCTTTCCTGCATGACGACCTGTCCGTCCGGCGTGCACTACATGCACCTGGTCGATCACGCGCGAGCCCATATCGCCCGAACCTATACGCGTCCTCTGCCTGATCGGTTGCTTCGAGGCATGTTGGCGAAGGTGCTGCCGTTTCCGGGCCGACTTAGGTTGGCTTTACGCGTGGCTACCGTGAGCAGGCCGATCAGAAAGTGGCTCGCCAATCTTCCCGGCGGCGCGCAACTCGCCGCGATGATTGAACTTTCGTCGTCATTCAAGCGAAGAAGGCCGACCCGAAGGTTACCGGGCGCGACCGTCGATAGGCCGCGCGGTCGGGTTGCGCTTCTGAGCGGATGTGCCCAGCAGGTCCTCGGCCAGAACATCAACGAGGCTGCAATCCGGTTGTTGACGCGTCACGGTATCGAAGTAGTTCAACCGATCGACGAAGGGTGCTGCGGAGCTCTCGTGCAGCACTTGGGATACGAAAGTCGGGCGCTGGATGCGGCTCGACACAACGTGGATGTATGGACACGCGAAATCGAGAACGGCGGCCTCGACGCCATCGTGGTTACGACGTCCGGTTGCGGAACGGTCATTAAAGATTATGGCTTCCTACTTCGCAACGATAACGCCTACGCTCAGAAAGCCGTACGGATCTCGGCTCTAGCGCGGGACATCACAGAATTCTTGCATGAATTACCGCTTCAAGACGGTGTTCGGACTACCGGCCAGGTCGTGGCTTACCATTCGGCATGCTCGATGCAGCATGGACAGCAGGTTAGAGATCAGCCGAAGTCACTTTTGAGGCGAATGGGGTTTGTAGTGAGAGAAGTACCGGAAGGCCACATATGTTGCGGCTCCGCCGGAACATACAACGTACTGCAGCCTGAGATCGCCAATCGACTGCGCGCACGAAAGGTCACCAACATTGAGAAGGTCAAACCGCAAATCATTGCGAGTGGAAATCTCGGCTGCATAACGCAGATTGGTGCTGGAACACGCATTCCAGTCGTCCACACGGTGGAGTTGGTCGATTGGGCGATGGGCGGCCCGTTGCCTGACGTCCTAAAGGGGTGCTTGGGCTAGGTGCGGACAAGCGACCGCTCTGACGTCCTAGTTTGGATTGCCATTTCCGTCCATCGCGGCTTCGATTGCCTTATTGGCTGCTGTCTCATCATACAGATGGCAGGCGATCTGCCGATTGCCGTGCAACCGCAGCGGCGGAATTTCGCGGCTGCAGACCGGCATGGCGGACTGACAGCGAGGGTGAAATGGACAGCCGGGCGGGGGGGTGGCGACGCTCGGCACCTCGCCCTGAAGGAGCACGTGATCGCGGGCGCGCTCGATTTGCGGGTCCGGCACCGCTACCGCATCGAGAAGAATGCGCGTGTAGGGATGGAGCGGTTCGCCGTAGAGGTCGTCGCGCGTCGCGATCTCGACGATGCGTCCGAGATACATCACTGCGACCCGATCGCTCATGTGTCGGACGACGCCGAGGTCGTGCGAGATGAACAGATAGGACAAGCCGAACTGCTCCTTGAGGTCGGAAAACAAGTTCAGAACCTGGGCCTGCACTGAGACGTCGAGAGCTGAGACCGGCTCATCACAGATGAGCAGTTTCGGACGCAGTGACAGGGCGCGCGCGATGGCGACCCGCTGACGCTGGCCGCCGCTGAGTTGGTGCGGATAGCGGTCGAGGAAGCGAGTACCCATTCCGACCGTATCTAGGAGTTCGGCAGCCTTCGCGCGGCGCTCGTGGCCCGATCTGCCGACGCCCTGAATCGCCATCGGTTCGGCGATCAGGTCGGCGATTGTCATGCGGGGATTTAGCGACCCGAACGGATCCTGGTAGATGATCTGCATCTCACGCCTTAGCGGTCGCATCTGGCGATGACTGAAGCCCGTGATATCGCGTCCGTCGAACACGACCCGGCCGCCGCTCGGCGGCGTCAGTTGTAGTATGGCCATGGCCGTGGTGGATTTGCCGCAACCGCTTTCGCCGACGAGCGAGAGAGTTTCGCCGCGCTGGAGTGTGAGGGATATGCCCTTGACAGCTCGAACGGAGGGGGCGCCCGTTACGCCGAAAGAGGTTGTGCTTGCATAGTCGACGCACAGGTCCGAGACCTCGAGAATATTCGTTGCTACGTCGTTCATAGCGGATTCCAGCACGCGAACAGATGGCCGTTCCGTGTGCGTTCGTCGCCGCTAAGCGGAGGGCGTTCGTCGCACCGTTCGGTCCGACGTGGGCAGCGCGGTGCGAAGGCGCAGCCCCCGGTTCCGTCGGAGGGGGCGGGTGGCTGCCCAGCGATCGACTCGAGCCGATGAGCGATCGGACCGACGATCTTGGGCACGGAGGCGAGGAGGGCGTGCGTATAAGGATGGCGCCCATCGCGATAGAGGTCGTCGGCCGCCGCTGTCTCGACGATGCGGCCGGCATACATCACGTTGACCCAGTCGGCGTAGCGCGCCACGACGCCGAGATCGTGCGTGATGAGAAGCAGCGCCCCGCCCAATCCGCGGGTAAGGTCAGTGAGAAGCGTCAAAATCTGCGCCTGCACGGTGACGTCGAGTGCTGTCGTCGGCTCGTCCGCGATGATGAGTCTTGGCTCGCAGGAGATCGCGATAGCAACCATGACACGCTGGCGCATACCCCCACTGAGCTGGTGAGGATAGGCCTCGGCTTTGGTCTCTGCATCCGGGATGCGGACCTTCTTGAGAAGGTAGATCGCCTGCGCTTTGGCGGCGCTCCAGGACATCCGGCGATGACGCACCAGCGGCTCGGCGATCTGGCGCCAGATGCGCAGGCTTGGGTTCAGCGCTGTCATCGGCTCCTGGAAAACGATGCCGACCTCGTTGCCTCGGATGTCCCTGATCTGTTTCGGTGACTGCGTCTGCATATCACGGCCGGAGAGGCGTATTTCGCCGGCCGTGATCTTGATCGGTGGCATTGGTAGTAGATGGGTGAGCGACATCGCCGTGATGCTCTTGCCCGCGCCGCTTTCGCCTACGAGCGCCACGACCTGGCCGGAATAGGCTCGGAACGAAACGTCTGCAACAGCGACCAACTCCGTCTTGCCTGACCAGATGCCCATGCAGAGCCCGCGCACATCCAGTATCGGGGGCCCCGACTTTTTCAAACTTCCGGGCATCGATCAGAAGCCCATCGACTTCTTTAGATCCTGATCGATCCAAGCGCGCGCCCAGATCGGCGCATCACGCCGAGCGGAGACCGAAATCTCGCCATAATAGTTTTTGACCCACGGCCACCATACCGTGAACGAGCGCGGCCTGGGCAGAAACAGGAATGGCGCTCGCGCGGTCATCTCATTGGTGAGCGCGGCGACGGCCTTCTTGACCTTGTCCGGGTCCCTCTCCTGCTGGATGGCGTCGAGCGCCGCATCGACCTTCGGGTCGTTGACGCGGGCAGTATTCCAGACGGACGAGGAGCGGAACAGTTTCTCGACTGAAGCGGTCGGATTGCTCATACCTGCGAAATGCCAATAGCCGGGGCCGTGCTTGCCGGATGTCATCAGACTGAGGAACGCCCCATACTCCTTTGGCTCGATGATCATCTTTACACCGATTGCCGACAGATATCCGGCTACAATCTGTGCCTTCTTCAATTGGTCAGCGTAGGTCGGAACTTGAGCCTTGAACTCGAAACCATTCGCAAGACCCGCTTCGGCTAGGAGTTTCTTGGCCTTGGCCGGATTGTATTGGAGAACCTCCCGTGCCTCCTCCGGCATCTTTTCGGGCGGCGTGAAATAGCCTTCCCAAGTTTCATCCAATGGCAGGTGTGGGAAATCAGCGTGGCCGCCATAGATCTGCTTCGCGATGGCGGCCCGGTCGACCGCGAGATTCAAGGCGAGACGTACCTTCGGGTTGTCGAAGGGTGGTGCATCGACCCGCATTGCCAGCGCCTCACCCGCATAGTCGGGGTGTTCGATGACTTTGATTTTATCTTGGATCGGCGCCAGTGACTTGAGTTCGTCCCAGTTGATATTCGCCATGACATCGATCTTGCCGGTGCGGAAGGCGGCTAGGCGTGTCTGTGAATCCCCGATCGTCCGCATCACAAGGTTATCGACGAATGGGATCTTGTAAGGTTTGCCGTCGATCGTCTCGCGGTCCCAGTACTCCTTGTTAGCCTGATAATCCCCGAAGGCCCCGGCCTCATACCGCGTCAACCGGAAGGGACCCGTGCCGCAGGCATTCTGCCAGTTGCCAGCACCGCCGTTAGGGGCCTCCGTGATCTCTTTGGGATAGATGCCGGCGTAGTAGCCGTAGCCGAGACGGTATTTCCACTCCGAGTTGTACTCCTTTAGGAAGAAGGTCACTTGGTGCGGTCCCGTCTCCTCGGCCCTGTCGATGAAGGAGAAATAGACTTTGTTCGCCTTCGGGCTAGCGATGAGACGGTTATACGCGAACACGACATCCTTGGCGGTAAAGTCGCGCGCTTCCATGATGCCTTTGCAGGCCTGCCATTTCACGTTCTTGCGCAGGTTGACAACGATTGAGAGCGGTTTGTCGACGACCTCCCAGCTCTCTGCGAGTTCGCCGCGCAGCACGTCGTCGGAGAGCCAGGCCTCGCTGAAAAAGTTGTTCTTTCCGCCGCCACGTACGCCCTTGCTTAGGTCGCCCACCATCAGCTGCTCCATATAGGGCCCCGCATCAATCGATACCTTCCAGTTCCAGTCGGCGGGATCCCACGACAACGCCGAAATCCCGGGGGAGTAAGGAGAGATGGTCAGCGTGCCACCGTATTTCGGCTCCTGTGCGCTCACGGCTTGGGTCGCAATTATAGCCCCGAGCGCGGCTGCCGCCATTGTTCCGAGATGTCCGCGTGCCATTCCTTGTTCCTCCTTAGTGTTATGGTTGTTCGCTCAATTGCGGACTATTCCGCGCGGATCGAGAAGATCGCGGAGAGAGTCTCCGAAGATGTTCACGCAAAAAACGATCAGAGTTATCGCGAGGCCAGGGGCCGCGACCATCCAGACGTTCTCGAACATGTAAGGGCGGGCATCGCTCAGCATACGGCCCCACGCGGGTGCCGGCGGCGGCACGCCAAGACCAAGGAAGCTGAGACTCGATTCGACCAGGATCACGCCGCCGAGCCGCGTGGTGTAAAGCACGATGAGGGGCGCGGCGATCGTCGGCAGGATGTGCCGGAGAATAATGTGCCAGTTACCGGCGCCGAAGGAATGGCCCGCCTGCACGTACAGCTGCTCGCGCGCCGACAGTACCGCGCCCCGTACGATGCGCGAGCCGGCGACGCCGTAGAGGATGCCGAGGAGGGCGATGATCTGCACGATCCCGGGGCCGAGAACCGCGACGCCCGCGATCAGCACGATCAGGTCGGGAAAGCTCTGCCAAGTATCGACGAACCGCTGAACCAGGGCGTCGAGACGTCCGCCGAAATACCCGGACAGAACTCCGAGCGTGACCGATATGGCGAGCGATAGCAGCGCGGCGGTGATACAGACGATAACGGAAGTACGGGCTCCGTAGATGACCCGACTGAGGATGTCGCGACCGAGTTCGTCTGTCCCTAGTGGGTGAGACCAGGACGGCCCCTGCATCAGCGATGTAAGGTCGATCGCGTCGAAGTCGTACGGTGCGAGCCAGGGTGCCAGGAGTGCGCAGAGCACGATCGCGGCGAGAAGGCCGGCGCAAACCGTTCCGAGAATGTCCTGTTTAAAAAGGCGACTGAAGAAAGTCCGTACGGGCGCTGCCCAGGCGCCTCGGTCGGGACCTGCGTCGGTCTTCAGGGTCGAATTGATAGCCATGCGTCAGCCCTGACGAATCTTGGGATCTAGGAGGGCGTAGCTGATGTCGACGAGCAGGTTGATCGTCATTACGCCGACGCCCACGAGGAGAAAGATGCCGGTAATGACCGGATAGTCCCGCTGCGACACCGCCATCAGGAGTAGTTGGCCCATACCGGAGATCACGAAGATCTGCTCAATTACGACCGCGCCACCGATCAGCAGGGGCAACTGCAAGCCGACGATGGTTATGACCGGCAGAAGCGCGTTTTTGAGGACATGGCGCAAAACGACCGTCCGCTCGTCGAGACCCTTGCTCCAGGCCGTGCGGACATAATCCTGGCGCATGACTTCGAGGACCATCGTACGGGTCATCCTCATCGTCACTCCGGATAAGGCGATGCCGAGGACGATCGCGGGCGGCACCATCTGGCGGAGGCTAAGGAGGGGATCGTCGGTCAGCCCAACATATTGCGTGGTCGGCGCGATCCCCCAGAGAATCGCTGGCAGGATCACCACCAACGTCCCGAGCCAAAAAGGCGGCACGGACAGGGCTGTGATGGCAAAGACACGGCCGAGATAATCGACCGGCTTGTTTTGCCGGATCGCCGAGATGATCCCGACGGGCAGCGCGATCAAGAGCGCGAATATCATGGCCAGCACGCCTAGATACAGAGTAATCGGCATGCGCTCGGCGACGAGGCGGGTGACGCTATCTCCCGTCCAAAGCGAGCGACCGAAATCTCCGTGGAACACAATCGAGCTGATCCAGTGCCAATATTGTACAAGGACCGGCTGATCGAGCCCGAGTGCCTTGATAAGATCTTCGCGGGTCTGGACGCTGGCCGAGATGTCGTTCTGCGACATCATCATGTCGATCGTGTTTCCCGGTATCAGGCGAATGGCCGAGAACACAATAACGCTCGCTAACAGGAACGTCGGCACAAGGGCGACAAGGCGACGAATTAGATATCTCAGCATGACGCGGTCCATTGGAGGGCGCGCTCACCATGCAGATTGGCTTGGTCCGACAGCACCACGCTCTTGTCCCTCTCTATGTGAAAAAGGCCGCTGAACGCCCGCTCATCAAAAAATGAGGTGAGTTCTCTATTTGCAGATCAGTTGCAATCTGGCACATCCAATCTGGTCATACCATTCAAGCGTGCTCTTGGCGGCGGTGTCAAGGCGAATGTTGTCGCGGTGGCGTAGCTCCGGGGTGCTTATCTACTCCGAGAACCATTGACCGACCGAATTGGATATGCCAATTTGGTCGAACCAGATCGCGATGTCTACCAAAACGCATGCGCACCTGGATGGTTGATTTACGTCGAAAATCTCGAAGGAGGACGCGCCGTGGCGAAGGAAAAGAGCGGCTACTATGGTCAGCGAAGGAAATTCTGGTCGTGGGGATATGAAGGTGAAGATAATTCCCAAGAAGAAATCCGTACCATGCGAGATCGCGTGGAGCAGCGGCTTGGAATTAAAGACATCGAAGTTCTGTCAGACCCGACTCTAGATGAGATTGAACTTTATCCGTCGCGCATAAAGATCCCACGAACGCTGGAGGATTTCTGCACCTCGGAAAAATGGGACAGAATTGTTCATACGTATGGTAAGGGTTTCAAGGACATGACCCTTATCTACCGGCGCGATTTTAAGAAGGCTCCGGACGTCGTGGCCTATCCGCGCGACGAAGAAGACATCGCCGCTATCTTCGACTGGTGCGGGGAAAATGGTTATGCATGCATACCGTATGGCGGCGGATCGAGCGTCACCGGCGGCTTCTGGGGTCCCGAGCGCGACGCCTTTCCCGGCGTCGTCGTAATCGACTTGGGCAACCTCAACAAGATTCTCGAAGTCGACCCCGTGTCACGCTGCGCGCGGATCCAGGCCGGCATTCTCGGTCCGGCTCTGGAAGAGCAACTGAAGCCGCATGGCCTCACCCTGCGCCATATTCCGCAATCGTGGGAATTCTCATCGCTGGGCGGTTGGATCGCGACTCGCTCGTCCGGTCACTATGCGACCCATCTCACGCATATTGACGACATGGTAGAAAGCCTGCGCGTGGTCACGCCGGCGGGAACGATCCAGAACCGCCGGCTGCCAGGCTCGGGTGCGGGACCCAATCCGGATCGGCTGTTCATCGGGTCTGAGGGCTCGCTGGGCATCATCACCGATGCATGGATGCGTTTACAGGGGCGTGTGAAATTCCGTGCGAATGCATCGATCTCATTCAAGACGTTCTATCAAGGTGCCAAGGCCGTCCGTCAGATCACCCAAGCAGGACTATTCCCGGCGAACTGTCGTTATCTGGACGAGCAGGACGCCAAATTCTACGGCGCTGGAGACGGCACCGATTCGGTCTTGTTGCTGGGCTTCGAATCCGCCGACCATCCGATGGACGCGTGGCTGGAGCGCAGCCTCGAAATCTGCAAGGACTTCGGTGGCGTCGTGAAGCAACGCGCGGGAACTGCGGACAACGCGCTGGAGACCAGCCGTAGCGGGCCGCAGGGTAGCTGGCGGCACCAGTTCAGGTATCTGCCCCGGCTGATGCATACGCGCGCCGCGATGGGAATCGTCAGCTTCACGTTCGAAACTGCCTACACTTGGGATAAGTTCGAAGAAGTCGATACCGAGATCATGCGACGCATGCGGAAAGCCCAGAAGGAAAATCTTGGCGGCGGCATCGTCTGCCGTAGGTTCTCCTTCCTGTATCCGGACGGCCCGGCCCCTTACTATTCGGTCATGGCTCCTTCGACACATGCCAACAGCCTTGAAGCCTATACGATGCTCCACGACGTGGCGTCAGATGCGCTACTTGAACTCGGCGCCACCATCACGCACCATCATGCTGTCGGCAAATCGTTCCGTCCTTGGTACGACAAGGAAGTCGATCCGTTGTTCCGCCGTGTGCTGGCAGCCGCCAAGACCGAACTGGACCCGAAGTGGATGTTGAATCCTGGGCTTATCGTTGACAAGCCAGCAGGGCTAAAGATCGTCGGATAGGGATTTTCCAGCTATGATTGATCTATACTTCTGGCCAACCCCCAACGGGTATAAAGCAGCTATAATGCTGGCAGAGTTGGACTTGGAGTATCGTGTAATTCCGGTTGATATAACGGCAGGTCAGCAGTTTCATCCGGAATTCCTGAAGATCAATCCAAACAACAAAGTGCCGGCCATCGTGGATCACGATGGCCCGCACAACAAGCCTTATGCTGTTTTTGAATCCGCGGTCGTTCTGATCTATCTTGCAGAAAAGTTCGGTAAATTCCTTTCTCAGGATCCGGAGAAACGCTACGATACGTTAAAGTGGCTTGTCTTTCAGAATACGACGATGGGTCCAATGCTGGGCCAAGCACACCACTTCATGGTGTATGCGACCGAGAAGATCGATTACGCCATCGAACGTTATGATCGGGAAGTTGGCCGAATATACAACATTCTCGAGAAGCGCCTTGGCGAATCTGAATATCTCGCCGGCGAGTATTCTATCGCTGACATCAGCACATTCCCTTGGGTTCGCACGCGAAAGCTGCATCGACGCGAGTTGTCGGAGTACCCGAACATTGATCGATGGTACCAGGCGATCAAAGACCGTCCGGGGGTTCGGGCGGGCATAAACACGTTGTCCGACAGCAAACAATGGGAAGCGAAGCCGGGCACCGAGGCCTGGAAGAATATGTTTGGAAAGAACTGAAGTTCGTAACAATCAAAAGGGAGCGTCGACTCAAATGGCTAACTGGGTAAAGGCCGCTCTTACGAAAGATGGGTCGGATGATAGCATTCAGCAGCTCAATATCGACGGATGTAAAGTTGCGCTCTAGCGGGATGCCTATCCATGGCAGAAGTATCCCCAGGCTGAGTCTATCAACGCATTCGCGCGGGTATCGGTGCGGCAATGAGCCAAGATCCGACCAAAAGCGAGCGTTGAAGCGAAGCGGCTCGCTGGACTTCGCGAAGCGGCTGCGGCGATGAAGCTGAGTTATTGGGCCGATCAGATCGATATTCAGATCGAGGTCGTGCAAGGTCTTACAGCTTTTGCTGAAGGCGAGCGCGATGAGGGTATTACATGCTGGGCCACGCGGCGGATCGCGAAGATGCGAGTGCTAAAAGTGTCGTCACGCCAGGACCAATTGTTCCGGCGCGAGAGATATTGGCGATGATACTTGAGCGTGACGGTAAACCGGCTGACGCTCTCGCTGAATTCGAAAAAGTGCTTCAGCACCAACCTAATCGATACCGCGCGATCGCGGGAGCGGCAGAATGTGCCAAGCGAGCAAGCAATGAGCAGAAAGCAGTCTTCTACTCGAAGCAACTGCTCGAGCTGGCCAAGCATGCGGATAGCCCACGACCTGAGATCGCTGAGGCAAAGCGCACGCTCGGGATGTAAGGCAATAGTTTCTGGTGCCGGTTTCTGGATGCCTTGGAAAAGCAAACCGAGGAGAATATCAGACGCGAACTGACAGGTTTCGAGCCCACGTCTTGGCTGATGTATCCAAAGGTGTTCAGCGACTATGCTTCGGCTCAGACGGAATATGGTCCGGTCAGGCCTGCTAACGCCAGTCTATTTCTATGGTATGAAGTCGAGGACGAGATCCTCGTCGATATCGAACGCAGCAAGATGCTTGTCATTCGCTGTCTGTCCATCGGTGACGTCGATGAGAAGGGCATGGCGCCAATGCCGGCGTCGTGTCCACGGTGGCGGTTGCGACTGGACGATCGGTCAATTCCGGAGATGTGCTGCTATCGATCTAGGTCGTGAAAATGGAGACGGTACTATACGCCGATTGCGATGGACCGTCGCCGAAGTGCTGGTGCGCGCCAGCGATCAGATCGACGCAAAGGGTCTGTTGATTGTTTACGGCTGATTTGGGCAGTTAAGTAGATGAGAGGTGTGCCCGCAAAAGTATGACTCAAATCGGAGAGATGATAGCTCGCAGACAGGATGAAGGTTGTAGGACGGAAGAACATAGGTAACACATATCTGCGGAATTGCCGAGTTATGCACGACATAGGGACGGCAGAAAGGCAGGACAGGATTGGATCTGCGTCACCTTCGCTACATTATCGCAAGCGCTCGGAATGGCAGCTTCAGCGCCGCCGCACAAGAACTCAATGTAAGGCAGCCGATCGTCAGCAAGCGCGTGAAAGAAGTGGAAGACGAGTTTGGCGTCTGTCTTTTCGACCGTTCAAAGTCAGGGGCCAGCCTCACGGCCGCTGGCGAAGCATTCGTCGTCATCGCGCAGCGCATCATTGAGGATACGGAGCGACTGGGTGAGCAGACGAAAGCGAGCGGTGCTGGACGCGTCGGCCGCATCGTCGTCGGTTTTTATATGTCATTGTCAACCGGCTCACTACGAGCAGCGTTGCACAATTTCAGAAAATGCTATCGCGAGATCGATATCGAACCATTCGAGGCGCCGTACACCGAGCTTGCAGCCGGCCTTCATGCTGGCAGGATTGACGTTGCCATTCTGTTAGGAGACCCTGGTAGATGCGACATTTTTAACTCCCTTGCGATGCGATCTGAGCTTCTTGTCGTCGCGTTGCCGAAAGACCACCCTCTCGCGGATCGGCCATTTGTCTACTGGCCGGAACTGAAAGGTGAGCGGTTCCTGGTCAGTCACCACGACCCGGGACCGGATATTCGCATTATTCTCGAACGCTATTTGGCTGCTCCGTCAGATCACCCCGAGATTCTGATGAGGTCTTTGAGTCGCGAGAGTATACTAAGCGAGGTCGGCAGCGGGGAGGGTATTAGCCTGCAATGCGAGACGGCCGCCGGACTGACCGATCTCGGCATTGTTTTCAAACCGGTGCATGATGGCAACGGCTTGACCCGTCTGGGCTACATGGCGTGTTGGAAACCGACCAACACCAATCCGGTTGTGAAGACGTTTATCGATTTCATTGACTCAAGCACTGATTCGTTCGAGTCGCATTAGCCGACATTCTTCGACCGGATTTACCGCCGAACATTTCAAGTATTTTTTCGACGGCCTACGATGAGCTACGGCAAACTACGACGTTTCAGATAAATCCTGTTGCCCATCTGTAAGTTCTGCATTTCTTGATTGTCCCCATCGTCATCCGATCGTGAGTGCGGATGGCCGAAATGGGGGCACGATGTCCGGTCATCATCACAACAGCCAAAAACTGGCGCGTGGCGCACGCATGCTGCGCACCGCGCTCGGGCCGGCTATCGCCCAATACCTCGAGGACCCCGCTGTTGTCGAGGTGATGTTGAACCCCGATGGCCGGCTCTGGGTCGACCGGCTACGCGAAGGTCTTGTCGCAACCGACGATGTGCTGATCCCGTCCGATGGCGAGCGTATCGTGCGCCTGGTCGCACATCATGTTGGCGCGGAGGTGCATCCCGGCAGCCCGCGGGTTTCGGCCGAACTCCCCGAGACCGGAGAACGCTTCGAGGGCCTGTTGCCCCCGGTAGTGATGGCGCCCACTTTCGCGATCCGCAAGCCGGCGGTCGCCGTGTTCACGCTCGCCGATTACGTCGCCGCCGGCATCATGACGGCTGCGCAGGCGGACGTGCTGCGGCTCGCGGTCGAGCGGCGCAAGAACGTGCTAATCGCCGGCGGCACCTCCACCGGCAAGACGACGTTGACGAATGCGTTACTGGCGGAAGTGGCGAAAACGTCAGATCGCGTGGTGCTGATCGAGGACACCCGCGAACTACAATGCGCCGCGCCGAACCTTGTCGCACTTCGGACGAAAGATGGCGTCGCCTCGCTCTCGGATCTGGTGAAGTCGTCGCTGCGTCTGCGCCCCGACCGCATTCCGGTCGGCGAAGTGCGCGGCAGCGAAGCGCTCGATTTGCTCAAAGCCTGGGGCACCGGACATCCCGGCGGGGTCGGCACCATCCATGCCAATACCGCGATCGGCGCACTGCGCCGGCTCGAGCAGCTCGTGCAGGAGGCCGTCGTCACGGTCCCACGCGCCTTGATAGCAGAGACCATCGATATTGTCGCCGTTCTGTCTGGCCGCGGCGCCGAACGGCGCCTGGCCGAGATCGCCCATGTCGACGGACTCGATCCAGCAACCGGCGACTACCGCACCCTCAACGCGCTGCTCCCCACCCCAAACCCCTCGAAAGGAGACCCTGAATGACCCGGCTTGCCTTGTCTCGTGTGCGCCACCCCCTGACCGAGGCGACGGCGCTCGCCACGATCACGCTGCTGACGGCGGCGCCCGCCCATGCCTCCGGTTCGTCGATGCCGTGGGAAGAACCGCTTCAAAAGATTCTCGAATCCATCGAGGGGCCGGTCGCCAAGATCGTGGCGGTTATCATCATCATCACCACGGGCCTCACGCTCGCCTTCGGCGACACCGCAGGCGGCTTCCGGCGGCTGGTGCAGATTGTCTTCGGTTTGAGCATCGCTTTCGCGGCCTCTTCCTTCTTTCTCAGCTTCTTCAGCTTTGGCGGCGGGGCGCTGGTCTGATGGAGGAAGACGTCCGCGGCTTCTTCGCGCCGGTGCATCGCGCGCTCACCGAACCGATCCTGCTCGGCGGCGCGCCGCGCACGGTCGCCATCGCCAACGGAACGCTTGCCGGCGCCGTCGGGCTCGGCCTGCGCCTGTGGCTCGCCGGCCTCGTCATCTGGGCGATCGGGCATTTCGCGGCCGTCTGGGCCGCGAAGCGCGACGCGCAGTTCGTCGACGTCGGCCGCCGACACCTGCGCTATCCCGCGCACATGGACGTGTGAGGCGCGCCGATGCTGAACCTCGCCGAATACCGGAAGAAGAACGCACAGCTCGCGGATTTCCTGCCCTGGGCCGCGTTGGTCGCGCCGGGCGTTGTCCTCAACAAGGACGGATCGTTTCAACGGACGGCGCGGTTTCGCGGTCCCGATCTCGACAGCGCCACGCCGGCCGAACTGGTCGGCACGACCGCGCGCCTGAACAATGCGCTGCGCCGTCTCGGCTCCGGCTGGGCGATCTTCGTCGAAGCACAGCGTCATCCCGCCACCGACTACCCGGAAAGCCTGTTTCCGGAATCTGCCTCGGCCCTTCTCGACATCGAACGCCGCGAGCAGTTCGAGGACTCCGGCGTCCTGTTCGAGTCGAGCTACTTCCTCACCTTCGTCTGGCTGCCGCCCGCCGAGGAAGCCTCGCGCATGGAAGCCTGGCTCTACGAGGGCCGTGAGCGCAGTGGGGTCGATCCCTGGGAACTGCTGAAGAGTTTCGTCGATCGTACCGACCGCGTGCTCAATCTCGTCGAAGGCTTCGTGCCGGAAGCCGACTGGCTCGATGACTCGGAAACGCTGACCTACCTGCATTCGACCATTTCGACCAAACGCCATCGCGTGCGCGTGCCGGAAACGCCAATGCACCTCGACGCGTTGCTGGCCGATCAGCCGCTCGCCGGCGGGCTGGAACCGCGGCTTGGCGACTTCCATGTCCGCACGCTCACCGTCGTCGGATTCCCGACCTCGACATTCCCCGGAATCCTCGACGACCTCAACCGCCTGGCCTTCGTCTATCGGTGGTCGACGCGCGCCATCATGCTCGACAAGACCGACGCAACGCGCCTCGTCACGAAAATCCGCCGGCAGTGGTTTGCAAAGCGCAAATCAGTCGCGGCGATCCTGAAGGAGGTGATGACGAACGAGCAGTCGGTGTTACTGGACACCGACGCCGCGAACAAGGCCGCCGATGCCGACGCGGCCCTGCAAGACCTCGGCTCCGATCAGGTCGGCCAGGTCTATGTGACCGCGACCGTCACGGTGTGGAACGCCGACCGCACCATCGCCGACGAACGGCTGCGGCTGGTCGAGAAGGTCATCCAGTCGCGCGACTTCACCTGCATCGTGGAAGGCGTCAATGCCATCGAAGCCTGGCTCGGCTCGATCCCCGGCCAGACCTACGCGAACGTCCGCCAGCCGCCGATCTCGACGCTCAACCTCGCGCACATGATGCCACTGTCGGCAGTCTGGGCCGGGCCGGCGCGGGACGAACACCTCGGCATGCCGCCATTGTTCTACGCCAGGACCGAAGGCGCGACGCCGTTCCGTTTCGCGCTCCATGTCGGCGATGTCGGCCACACCATGATCGTCGGGCCGACCGGGGCGGGCAAGTCCGTGCTGCTCGCTGTGATGGCGCTCCAGTTCCGCCGCTATCGCAATTCGCAAGTCTTCGTCTTCGATTTCGGCGGCAGCATCCGAGCCGCGACCTTGTCGATGGGCGGCGATTGGCAGGACCTCGGCGGCACGCTTACCGACGAGGCGGAATCCACGTCCGTCGCGCTCCAGCCGCTGGCTCTCATCCATCATGTTCTCGAACGGGCCTGGGCCGCCGACTGGCTGGTCGACATTCTCCTGCGCGAGGGCGTTACGATCACCCCGGATGTTAAGGAATATATCTGGGCGGCGCTGACGTCGCTGGCCTCGGCGCCGGTCGAGGAGCGCACCATCACCGGCCTGACGGTGCTGTTGCAGTCCTCAGTGCTGAAACAGGCGCTGCGTCCCTACTGCATCGGCGGCGCGCATGGTCGGCTGCTTGACGCCGAGCACGAATATCTCGGCACGGCGAACGTCCAGGCCTTCGAGACCGAAGGGCTTGTCGGCACCAGGGCGGCGCCGGCCGTTCTCTCTTACCTGTTCCACCGCATCGAGGCCCGCTTCGACGGTCGACCGAGCCTGCTCGTCATCGACGAGGGCTGGCGGGCGCTCGACGACGGTGGCTTCGCCGACAAGATCAAGGAATGGCTCAAGACGCTGCGGAAGAAGAACGTCAGCGTGGTCTTTTCCTCGCAGTCGCTGGCCGACATCGAGGCGTCGCCGATCGCGCCCGTCCTGGTCGAGAGCTGCCCGACGCGCATCTTCCTCGCCAACGAGCGCGCCATCGAGCCGCAGATCACCGCCGTCTATGAGCGGTTTGGGCTTAATTCCCGTCAGATCGAGATCATCGCGCGGGCGACCCCGAAGCGCGATTACTACTGCCAGTCGCGACGCGGCAACCGCTTGTTTGAGCTGGGGCTTGGCTCCGTCGCGCTGGCGCTGTGCGCATCGTCGGACAAGGCCGCGCACGCGCTGATCGACGAGCTGCTGCGCGATGGCGCGCGGCCGTACTTCCTCGAAGCCTGGCTCTACGCCAACGACCTCGCCTGGGCCGCCGACCTCGTTCCCAATCTCACGAATGTCATCGATGCGTCCGTTGCAACGCATCAGCCGTCGCGCATCACGCCGTCAGAACAGGAGACGCCATCATGATTCTGTCCGTATTCCGCTTGCGTTATCGCCACCCGATTGCGGCGGGTGCGCTCGTGCTTGCCGTGACGTTTGCACCCGGCAGCACCGATGCATTTGACATCGTCTACGACCCGTCGAACTACGCGCAGAACGTCCTGACCGCCGCACGCGCGCTTCAGCAGATCAACAACCAGATCACCTCGCTCGCCAATCAGACGCAGATGCTGATCAACCAGGCGAAGCACCTCGCCAGCCTGCCAACGTCTGTCCTCTCCCAGATCGACGGCAACTTCGCCGAGATGAAGCGGCTGATGGGTGAGGCCGACAAATTGGCCTACAACGTCGGCAATATCGAGACACAGTTCTCGTCGACCTTCCAGAACTTCGCGGTCGGCAAGACCGACGCGCAGCTCATCACGTCCGCACGCGACCGTTGGCAGCAATCGCTGTCGGCCTACGAGCACTCGCTGAAGGCCGGAGCGGTCGCCGTGCAGAACCTCGACGGCACGCGCGCCCAGACCAGCACGCTGGTCGACTCCAGCCAGTCGGCCGTCGGCGTGCTTCAGGCGACGCAGGCCGGCAACCAACTCATCGGCGTCCAGACCCGGCAACTTGCCGACCTCACCGCGATGCTCGCCGCACAGGGCAGAGCCGACGCCCTTGAGAACTCCCGCAAGGCCGCGGCGCAGGAGCAGTCGCGCGAACAGCTCAGCCGCTTCCTGACCGGAAGCAGCTACAGCCCGACGCCCGTTCGCATGTTCCATGACTGAGGGACGACGATGGATTGGAAAGTTGCAACCCGAGTTGTCGCCGTCCTCGCATTTGCCGTGATCGTGGCGGCTTGCGCCATTGCGTTGCGTCCCGACGCCACCGAGGAAACACCCGCGTCGACCGCTCAGTCACAGAGCGAGGAGCCTGCATCCAGCGAATTGCTCCGCTGCCGCGAGATCGGCGCGGCCGCGCTCGACGACGCCGGTTGCAAGAAGGCGTGGGCGGACAGCCGCCGTCATTTCCTGGAAGGCGATGCTGGGCGCGCGCGGCCATGAACACCGGCGTCATCGACCGCTTTCTGGAGACATTTACCCGCTACATTGATAGCGGCTTCGGCCTGCTCGGCGGCGAGATCGGATTCCTCACCTCCACACTGATCGTCATCGACATCACGCTGGCGGGCCTGTTCTGGGCCTGGGGCGTCGACGAAGACGTGCTTGCCCGTCTCATCAGGAAGACGCTCTATATCGGCTTCTTCGCCTTCATCATCGGTAACTTCAACCGGCTCGCCGGGATCGTCTTCCAGTCCTTCAGCGGCCTCGGCCTGAAGGCGGGCGGATCGTCGCTCACGGCCGACACATTGCTCCAGCCCGGCCGCGTCGCGCTGGTCGGCATCGACGCCGGCATGCCCATCCTCAAGGCCGCCGGCGACCTGATGGGCTACATCTCGTTCTTCGAGAATTTTGTGCAGATCATGGTGCTGATGATCGCCTGGGCGATCGTGCTCATCGCCTTCTTCATTCTCGCGGTCCAGATATTCGTCACGCTGATCGAGTTCAAATTGACCACGCTCGCGGGCTTCGTGCTGATCCCGTTCGCGCTGTTCAACAAGACCGCGTTCCTCGCCGAAAAGGTCCTCGGCAACATTGTCGCCTCCGGCGTCAAGATTCTCGTGCTCGCCGTGATCGTCGGCATCGGCTCCCGCCTGTTCAGCGAATTCACGACCGGCTTCTCCGGTACACCGACCATCACCGACGCGCTGGCGCTTGTGCTCGGCGCGCTGTCGCTGATGGGATTGTCGATCTTCGGTCCCGGCATCGCTACCGGACTTGTTTCCGGCGCGCCGCAACTCGGTGCAGGCGCCGCCGTCGGCACTGGCCTTGCCGTCGCCGGCATCGGTGCGGCCGGCGTCATGGGCGCAAGCGCTGGCCTCTCCGGCGCGGCGAGCGCGGTTGGTGGCGGCGGACGCATGACCGCGGCCGCCGCGCGCGGAGGTGCGTATCTCGCCGGCAGCACATCGAGCGCCTATGGCGCCGGCGCATCCGGCCAGAGCCGCATGGGCGCCGTCGCTGCCGGTCTGGGCGGCGTTACAAGGGCCGGCGCATCCGCAGCTATCCAGCCTGTGCGACAGGCTGCATCGCGCGCCGCCGCATCCCTCAAATCGAGTTACGCAGCCGGCCGCGCCGCCGCCACGGGCGGACCATCCTCACCGGCAACAGCCGCGGGCGCTTCAGCCGCTCAAACCCCTTTAGCATCCGGCGCACCACCGGCCTGGGCCGCGCGCATGAAGCGCAGCCAGACCTTGAGCCACGGCGCGACCGCCGCTGCCCATGCCGTGCGTTCGGGCGATCACGGCGGCGGCTCCATGTCCGTGTCCCTCCATCAGGATGATCATAAATGAATCTCTTCCGCCGTCCCTCCGTGCGCTACGCGCGCACGCCCGAACCCGAAACTCCGTATCTCAAAGCCGCGCAGGTCTGGGACGAGCGCATCGGCTCTGCGCGCGTGCAAGCAAAGAACTGGCGACTCATGGCCTTCGGCTCGCTGGTGCTCGCCGGCGGCTTCGCGGCCGCGCTGGTGTGGCAATCGACGCAGGGCACGGTCGTTCCCTGGGTGGTTCAAGTCGACAAGTTCGGCGAGGCGCAGGCGATCGCGTCCGCCGTCGCGGACTACAAGCCGACCGATCCGCAGATCGCGTGGCATCTCGCGCGCTTCATCGAGCAGGTGCGCAGCATTCCGGCTGACCCCGTCGTCGTGCGACAGAACTGGCTGCGCGCCTACGACTACACGACCGATCGCGGCGCCATCGCATTGAACGATTACGCGCGCGGCAACGATCCCTTCGCGAAGGTCGGCAAGCAGCAGGTCGCGGTCGAAATCTCAAGCGTCATTCGCGCCTCGCCGGAATCATTCCGCATCGCCTGGCTGGAGCGCCGTTACGAGAATGGTCAGCTCTCCGGCACCGAACGCTGGACCGCCATCCTGACCATCGTAATCCAGCAGCCGCGCAGCGCCGACAAGCTGCGCGCCAATCCGCTCGGTGTGTTCGTCAACGCAATCAACTGGTCGAAGGAGATGGGGTGATGGGGGACAACAGAAAAAATGCTGCGCCGGCGCTGATCGCCATGATGCTGGCGACGACAGCGCTTGCCGGCTGCGCCAACAAGTTCATTCCGCCGGACATCGACTACGACGATGCCGCGCCCGCCGTGCTCAGCGCCGATCCGGTCGGGCCGGTGCAGGTCGTCGAGCTGCCGAAGCCACTGCCGTTGCCCGGCCAGTTGAAGCCCGTCGGCGGAAAGAAGCCGAAGCCCGAACCGACCGATCCGAAGAAGCGCGTCGCCCAGGCCAATGAAGCGGCGCGGATGCAGCCGGTGCGTAATGGCTTCATCAACGCCGTGCAGGTTTATCCCTTCGTCGTCGGCGCGCTCTATCAAGTCTACGCCGCGCCCGGACAAGTGACCGACATCGCGCTTCAGCCCGGCGAGCAACTTGTCGGCGCAGGCCCCGTCGCCGCCGGTGACACCGTGCGCTGGATCGTCGGCGATACGCTCAGCGGCTCCGGTCAGGCCGCCCAGGTCCACATCCTCGTCAAGCCGACGCGACCCGACCTTCAGACCAACCTCGTCATCAACACCAACCTGCGCACCTATCACATGGAACTGCGCTCGACCGAGAAGACCTACATGGCCTCGGTGTCGTGGCAGTATCCGCAGGATCAGTTGATCGCGCTGCGTCGGCAGAATGCGCAAGCCGCACTGACGCAGCCGGTCGCGTCTGGCGTCGACATCTCGAAGCTGAACTTCCGTTATGCAATCGAGGGCGATAGCGCGCCGTGGCGGCCGCTGCGCGCCTTCGACGATGGCAACAAGGTCTATATCGAGTTTCCGTCGGGGATCGGGCAGGGCGAGATGCCGCCGCTGTTCGTCATAGGATCCTCCGGCAATTCCGAACTGGTCAACTATCGCGCTCGACAGAATTACTACGTCGTCGATCGTCTCTTTGCTGCCGCCGAACTCAGGCTGGGCGACAAGGACAGCGAGAAGCGCGTGCGGATCGTGCGCACCGACGGCCGGCCGGGACGAAGCGCGAGGTTGTTCTGATGACCGACGCTCCGACTCCGCCTCCCGGCGATATCCGGGCCGAGCTGCGCTTGCGGCCCGAGCAGCCGCGCGTCACGCGCTTGTCGCGCAAAGTGCTCATTACGCTCGGCGGCGTCAGCGCCCTCATCATCATGGCCGCGCTGTTCTGGGCGCTCGATGCCAACCGGCGCATGAACCAATCGCCGACCGAACTCTACAGCACCGAGAACCGCACGCCGGCAGATGGGCTGGCCGGCCTTCCGAAGGACTATACCGGCATCCCCAAGCTCGGCCCGGCCCTGCCGGGCGACCTTGGGCGTCCGATTCTGAGTGCGCAGGATGAAGGCAAACCCGTCGTCGCGCCCGACATCCGAACGCCGCGCGCCGATCCCACCGAACAGCGCCGTCTCGCCGAAATCGAAGCCGCGCGCGTCGCCAAGGTGTTCACCGACAGCCGCGGCGTGCAGGCGCCTGCGACAGCGCCCGCCGTTGGCCGTGTCGATCCGGCCACTGGCCTCACGCTGCCGACCGAAACGCCTCCGCTCGATCCGGGCGCGGCGCAAAACATGCAGGATCGCAAGCTCGCCTTCGTCAACGCGGCCGTCGATCGGCGCACCGTCACGCCCGATCGCGTGCAGGAGAAGGTGTCGCCCTATGTCGTGCAAGCCGGCACCGTCATTCCGGCAGCGCTAATTACCGGCATCAAATCCGACCTGCCCGGAACGATCACCGCGCAGGTGACGGAGCAGGTTTACGACACCCCGACCGGCAAGCAGCTCCTCATCCCGCAAGGCGCGCGGCTGATCGGCCAGTACGACAGCCAGGTCGCATTCGGGCAGTCGCGCGTGCTGCTCGTCTGGAATCGCATCATCATGCCCAACGGCACGTCGATCGTTCTGGAAAGGCAACCGGGCGCCGACGCCGAAGGCTATTCCGGGCTCGAGGACGACGTCGATTATCATTGGGGTCAGCTTTTCAAGGCGGCGATCCTCTCGACCTTGCTCGGCGTCGGCACCGAGCTCGGATCGAGCAACAACGAAAACGAGATCGCGCGGGCGATCCGCCAGAGCAGCCAGGACACGGCGTCCGATGTCGGCCGTCAGCTCATCCGACGCCAGCTCAACATTCAGCCGACGCTCACGATCCGACCGGGCTTCCCCGTCCGTGTGATCGTCAATCGCGACCTAATATTGCAGCCCTATGGGGCCGCGAAGGAGCCGTCATGACCAAGCTCAGGCTCTCGGCTCTCCTTGACGACAAGCCGGTCAAGCTCACGGTCGAGTTGCCGGCTGCCGTTCATCGCGATCTTGTCGCCTACGCCGAGATTCTTGCCCAGACCTCGGGCCAAGCGATGCCTCCCGATCCGGGCAAGCTGATCGCGCCTATGCTCCAGCGCTTCATGGCCACTGATAAGGGCTTCACCAAAGAGAAACGCACGACACGACGCTAAGATAGATGTGGCATTGAAAAACCGCTCGACCCGCTAGGACGGTAAATCCGCGATTCATGAGGACAAAAGAAGAACATCGGCTGAGCAACGTCAATCAGGAACTTGAAATGTCAGAAGCGGCAGAGGCCGATTCTATGTCGGAATCGGAACGGCTCGACATGGCCGTGGTTCAGGCGATTGCGGCGCATGATGGCGACCCGTGACGCACGATCCCTGATAGCCGTCCGTGACCGGCACCCTCCAACCCGGTATTAACGGTTAAGCTGGTATTGACTGTGATCGACAATCGACGTCATCGACAGCACGATGTGGGAACGGTCATGGCCGAGACGCAAATTGAATGGACTGACGCCACCTGGAATCCAGTTGCTGGCTGCTCCATCGTCAGCGCGGGCTGCACGAATTGCTATGCCATGGAAATGGCGAGACGACTTCAGGCGATGAATGTTCCGAAATATAAAGGACTCACGCGACGCAGCGGAAAACGAACCGTTTGGAACGGCGTGGTCCGTGAAGACAAGGCCGCCTTGGACATTCCGCTGCGCTGGAAGAAGCCGCGAAAAATCTTCGTTAACTCGATGTCTGACCTGTTTCATGATCGGGTGACGGACGCCTTCATCCTGAGAGTCTGGGCCGTCATGCGTGCCACGCCCCACCATCACTATCAGATCCTTACCAAGCGTCCGGAGCGGATGGGGGCGCTGGTTCGCTCCAAGATCGGCGAAGTTCTGCCGAACGTATGGCTCGGCACCAGTGTCGAGAGCGCCAACGTCGCGGGTCGCATCGATCATTTGCGCACCATCCCGGCTGCAATCCGTTTCATCTCATTTGAGCCGCTGATCGGTCCGGTAGGGTCAGTCGATCTTCGCGACATCCATTGGGCCATCGTCGGCGGAGAAAGCGGAAGATCGGCTCGCCCGATCCGTGAAGATTGGATCGATGAAATCTTCGATCAGTGTGCGATGCACAACACCGCGTTCTTCTTTAAGCAGTGGGGGACATGGGGGAAAGACAACAAGCGTCGTTCCAAAAAGGCCAATGGGCGCGTATATCGCGATCAGGTCTGGGACGAAATGCCGAAGGCTTCGCTCGCGCTCTGAGAATGACGCCTCTGGATAGCAGGATTCATTCGGAGGCGAATGTCGAAAAAGCCGTATTCATGGGTCGCAGGCGCGGTTCTTGAGGAGCACTCAAGACGCAAGCACAAGGTCATCGCCGAATACGTCGCGCGATATCTGACCGTGCGCTGCCAGCTTCCTCAACAGTCCCGGTTTCGTCTTGCCATTGTCGATGGTTTTGCAGGCGGCGGCCAATACAAGTGCGGCAGTCCCGGGTCTCCGCTGATCTTTATAAACGAGCTTCGTGTCGCGACGGAGCAATTCAACATCAAGCGTCAGGCCGAGGGGATGTCGCCGCTCGACATCGAATGCCTGCTCATCCTGAACGACTTCGACAAAGAGACTGTCGAGCTGCTGAAAACGAATGCCGCTTCGCTCATCGCCGAAATCAAGGAGAACGTGCCGAAGCTTCACCTTCGCGTCGAGTATCGGAATGAGAAGTTCGACGAACTCTATCCCGAGGTGAAGCAACTGCTCGAGCGCGGCAGCTATCACAACGTCCTCTTCAATCTGGATCAATGCGGAACAGGCAGCGTCGAAATCAACACGATCGGCGACATCGTCGCGTCGTTCACGTCGGTTGAAATCTTCTACACATTCGGCATCCAGACGTTGCTGACGTTCCTGCATCAGACGGACCGGGGCGCGCTGGCCAGGCAGCTTGCGCCGTTTGGCGTCAGTCCGGATGATCTATCGCAACTCGATGGTTTGATGACCAAGGACGCTTGGCTTGGCGCAGCGGAACGCATCGTGTTCGAGTCGTTTCGGCGCTGCGCGAACTACGTCAGTCCATTTTCCATCCACAATCCGGACGGATGGCGTTATTGGCTTATCCACTTCGCAAATTCGGTTCGTGCGCGTCAGGAATACAACAATATCCTGCATCAAAACAGCAGCGCCCAGGCACATTTTGGCCGGTCCGGTTTGCACATGCTGTCTTACGACCCGAGTGAAGCCGACAGCATGCTCTACATGTTCGATGCGGCGGGAAGGGCGGAAGCAAAAAAGCAGCTTCACGATGATATTCCGCGGTTCATCACAAATTACGGCGATGCAATTCCGGTCGGTGAGTTTTACGCCAGCATCTACAACGCGACCCCGGCTCACATGCACGACATCAACTCAGCGATCATCGAGAATCCGGACCTCGAGGTTATCACCGAACAAGGCGGCGGGGAGCGCCGCAAAGCCAACATGATCAAGACCAGCGACATCCTGCGCTTGAAACAGCAGCGCAGTTTCTTTCCGTTTTTCTTTGAAAATCAAAGCAGGGTAGCGAAGAAATGACGCACGCCATCGTGGTCGCATAACGATTGGTGCCCGAATGGCGGATCATCGGAATACGCTCGCCCTTGTCGCAGCCGCTGCCACCCTGGCGCTTGTATTGGGGTTTGCCTATGGCGCCACCTTCAATGGTGGTTGCGAGCAGATCAAGGATGCTCAATGTGGTTGTCTCGAATGGTGGTTTTCCCGCTACCAGACGTTGATCGCCATGTTTGGCGCGATTTTCGTTGCTTGGCTTAGCGTCCAGCCTGTTCTGAAGCAGCTCAAGCTGTCCTCGGTGCAGACCGCTGTCGCTTTGCAACAGGTTCACGCAGATCGTGAAAAACGGCTGGAGAACTGGCTCAAGCCAGAATTGGCCGCGCTGGAAAAACTGTCCGAAGACCTGGCGCGTGGCTATTATGAACGTGAGGATGACCATGGGGTGCTTCCTCACTGGGTATGGGATATGAACCAAACGGTCGACAGCACCCGCGGCCGTTTAATTCGGCGGCAGGACAGAAACTTCGGGCCTGCGGAGATAACAGCCGCCCGTCAAAACCTCATCGACATTCTCGGGCGGCTCACCAAGTGCATGTCAGACTACAATGGGTCTGTCTACGCTGACGATCCGGAGTACGATTTCTCCGACGACGACCGGGCGAAGATTGACGCAGCCGAGACCAAAGCGCGGGAATATCTGCCGACCCGAATTGACGAGGCGTCAGTGGCGATCAAGAAATTCGCTGAAGCTGTGGCAGCGGACCTTCGGGAGTTGCGTTTGAAGCGTCGGCTCTATGATCAGATGGTGGCGAGCGCCAACCTTCCGGCGGAGAAGTTGGAATAAGGCGTCTGGGATCGCGTGAGACAACCGGCGATACGGATTCTTATCCGCGACGCGAATCAAACATGCGAGAGCTGTTCTCGCGAGGATTTCTGAAATGGCCGCTGATCGCCCCCGCCGGGTTTTCCTTGATGCGAACGTCGTGATCCGGGCCGGCAAGCCGCCCGGCGGTCCGCTGATCCCGCGGGTCGCTGATCTGGTAGACGCCGGCTATATCAAGGTTGTCACGACCGATCTTACAAAAATAGAGATCGCAAAAAACCATGGGGCTAACGATTTCGAGGTCATCGGCGACCTGACCAGGAGACGAGTCCGCGACCTGGCTGATGAGATTCTCGCCGTTAAACTCCCGGAGATTTCTCCGGTTGAACTGCAGCAAAGACTGATCGAGAAGTATCATGCTGCGGTGGAGCAGATGTTCAGCTCGCTGCGAGCGGAGACGCTTTCGATCGATAGTGTGAAGCCGTCCGTCGTATTCGACGCATACGCGCGCAGGACCGGCCTGTTTGGCGACGACGCCAAGAAGGATCAATTTCCAGATGCCTTCATCTTCGAAGCCCTAAAAGCGACTGTCACGAAAAGCGATCCGCTGACGATCGTCTCGGACGACAAGGACTTTGCGGCGGTCATCAAGAACGCTGAGCATATCACCGGGCTGAGATCGATCGCGGATCTCTTCGCCAAGCTCGGGCTGACAATCGAAGCGGCCCCGGACGTCAACGATTTTGTGGATGACAATCGCGATGCGATCGTCGGGGTCGTTCATGAAGAACTCAATCAGTGGGGATTGCAGGTCAGCGATGTTGACGATGCAGAAATCGACGAAGCGGACGTGGAAAATGTGAACTTTCTCGACTTCAGGACATTTCGGACGATCGGCCCAGGCAAGGAGATTCTCGTCGTCGGGCGCATCGAGATGGACGTCAAAGTCTCCTACCACCATCCCGATTGGGACACCGCCACTTACGACAGCGAAGACAAGGTACTGCTGCCGCACCACACGGTGGAAGGCGAGAAGAACATAGATGTAGAAGCCAATTTTAGTATGACCCTGACCGTCGACAAGCACGGCAAGCCGACATCGGTTGCTGAGTTCTCGTTCGACGACGATGATTTCGTCTGGGTCGCGATCGGGCCAAACGACTTCGACTACAAATAGGTGTTTCGCGGCTCGTGAAATGGTTAGATTTCGCGCGGTGCGTACACGTTGTCCGGGTAGGGAAGCCTTTCGTTGACACGCCGTAGGAGCACAAGATAGCCCCGCATAGCCAGTTGGAGTTCGGCGCCATCACCCAGGGGCTTGTCTTTGAAGGCGTGAATGGTGTTGCGCCGCTCCTGCACCAGATCAACGAGGGCATTCCCGTCAGCGCCGATGAGGTCATGCTCTTTCACGAAGATCTTCAGAGGCTGGAGCGTAAGTCCGTCAGGACTGAAAGCCTTTTGCTTTTTGTGATCGAACGCATTTGCCTTCTTGAGCACGTCCAGGTCGGCTTTGTAGTCCATGTAAAACACCGACAGGAGGAGTTTTAGCGTTCCTTCGAGCAGACTGCCGAGGTTCGACTAGGCGAGAATGAGTTCTCCGTCCGACAGCGCAGTGGAGGGTTCACGTAGCCACAAACGCAATGTCTTTGACAGCGACGCCTGCCAGTCGAGGCGGCTCTTGGTCAGCAGGCCCGCGGCTTCAACAGGCGCCCAGCCGTTGCTTGCTGCCCAAAAGGTCGCCAAGCCGCTGTTCAGTTTTTCGATCCGGGAAACGACGTCCTCGATTGTCATGCGTGACTTATCCGTCGCCAAGCCGAATCGGCCAGCCGTCGATTGGCAGGCCAGAGCTTTACGATCTGACGCAGCCCTCAGGCAACTCGGGGTTCAGAGGGCACGTCGTCAATTGGGGCTTATTGCGGCGCAGCATAAGTGCCGCACGTACGGTCCGACAACCCAGCGGGAGGCGAGATTCAGTGCATCCGCGAGTTCGTGAAACTAGAATGTTCGCGTGATAATCGATTCGATCTATCCCACCGTAGCTACGGACGATTTTGCGCGTCGCTTCTCGCAGCGCGGCGGAAATCTCATGTGGCTGCTCGGGGCTGGCGCTTCGGCGGCCGCCGGCATTCCGACGGCGTGGGACATGATTTGGGAATTCAAGCAGCAACTTTACGTCAGCCAGCGCCGCGTTTCTCCGAAACAGGTCGCCGACCTCGCCAATCCGGCCGTCCGACGTGAACTGCAATCGTTCATCAACGACCTTGGCAGCTTACCCGCGCTCGGTTCGCCCGACGAGTACGCGGCGCTCTTCGAGTCCGTCTATCCAAGCGAGGCAGACCGTCGCACGTACATCGCTGCAAAGATCAGCGGCGCGAAGCCCTCCTACGGGCACATTGCGTTGGCGACACTGATGAAAGGTGCGCGTTGTCGTTTAGTCTGGACCAGCAACTTCGACCCTCTAGTCGCCGACGGCTGCGCGAAGGTTTATGGCGGGACCGGCCAGTTGACCACTGTGGCGATAGAGACCGGCAGTCTCGGACGGAACGCCATCGACGAAGGGCGCTGGCCCGTCGAGGTCAAGCTTCATGGCGACTTCCGATCGCGCCGGCTCAAGAATACCGGAGATGAGCTGCGCGAACAGGATGCGAAACTCAGAACCCTGCTGATCGATAGCTGCAGCCGGTGGGGACTTGTCGTGGCCGGCTACAGCGGTCGCGATGAGTCGGTCATGGACACGCTCGAAGCGGCGCTAGAACGTGATGCCTCCTTTCCCGCCGGTCTCTTCTGGCTCCATCGCGGCGAGGATCCGCCCTTGCTGCGCGTCCAACGGCTTCTTGCCGCCGCCGCACGTAAGGAAATCGACTGCGGTCTCGTGCCGATAGAGAACTTCGATGAAACGTTGCGCGATCTTATGCGGCTCGTGCCGGACCTAGACACGACAGTGTTGGATGAGATCGCAACCGAACGGCGGGTTTGGTCCCCAGCCCCGCGCCCGACCGGGAATCGGGGCTACCCGGTCGTCCGTCTCAACGCGCTCGAACTGACAGGGATGCCGAGCGTGTGCCGCCGCGCCGTCTGCGACGCCGGCGGCGTGGCGGAAATCAAGTCGGCAATCGAAGCGTCGGGCCTGCCGGTCATTGGCACCCGTTCGAAAGCAGGCGTGCTGGCCTTCGGTGCTGACGCCGATATCAGAGCAGTCCTTTCCGCATATGAGATCGAAAGCTTCGATCTGCATTCAATTGAAACCCGGCGGCTGCGTTACGATAGTCACGAACGGGGCCTTCTCCGCGAAGCACTGACCCGAGCTCTCACCCGCGAACATCGGATGATCGCTGCCCGTCGCAGAGGCGCCGACCTGTTGACGCCGACCTCCGTTGATGACGAAAAATGGGCGCCGCTGAGGAAGCTGACCGGAAGTCTAGGTGGATTGGTGCCGAAGCAACCCGAACTAAAATGGAAAGAAGGCGTGGGGATCAGGCTGGATTGGGTGGATGAGCGGCTTTGGCTTCTGCTCGAGCCGCGCACCGTATTCGAAGGACTTACAAGGGAGAACAGGGCCGCCGCCACCGATTTCGCGCGCGAACGGATTGTGAGACGCTACAATCCTGCGCTCAATGCCTTGCTCGAGTTTTGGTCGATGCTGTTCGCGTCCCCGCAGCGCGACCTTCCGGCGCTTGGAATCAGCACTGGTGTGAATGCGGCCTTCAGGCTGGGCGATGTCACAGCTTTCTCGGGGAGAGCCCGAGCATGAGCAGCGAGATATCGCCTCATTTGTTTTTTCCCGAAGCCAAGCTCGCGTTTCATCCAGACCGCGCGTCGGACGTGGATCTCCATCCTTTGCGTGGACTGCTGCGGTTCGGGCCCTATTCATCCGGTCTTGTTCCGGATCCCATCCGGATCGCGACGATCGCACCGGCACGGCAGGGAAACCGACTCTACGGCTTCATGAAGGAACTGGCGTTCCAGTACAAGCCGACGGAGCGCAAGGACTACCTGCCTCCCTGGCCCGGTTTCCGCAAAGCGTTCAATCTCGACATGCGGGGCGCGGTCAAGGATTGCCATATAGAGCTGGACGACCGGCTCGATGGCGAAATGAAGGACTCAGTCACCCCCCATGTCGTGCTGGCGGACCGCTTGCTTCGCGCGATCCGATCGTTGGAGGCTCGCCGCGACGCGTTCGACATTGTCTTCATCTACATCCCGCAAAGCTGGGCAGCCGGGTTCACGGGAGCAGACGGCGACGACTTCGATCTCCATGACCACCTGAAGGCCGCTACCGCAGCGCGACGCATTCCAATCCAACTCGTCCGTGAAGACCGCGCGCTCGCCTATCCGGACCGTGCGAGCGTCATGTGGCGGATCGGCCTAGCGATTTACGCGAAGGCTGGCGGCATTCCCTGGAAACTCGCAGATTCGGATCCTGAGGCCGCCTACATCGGTCTCTCTTATGCGCTGCGTCCGACCGAGTCAGACCGGCCACGCTTTGTCACCTGCTGTAGCCAAGTGTTCGATGCGGAAGGGGCGGGTCTTGAGTTCGTCGCCTACGATGCCCATGAAATCGATGTCCAGCGGGACAATCCGTTCATGTCCCGGACGGAGATGTTCCGCGTGATGGGCCGATCGCTAGATCTCTACCGACGTCGGCACTCGGGTCGCTCTCCCCGGAGAGTGACGGTACACAAGACGACAGAATTCAAGAAGGACGAGATCGACGGCTGCATGGAAGCGCTGCATCTGTGCGAAGCGGTCGATCTCGTGCAGGTCGTGGAGGACGTCGGCTGGAGAGGTGTTCGCATCGATCGCGACCGCCAAAGCGGCAAAGGGAAGCCAACGGGTTATCCGGTCGATCGTGGTACCCTGATCCCGCTCGGAGACCGCGAGTGTCTGCTGTGGATGCATGGCGATGTAAAAGGCGTCGCGGAGCGCTCGTATTACCAAGGCGGCCGCAGCACGCCTCGTCCGATTCGACTGGTCCGTCATGCAGGGCACGGCTCGTGGAACGAAACCGCCCGGTCAGCTCTCGCGCTCGCGAAGATGGATTGGAACAACGACGCACTGTACGACATGCTGCCGGTGACCATGGCATACGCAAAAACGCTCGCGCGCGTTGTCAAACGAATGGACGGATTGGGCTCCGCTCCCTATCAATTTCGTTTCTTCATGTGACGTCGACTGGCCAACCGCGAGCCAGAATAATGATCCGAGTCAATTAGTTCCCGATATACAACAAGTGGATATTTCTGTGACAACATCTCTTGACGGAGAAATTCGCGACGGTCGCCATCATATGCAGGTCCGCGTCTATTTCGAAGATACGGACGCCGGCCAGATTGTTTATCACGCCAATTTCTTGCGCTTCATGGAACGGGGAAGAACGAATTACCTGCGTCTGCTCGGGACCAATCAGCGGGAGCTACTCAAAGAAGCGCACGACGATGCGCCAAGCTTCGCCTTCGTTGTCCGTTCAATGACAATCGATTTCCTAAAACCAGCGGCCTTGGACGACTTGCTTGATGTCATCACAATCCCCGCAGAGGTCAAGGGCGCATCGATTACCCTGCTGCAGGAATGTCGACGCGGAGACGATCTTTTGGTCGCGGCCCGCGTGCGGGTAGCATTTATCTCAGGCGGAAGGGCGCAACGGATCCCGAAGGCGCTACGGCTCGCTATGGAAGGAGCGTAGAGAATCTACGCTTGTTCACGCTATAGCCCTCCAGCGCCCCAATGGAATCAAGCCGCTGTGTTGCGATGTTGGCAAGCCAGAGTTCACCGGCATCGTCTATCACGCCAACTATTTGCGCTTCATGGAGCGCGGGCGGACCAATTATCTGCGGCTGCTCGGCGCCGATCAGCGCGCGCTGTTCGCGGAAGCCGAGAACGAGGCGCCGGGCTTCGCCTTCGTCGTGCGCGCGATGCAGATCGAATATCTCAAACCCGCGCGGATGGATGACGTGCTCGAGATCGTCACCGTGCCAGTCGAGGTGCGCGGTGCGTCGATCACGCTGGGGCAAGAGGTGCGCCGCGGCGACGACGTGCTGATCGAAGCGCGCGTCAAGGTCGCGTTCGTCTCCGGCGGCCGCGCGCGGCCGATTCCGAAGGCGCTGCGCATCGCGATGAAGGCGGATCAAGCGGCGGGGTGATACCTGCCAGTCAAAACGCACTCGAATTAAGACTGTTATCTATCCGCGCGTCATGGCCGGATTTGTTCCGGCCCTCCCGGTCTTAAGCCCACGGCGCCGGGGCGGGGGGGGGGGGG
>Ga0182793_1000093_pt1 | contig 79679 bp, 66 predicted proteins | sample Passage237A_FD_130498 | JGI IMG/M metagenome (GOLD analysis project Ga0182793, IMG submission 130498) | Cellulose adapted compost microbial communities from Newby Island Compost Facility, Milpitas, CA, USA - Passage2 37A (version 2) (version 2) ... | reverse complement strand
TAACGCCCGCCACACGGGCGAGCAATTTGTTGCGAGTCCAGCGCCGCAGGCGCGATGTGCTGGCGCTTGTTATGGCTTTCAAGTATTGCTTGTAAGAGAAGCATGCTCGACAAGCTCAGCATTTATAAAAGCAGAAATCATTGCACGATAAATAGCCTCAATCACATCGGGATTAGCATCCAGTTCATGAGCAAGCGTTCGAACTTTAGAGATTACCTGCTCAACTCTCTGCGGTGCCTTAACGTCATCGGTGGATTTCTTGAAACGCGCTGCCTGCATGACGAAGCCACCGCGCTCAGCGATTAAAGCTACGATCTTGCGATCAATTACGTCGATGTTCGAGCGAACTTCCTCAAGAGAACTGCAAGTTACTGCTTTGTTCAATTTTTACTCCTTGCTTTTGAGCCATAACGCCGCCATAAAGGGCCGACTGGAGCGCAGCGTAGGGAGGTCCAGCGGAACGAAGTGGAGCGATTTTTGATGGCCTTGTTATGCAAACACTACATATAGTGATATACATATGTTGTTAACATCTTATCCACAGAAAAAACACAACATATTGTGCTTGATTAGAATTACACACAGCTGTACTCTTAGCCAGTGGTCTAATTTTGAAATTCTAACGCCAAAATTGAAAAGCCCCCAAAGGCAAGCCTTTGGGGGCTTTAAAACCTCCGACCAGAGAGATTTAGGCGGCTAGTGTATGTTTCGCGATACTCTAGCGCAAGAATTCTGAAGTTATTTGCCGCACAACTTTCAATTAACTTTTAGAGATTTATATTATGAGCCTTAAACCAGGTCCAAAACCGATAGCAAAATCAACAGGAAAGCCCGATCAACGCCGACGTGACAACAAAAGCACACCGGGGAATAATCCGGCTTTAAAGCCCAGTAAATCATCAAAAAAATAGGACGGATTGCTGAAAGGCTACCTGAGTTGTAGCCTTTCAGCATAACTCTTCTGATAATTTGCACGCTGTGCATAACATTTTAATACTACGCATGCGCGTTATCCCTCCTCAGACCACTTTTAACATTCTTATTGAAGTCTTTGAATATTAAAGCGTTTTGGCGGAACCTGTTGGTAAGCCTCAATAGCAAACCGCGCATGCACGTTTTCCGTCCGACCGAATGCGCAATATCATTCCGTCGGCCCCCTCAATTACACAGTATTATCTGTAAAGAATCGATAGTGGCTTTTGATTGTCTACCCGCAGTCGGAATTAATCAAACGCAGGTAGATCCTCCAGCGTCAGTACCCGCGGGTGATTGTACACATGTTGCTTGTGGGCCAGGGTGTTGTAGTAGTCGCCGGTCCAGAAGTTGTTGCTGTTGCTCACCCCTTCCTCGCCAGTGCCGTCATTCCACACCACAAACCACAGCCACCAGGCGCCGTCCTCGGCCATTTTGTCCGGGTCGGGAATATTGCTGTTTTCCGTTAGCGCCACAGGTTTTACCTGCAGGGAATAGTTGCCCGCTTCGGCGTATTTGCCGATCTGCGAGCCATAGCTGCGGGGCGTGTCGTAAATATCCATGCCCACTATGTCCACATAGGCGTCGCCGGGATACCAGGCGGCACCCTGGCCGTTCCAGACCCAGATAAGGTTGGACAGTTGATGGTGGTTGGTCAGGCGATCGAAGAGATGACGCCAGAGCAACACCTGGGCATAGGCGGGGGCGATGCCGTCGGCGCGTGGGCGGCCCCACCAGAACCAACCGCCGGAGGCTTCGTGCAATGGCCGCCAGAGCACCACCACGCCCGCATCCTCAAGCCGCTTAAGTTCGCCGGCTATCTGGTCTATGTCCGCGTTGATCTGCTCGAATACCGGGTTGGCGGTATCCAGAGCGCCATTGGCGATGGGAATCTGGAACCCGGTTTCGTTGGAGTAGAACTTGTCGGTAATTCGGCTGGGATCGCGCCAGTGCCAGCAGAAGGTTACCAGTCCGCCGCGATCGGCGTGGGCTATTGCCTCTTCTGTTTGTTGCAGGCCGGAACCGCTGGTGTAGCGGTAGTTCATAAAGTCGTAACCCATGATGGCGGGAGCTTTGCCTGTGTCGTTGATGACCCGCTGGAACATGTCGGTGGAGTCCTGCCAGGTGAGATCCTGCTGGCCGGAGAGCATCTTTTCACCCCATTGGGTGCGCAGAAAATCGTAAACCGCCTTGGCCTTGGGCGAAGCCTCGGGACTCACCAGAGTGTCAGACAGGGGCGCTTGCTGGCCGCTGCGGTTGGCCGGGCAGAAGCTGCGGGACACGCACACCTGGCTGTCTTCCAGTCCCCAGCTGCCATTGTCTGCCGTGCAATAGGGCCAGCTGCTGGTATCTATGATGCAGCCGTCAAAATCGCCTTTGTCCGGGTCTGCCGCCGAGTTGCGCACTATGCAGCTGGCGTTGTTTTCCCAGCCCCAGCCGTCGCCGTCCGGATCTGTGCCTGCCGGAGTGCAGTAGATGGTGCCGTTGGAGGCATGGGTGGGCAGGGAGCTGGATGAGCTGCTGGAAGAACTTGTCTGGCTGCTGCTGGACTGGCTGACGGAGGAAAGGCTGCTGACGGAACTGCCGGGAGGCCTAGTGGTTTTGCCGCCGCCACTACTGCCACAGGCCGTTAGGCCGAGACTGGCTGCCAGGCCCAGAATCAGGGCCGCTCGGGGGAGGTAATTCATGAAGACTCCAATTTATGCTTATTGATATTGGTGGATTCAACCGAATCTATGTAACCGGTTACGCGGCAGTTTACGCCAATTGGCCCAGTTGCCATAGCGTTAACAGCAGGCTTTACACAAAGAGCAGTGCAAGCCCCGAATAACGAGCAAAAAAAAGCCACCGGGGTTAGCGGTGGCTTTTGTCTAAGGGTGCTGATCCTTAGTGGCTGGGAGCGTCCTCGTCCTGACCCTGCAGGGTTGTGAGGGAGGCCACCAGGTCACGCAACACGGACTTGTTGAGCAGCAGACCCATGGGCGGCATGCCGGAAGCTGCGGCTTCAACCTTGGCCACATCTGCCTTCTTGACCACCCGTGTATCGTCGCCGGCTACCAGAGTCATGGTGGTGGCGGTTTCCGACTCGAAGAAGCCTTCGACGCGCTCGCCAGAGCTCAGTACCGCTGTGATGCGACCAAAGCCGGGTGCGATACGTGCTGCCGGGTCAACCATGGCTTCCAGTATTTGCTCGCGGGTCAGCACATGGGCGATGGACGTGAGTTCCGGGCCCACCATGCTGCCGCGCTGGCCAACAACGTGGCAGCGCACGCACTGGGCAGTACCGTTGTAGCGGAAGATCATGCGACCGCGCATTTCGTCACCGCCGTAAAGGGCTTCCTGGAAAACTTCCAGCGGTTTGGACGCATCCTTGGTGGCTTCGTATTCAGCCAGCAGCGCAGTCAGGGCAGGGGTGCCAATCTTCTCGGCCGAAGTGACCAGTTCCAGTTGCAGTCCGCGTGGCAGCTTGCCTTCGATCAGCAGACGCATTTGGGCTTCGATTACCTGATGAGCCTCAGGCTCTTTCACGTTGGCCAGGGAGACCAGCGCTGCCTGTTGCTCTTTCTCTGTGCCTTTCTCCAGCAGTACCTGATGCATTTCCACCGCCTGTGCGGCCGGCAGGTTGAGTGTGGGCACCATGGCGAGAGCCGCCATGCGCACGCTCTGATCCTTATCGTTCAGCGCGGTGAAAACCGCTTCGCTGATTTTCAGGTAACCGAGCGTTTTCAGGGTGTTGAGCGCTGCGATACGCACAGCCGCCGCTTCGTCCTGTACCAGTACCTTGGCCAGCAGTGTCTGGGTTTCGCGGAAGTTGAGATCACCCAGTACCAGAACGGCGGCTTCGCGCACTTCAGCGCTTTGATCCGCCAGCAGCTGCTCATAGATGGGGCTCAGCGCTGCGCGGGCTTCATCGGCGTTGTTTTTCACGGCGCCGCGGTAGAGGCCGGTCACCCGGTCAAAGAGGGAGGATTCAGCCCAGACACCCAGTGTCTTGAGCGCTTCTGCACGCAGTTTGCCCTCGATGCCGTTGCGCTGGGCAAAGCTGGCCAGACGCTGGGCGCTTTGGGCCTTGCCCTCGTAGAGGTTGGCGTTGATGGCGCGGCGCATCAGCGGCTCGTTGGTAAAGCGGGGTTGTTCCAGCATGGCGGCCAGAGCTGGCAGCGCATCGGTGACAAAGTCATCGTCGCTGATGGCGCGGGCGGCGTTGGTGGTAACAAATTCGCTGGCGTCATCCAGGAAACGCGCCAGTTCCGGGCTCTTCATGCGACCCAGAGCCACCACTGCTGCGACGCGCACGGCTTCGGATTTGTGGCTGGTCAGCGCTGCCAGAGCGGCTTCGTCGCCAATGCGGCCCAGGGCAATGGCTACGCCGTGACGCAGATAGACGTCCTGATCCTGGTGTTTATCCAGCAGATCCACCAAGGGTGCTACTGCTTCCTTGGCACCCAGACGACCAAGGGCCTGGGCAGCAAAGAACTGGACGCGGATTTCAGCATCCTTGAGCAGATTGATCAGAGGCTGTGTCGCTGACGCGAAGGGCGCATCGCCGATCAGACGAGCGGCCTGGGCGCGGATTTCAGGATCGCTGTCGTTCAGGTAGCTCAGCAGCAGTTCGCCGGTTTCGCGCTGGGCGCGGGCCAGTTGGCCAATACCCCAGAGACCGTGGATGCGCTGCAATTGGTCGTTGCCTTGTTCTGCGGCTGCCTGGAGGCTGTCCACCGCCTTGCGCTCAACCAGTTCGAATTGAGCTTTGGATCTTACGCGCATGTCCTCGTGGGCCATGAGGGCAACCAGTTGGTCAACACCGTGCTGACCAAAGTCTTCTGCCAGACGGGCCTGGGTGTCGGCGCGGGCTTCTTTATCGGCGCCATCCGGGGTATCCAGTTTCCAGATACGGCCTTTGCCGTTGGTGCCCCAGCCTTCAACCCAGTCGCTCATGTAGAGAGCACCATCCGGACCCCAGTCGAGGCCGGTACCCTGCACGCCGCGGAAAACTTTTTTATCCGACGCAAGGCGGAAGCTGGCGCCTTCCGGCTCCAGAGTAAAGGCGTTGAAACCGGAGCGGGGGGCTGAGCCCACAAACTCCACGACAAAGAAGTGGTCTTTCCACTCGGGGCTCCAGGCTGTACCCGGGTTGTAAACCATGCCCGCCGGGCCTGAGTGATAGGGGGCAACGGGCGGCAGAATCAGAGCAGACTGACCCTTGAAGTGGGGCTTGTAGTAGTCCTCATCCATCCACACCTTGTAGGTGTTGTTTTTCGGGTCCTTGTATTTGCCCAGCTGCCAGTGTGTACGCCAGCCGGAGTCGGAACCGTCGATAACATAGAGCACGCGCTCGTATTCGCCCACGTGGTCACCGTCGTTGTCCACGGTGATCAGGTTGCCGTATTTGTCGAACACGAATTCGTGGGTGTTGCGCACACCGGCGGCAAAGACTTCAAAGTTGCTGCCATCCGGCTCGCTGCGCACTATCACACCCTGGTTGGGGTAGTGCCATCTCTTGCCTTCGCGGTCGACAACGCTCGCACCCGGGTCGCCTATGCCGTAGTAGATGCGGCCATCCGGGCCCAGAATCACGCCGGACATACCGTGGCCGCTGAAGCCGATATGCACGTTGAAGCCGTGAGCAATGGATTCTTTCTCATCGATCATGCCATCGCCGTCAGTGTCTTTGAGGCGCCAGGCATCGGGGCCGACAGTGACAAACAGCTCATCGCGCTGGTTGTGGTAGTAGATGCCACCCAGCACGTCGCTGATTTCTTCGTTGAAGTCCTGGATTACCAGTTGTGAGCGGTTGGCACGGCCATCACCGGTGGTGTCCTGAAGTACCACGACTTCTTCTTTCACGAACGCCAGGTCGCGCCAGTCATGCGAGCCGTCGCCATTGCGGTCCGGCATGCGCTCCTTGTTCTGCTCGCTTTTCTCGGGCGCCAGTTCGGTGCGCAGGAAGTTGCGTCTATCTTCGACCGTGGTAAAGGTCATGGAGGGAATTTCCCAATCCTGATAGCCGCGAATATCAAATTCGGAGTTGTTGCTGCGGTTGGTAATGGTGGTCCAGATACGGCCCTGATTATCCACGTTGATGGCCACCGGGTCGCCCAGCAGTTTTTCCGGCGCCCACAATTCCACTTCAACCCCTTCGTAGGTTTCAAAGGTCAGCTGGCGTTTGGTGCTCTCGTTGGCCTTGAGTACCTCTTCATCGGTGATTTCGATGATGCGGGGAGCGGTTTTGGTGTCAGTTTGTGCCTTGTCCGCCTGGGGCTTGGCGGCAGTTTTTGTGGCTTCCGGGGCTTCACTGGAACAGGCTCCCAGCAGCAGGCCGGTAAGCACCAGAGGGATCAGCCGGAGGGATTGACCGGGAATGGACCTTGATTTCATAGGAATCTCACACGCGTTTGTCGTTAGCGGATTGTTATATGTAAAAAACCCGTCGATATTACACCGACAGGCAAAGGCTTCAGAGTATAAGTCAGGCAAGGTATGACGCCACGAGTCTAGACATTACTTAACCCAAAGTCAGGCCATTTGTCCCAATCTTGTCGCTGCCGGCGGCTTCGGGCTATAGTCCGCCTCCCAATAGCCACTACATCATAACAATGGAAGAGATACTCGAATTACTGCGCGAATCCAACCAGCCGGTACCCGTCCCCCTCGAACTGCCCGATGAAGACGATCTTGTGGTGATCGAGGAAGAGCTTCTGCTCCCCATCCCCCGCGATATGCGTCTCTATCTGCTGGAGGCCAGCGATGTGGTTTATGGCACGCTGGAACCTGTCACCGTTGCCGACCCCAATTCCCACACCTACCTGCCGGATGTGGCGGCCTACGCCTGGTCCATAGGCGTGCCTCGCTACCTGATCCCCCTGTGCGAGGATCAGGGTGACTACTACTGTGTGGAGCCGGAAGGGGAGGTGATCCTCTGGCGCAATGGCGAGCTGACCGACGAGACCTGGCCCAGCATCTGGCATTGGGTCAGGGATGTATGGCTGGAAAGCTAGGCTACACTTAGCCTTACCCTCGGTAAAAAGAGACGCCACTGTTGAAATACCCTCTGTTGATTCTGGCCCTGCTCACCTGGATTCCCCTGGCTTTCGCCCAGGGCGATGAGCCTTTGGCTGATGAATCCCAGGCCACCGAGGCCCAGCAGGGGGAAAAGCCCACCACGCGTATCTACCGCTACACCAGCAAGGATGGCGTGGTTTCCTTTTCTGACCGGGCGCCCAGAGGCACTCCCTACCGGGTGGTGACTTACAGCTGCTATGCCTGCAACCCCAAATCCAAGGTGGACTGGTACAGCACCCCCCTGCATCTCACCCTTTTCGAGAGCGATATACAGGCAGCTGTCCAGAAGTATCCGGTTGATCCCGCTCTGGTGCGTGCCGTGATTCACGCAGAATCTGCCTTCAGATCCGATGCCATTTCACGCAAAGGTGCCATGGGGTTGATGCAGCTTATGCCGGATACCGCCAATGACATGGGGGTGAGAGATGTGATGTCACCTTCGCAAAATATTCAGGGCGGTGTGCGCTATCTGGCCTGGTTGCTGGAACAGCACAAAGGCAATGTCACTCTGGCAACTGCGGCCTACAACGCGGGGCCGGGTGCGGTTAAGCGCCACAACGGCATTCCCCCTTATCCCGAAACCCAGACCTATGTGCGCCGTGTCAAAATTTTGCACGAACGCTATCGCAAAGAGTTGGCAAATCAGACTATTGCCAGTGCCGCAGAAATCTAAACCGACTACCATCTAGCTCCCTGACAGAATTCGGTAGTCCTGAAATGCGCAAGTCTTTTCTTCTCGTTTGGGCCGCGAGCCTGTTATTGACCTTGTCTGCCTGTGGTGGCGGTTCCGGCGGTGGCGATGGCCAGCCCCAGTCTTCTCGTTCATCGGTTATTTCCTCTTCGGTTGCCAGTGAATCATCGACGAGCTTCATAGCTTCATCGGTATCGAGTCTTTCGAGTTCAAGCCAGATTTCATCGAGCAGTTCACTGGTGTCGTCCTCTTCGTCTTCGTCATCCAGTGTGGTGTCCTCGAGCTCACGCTCATCCAGTCTGAGATCTTCCAGCTCGCGTTCATCCAGTTCCAGATCTTCAAGTTCCAGCTCGAGCCTATCGAGCAGTCTTTCGTCCAGCAGCGTTTCTTCCAGTTCCAGCAGTCAGTCTTCCGGTGCAGTCAACTATCCCGGTCTGGCGCTTTATCAGGCGTTTAATGAATTTGCCAATGTTCAGTTTGGCGCCCAGCGTGATCCACTGGTCTACACCACCTTTGGTTCAACGCTCCAGTCGCCGAGCAATTATTGGGAATATGTTTCCGAGACTTCTGCCAGCATCGGCTTTCGCACCAATCTTCCGGCGGAATCCTTTATCGAATACGGCACCAGCCAATCCTATGGCCAGCAGAGTGAACGCAGTGACAGGCGTTATGCCACACACCTACATAGACTCACCGGCCTCGTCCCCGGCACCACCTATCACTATCGCGTGGTGATTGAAGATGAAAGAGGCAACAGAGTGCTGGGTGCTAACCGCACCATCACTCCAACAGCAATGCCAACGGCTATTCGCATTCCGCAGGATATGCCCGGCGGTCCGCCCTACAGACTCACCACCAACGGTGCTACCTATCTGGTGACTCAGGATCTGGTGGCGAACGGTACGGTTTTTGATCTCACTGCGGCCAACGCTACTCTGGATTTGGGCGGCCACACCATTGTCTACAACAACCGCGCGCAAAATATTTCCGGTGACTGGAACACTTATCTCGACAATGCCGCTTTCGGTATCAGGGTAATGGGCTACCCCAACAATCTGCGCATTGTTAACGGCATGGTGCGTCAGGGATCGGGTAACAACGCCGGGCACAGAGATGAAGCCATTGGCTTCAACCCCATTTACGCCCGTGTTGGCAACAATTTTGAATTGGCCGGTGTAGAAATGGATTACGGCGGCCCCCAGTTGATAGGTCTTTATCTGCACTGGGGAACAGGCGATGGCCGCATTCACCACAATGTGTTCAGGGACAGAGGTAATGTGGTACTCAATCGCAACGGCGCTGGCTCACGCTCAATGATCTACCGTGCAGGCAGCACGGGTGGTGGGCAGGTTTACGACAACCTGGTGAAGCGCACACGGCAAATGGGCCTGCAGGCCAATCAGGTTTATAACAACGAAATCTACATCGACAGTTACAGCACCAACTCCTTTGGTATTGATCGCAGTGACAATGCGCTTTATCGCAACAACCGCATTTTTGGTACCGGCTATCACGTGGTGGCCATAGGCTGGGGCAAGGGCAATATCTATCGCAACAACTTTATTCATCTGGCGGGGCAGGGACCGGATTTCCGCGATGCGGAGTACGGCAATCAGGAATCGCTCAACGGATTCCGCCTGACGCAATATGAGGGCTCCACGGCCGACTATTCGGATAACCTTTACGAACTCAACACCATCCTGATCAAGGGTGGTGCCTGCACAGGTTCGACCTGTACCGAAGCTCGTGGCATTCAGCACTCCGCTGATGCCAGTATTCGCAACAATGTGATTCGCGATAACGTGATCAAGGTGGATATGGCGGCCAATATTCGTCAGGCTGCCGCTGTGGTGACTCAGGGATTGCGCGATCGTTGCGGCACAGAAGCGCCGGTGATCTGGCAAGGCAATACGCTGATTTCCAATATCGCCAATGTGCGCATGGGCGACTACTACGCCGCCGGATGCAACCATCGCTTTTTGCAGAATCACCTGGTGCGTATTGGCAACCGCAACGACTACTACACCTTCGTATTCGATGTGACCTGGGCGCTGAAAGATCATCACATGATCGACGCCAGTTTTGAAGGTGGTGCCAGTTTGAATTCCGTGCGCTTTTTAAATGGCGGACAGGATTTCCATGTGGGATGGACGTTGAACGTGCGGGTGCGCTCGTCAGGGCAGGCGGTGTCCGGAGCCAGCATCAGCGCATTTGATGTGAACAACCAGCAGATTGCCCAGGGCACCACCGATGCCAATGGCCGTTTCAGCACAGTGGTAACGCAAATGATTCGCCGTCAGGGTGGCGACGAGCAGAAAACTCCAACACGGGTTGTCGCCACGCTAGGGGGCGCCAGTGTGCAACAGACTATCAGCGCTACTGAAACGACCACACTGGAACTGACCTTCTGATTTTTAGTTGCTACTGGTGACTGGCCGCGCACAAGCGGCCACCACCAGCAAGCCAAAGGCAACCAGCGCAAAAGACACAGACAAGCTGCTCGCATGGGCGACAAAACCAATCACCGCCGGCCCGGCAAGCAGACCGGCATAACCCAGGGTTGCCACTGAGGCAATGGCCAGACTCACCGGCATGGTTTTCTGTTTGCCCGCTGCGGTAAACAGCACCGGCACTATGTTGGACGCCCCCAATCCCACCAGCACAAAACCGGCATAAGCGGCAGCTGTATAGGGCAGGAGTATCACCATCAGATAACCTGTCGCTGCACACAAACCCCCGAGCAGAATGACTCGCGTTCCGCCCAACGCCTGCACAATGCGATCACCGGTCAGACGCGCGATGGTCATGGACACGGAAAAGCCCGCATAAGCCAGACCTGCCTGCACGGGATCAACCTGACGCAAACTGGTGAGAAACACCGCGCTCCAGTCCAGCACCACGCCCTCGGACAAAAACATGATGAAACAGAGCGCGCCTATAAGCACAACCTTGCCGTGCGGCATGACAAACAGTGGATCGCGACTGGTACTGCCATAGGGCAAGAGATTGCCAACACAGGCCAGCAACACCAGAAAAATCACACCCACGATCACCGTCATCGACACCAGAGGCGAAAGTCCAAGCCACAAAAGCCCGCTCACACTCGCCGCACCGAGAATGCCACCCAGACTGTAAAAACCGTGAAAGCCGGACATCATGGCGCGGCCGCTGGCCTGTTCCACAATCACCGCCTGAATATTCATCGCCACATCCATGATGCCGAGGGAAGCGCCGAACAAAAAAATGGCGAAGGCCAGCATGGGAACACTGGGAGCGGCGATCATTGTCACCAGCGCCGCCATCATTACCAGCGTGGAAGCCGCAATTACCTTGCGACAGCCGAGGCGTCCGACTAACAAGCCTGCCACCGGCATACCTGCCAGGGAGCCTGCGCCGAAACAAAGCAGTAAAAGTCCAAGAGCCGCTTCGTTGACGGCCAGCTTTTCCTTGACAAAGGGCACCAGCGGCGCCCAGCTGGACATACCCAGGCCGGAAATCAGAAAAGCAATGCGAGTGGACATTTGCTGGGCGATACCCAAAGGCCCAAAGCCTGGGGATGGTGTGGTGGACATGGGGAAACTACCGGAGGTTGGATCAGACAGAGAATGACCTAGAAACGGTTGGCAATATAGCACCGGGCGAGAAATGTGAGGCAGGAGTTAACACTTCATTACCCCACATTTCTTGATTGGGCGGCAGAAATTTGAATCCGGGTAGGGCAGATTATGGCTTAATCGTCCGAGGAATCTTTTTTCAGCAAAAAATCATCGTCTATCTCAAACTGGGGAATCTCGCTAGACACATCGAAGGACGACTTCATGGCGGGACCGTCCATTCTGATGTCGATGTGCTCGCCCCAGAGAAACTTGTCCTCGGTGCTTGCTTCTTCTCCCGTCGGGTTTTGGTTTTTGCCCAGCATATCGTCTGATTCAGGTGTATTTTTCATTGAAAAACTCCTCAATGTTTTGCATAGCTATCAGATAAAAAATACGGGTTAAGGTTTCGTTGAGCCTTGACCAGATTTTTCATTGTTAGTTTTTTTGGCCGGCGTACCGGGTACCCACCAGGCCGCAGCCTTGGCGGTTTCTGCCGCACGCTGATCTTCCGGCAGATTGCGTGTACGCAGGATGGAAATCACCATGGAGCCGCCAATCAGTAGAGCCGTCATCAGCAAGGCAGCTTCGGTCGGAATGATTTTCTGCCCAAAATAGGCATTGATCAACATCTTTGCGCCCACCAGCACCAGCACCAGCGAAAGGCCGTACTTGAGATAGTGGAAGCGGTGAATGACACCGACTAGCGCAAAATAGAGCGCTCGCAAACCGAGAATGGCAAATACATTCGAGGTGTAAACAATAAAGGGATCAGTCGTGATGGCAAAAATGGCGGGAATGGAATCCAGCGCAAACACCACATCGGTCAGTTCCGCCAGCACCAGCACGATAGACAGCGGAGTGATATACAAAAGGCCATTCTGGCGTACAAAAAAATGATGGCCCACAAAGTCATCCGTTACCCGGAAATTTCGCCGCATGAAGGAAGCCACCAGGTTTTTCTCCAGATCCGGCTCCTCGCCCACAGTCACCAGCATCTTGATACCGGTAAAAATCAGGAAGGCACCAAACAGATAGATCACCCAATGGAAGGCTTCTATCACCGCAGTGCCTGCCAGAATCAGGCTGCCGCGCATAATCAGCGCACCCAGCACGCCCCAGAAGAGTACCCGGTACTGGTATTGGGGCGGAACAGAAAAGTGCATAAAGATAAGGACGAAGACAAAAATATTGTCGACGCTAAGGCTTTTTTCGATGAAATAACCGGTAAGGAAGGCGTATCCCGCGTCCTGGTTCATAAAGAGAAAAATACCGGCCCCAAAAATCATCGCCAGCGCGATATAGCCTAGGCTGGTCCACAGAGCTTCTCGAATCGAAATAACTCGGTTCTTTCGGTGAAAAATACCCAGATCAAGAGCCAGCAACACAAGAACAAACAGGTTAAAGCCGACCCACAACCAGATGGTACCTACGCTTTCCATTTAAACACCTTACTTCAAGCAGCCGGAATTGGCGGCCTATGCTACCAGAAACGGGGCTTGGTTGCGTGTGACTGGAGGGCTCGTACCTAATATTAAGTATGCGGACGGCCAGAGCGGCAGGCTAATCTAGTGGGCCAATGGCGCTTCAATAAGCGTGGTCCATCAATAGCAAATCGCGAGGCTACTATGCTCATTGTAAAAAAAATAAAAATTGGCCAATTCGCAGCCCTTATGTGCAGCTGCGTTCTTGTTGTTGGATTGTCCGGTTGTGGGGGTGGCGGGGGTTCATCCGGTTCGCCCAGCTCCAAAAGTCCGCCCGGAAGCAGTGTCTCGAGTAGCAGTACCTCAAGTCTGTCGAGCGACAGTTCCTCTTCATCCTCAAGCAGTTCTTCTTCCTCAAGCAGCGTTCCAGAAAGTGTTACCTACACAGTTGTGGTTGATATTCCTGCTTCATTGCAGGTGGATTCACCAGCGGAAAAGGGGGCGCAAAAAGCGAAACGCCTTTCTGCAGCAGTAGCTAAAGCCGACTTCTTAACCGCCAATCATTTTGCCATTGTCTGTGTTGACTTATCCGGCCAAATCATGGATGTCGTGAAGGCTCAGCAGGTAAGTAAAAATGAAGACGACAGCTGGAACCTTACCGTTCCTTTGGTTCCTCGGCTTGACTGTCTGGTAATTGTACAGATATCACATCCGATAGAATTGGGTGTAGATGAGAACCTTGATCGAGTGGAGGCGCTTTTTGCTCCACTGTTGTCTGACAAGGTTGGCGTCAGTGTGTTTTCTACTGTGGCGTACATCCAACTGATGAACGAACTGGGTGGTTCAGGCAGTTTTGAAGATGCAGGTATTGATACCACTGATACACAGAATTTGGTGGCTTTCGATCAGGCGATGACTAATATGACCATCCTGCTTGAAGAACAGGAAGAGCCGGGCGGATCAACGCTGCCGGAAATTCTCGACAACGCAGAGTCGCTGGTCGCACCCCTTGTGGAGCAGGAAGTAGTCAATATCAAAAATCCAACCACCAATACCGCTCTTGATCTTGTGCGCGATGGGGGTGGAATGCATATCTTTAATTCCGATTATTACGGTATAACCTATCGAGCTGTGGTTGGTTCTACAGTGACCGATCAACGCTACTCAGGAAGTGATTTTGTTCCCAATGCAGACGAGTACCTGGATCGCAGTTTCATTCTCGGTGATAGTGGTTGGGAGCAAAAGTCAGGTAAAGCCAAGGTAGACTTGGCAAGTAGCGAGGATGGGGCGGTTGTCTTGGTTGATACAGCAGCCAGTGCTGAACAGATCACTTATAAGGTGATTCAAGGGTTTTCCTTGAGTGGAAGAAAAATAGCGGATGTTTTGAAAGCAAATCCCAATACCAGTGCATTAGCGGCATTGGTAGATCCGAACGCTGTTTTCCCTGCAAACACCAATGGTTATCGCGTGCAGGTAAGCAATCCGCAGCTCTACGTTATTTTCTACGAGCCGGGTGCGGCTGATGGCTCCTGCTTTATGCTGCCGGACATGTTGGCCAGTGATGCGAATGACAACTGTAATCAGCAGGAACTCCGTCTTGATAAGAATATCTTCCTGCGCCCTGCAGTAACTTATGAATCTTTGTTCTCTCCGAATGTTCCTGTTAATTCGCCCGGCTCAGTTACGCTTGCGGTAGGTGCTGTTGGCACCGGGAGCTATATCTATCGTTTGGATGTACAGCTGCTTAATGACGGTTCGCACACCGCCAGATTTTATGCTCGTTCATGGGAATCTTGGGATGTGCCCAATCATTTGAGGTTGATTGCCACAGGCACCTGGAGAGAAATAACATTGCCCAATGGTAATCCCGCCCTCTATTTTGACTATCCGCAAGCGGTTTTGAATGAAGCTGATGTATGGTCCTTGCAAACTTATGAGGCATATGCCGTTCAGGATGGTTACGTTCGGCATCTATGGGTTGTTCCTCCTGCCGTACAACAACCGAGCCTGCTGGCGCTTGACAGTGTTGCACGCGAGAGTGTCATCAATGCGATGAAGAAAACAGCGGCGGCCTGCTTTAATCCAGCCAGTTATGAAGTTGGTGCGCGTTTGACTGCAACATATCGTTATTTCTGGTCCTTTGGTGGAGAGAACGATCAGTTTTATGAAGCCGAAGTAAAAGAGCCAGTGGAATTTGAAGGCGGCTTTGCGTATCAACTTGCCGAACAATATGGCCCCCCCGGCGGTCCTGCTGATAGCGAAGTGAAATATTTTGATGTTGATTTCAGCAAGAAGCAGATTACCCAGTTTGGCACCAAGGTTGTGGAAACTTCCTGGGTCCCGGATCACCTAAAAGAGCAGGTGTACACTCCCGGTAAACTTTTTCGCTTTGATTTGAAAGAAGGAGAAAGTTTTACGCAGACTTATACTACTACTACCTCCCCGGAGGTGCAGATCAATACATCTGTCACCACAACCTTTGTGGGAATAGAAAGTGTTAGTGTTCCTAAGGGAACCTATCAAGCCTGTCGGTTTAATGATGGTGATAGAAGTATTTGGTATGAAGTTGGAACAGGGGTAAAACTCAAAACCCTGGAAACAAGTGGAACTTCAATAGAGTTGGTCACTTCTTCAGGTAAGGGTTTCGCCTTCTAGTGTATTTAGTGTATTGATGACTGCCCCGGCACGCAGGTGCCGGGGCAGTCCATAACCTGCTGCTTATTCAACCCTTGAGCATGCGTCTTAAGGTGTTGTCGCGAAACAGATAGTGATGGGCGAGGGCAGCAGCGGCGTGTAAACCAATCAGGAAATAACCTATAAACCCAACCAGTTCGTGAACTTCTTTTACCTTTGATGAAAAAGCTTTGTCTTCACCCGTCAGCGGTGGCAACTCCAAACCGAAAAAAGGTATTGGCTTGCCGCTTGCGCTGAGGATCAACCATCCAGCGATAGGCATGCCCAGCATCAGCAGATACAAAAAACCATGCACTGCTCTGGCCAGCAGAAGTTGCCAGGCCTTGGGCTGCGGCACTATGGCCGGTGCGGGACCGGCCATAACGCGAACCACCAAGCGTATCGACGCGAGAAACAACACCGATAAACCCAACATGAAATGCCATGTCTTGAGCGCTTCACGCGGATCACTGCCTTTTGGGAAGTAGGCACGTAACTCGATACAGGCGTAGACGGCCACAATAAGCACCAGTATCAGCCAATGCAGCGCAATCAGAACCGACGAATAGCGTTGTGGACTGTTGCGCAAGCTAATGTGTGCCATCACGATGTCTCCCTTGTCGATGTCAGCGCCCTCAAGCTATCTCAGCCAGAAGCTGAAGTACAGGTAAATACCGACTACCAGGCCCAGGACAATAGCGGTAAGGATGATGTCCCATTTATCCCAGCTGGTGCGAATGTCTTTCTTGTCGGCTTCTGACAAGGTAGCAAAGGTAATGCCTGCCACTTGCGCATCGGGTGTTTTGGGTGTTGCCAATGAAATACCAACAACCAGGATAATGCTTATTGCCAACAAGACACCGGAGGCATAAAGGAAGTTGAACTCGGCAATAGTTTGTAAAATGCCCACAGACAGACCGGAGTTGCTGTTTACTGCTTCAAGCGCCAGCTTGGCCATGCCCAGCAGGAAACCGGCAAGCAAGCCATAGAAAGCTCCCTGCGCCGTGGTGCGACGCCAGAAGAGGCCGAGCAGGAACACAGAGGTAATAGGTGGTGCCAGATAACCCTGCACACTTTGCAGATACACATAAATACCGCCACCCGCCATTTTGTGCATGATCGGAATCCAGATAATCCCCGCAAGAACCACAACAAAAGTAGCCAGGCGACCTACGTTAACCAGATGCAGTTCGCTTTTGCCCGGACGCAGCTTCTCGTAAATATCCACGGTGAACAGGGTTGCGCAAGAGTTGAAAAGCGATGCCAGCGAACTCATCAGTGCAGAAAGCAAACCGGCAACCACAATGCCGCGCAAACCTTCAGGCAACAGAGATGTCACCATGGTGGCGAATACCTGGTCGCCATCGAGGCCGCCTTCTTCCTTGGACGGAATAATCATCAGGCCTTTTTGATGAAGCGCCCAACCAATCAGGCCCGGCAGCAGGAAGATAAATACGGGCCACACTTTCAGGAAGCCGCCGAACAGGGCCCCGCGACGAGCCTGTTTCAGGTTTTCTGCCGCCAGTGTGCGCTGAACAATGTATTGGTCGGTACACCAGTACCAGATACCAACGACCGGTGAGGCAATCATGATGCCCAGCCAGGGGAAATCCGGATCAGACAGGGGGCGCCACAAGGCAAAATTATCAGCATTGGCGACAGCCAGGGTTTTCAATTCGCCCCATCCACCCAATTGAGACAAACCGAAATAAGTGATCAGCGCCGAACCCATCAAGAGCACAGCGGTTTGCGCCACCTCGGTATACATGACTGCGCGCAAGCCACCCAGAATGGTGTAAATACCAGTAAGAATTACCGTGGAAAGTGCACCTACCCAGAAGGCGTTGTCGGGCGAGCCAAAGGTATCGGGCAGCAGGGTTTTAAATACCAGTGCGCCAGCGTAAACCGTGACCGACACCTTGGTGAGTACATAGGCCAGCAGGCTGACTACTGACAGTACCCAACGGGTGCGGCTGTCGAAGCGGCGCTCCAGAAACTCCGGCATGGTGAACACGCCGGACTTGTAATAGAAGGGCACAAACACCCAGGCCAATACCACCATGATCCAGGCATGCAGTTCCCAGTGAGCTGTGGCAAAGCCCACCACAGCGCCCGAACCGGCCAGGCCTACGATGTGCTCGGAACCAATGTTGGATGCAAACAGCGAGGCGCCTACGACATACCAAGCGGCGTGTCGACCAGCCAGAAAATAATCCGCCCGGGTTTTTTGTTTCTGGGCGGACCAGTAAACAATGCCAACCAAGCCTACAAAATAGATAGCAACCACTATCCAATCAATAAACGACATAGTCCCCATAGGGTTCTCCTAGCGAAAAGCACGCTCATTAAGTAGGTAGAAAGTATCGAAAACGCCGGGCGTCATGCGCCTTATAAGGCAACGCGGATTATGAGTTCTTCTGGTTGTCTATAAGACTTGGGCTGAATCGCCATGTCGAACCTGGCCAAGCAAGGCCAACTGTGATTTTTACTGTTCCGGCCATTGCTCTCGGCACCAGCGTCGATCTTGTTTTTTATTAAAATGGGGGGTCATTCGGTTGTCTTCAGGCATCCCTCAGATGGATTCCATAGGGTCGTGAACAACCATCCATAGTCCGCGATTTAACGCTAACTATTGGGGATTGGCAAGGGTTCTGGCGGATTGCCCAAGGTTGTTTAATCCAGGCTCCTTCCAAATATTTTGGAAAGGATGGTGACAATACGCTTTTCGGTGCCTTGAGCATTAGAGCTGAAAAGGTAATTGCGAATCGCGAAGAATATTCCGGCAAATAAACACCCATGCCCAACCCAGGAGGTGAGCCGAATGAATCGGCCATATCGTACTTGGATTATTGAATGGAACTGATTGTCTTGTTGTGCAGCAAGATGAGCTTCATCCAGATTTGGTTTAGATAATGATTTGATGTGTTCTGATCAGACTGCTTTGAAATGTATTTAACAATGAGTTGGGTCCTGGCTCAATATAATGAGTTATTAGGCCCTATCAATAGAGCAAGCGCTCTAGAATCCGGTTAAACAGAATTAATCTTGTGGGTTTTTACGTATTTCAAAAAATATAAGTTCATTCACGTCAGCGATAAATGCATTAACACTATTGGCCCATTCGTTCCCCATAACCGGATGGCGGCTGGCCCAAACCAAGACTTGGCGGCCTGAGGCGACGGCTAATTCACTTGCTTTGGATTTAAGAGTTTCAATAGTGCCTGATTCCAAAATTAACAGTTTCTCAAAAACAGTCTCCCCTGAGTCTTCGTTTTTTACCCACTTTACCAATTGCATAGCATTCTCCATGCCATCTAATGACTTTATTCCGCGTTTCAGAGGTCGTTTCTCACTTGATCATGCCTTAGCTTCCGCGAAACCTATGCTGAAACACTAATTAGCGTCAAGCCTCACAGGGTTGGCGCATGTTTTTATTTGGCAATCCGGTTCTCAGACTTGATATCCCCGTTTTTGATGTATCACTAACACCTTGATATTCCATGGGTATTTCCCCTGGTGCCACCCTTATCCATCCACTAAAACAAAAATTTACGCGCCAAAACGCCTAAACTTTGGCCAAAAATTGCCGCTATAGCCTGTAACCCTTATCCGGATCAGGAGAAGCTGCATGATCATTACCCAGGCCAAGATCGGCATGGCCGCTGGCCATACCTATAACGAACAGCATCAGGTGAGCGAGCGGATGGAGTTCTGGCTGGGGGAGCGCAATCCGGCGGCTCCTGAATCAGAATCGGCGTCTGTGACCCAGACGTTGCGCGAATCTGTGTCCCTGTCGCAGGAGGGCATGGCCCGCAGCGGCAGCCTGTTGCGCCTTAACGCCAGCCGCAATGCTCTGGAGTCCGGTCTTGATACCCGTTCGCGCATCAACCTGATGGTGTTGATGGCCTTTTACGAGGCGGTGACCGGTCGCCGCCTGCAAATCACTCTGCCGGGCGAGTTGCCAGCGGGAACACCTGCCGAGGGTGTGGATATTGGGCTGACGCCACCGGATACGGCGATGCCTGCCCAGTCGTCCTCATCGGGTTTTGGCCTGGTGTACGAGCGCCGCGAGGTGTATCGCGAGAGTGAGAAGATGACCTTTATGGCCAGTGGGGTGATTGAAACCGCTGATGGCCGTCGCATAGATATCAGCGCCAGTCTGCGTATGAGCCGCGAGTACTATGAGGAATCCACTTTGGCGGTGCGCGCTGGCAATGCGGTGACCATTGATCCGCTGGTGATCAATTTCGATGGTCAGGGCGCCCAGCTTTCCCAGACACGTTTTGCCTTTGATATCGATTTTGACGGTACCCCGGATCAGATCGCCATGCTGCGCCCCGGCAGCGGTTATCTGGCGCTGGATCGCAATGGCGATGGCGTTATCAACGATGGCAGCGAGCTGTTCGGCCCGGCTACGGGACAGGGCTTTGCCGAACTGGCGCGTTACGATGAGGACGGCAACGGTTTTATCGACGAGGGCGACAGTATTTATAACCAGTTGCGCATCTGGGTTATGAATGAGGATGGCAGCAGTCAGTTGATGGCGTTGGGCGATAAAAACATAGGTGCGATTTTTCTCGGCTACGTATCCACGCCCTTCCAGCTGAAAGACAGTGGCAATCAGTCGCTGGGCGAGGTGGTGCGTTCCAGCATTTACCTGACAGAACAGGGCCAGGTGGGCATGGTGCAGGAGATCCATCTGGCGGTGTAAATCCCGCCCTTGGTTTTTCCCGGCGCACACCCAATAATGCCCCCCTCAATTTTCCGTTGTTGAGGTGTTGCCCATGTCCAGTCCCGTTTCCCAGGCCATTCCCGGTGTTAAACACATTATTGCTGTTGCCTCTGGCAAGGGCGGGGTAGGCAAGTCCACCACTTCCGTCAATCTGGCGCTGGCTCTGGCCAAAGAAGGCTTCCGTGTCGGCATTCTGGATGCGGATATCTACGGTCCCAGCCAGCACTCCATGCTGGGCGTGGGCGAACGCCGCCCGCAAATAGTGACCAACGCCCAGGGCCAACAGGCGATGAAGCCCATCGAGGCTCACGGCATTCAGTCCATTTCCATGGGTTATCTGGTAACCGAGCAGACGCCGATGGTGTGGCGCGGTCCTATGGCGAGCGGCGCGCTGCAGCAATTGCTCACGCAAACCCGGTGGGACAACCTGGATTATCTGGTCATTGATATGCCGCCAGGCACCGGGGATATTCAGCTGACACTGGCGCAGAAGGTGCCCGTCACCGGCGCTGTGATTGTGACCACACCGCAGGACATAGCCCTGCTGGACGCCATTAAGGGCATAGAAATGTTCCGTAAGGTGAGCGTGCCGGTGCTGGGTGTGGTGGAGAATATGGCGCTGCACGTCTGTTCCAACTGTGGCCACACTGAGCCGATTTTTGGCGAGGGCGGTGGCGAACGTATTGCGCAGGAATATGACACTGAGGTGCTGGGTTCTCTGCCGCTGGATATCAGCATTCGTCTCAGCGTGGATGAGGGCACGCCTTCGGTGGCGGCCGACGCCGAATCTCCCATCAGTCAGGCTTACCGCGAGATTGCGCGCAAGCTGGTTGCCAGTGTGGAGCGCATCAAGGCGAGCCAGAGCGATGCACCGCAGATAGAAGTCTCAGACGACTGACGAAAAGCGTTGGGGAAGACGCCATCCCTGGCGCAAAGCTCCTGCTTGCTATTGCCTCACCTCCTCTTTGTACACCTGAATATCCACTCGCCGGTCGTAGGCGTAGGTTTCCAGTCGTCCGCGGATCGCCTGTGAAAAGGCGGAACCGTGGGCGCTGATACTGACGCGCGCCGGGTTTACCCCCAGCTCATGCAGGGCGCGTTTGGTGTTAAGCGCGCGCTGATAGGAGAGCAGGTCGTTGTAGTCGTCCGTACCGCGCGGATCTGCGTGGCCACTCAGATGAATCCGCGCATCCGGGTTGCTGACCAGAAAACTCGCCAGATTGGCGAGCTGGCTTTTGGCCACGGGGGTGAGTTCATCCCTGCCGGTCATGAACTGAATCAACAGGCGTATGCAGTAGGCGGGCTCCCGGCAGGGGATGGCTTCCAGGGTGCCGGGCAAGACAGGGGTTTCGGGTTGCAGGGCCAGGGCTGTGTTCACTATGAGATCCTCCGCTGATGGGTTTTGATGCCTTCAGTAAACACTGGCATCCGGGCAGGGCCGTGGCACAATCGGGGCTTTTTGAGGATCAATTCGGGCAAATTGTGGCAGGCGGGAGCGGTAGGCTTGAGCGACGAAAAAAGCTATGATGCCGCCCCAACGAAAACCGCCTTTAACAGAACGCCCTGGGAGTGACGATGAGTATCAAGTCTGACAAGTGGATGCGCCGCATGGTTGAGCAGTACGGCATGATCGACCCTTTTGAGCCGAATCAGGTGCGTTACGACAGCCAGGGTCAGCGCATTGTGTCTTACGGAACTTCCAGTTACGGCTACGATGTACGCTGCGCCGATGAGTTCAAGATTTTCACCAACGTGCACTCCACGGTGGTGGACCCCAAAAACTTTGATGAAAAAAGTTTTGTGGATATCAAGAGCGACGTTTGCATTATTCCGCCCAACTCCTTTGCGCTGGCGCGCACAGTGGAATATTTCCGCATTCCCCGTTCGATTCTGACCGTGTGTCTGGGAAAATCCACCTACGCCCGCTGCGGCATTATCGTCAACGTCACACCGCTGGAACCCGAGTGGGAAGGTCATGTGACTCTGGAATTTTCCAATACCACACCGCTGCCGGCAAAAATCTATGCCAACGAAGGTGTAGCGCAGATGCTGTTTTTTGAATCCGACGAGCTCTGCGAAACCTCATACAAGGATCGCGGTGGCAAATATCAGGGCCAGAAAGGCGTGACCTTGCCGCGCACCTGATGGGGGTATAAACCTTAGGGGCATAAGACGCAAAAACCCGCACCTGCTATCTGGCAGGTGCGGGTTTTATTTTTTGGGTTTGGAGCCGGGTCTGGAAGGTTTGGCTTTGGGTGAGGCTGTTCTTCCGCCAGTGCTCTTGTTAAGGCTCGCATTGTGTTTGCGCGCACTTTCGAACTTGTCGCCAAAGGCTTTTTGCGCGGCGGGTTTGATGGGGAATTTTTTTCCGGTCGGTGTGGCGGCCGGAGTGCGTCCTGCCATATGACGGGCGCGCTTGGCGGCGGTGGCCTCATCGGGTATCAGCGCATTGGGGCCGTCGCCAATCAGATGGCCTTTGCGCATATTGCGCAGCGCCTCGCGCAGCACTGGCCAGTTTTTCGGGTCATGATAGCGTAGCAGCGCTTTCTGCAAACGGCGCTGATCTATGCCCTTGGGAATGGGAATTCGTCCGGCCTTGTAGGTGAGTTTTTTCAGCGGATTGCGCTCGGAAAAATACATGGCCGTGGCCAGCGACATGGGCGAAGGATAAAAGGTTTGCACCTGATCCACTTCGAAATTGTTTTTCTTTAACCAGAGCGCCATGTTGAGCATGTCTTCATCGCGTGTGCCAGGGTGGGCGGCGATAAAGTAGGGAATCAGATACTGCTTTTTGCCTGCTTCTTTCGAGTATTTGTCAAACAGACGTTTGAACTCGTAGTAGCTGGTCATCTTGGGTTTCATCATTTGCGCCAGTGGCGCTTCTTCTGTGTGCTCGGGCGCGATTTTCAAGTAGCCGCCCACATGGTGAGTCACCAGTTCCTTCACGTATTCCGGATCCTGCACTGCCAGGTCGTACCTGAGGCCAGAGGCAATCGAAATGGTGTGTACACCTTTGATCGCGCGCGCCTTGCGGTAAAGCTCGGTGGTGTGCCTGTGGCTGGTAGTGAGGTTTTTGCAAATTGTCGGATAGACGCAGGACAGCCGGCGGCACCGGCTAAGGGTAGGCATGTCCTTGCAGGTCAGACGATACATGTTGGCGGTGGGGCCGCCGAGGTCGGAAATGTGACCGGTAAAGCCGGGCACTTTATCGCGAATCTGTTCTATCTCGCGCAGAATCGATTCCTGCGAACGGCTTTGAATAATGCGGCCTTCGTGTTCGGTAATGGAACAGAAAGTACAACCGCCAAAGCAACCGCGCATGATATTGACCGAGGTTTTGATCATGTCGAAAGCGGGAATTTTTTGATTGCCGTAGCTTGGGTGAGGCACGCGCGCATAGGGTAGATCAAATACGGAATCCAGCTCGTCGGTTTCCAGTGGAATGGGTGGCGGATTGACCCAGATTTCGCGATTGCCGTGACGCTGGATCAGCGGACGCGCGTTGTAGGGGTTGGCCTCCTGGTGAAGCACGCGTGACGCGTGGGCGTAGAGAATGGCATCGTTGCGCACTTTTTCAAAAGCGGGCAGGCGAATGTACACCTTGTCGTTGTCGCCCAGATCGCTGCGGTTTTGCAGCGGCATGGGAATAATGCGAATGCTCTGTTCCGCGTTGGGGTCGAGCGCCTTGGCTGATTCAGTGCCCTGCGCTGGGCAGCCCTGGGTTTTGAGTTCGTTGTTGGGATCGATAGCAGCCATCTGTGCGGCCATTTTTTCCGGCTCCAGCTGGCGCAGTCCCACTTGCGAGCTGCTGTCCTCTGCCTGATCACCCTTGTGCTGATAGGCGTAGGGGTTTGGCAGCTTGTCGATATTGCCCGGCCAATCGATGCGCGAGGAGTCGATCTCAGTCCAGCCGGTTGGCGGTGCCTTGCGAATCACGGCCGTGCCGCGAATATCCGTCAGTTCACTGATGTCACGTCCCGCCGCCAGCGCGTGGGCCACTTCCGCCAGGGCGCGCTCGGCGTTGCCGTACAGAAGAATGTCGGCGGTGGAGTCGATCAGCACCGAGCGGCGCACCTCGTTGCTCCAGTAGTCGTACTGGGCGATGCGGCGCAGACTGGCTTCGATACCGCCAATCACCACAGGCACGTCTTTGTAGGCTTCCTTGCAGCGCTGACTGTAAACCGTCACTGCCCGGTCGGGGCGTTTGCCGCCCACGCCGCCGGGAGTGTAGGCGTCGTCGGAGCGCAGGCGCAGATCAGCGGTGTAGCGGTTGATCATGGAGTCCATGTTGCCGGCGCTCACCCCGAAAAACAGGTTGGGTTTGCCCAGCGCTTTGAAGGGTTCGGCACTTTTCCAGTCCGGCTGGGCGATGATGCCCACGCGGAAGCCCTGGGCTTCCAGAAAACGGCCTATGACCGCCATGCCAAAACTGGGGTGATCCACATAGGCATCACCGCACACGATGATGATGTCGCAGCTGTCCCAGCCCAATTGATCCATTTCCTCGCGGCTCATGGGCAGGAAAGGCGCTGGTCCGAAACATTCGGCCCAGTAGCGTGGGTAGGAAAACAGGTGTTTGACAGAGGCGTTCATAAGCGGGATGGCCAGTATTTCGAGGGCGGCCATTGTCCCAGAAAGCGACGGGGGATAACAGGCTTAAACGCGGAGGTCAGGACAAAAAATAGCCGGCGGCAAGTGTTTGCCGCCGGCAACCGGAGAGGCGGGCATTAAGCTGCCGCCAGCAACTTGTCGTATTTGCGGCTCAGCAGGTCGTAAAACTGCTCGCGTACCTGATTGACGGAGGATTTGAGTGCGGTGATCTGCTCGGGAGTAATGTCCTGACGGCCCACAAATACCTGTTTGCGATAGACCGCAATACGGGCACCGTAAAGGCGTAGCACGCGCTCCAGATTCTTTTCACCCAGCATCAGCAGCTTGGCCTCGGCATCCGCCAGCTTTTTGAATTCCTCTACCAGCTCGGCGTTGACTGAGTCCAGTTCCTGACGGCGCGGGGCAGGCCAGCGCTCGCCGAATTGAATGGATTCCACCACCAGTGACGAGTATTTGGCAAAGATGTGCGTAACCGTACCCACCTGGGAGGACACCTGTTCCAGTATCTGCAGACGGCGCATTTCGCGCTGCTGGTTGAACTGGTTTTGCGCACTGCGGCGCAGAATAAACCAGGCGCAGAAGGCGGCAATCAATGCGCCCATGCCCATTTTGATGGAAGTGTCGGTTATCTGGAAAAAGGTTTCCAAATCCATAGCTGCTAGCCTCTCTCGTCAGAAAATTGCCGGTTTGGGGTTTTGAGAGAGGAAAAGCAAGAAGCAGGCCAGTGTTGATACAACACATGTCCTGCCAATTTGGGGGAGGGCATTTGGGGTGGCTTGGCTCGTTTCGCCTTATTGGTCTTGATCTGGCGATGAGAAGATATGCCATTGTTCATCGCGTCTGATAAACATTTGGGTGCTGATGTTGTAGGGCGCTTCTGCATGGATTTTTTTTGCAACTCCTGCAATGCGAACCAAATTCTCTGCTGACCTGCTCCCGGTAACCAAGAGAACATCCCGGCTGGGAATGGCGACCACAAAATCGCCATCGACAGTAAAGTTTTCCTTGGTCCAGATAGCATCGGCGAGTAACAAACTGGCTTCGTAATTGCCGCCGACCATGAGCATATAGCGACCCTGATCGCCATGGATTTGGAACAGGGGGAGTATCCCTGCCAGATTGTCTATCGCCAACTGTCGCAGCTGGCCCGGCGCCAGTTTCAAGTCACTGATTTCTGTCTCGGTCATGTAACGAATGTTGCGCTCGGTATCCATTGCGTAAAGCACAATTAATTCCGGATTGAGTGATTCGTGGTAAAGAGAGAGCTTGGTCAGGTCCTGATCGGATTGCTTCAGACTTTGAGTGATTTCTGCGATATAGCCTGCGTGCTTTATCACCGGGACGATGTTGGCGAGGCTCTCGCCCGCTTTGTCAAATCCGGCAAGCGTATCCAGACCGGAAAGCGCATAACTTTCCAGAACCCTGTTCAGTGACTCGGGATCGTTTTTGTAGTGCAGATAGGCATTCTCAAGAAAAAAATTGTATTCATTGCCGTCCTTATCTTTAAAAACGAGTTCGAAGTCGGCTTTTGTTGAAACAATGATGTCAGGCCTGAGTGCTTTGATTTTGGATAGATACTGGCGTGTGAATTCGGTGGGGGTAATGACTTTTTCAGCCGCTAAGGCGTTGTTGGTCAGAAAAGCAAAGACAAGCAGGGCGGCAGCAATCAGCAGATTTTTCATGGTATTTATCGAGATGTCCTTTGGCGCAAGTGCACTCAAGCCCTTGTTGTTTATAAAGTTAGCGAGTCTGCTTAAGCAGGCCTTCCAGCCCGTTCAAGCGAATCTCATACATCAGTGCCAGCAGCTGCCCCAGCCGGCCGGGAGGAAAACCGGTGCGCGCCATCCACAGCAGATAGTGTTCGGGAATGTCGGCGATGGCACTGCCCTTGAACTTGCCGTAGGGCATGCGTGTGGCGCGGAGTTCAACCAGCAGGGCGGAATCCAGCGGCAGGGTTTCGGCCAAGGTCAGCCACCTGCCAGTTTGACGGTGAAGCCGCGTTTTTCCAGCTCGGCTTTTATTTTGTCGCGCTGGTCGCCCTGAATTTCGATAATCCCCTCCTTAACCGAGCCGCCCACGCCGCAGAGCACCTTGAGGGATTTGGCGAGCTCCTTGAGCTGGGCATCATCCAGCGGCACACCGCTGATGCTGGTTACGCCCTTGCCGTTGCGTCCGGCGGTTTCGCGGCGAATGCGCACTATGCCATCGCCCGCCGGACGGCTGGGTGCGGTTTTTTCTTCTTTGATACGGCCGGTTTCGGTGGAGTACACCAGGCGGGAATTCTTGCTCATGGAGGTCTCTCAATATCTGGTTCGGGACTTGGCGCAGGGCGGGAATCATACCCCAGGTGCCAAGCTGCTAGAATGCCCCCTTTTTCGACGAGAGCGGGTGTATGAAATCTGTTGTGGGTAAATATCTGCTGATGTTCAGTCTCCTTTTGGCTGTCAGCCTGGTTATCGGCGCCTGTTCCAAGCAGCAGGCGCCGACAGAGTCGCCCACGGGTGAGGCGGCACTGGTGGCTCAGGGCCAGCAAAAGGCCCGCATGTGCGTGGGTTGCCACGGTCCCAAGGGCATCTCCCGCGTGGCTTCCTATCCCTCCATTGCGGGTAAATCCGCCGAATATCTCAGCGAACAGCTCCATGCCCTGCGTTCCGGCGAGCGAGTGAACCCTATGATGAGTTCCATTGCCAAAAACCTCAGTGATCAGGATATAGAGGCACTGGCGGCTTATTTCTCCAGCCTGCCGGGAGCCGAGGAGGCAAACCCATGAATAATGTGGAAGTAAAAGGCTTTTGGCCGGATGAGGCACTGCCCCTGGTAGATACCTTTGCCGACAATTTTGTGCGCGGTGGCGAAGAGGGTGCGGCTCTGGCGGTCTACCGCAACGGCCAGCCCTGGATCAGCCTCTGGGCGGGTGTCAGACGCAACAAGGATGCGGAAATCGGCGATACCCCCTGGACTGAAAACACTCTGGTGAATGTTTTCTCTGCCAGCAAGGGGCTGGTGGCCCTGCGCTGCCTGCAGCGGCTGGAACAGGCGCAACTGAGTCTGGATACACCTGTGGCCGAGGTCTGGCCCGAGTTTGCCCAGCAGGGCAAGGGCGGGATCACCATCGGCCAGATTCTCTGCCACAGAGCGGGTCTTTCCGCCTTCCACGAGCGCCGCGCCGATAGCGATATTTTTGACTGGCCGGGCATCACCCAGGCCGTAGCGGCGGAAACACCCTGGTGGGAACCGGGCAGTGAGCCGGGGTATTCGCCCTTTATCTTCGGCTGGATTGTGGGTGAGCTGGCGCGCCGTCTGGCACCTGCCGAGAGCTTTGGCGAGGATTTTCGCTGGCTGACCGACTCCCTGGGTGCCGACTGCCATTTTGGCCTGCGGGATGATGAGCTGCCGCGAGTGGCGGATACCGGCCCGCTAAAAACCTCGCTGCAGACACTGGTGGGAGGTGAGCAGGGCGCCGACAGCGCCTATCTGGGGCGATTAATGAAAGCCGATCCGCGTGGCGTGACCAATCGCGCCTTTGCCAATCCCATGAGCCTGATGATTTCCAGTAACAGCCGTGCCTGGCGCCAGGCCCAGATCCCCGCCGCCAACGGCCATTGCAGTGCCCGCGGGCTGGCGACCATCTACGGCGCTCTGGTGAGCGGTGAGCTGCTGTCGGAACAAAGCCGGTCGCTGTGCTGGACCCCACTGAGTCAGGGGCAGGACCGGGTACTGGGGGTGCCGCTGCGCTTTGGTGCCGGATTCATGCTCACCCAGGACAGACAGGATTGTCGCTTTGGCTCCAGCCCGCGCGCCTTTGGCCATCCGGGCGCCGGGGGCAGCCTCGGCTTTGCCGACCCGGACAAGGGGCTGGGATTCGGCTATGTCACCTCGCGCATGGGCCAGAGTCTGCTCATCGACGCTCGCGCCATCCGCCTGATAGAGGCACTTTATTCTCTACCGGAGTTAGCCCAGTGACCGACCTCAATGAGAGCCTTATCGACCTGCAAACCCGCGTGACCTTTCAGGAGGACACATTGGTGGAGCTCAACCGCATAGTGGCCCAGCAGGACCAGGAAATCCGCCAGCTCAAGGAGCAGACGCTGCTTCTGGCCAAACGTCTGGACGACTTTATCTATGCCCAGGAACAGTCAGGAATCAAGCCTGCCGACGAGCGCCCGCCCCACTATTAGCCCTTTTTTGCGCCCCAGGGAGGGGGCGGGAAAAGTTTGAACTTGTGCACATCTCATATTCCTTGTCTACACTGGGTTGAAACCTTTAAATCAACCGATGTAGCTGGATAATGCGACAACAATCTTATGCGGAAGGGCAATCCCGATCTTAATTTGGATCCTGGCAGTAGGACGCCTCTTCACACGGCTTTGGACGCCTCGGAAATAGCACTCTGGTTTATGAGCCCGGTAACGGGGGAGCTGCATTTCTCACCTTACTTCTATCAGTTGCTGCCGGAGCTGGCGCACCCTCTTGATAACCTTGAGTCCCTGCTGGCGCTGATGCCGGCGGCCGACAGCTATGTTTTTCGCAAAACCTTTGTCGATACAGGGGATCTTGAACGATCGCCCATGCACGCTTGTGAAGTGCGCCTGCTGGGGCTGGTCAGCGCGCCGCGCCTGAGGTTTATCGGTCGCCTCATCAATACCCGCGAACAGTTTGGCGAGTCGCTGTTTGGCGGCGACCAGCGCCGCGCCTTTCAGGGTGTGGTGGTTAGCAGCCAGCACTGGCTGGCCAACCCCGGCCCCGAATATGTACAGCATCTGCTCGCCAGTCTCTTTGCCGACAGCCCCATCGCCAGCTTTGTCACCGACGCCAAGGGCGTGGTGCTGCAGCAAAACCAGGCGTTGGAACGGCTGTTCAGCCTCTCACCTCGCCAGTTGGTCAAATTTATCGGACGCTACAACCTGCTAAGTGACAGGGTGCTGCGCGATCACTCGGAAAACTACGCAAAGCTCAAGCGCGTCTATGAGACGGGCAGCGTGGAAACACTGGAGTTGGTCTACCCCCTGACCAATCTGCACAAAAACAAGCTGTTGCAGGATACCAATCTGCATCTGCGCGTGAACCTGTTGCCGCTGCGCGACCGTCACGGGCAGGTGGCGCGGGTGCTGGCGCAGTTGGAAGATATTTCCAGCATGCAGGATGCGAGCGAGAGCCTGCGCCGTCAGAACCAGTTGCTGAGCAACCTGATCGACAATTCGCGTAACCTGATTGCTGTCAAATCCCTTGAGGGCCGCTATCTGCTGGTGAATCAGAGTTTTGCCCGCTGGCTGGGCAAGGACCCGGAAGATGTGTGCGGCAAAACTGATGTGGAGTTGTTTGAACCTGAATCCGCCCAACGGCTTGTGGCGCAGCAGGAAATGCTGCTGCAAGGAGAAGGTTTTTCCGAAACCGAGGAGTTGCTGTTGGGCAAAAACGGCACCCAGGGCAGTTTTGTCAGTACCCGCTTGTTGCTGAGAGACAGACACAATCAACTGTACGGTATGGGTCAGATAATGACCGATATCAGCCGACAGAAAGCTGCCGAGGAAATTCTGGAAAACCAGCGGCAGGAGTTGCAGCTACTGCTGAATTCGGTGCACTCCGCCATCTGGTATCTGGATCGCTGGGGCATTATTCGCGAAGCCAACACAGTCGCGCAGAAAATTATCGGCGGCGAACATCTGGGCAAGAGTTTTATCGAGCTGGCGGAATTCTGGGACGACCCGGCGGAGCGACAGCGCGAAATCATGCAGGTGATCCGCACCGGCGAGCCGCAGCTGCGCTCCACCGAAAGCGCGCACCTCAACGGCAAGGCTCACTGGTTTCTGGTGGACAAGATACCCACCCAGGACAAGTTCGGTCAGGTGAGCGGCCTGCTGCTGACCATGATGGATGTCACCGATGCGGTGGTGCGCGAAAAAGCCCTGCGCGAAAGCGAGGCCCGCTACAAGGCGTTTATTGCCAACAGCTCGGAAGCCATCTGGTGTTACGACATGGTGCCGCCGGTGGATTTGCAGCTGGGTACAGAAGCCCAGGTGGAAGCCATCGCCATGGGTGCGCAACTCTCCGAATGCAATCAGATGCTGGTGCGCATGCTGGGCGCGCGGGAGCCGGAAGAAGTGCTGGGTTCCAATCTGGTACAGAGCGGTTCCAAAAATTATCTGTTCGATCTCCATCATTTTGTGGAGCAGAACTACAGGCTGGTGGATCACGAAATTCTGCGCGAAGACAATAAAGGCCGCACACTCTGTTTTCAGATTTCCTGCATGGGGGTGGTGGAAGACGGTTATCTGCGGCGCGTCTGGGGAATCACCAAGGATGTGACGGCGCGCAAGCGCTATCAGGAACGCCTTGAATATCAATCCACTCACGATGCATTGACACGTTTGCCTAACCGCGTGCGTCTTTATCGCGAAATGGAGCACTGGCTGCGTCACCGCGACAGCGATCACCTGAGTGCGCTGTTGTTGATCGACCTGGACAGATTCAAGGAGATCAACGATACCCTGGGCCATCAGGTGGGCGACCACCTGTTGCAATTGATCGGCCCCCGTCTTGAAACCGAGATGGCGGAAATGCCCGGCACCATCGCCCGCCTCGGCGGCGACGAATTTGCGATTTTTCTGCCGCGCATTCGCTCGCCGCGTCAGGCCATCGTTTTTGGCCACCGCGTTCTCGATGCCCTGCGTCAGGAATTTGATGTGGATGGCTTCTTTACCGAGATCAGCGCCAGTATTGGCATTTCCATTGCGCCCACCCAGGCGCAGGATGTCAGCACCATGATGCGCTACGCCGACGTGGCCATGTACCGCGCCAAAACCGAAATGTCGGGGTTGTCGCTATACAACGCGGAATATGATCCCCATTCTCCCAAGCGTCTGGCGATGATGGGTGAGCTGGGTCGTGCTATTCGCGAGGATCAGTTGTGTCTTAACTATCAACCCAAGGTGTGTCTGGAAACCGGCAAGTTCTACGGCTTTGAAGCGCTGTTGCGCTGGAACCACCCAGAGCTGGGTTTTGTTCCGCCCGGCGAATTTATTCCGATTGTAGAGATGACCAGCCTGATTCACCCGATGACATCCTGGGTGCTGGAAAAAAGTATCGAGCAGTGCCGCGCCTGGCACGACAGGGGACTGGTGATCAGTGTGGCTGTGAACCTCTCAGCGCGCAATCTGCTGGATGACAATATTCCCAAACAGGTACTGCGTCTGTTGCAGGAATACCAGTTGCCGCCCAGTGCGCTGGAACTGGAAATTACCGAAAGCTCCATCATGACCGACCCCGCCCGCGCGCTGCGGGTGCTCGAACATTTGCACGAGCTGGGGGTGCAGTTGTCGATTGACGATTTCGGCACTGGCTATTCGTCTCTCGCTTATCTCAAGCGTCTGCCAGTAAAAACCCTCAAGATAGACAACTCCTTTGTGCGCAATATGCTGGAAGACAAACAGGATGAATTGATTGTCAATTCAACCATTCATCTGGCGCACAACATGGGCTTGACGGTGGTGGCGGAAGGCGTGGAAAACGAGGAGTTGTTGCAGAAGCTCAAGGCGCTCGGCTGCGATGAGGCCCAGGGTTACTACATAGGTCGTCCCATGAGTGTGGAAAAGGCCGAGGACTGGATGGCGACCTCGGCCTGGGCGAGTGTTATCGGCTAGTTTGCCTGCCAGTTTGTCAGAAAGGGCGATTCTGCTGGAGGCGCTGCACGGTTTTCATGCGCTCTTCGAGCAGGGCGGTGCGGTGGAAATTGCCGTCCGCCAGTTTTAATGCGTTGCGCAATTGTATCTGCGCCTTGTCGTAAACACCGTTCAGAATGAAATATTCGGCCCGCGCTTCGTGCACACCCAGAATGTTGCCCGCCAGTCCGTTCACTTCCGCCAGCAGATACCAGACATAGTCGTCGGTGTTGCGGCGGCGTGAATAGCGTTCCAGAACTTCTGCACTGCGCTCGTAGCTTCCCGCCTTCATCAGCGCTTCGGCGTAGCGAATGATGACCGGATGGTTATTGGGATTGGCTTTGAGCAGATTTTCCAGCGCAGCCAGTGCCGCTGGATAATTGCCCGCTGCCACTTCGATATCTGTGGCCATCAGCTGATAAAACAGATTGTCGGGGCTTTGCGCCAGCAGTGGTGCCAGGGTTTTGCGCGCTTCGTTGAATTGGCTTGCCAGTGTGTAGGCCATAGCCAGTCCGTAGCGGCTGGCGACGGCGTTTTCGGTATCGCCTTCCAGTTCACTGTGGAATCTTTTTACCGCCAACTGGGGCGATTCTGCGTAGGTCACTCTGACGCGCGCTCTTACCAGCTGATATTCCAGACTGTCAGTCTTGCCGGTGCGCGCGAGATTATGCACGCGGTTGCGCGCATCAGAGATGCGGCTTTCAGTCACCGGGTGAGTGAGCAGAAATTCCGGTGGTCGGCGACTGTAGCGCATGCCGCGCAGCATTTCCTCAAACATTTCCGCCGGTGCCATGGGGTCGTAACCGGCGGCCACAATGGTTTGCAATCCGAGTCGGTCCGCTTCCTGTTCGTTCTGCCGGCTGAAGCGCAGCTGTGCGTCCAGTGCAACGGCCTGGGTGGCGCTCAGTGCGGCCAGACCCGCATCACTGTCGCTGGAGCTGGCCAGCAGCACCAGGCTGGCGAGCATGGCGGCATAGAAGGGCACCGTCATGCGCTTTTCCTGTTCCAGACGGCGGGCGTAATGCCGCTGGCTGAGGTGGGCCAGCTCGTGGCCTATGACCGCTGCCAGCTGCCCTTCGGTTTTGGCGTATTGCAACAGACCGGTGTGGATACCCATCACCCCGCCGGGAACGGCAAAGGCGTTGAGCGTTGGGTTTTCGGCCACTATCACGTCCAGCCGCTTGTCCTGTAACTGGCTGTATTGCGCCAGCTGGCCCACCAGTCGCTCGAGGTAATCGACCAGAACGGGATCAGAGGACGTGGGCACTTGACTGCGATACAATCGCAGCCACTCTTGCCCGAGGAGGCGTTCTTGCGCCGGGGAAATCATGCTGGAACTGGTATCTCCCAGCAGCGGTAGATTGTCTTCGTGGGCACTGGAGCCAGCACTGGTAGCCAGTGAAACGAAGGCTAACAAAATTGTCGGAAGCAGACGCACTCTGCAGAAACTCCTGGTTGGTGGGCGCTGTAACCATCATCACAGTGTGTGGTTACTTGCATGGGGTTGCATGAGACTGGCGCTTACATTAGCGTGTTTGCCCGTCAATGGCTATGTGGCCAAGGCCAATCTGCAAGCCCGCACCTAGGACATGCCAAGGGCTGCTTTGTTCAACCCGGTTTTCCCTCAAGGAACTCCACTGACAGGCCATTTGCAGGCCGCTCGCAGGTGATAGCGTGAATTCCCCAGTCGTTCCTCCAGCTTCCGGTACTCAGCCTCCGGCACCGCCGCCCACGTTAGATCTGGTGCCTGCGCAAACGCTGGACGCGCGTGGTCTGCGTTGCCCTCTGCCGCTGCTGCGCGCCAAGCAGGCGCTGCGCACACTGGCTCCGGGCGAAGTGCTGATGGTGATGGCAACCGATGCCGGCTCTGTGGCGGACTTTGCGGCCTATGCGCGCTTGAGCGGTGAGGCGCTGGTGGCTTTTGATGCGCCCGGTGAAGAGTTTCACTACTGGTTTCGAAAACACTGATATCTGAACTTATGATCAAATTTTTCAGTTACGAGGTAGCGGGTGAGTAAACCCTGGCGCTTGAGCGGTATCTGGCTGACGCTGACAATCTGTCTGGGCGCCGGATCTGTGGTTGCAGACGATGAAACGCCTGCGGTGGAAACCGCAGCGGATGAAGCTGCCGCCGTCGAGGCTCTCAGCTTTACCAGCTATCCACTGGTGGTGAGTGAGAGCGACACTCGCTACTACCGCTACCTGCAACTGCCCAACAAGCTGCGTCTGTTGCTGATCTCCGATCCGCTTGCCGAAAAATCCGCTGCCGCACTGGATGTGCATGTGGGTTCCAATCAAAACCCGCCGGAGCGTCCCGGCCTTGCGCACTTTCTGGAGCATATGTTGTTTCTGGGTACGGAAAAGTATCCGGAAGTGGGCGAGTTCCAGTCGTTTATCAGTCAGCACTCGGGGCGCTACAACGCCTACACCTCTGCAGAACACACCAATTATTTTTTCGATATAGATCCTGATCATCTGGACCCGGCGCTCGACCGTTTTGCGCAGTTTTTTATTTCGCCACTGATGGATGGCAACTATGTTGAGCGTGAACGGATGGCGGTTCACTCGGAATTCAGCAACGGCCTGGTGGACGACGGACGCCGCAGCCTGGATGTGTATCGCGAGTTGATCAATCCCGCCCATCCCGCGGCCGGTTTTACCCTGGGCACACTCGATAGTCTGGCAGATCGCGAGGAGTTTCCCATTCGCGATGACCTCTGGGCTTTTTATCGCCAGCACTACACGCCGGAGCTGATGTCACTGGTGGTGCTGGGGCGTCAGTCACTGGATGAACTTCAGGCGCTGGTGCTGCCGCGCTTTGCCGCTATTCCTGCACAGCCGACACGGGTGGAGGAAAAGTATCCGCCCCTGTTTGAAGAAAATTTTCTGCCGGCGATGGTCAGCATTCGTCCACAAAAGGAACTGCGTCAGCTGAGCTTCATGTTCCCCATTCCTAACGAGGATGCTTACTACCCCTACAAACCCTTCAAATTTATTGCGCATCTGTTGGCGCACGAAGGCGAGGGCAGTCTGTTTTCGTTGCTCAAGGAGCTGGGCTGGGTTGAATCTTTGAGAGCAGGAACCGGCCTCAAGAGCCGTCACGATGGTTTCTTCTTTATCAATATCGAGCTGACCGAAAAGGGCGCTCGCGCTCGCGAGCAGATTCCCATTCTGGTGTTCCACATGCTGCGGCAGATAGAAGCGCGCGGTTTGCGCGAGTGGCGCTATCTGGAATTGCAGCAGATGGGCGAACTCAATTTTCGCTTCCTGCAAAAAACGCCGCCGCTGGAAACCGTGCGCCAGCTGGCAACCGCCATGCACGTCTATTCTCCGGCGGAAGTTCTGCAGGGTGGTTTCCTGTATCGCGCTTACGATGAAAAGCTCATCAAGCAGGCGCTGGGCTTTTTGCGCAGCGACAGATTGCTGTTGTCGTTCATGGCGCCCGAGGTGGAGGGTGAGCGTGTTTCCCACTATTATCAGACGCCTTATTCGGTGGCGCCGTTGGCGCTGCCCGAAGCGGAGGTCAAAGCGGCCATTCGCAAACGGTTGAATCTGCCGGAGCCCAACCTGTTCATTCCCTCGCGTCTCGGCGTCAAGAGTCAGCCACTGTTGCCCGGCCCGAGAGAGCAGGCCAACAGCGATCTCCATGCGCCCCAGCTGGTAGTACAGCACGAGCGCGCCAGAGCCTGGTTCAAGCAGGATCAGGTTTTTGAGCAGCCGCGCGCGCACCTGTTTTTGCAGATCAAGTCGCCGCAGATAGCGAGAAGCCTGAATGGCGCAGCACAGGCCCATCTGTTTGCGGCGCTGGTGCGGGACCAGCTGAATGAATACGCCTATCCGGCGCGGCTGGCCGGACTTAATTATTCCCTTGTCGCCAATCCCCTGGGGCTGGAAATAGAGATCAGCGGATACAGCAGTCGCCAGGGTTTACTGCTCAATACCATCGCCGAGCATGTGAGTCGCGCGCGCTTTGCCACCGACAGGTTTGAGCTGCTCAAGGCCGAGCTGGTGCGCGACTGGCGCAATCAGCAAAAGGATTCACCCTACAAGGTGTTGATACCTGAAATCACCGCGCTGCATCAGGAACCCTACTGGAGTCCGCGGGAGCTGAGCCTCGCGCTGGAAAAGCTCAATTTCAGTCAGTTCCAGCAGTTTGCTGCCAGCATTCTGCGCGATGCGGAGCTGGAGGCGGTATTTTACGGCAATCTCTATCAGCAGGAAGCCATCAAGCTGACGGCGCTGGCGGAGCACCAGTTGCTGGGGGTACGCACCGGCCGGGCCTTTCCCGATGGGAAGGTCTTCCGCATGACCCCGGCAGACAAACCCTGGATTTACTCCCAGGCGCTGGATCACCACGATCATATCGCCGTGCTCTATCTGCAGGCGCTGGGCAACAGCCCTTCGGACGCGGCGCATATGCGTTTGCTGCGCCAGATTCTGCAACCCCGTTTCTTTGATCAGCTGCGTACCGAAAAGCAGTTGGGTTATGTGGTCGGCGCCTTGCCGGTGACCCTGCGTCAGCTGGAAGGCATCGCCTTTGTGGTCCAGTCGCCCTCGGTAGATGAGCTCAGCCTGATCGAGGAAATGTCCAGTTTCATGCAGGCGCAGCAGTCAGATCTGACTGCCAGGCTGGCGGAAAACCGCGCTGCCCTGATCCGTGAGCTGGAGGAGCCGGCCCGTTCGCTGGAAGATCAGGCCAGCCGCTACCGTGACAACCTGCTGATGGGAGATACCCAGTTCAATCGCCGCCGCCAGATTGCCAAGGCCATGGCGGCGGTAACCGAAGAGTCGCTGCAGACCTATTTCAAAGCGGTGATGTTGGATGAGCGCCGCCGCCTGTGGCTGACCTCCGGAAAGGTCCAGCCGGGCGACCTCTTCCAGCGTCTGGAAGAGGTCAGGGACTATCGCGCACGCCAGATTCCGCTGCCTTATCGTTAGTGAACATTTTGTGAGCAGAAGCTGCGTCGATAAGCGCCGGTATTTGCGTGAACTTGACGGCTTCTTCGGCACTGGCAGGGCGCATGTCAAGGACTGGTAAAAATGGCCTATATGTGCAAGAATTCGTGGATTTTTGCGCTCCCCGGCAGGCGCGGCAGCTCCAATAAATCTACAGAAATCAATGACTTCTGTAGCACTACACGCTGTGATTCAGCCCTGTTACAACTTCCAATACTGATTACAATCACCAGGTTTTTATGCGTCCCAGGGCGCATAGTTGAGGAGATTTGAATGCTAGAAGATATCGACGCCATCGAAACGAAAGAGTGGCTGGATGCCCTGGAATCTGTTGTTCGCCACGGTGGCAAAGAACGCGCAGCTTATTTGCTTAAAACGCTGTCTGAATCGGCAGTTAACAAGGGTATAGAGCAGCCATCTTCTATCGTTACTCCTTATCGCAATACTATTCCCCCTGAAAAAGAAGTACCTTTCCCCGGCGACAGGTATATGGAGCGCAAGATTCGCTCTATTGTTCGTTGGAACGCGCTGGCGATGGTGATGAAAGCCAACGACAACGATGATGCGCTGGGCGGGCACATCGCCTCTTTTGCCTCATCCGCCACTCTCTATGATGTTGGCTTCAACCATTTCTTCCGCGGCAATGACGGTGATCTGCCGGGCGATCTGGTTTACTTCCAGGGCCACGTTTCTCCGGGTATGTACGCCCGCTCCTTTGTTGAAGGGCGTCTGGATGAATCTCAACTCGACAACTTCCGTCGCGAAGTCGATGGCAAGGGTCTCTCGTCCTATCCGCACCCCTGGCTGATGCCGGACTACTGGCAATTCCCCACCGTGTCCATGGGTCTGGGTCCGATCAAATCCATTTATCAGGCACGTTTTATCCGCTACATGGAAGCGCGTGGTCTGATTCCGGTCAGCGATCGCAAGGTTTGGGCATTCCTGGGTGACGGCGAGTGTGACGAGCCGGAAAGCCTGGGCGCTATTTCTCTGGCAGCACGCGAGAAACTCGACAACCTGATCTTCGTTATCAACTGTAATCTGCAGCGTCTCGACGGCCCTGTGCGCGGCAACGGCAAAATTGTTCAGGAACTCGAAGGCGTGTTCCGCGGTGCCGGCTGGAACGTGATCAAGGTGCTCTGGGGCAGCAGTTGGGACAGACTGCTGGAAAAAGACAAAACCGGCCTCCTGCAAAAACGCATGGATGAAGTTGTCGACGGCGAAATGCAAAACTACAAGGCCAATGGCGGCGCCTACACCCGCGAGCACTTCTTCGGCAAATATCCGGAGCTGCTCGAGCTGGTTGCCGACATGAGTGACGATGAAATTCTGCACCTGGCGCGCGGTGGTCATGATGCCAGCAAGGTGTACAACGCCTACCATCAAGCGGTAAATACTCAAGGTCGCCCAACCGTGATCCTGGCGCAAACCGTTAAAGGTTACGGCATGGGCTCTTCCGGTGAGGCCATCAACAAGACTCACTCCGCCAAGTCACTGGCGATGGAAGATCTGAAGAGATTCCGCGATCGTTTTGAACTGCCGATCAGCGATGAGGATCTGCCCAAGCTGCCTTACTACCGCCCGGCAGAAGACAGCCCGGAAATGCAATATCTGCGTGGCCGTCGCACCCAGCTCAAGGGTTATCTGCCAGCGCGCAAGGCAGATTTCGAAGCACTGAAGGTGCCTGAGCTGGAAGCCTTTGCCGCTCAGCTGAAATCCACTGGCGAGCGCGAAATTTCCACCACTATGAGTTTTGTGCGCATTCTGTCGACGCTGGTGAAAGACAAGAACATCGGCAAGAACGTTGTGCCCATCGTCCCTGACGAAGCGCGTACCTTCGGTATGGAAGGCATGTTCAAGACCATAGGTATCTATTCATCCGAAGGTCAGAAATACGTGCCCCACGATGCGGGCCAGATGATGTCCTATCACGAATCGGCCAACGGCCAGATTCTGGAAGAGGGCATCAACGAAGCTGGCGCCATGTCCTCCTGGATCGCCGCCGCTACCTCCTACAGCAATCATGGCGTGCCCATGATTCCGTTCTACATCTACTACTCCATGTTCGGCTTCCAGCGCATTGGCGATCTGGCCTGGGCAGCGGGCGATTCACAGGCACGCGGTTTCCTGCTGGGCGCAACGGCTGGCCGCACCACGCTCAATGGTGAAGGTCTGCAGCACCAGGACGGTCACAGCCATATTCTGGCCAACACCATTCCCAACTGCCGTACCTATGATCCCACCTATGCCTACGAGCTGGCGGTGATCATCCAGGACGGTATCAAGCGCATGTATGGTGACAAGGAAAACTGCTTCTACTACATCACTCTGATGAACGAGAACTACCGCCACGGCGATATGCCGGAGGGCGCGCAGGAAGGCATCATCAAAGGCATGTACCTGCTGGAGCAGGGCGCGAGCAAGAAAAAACTGCATGTGCAGCTGATGGGCGCTGGCACTATCCTGAACGAAGTGCGTGCCGCTGCAGAAATTCTGCGCAACGACTTTGATGTGGAAGCGGATGTGTGGAGCGTGACCAGTGTGAACGAACTGACCCGCGATGGTCAGCGCGCCGCTCGCTGGAATCTGCTGCACCCGACAGAAGCGCCGCGCAAGCCCTACATTACGCAGCAGCTCGAAGGTCGCGAAGGCCCGGTGGTGATTGCTACCGACTATCTGAAAACCTACGGCGAACAGTTGCGTGCTTATATTCCCGCTCACTACACCGTATTGGGAACCGAAGGTTTTGGTCGCAGTGACTCACGTCAGAAGCTGCGTTATTTCTTCGAGGTCAACCGTCACTTTGTGGTGATTGCTGCACTCAAGTCTTTGGCTGATCAAGGCAAAATCAAAGCCGAGGTTGTAGCCAAGGCTATCAAGCAATTCGGGATTGATCCGGAAAAAGCCGATCCCATGAGCGTGTAAATCCATCGCCCTCCCACGAAGAGGGCGATGTCGTTTTGAGATTGAATAAAAATTTAATCGCAATTTGCAAAGAGTGAGGAGTTATAGTGGCAATTCAAACGATTAAAGTGCCCGATATCGGCGGCGCCGAAGGCGTTGAAGTTATCGAAATCAATGTGAAGGTTGGCGATGTGATTGCCGAGGGCGATTCCATTATTGTGCTGGAATCCGACAAAGCCTCCATGGAAATTCCCGCCGACAAAAGCGGTAAAGTGACTGCCATCAAGATCAAGCTGGGCGACAAGTTGTCCGAAGGCGATTTGATTCTGGACGTCGAAGCCGAAGGCGCCGCTGCTCCCGCTGCTGAAGCCAAACCTGCTGCCGCCGAAGTTGCACCTGCGCCAGCGCCTGCTGCTGCACCTGCGGCCAGCAAGGAAATTACTTTGTCCATTCCCGATATCGGCGGTGCCGAGGGCGTGGAAGTGATTGAAGTCAGTGTCAAACCCGGCGATGAAGTTGCCGAGGGCGACATACTGCTGGTACTGGAATCCGACAAGGCTTCCATGGAAATTCCCGCCGAAGTGGCCGGCAAGATTGTCAGCCTGAGCATCAAGGTGGGTGACAAGGTTTCCCAGGGAAGCCCGATTGGTGTGATCAGTTCATCCGGTGGTGCCGCTGCCCCTGCCGCGCCTGCCAAGGCTGAAGCTGCTCCGGCGCCCAAGGCCGAAGCGCCGAAAGCTGAAGCACCCAAGGCTGCGCCAGCTCCGGTTGTTGAGGAAGAAGTTGAACAAACTGGTGATATTTACGCCGGCCCCGCTGTACGCAAACTCGCCCGTCAACTGGGTGTGGATCTGGGCAAGGTAACTGGTTCAGGTCCGCGTGGTCGTCTGCTGAAAGATGACGTGCGCGCTTATGTGAAACCCATCGTGGTTGCGGCTCAATCTGGCGCTGCTGTTGGTGGTGGTGCAGGTATTCCGCGTGTACCCGCTATCGACTTCTCCAAGTTTGGTGAAGTTGAAGTCGTCAAGATGAGCAAGATCAAGAAAGCCACTGCGGACAACATGACCCGCAACTGGCTCAACGTGCCTCACGTTACCCAATGGGACGATGCGGATATCACTGAGCTGGAAGCCTTCCGCAACAGCCTCAAGGCTGAAGCGGAAAAACGCGGCAGCAAACTCACTCCGCTGCCTTTCCTGATCAAGGCCTGCGCTGCTGCTCTGCGCGCCGAACCCAGCTTCAACGTATCCATGCACCACGACGGCGAAAGCATCGTGCACAAAAAATATGTGCACATAGGTGTGGCGGTGGACACACCCAACGGCCTGATGGTTCCTGTAGTAAGAAATGCCGATCAGAAAGGTTTGTGGGAACTGGCAGACGAAGTTAACGCTCTCGCCAAAAAAGCGCGCGATGGCAAGCTGATGCCCGGCGATATGCAGGGTGGCTGTTTCACTATCTCCAGTCTGGGAGCAATGGGCGGCAACGGTTTTACGCCCATGGTGAATGCGCCTGAAGTGGCCATCCTGGGTGTATCCCGCGCGCAGATGAAACCTGTGTGGAACGGCAAGGAATTTGTCCCGCGCAATATGCTGCCGCTGTCATTGTCCTACGATCACCGCGCAGTTAACGGTGCCGATGCCGGTCGCTTCTTCACTTACCTCGTGGGTGTGATTGCGGATACGCGTCGGTTGTTGCTCTAATTCGCGGTCGACGCCTGATAAAAAAAGCCAGCTTCTCGCTGGCTTTTTTTATGTCTGAAAATGAATGAATCAATCCAGCCTGTAGCGTATGCGGCAGATTACCCGGCAACATCCAGGTCATCAGATCCCCTGCACGATAGTCTGTGCCTTTTGGAAACTTTTAAGAGTAAAGCTAGAGAGCAGGGCAAGTTTTATAACGCAGTTTCGGATAATAAGTGCAATTGGATAGGGAGAGAGGTCAGCTGATAGACTCGGCGCTTCTCCCGACCAAGAGATGAAGCACTTGTGAGCTACCACCAGCTGGCCGAAGAAGAAAGATACCAGATTTACGTCCTGTTGAAAGCAGGACATAGCCAGAAACAGGTAGCGGCACTATTGGGCAGGTCGCCCTCTACGATAAGCCGAGAGCTGGATCGAAACCGTGGGTTAAAGGGCTATAGGCCAGCGCAGGCACAATGACTCACTGATTGCCGTAGGATAACCGCTCACAAAGCCATCAAGGTAACGGATGAAGTTTGGGGCTGGATAGAGCAGTTGATTCGACAGGAGCTAAGCCTGCAGCAAGTTGTTGATTATCTAAAGTGCCATCAATCGGTCTCGTTGCATCACGAAACGGTTTATCAGCTGGTATATGCGGACAAAGCAAGTGGTGGCGATCTTTACAAGCACTTGCGCGTTGCCTCAAAGCCCTATCGCAAACGATACGGTCATTATGATCGACGAGGGCGCATAAAAAACCGTGTGGATATTGATGATCGTCCAGCCGTGGTTGACAGCCGCAGCCGGATTGGAGACTGGGAGGGCGACACCATTATGGGCAAGGGTCGTAAAAGCGCTTTACTCACACTGGTTGAGCGGAAAACGCTTTATACAGTCATTGTCCGACTGACTGGCAAAAGAGCTGATCAGCTAGCGGATGCCGCGCTGAAGGCAATGCGTTCCCTGAAAGCCAGAGTAAAAACAATTACCTTCGACAATGGGCTGGAATTTGCGGAGCATGAAAAGATAAGTCAGGGGTTGAGGGCAGATATCTATTTTGCACACCCGTATGCTTCATGGGAACGAGGCATCAATGAAAATACGAACGGTCTTATTCGCCAGTATTTCCCCAAGGGCACAGACTTTAACCTGGTGACAGATGAGGAAGTACAGTTCGTCATGGATCGACTGAATAGCCGCCCGAGAAAGACAAGAGGCTGCCGGTCGCCGAATGAGTTGTTTATGAGACAGCGAGTGGATTTACTCGCTGCGTAGAACATTGCGGTTATTACTTGAAACTGCGAAGAACTGCGCATGGAGAAAGAGATTTAAAAAAGGCCAGCACCTTCTTTGCAAAAAGAAATGAAGTAAAGTTTGCTTTTATCGATTAGCAATCAGCGTGCCATATACGAATCAGCGCTATCGCAAACTGCTTGAAAGTTGTGGGCTGCGTGCATCGATGGGTGACGCAGGCGACGCGCGATCATATGAGGGTATCAATAATTTCAAAAAAATAAATGACAGCTTCGGCCATCAAGCGGGTGATTAGGTTGCTGTTAATCCACCGCAAAGCGATAGCGTCCGGTAATCGGGTAATTGAATAACACATCCTCCATGTGCGGCCCCGCGCCTATGTTGTGCACGATCAAAGGCCGCTCGCCATCTTCGCTTTTGCGATCAACCACTATACCAATATGCGGCAGATTACCCGGCAACATCCAGGTCACCAGATCCCCCGTACGATAGTCTGTGCCTTTGTGGCTAACGGGCAAGCTTTGCCCGTGGCGACTGAAAAATACTTGCAGGTTGGGCACTCGGCGGTGGTCGATATTGCGATCGGTGCGCGTTTGATTCCAGATATGTTTGGTGGGGTAGAGATGAAAATTATCTTTCATGTCTTCGTGCACCAACTGTTGCAGATCTATGCCCAGCGCGCGATAGCTGCGAATCACCACATCGGTACAGACGCCATACTGGGCGGGAACATCGCCCATCGGATAGTCGATACGAAAATAGGCACCGTTGTAGGTAACCTGATGGCGGGTTCGCTCCAGAGCCGCATCGCTCAGCGCCTGTGCGCGATCGGCAAGGGCCATCTGGCTAAGCAGCAGACAAATACTTAAGGAAGTAATTAACGAGAGGGCGCGAGGCAACGACAGCATAGGCAGACTCCTTGTTATCTTGTCTGTCTAAGAGTGGCCAGAATAAAAAAGGTTTCCTGCGCTGTTGCCTGCTATTGCACAAAGGGTCTGGCCCAGTTGGGACAGTAGCGTTTGAAAATGCGGTAGAGCAGAAGTCCCGCCAGCAGGCCGAGGCCGTTGGCCGCTATGTCCAGCAGATCAAAAGTGCGCGGCGGCAAAAAATGCTGCCCGATTTCGATGGCGATGGAGTAGAGCAGCAAAAAGAGTCCGCGCTGCCAGAGCGCGGATTTGGGCCAGGCAAAGCTAATGGAAATACCCGCCACCAGGTAACCCAAAAAATGCATGGTCAGATCGTTGTAGTCCGGCAGCAGTTCGCCGGTATTGCGCGTAAGACCGAGAAATGTGTAGATCACCAGCAGAATGACAAACTGGGTGATGCACAGCGGGCGCCAGATTTTCAGCAGAGATTCCATAGAACAACAAACTTGGAGAAAGGCCTTAATCCTTGAGCCCCGGCAACATGGCTTCGGCAGCGTAGAGATCCTGGGGCGAATTGATATTGAAAAAGGGGTCCAGATCTTCAAAGGCAAAATCCACTTCTACCGGATTCTGCGCATTGACCCACTCCTGCAGGCTGGGGGAATGACCGCTTTGCAGCTGCTCCTCAATGGGCTTGAGCAGCGAGGCGTGCCAGAGGGCAAATACCGGGTGAACCCGTCCGGCAGAACAGGCCAGCGCCAGACGGCTGTCGGCAGCGACAGCGGCCTCTTGCAAGCGAGCGACCAGATCTCTGGGGAAAAAGGGTGAATCGCAGGCAAAACTGGCCAGCCATTCTTCGTTGGGCTGGTTTTCTGTCATCCACTTGAGTGCGGCGTGAATACCGGCCAGAGGGCCGGGATTATCGGGGTAGAGATCGGCAACCACCGTGAGGCGGGTGCGCGCAAAGCGCAGCGCGTTGCCATTGGCGGACAGCAGCAGCGTGCCCACCTGAGGCTGGGCTCTTTCTATGCCGCGCTGCAGCAGGGTTTGCACGCCGAGAGGTAAAAGGCATTTATCGCCACCGCCCATGCGCCTGGCTCGGCCACCGGCCAGGAGTACACCAACAGTGGTTGTGGATTCACTCATGAAAAGACTTCTGCTGAGGGATGAAATAGACGACGTGGCTAGTATAGCAGCAAGCTGTCGCAGTTCAGATCATGTCCGCACAGTCTAATGACTTTTTCACGCGCCTTCACGCCTGTGGCCGGACTTTCTCGGCAGTATCCCGTCGAAAATCAAGAAGTAAACGTGAGACAATGCGCAGCCCCGCCGACAGGGCGGCTGTTTTCACTGAAAAATCCATAAAAAACAAGGACCAGGATAATGTCTGTGATTCCTCCCAAAACCCGGTTTTTCTGGGGTTTGTTACTGGTTACCGCTCTGGCAGCCGCGATTGTTGCGCTACGCATTTTTCCCCTGGTGGCCCCCGGCTTGTCGGTGGAGATCAACATCTCCCGCGAACAGGCGCTGGCCGAAGCCGAACGTCTGCACCAGCAGCTTTTCCCCGAACTGGAAACCAGTCGCAGTGCGGCTCAGTTTGTCAGCGACCGTCATTTGCAAAACTATGTGGAGCTGGAAGCGGGTGGGCTGGAGGCGTTTCAGCAGCTGATTAGCCAGGCACCCGACACTCACTACTGGAAACTGCGGCGGTTTTCCGAAGGTCAGCAGGATGAGCTGATCATCGCTCTCAGCCCTGCAGGCCAGCCTATTTCCTTTTCCCGGGTTATTCCCGATCAGGCGTCCGGTGCGGCGCTTGAAGAAGCAGAGGCCAGAGCCATAGCGGAGGCGGGTGCGCGCGAGTTTATGGGCGAGCGCTTTGACGCCTATGGGCCGCTGGAAACCCAGACCCGGCGTCAGACTTCGGGCCGTGTGGACCATGTCTTTACCTATGAGCACCAGAGTCTGCATGCTGGCGAGGCGCGCTTTCGCCTCGGCCTGAGAGTGGCTGGCGATCAGCTGGTGAGTCTGGATACCTACAAGCATATTCCCCAGGCCTTTGAGCAGCGCTTTGCGGAAATGCGTGGCTTGAACAACCAGATAGCCACAGTAGCCTCTGTCATTGTTCAGGTATTGTTCCTGTTTGGTGGCGGAGTGCTGGGCTGTTTGTGGCTCTATCGCCACCGCCAGTTGCGCTGGCGCGGTTCGCTGTTGGTGGCGGCCATTGTTGGCGCGGGTATGGGGCTGGTAGTGCTGGGAAATCTGCCCCTCAGCTGGATGAACTATTCCACCACTGACAAGGCCAGCAGCTTCCTGATCCAGCAGTGGCAATCCGCGTTGATGGCCGCTGTGGTCAGCTTTCTGCTGGTGTGGGTCTGTCTGATGGCGGCAGAGGGGTTTTCGCGTCTGGCCTTTGCAAAGCAGGTGGATCTGTTCTGTATCTGGCGCAGGCCCCACGCCGCTTCTCCGCAACTCTCGGCACAGGTGCTGGGAGGTTATGTCTTTGCCGGAATTTTTCTGCTCTATGCAGCCCTGTTTATTTTGCTCAGCAGCCGGGTATTTGGCTGGTGGATGCCGGCGGACCTGAACAGCGACCCCAATATTCTCGCCAGCTGGCGTCCGGCGCTGATGGCTATTTTTGTCTCGCTGCAGGCAGGTATCTGGGAGGAGTCCCTCTTCCGCGCCATACCTCTGGCGCTGGCTGCGCTTATCGGTCGTCGCTTTGGTATAGAGCGGGGACTGGTGATTTTTGTGCTCATCTTTCAGGCGCTGGTCTTTGCTGCTGCTCACGCCAATTACCCCCAGTCGCCGGGCTATGCACGGGTGGTGGAGCTGTTTGTACCGGCGATGGCCTTTGGTCTGGTCTATCTGCGCTATGGCCTGCTTCCCGGTATCGTCTGCCATGTGATTTACGATCTGGTACTGATCAGCCTGCCGCTCTTCTGGTCTGATGCTCCCGGGCTCTGGGTTGATAGAGGGCTGGTGATTTTTGTGGGTGTGATTCCGCTCTTGGTACTGGCTCGCGCCTGGCTGAAAGCGGGAGGTTGGGTGCCCTTGGCGGAGTCTGTACGCCACGGCGAACCCTCGGCACCGCCACAACCACAGGTGGAAGAAAAAGCTGCCGATGCCCATTCTGCAACCGCTGCAGACAGCAAACCCCTGAGCCTGCCCAAGTGGGTGCAGATAGTCATTGTTCTGCTGTGGGCCGGTGTCACCTTGACCACATTCAACCGCGCTGGCCCGCTGGAATGGCCGTTGTTTACCGCTGACCGTCAGGCGGCCCTGGCGCAGGCTGAGGCTAGATTGGCGGAACGGGGTGTGACCCTGGAAGGCGAATGGAAGCGCAGTATCAACACCACCGATGGCGAGTGGTGGCCGCGCATGTTTGTGTGGCACAACTCGGGCGCAGCGGAAGTGCAGCGGCTGCTGGGCAGCTATCTGGACGTGCCTCTGTGGAAGGTGAGCTGGCGTCGCTTTGACGGCCCTGTGGAGGAGAGATCCGAAGCCTGGGAAGCCTGGCTCTATCCCGATGGCCAGTTGAAGGAGCTGGTACATCGCCTGCCGGAAGGTCGCCCCGGCGCCCGACTGGCGCGGGAAGAGGCTCTGGCCATTGCCCGCGACTGGGTACTCGCGCAGAACTGGCCAGATCCCGCTGGTCTGGAAGAGAAATCCGTGGAAGAAATCCAGCGTCCGCAACGCACCGACTGGCGCATCACCTGGCTGGACCTGAATGCCTACAACCAGCATCAGGGACAGGCCAGCATCCGGATTTATCTCAGTGGCGACCAAGTGACCGGTTATATGCGAACCATAGAGGTGCCCGAGGAGTGGGGCAGGGACTGGAATGAGCGCCAATCCGGAAAAACGCCCTTCAAGGTGGCCGCCGGTCTCGTGGGAGCCGTACTTGTGATTCTGGCCATAGTAGGGCTATTTGGCCCTTCCACAGGGCGCAAATTCAGTTTTACCGCCGCGCTTCCGATTGTGCTTCTGGTACTTGCCGGCAGTATTGGCAGTGTGGCGCTGGTACCGGATAGCGTCACCGCTCAGCTGGACCCGACCCAGGACTGGAAGATGCAGATGGGGATACTGATATTCACCCTCGCCTCCATGGCCGCCATTCTGGCCACTGTCTGCTTCTTTGCAGCCCAACCGGTCTATGCCAGACAGCCCTTGCCCGGCGCCAGCACCGGTGGAGATCTGCTGTTGGCGCTAACCTTTGCGGGTGTTCTGGCGCTGGGTTATATCGCCATGGAAGTCTTCTGGCCCTCTGCCTTTACGCCAGGCCCTGTGAGAGGCCATGTGGATGCCATATCGCCACTGGCAGCAGGGCTGTTGGCACCACTGACCGGGATAAACGCGCAGTTGATCCAGCTGGTGTTGCTGATGGGCATTATCGGTTTCCTTAAGGCCAGATGGCGTCTGCAACTGGTGATCGCTTTGGTGATTGTCTGGTTTGTCGCCTCGTCTCTGGGTGACAATGAGCCCTGGCGCAAGTCAGTGTTCAACCTCTTCTTTGCGATCAAGCTGCTTCTTGCCTTTGTGCTGATTCGCCGCAGTCAACCGGGTGTGGCTCTGGCCTTCCTGCTGATCAGCAATCTGGTGATGAGCAGTATTTCCCTGACCGGTGCGCTCTATGCAGATGCCCAGTGGCACGGCTGGCTGGTGGCAGCCTTTTTGGCCGTGGTTACCATCGGCTTGGCGTCTCACTGGCACAGACACAAAAGGGCCTAGGCCCAAAACAAAAACGCCCGGAAGCGAAAACTTCCGGGCGTTTTTTCAAGCGGTTATGGTGGGAACCTAGAGCTTGCCTGCAAGGATTTGCTTGTGGGCGTAGTCCACTGCGCGTGCAGTCAGAGCCATGTAGGTGATGCTCGGGTTTTGCGTGCCGGAACTGGTCATACAGGCGCCGTCGGTGACAAACACGTTGGGAACAGTGTGTATCTGGTTCCACTTGTTGAGCACGCTGGTTTTGGGATCGTGGCCCATACGTGCCGTGCCCATCTCGTGGATACAGGCACCGGGCGCGGTGGCTGAGTTGTAGTAGGTGATATTGGTACAACCAGCCGCTTCCAGCATTTCCACCGCGCATTTAACACCGTGAGCACGCAGCTTTTCCTCGTTCTCACGCAGCTTGGCATCGAAGGTAATAACCGGCATACCGTTCTTGTCGCGCTTATTGAAGTTCAGATACATGCGGTTTTCATGGTAGGGCAGCATCTCACCAAAGCAGGTCATGTTGATGGTCCAGGCGCCCGGTTGAAAAATCATGTCCTTCAAATCCTTGCCAACGACGCCGGGTGGCGTGTTGTTGGCACGACGTGCGGAACCCTGGTAGCCGAAGCCGCGCAGGTAATCTTTCTGTTTGGTTTCCTCGTCGATATTGGTAAAGCGAGGGATGTAGAAGCCCGATGGACGACGACCTGAGTAGTACTTGTCCTCAAAGCCCGGCAGCACACCTGATGCGCCCATACCATAATGGTGGTCCATCAGATTGTGGCCCAGTTCGCCGCTGTCGTTGCCCAGACCATTGGGGAAACGCTCGGAACGGCTGTTGAGCAGAATGGCGGTGGTGCCAATGGTGCTGGCGTTACAGAAGATGATGCGCGCATTGATTTCCAGATGCTCGCCGGTTTCCGCATCGCGAATTTTCACACCGGAGGCCTTGCCGGTTTCCGGGTTGTAGACGATTTCGTGAACAACGCTGTTGGGGCGAATAGTCAGCAGGCCGGTTTCCTCGGCTACCGGCAGTGTGGCCGAGAGGCTGCTGAAATAACCGCCGAAGGGGCAGCCGCGCCAGCAGCGGTCACGGGACATACACTGACCGCGCTTGCCCTTGTGGACTTCCGGGTTGTACTGGCTGAGGTTGGCCACACGACCGGGAGTTACCACGCGGCCGGGATATTGTTTGGCCACGGCTTCGCGCATGTGCTCTTCAGCGCAGTTGAGTGGGAAGGGTGGGAGGAACTTGCCATCCGGTACCTGCTTCAGACCTTCGGCCTGGCCGGAGATACCCACAAAGGTTTCCACCTGGTCGTACCAGGATTCCAGATCGGCATAGCGAATCGGCCAGTCGATGGCGATACCTTCTTTCTTGTTGGCTTCGAAGTCGATATCGCTCCAGCGGTAGCAGTGACGGCCCCACATGATGGACTTGCCGCCTACATGGTGGCCGCGAATCCAGTCAAAACGTGCATCTTCATCGTAGGGATACTCGTCGTCTTTGTTGATCCAGTGCTTGTTGGACTGACGTACCCACCAGTTGAGACGATCCTGCTTGAAGTAGTGCTTCTCGATTTCCTCTTTGGGCAGGCGCTCCTGCAGCGGGAAATCCCATGGGTCCATGTGCGCAGTGGGGTACTCGCCGTGGTTGACCATGGGGCCGCGTTCCAGCACCAGCGTCTTATAACCCTTGGTACACAGCTCCATGGCGGCATAACCACCGCTGATACCGGAGCCAATTACAATTGCATCAAAATCAGTTGCTGTCGTCATAATCACAGAGCCCAGGCTTTATTGTTGACATCCTGCACGGAAATACAGGGGTGATAGGCACCCGGAATCGGCAGATAGTTAAGGAATTTCTTGGCCACTTCACCTGTGTTCAGGTAGTAAGCCACCAGTTGTTGTTTGGTCTCGATCAAACCACGCTGGGCTGTTTCGAGAGTAGAATCTTCACTCAGCTCCAGTGTTTGCAGCAGGCTGACACGCGCATCTGTATCCAGAGAACCAAAGCCTTTTTGATTGAGATAATCCTGCAGCGCCAGCCACTGGGATTTGTAACTGCTCTTGTAGTCGCCTTCGAATACCTGACCAAACATGGCATCGATCATGGTATGAGCACCTACATCGGTTGCCGAAGGGCTGTCAGTACGTGGCAGAATGGTGTCCGCCAACTCAGCCAGCAACTTGAATTGCTCGGGAGCAAAAAAGTGCAGAAGGGGCAGAGAAGATGCTGCGCCGCTTGCCTGGGTATTGACGGTGGCTTGCTGGACCTTTTCGGAGCAGCCCGTCAGCAGGGCGCTGGCCAGAGGTGCCGACACGGCGGCGCCAGTAAGCCAGGCGGTGTATTCAAGTATTTGTCGTCTGTTCATGTGTGACCACCTGTCGTAAGTCATTATTTTCTGGCATATAGTCGAAGCTGCCATTAGCCGACAATGCCACAAGGTATCCGGGCTGTAAATTAGCCTTAGCCAATGTGGCGGTGACTATGACAATTCTTAACGCGCCTGAAGTATAGCTGCTCAAAAGGTGCACAAATCAGCGGAGAGAGGTATGGAGTTATCCCTGGAAAATTACCGTCGTGAATACCTGCAGGGCGGGCTAAACGAAGAGGATCTGGCTGCTGATCCTTTCGAACAATTTGCCCGCTGGATGGAGCAGGTGATCCAGGCAGGAGTTCCTGATCCCAATGCCATGACAGTGGCGACGGTAGATGCCAGCGGTCAGCCCTCCCAGCGCATAGTGCTGCTCAAGCAGGCGGATAAACGCGGCTTTGTGTTTTACACCAATCTCAACAGCCGCAAAGCCCAGGAATTGAAACAAAACCCCAAAATCAGTCTGCACTTTCCCTGGTACTGGCTGGAGCGTCAGGTCAAGGTGTGCGGCGTGGTGGAACAGCTCAGCAGCGCCGAAGCGCTCAAGTATTTTTTAAGTCGCCCGCGCGAAAGTCAGCTGGCAGCCTGGGCTTCGCAGCAGAGCAAGCCTATTTCCTCTCGTCAGTTGTTGATGCAGCAATTCGAGCGCATGAAAAACAAATTCAGCAAAGGTGAAATTCCGCTGCCGGATTTTTGGGGCGGCTTTCGCGTCAAGCCGCACGAAATCGAATTCTGGCAGGGCGGCCCGCACCGATTGCACGATCGCTTTCAATACAAACTGCAAGCCGATGGTCAATGGACCATTCAACGGTTGGAACCCTGATGTCCTCCATGATATTCATCGCACACACGGGTGCTGGTGATACCCGTGTGTTGCAACTGCAAGAGATGCCGGTGCCCACACCCGGTCCGAACGAAGTGCTGATTCGTGTGGCTGCTGCCGGTGTCAATCGTCCGGATATTTTGCAACGCCAGGGCTTGTACCCTCCGCCTGCCGATGCCTCGCCAATTCTTGGCCTCGAAGTGGCAGGTGAAATACAGACCTGTGGTAGCGAGGTTAAAAACTGGCGCAAGGGCGACAGAGTTTGCGCGCTGGTCAATGGCGGCGGTTATGCACAATTTGCCATTGCACCTGCGGCTCAGTGTTTGCCAGTGCCCGAAGGGTTCTCCTGGATACAGGCAGCGGCTCTGCCTGAAACCTTTTTTACCGTTTGGCACAATCTGTTTCAGCGCGCGCGTCTCGCTGCCGGTGAAACTCTGCTGGTTCACGGCGGTGCCAGCGGCATAGGCACTACCGCGATTCAACTGGCAAAAGCCCAGGGCGCCAATGTAATAGCCACCGCCGGCGGAGATAAAAAGTGCGCCGCCTGCACTGAGCTTGGCGCTGTTGTCATTGATTATCAGCGCGAGGATTTTGTCGAGCGGGTCAAGCAGATCACGCAAGGGCAGGGCGCCCATGTGATTCTGGATATGGTGGGTGGCGATTATATTCAGCGCAATTTTTCCGCCGCTGCCAAAGACGGGCGCATAGTCAATATTGCCTTTTTGCAGGGCAGCAAACAGCAGGTGGATTTTATGCCGCTGATGCTTAAGCGGCTGACGCTGACCGGTTCAACCCTGCGTGCACAATCTGCTGAGGCAAAAGCGCAAATCGCGCGCGAATTACACGAGAATGTTTGGCCGCTGTTGGCACAGAAAAAAATTCAACCGGTTATTGATTCCGTGTTTCCGCTGGCGCAGATTGCCCAAGCTCATGCGCGTATGGAATCCAACCAACACATAGGCAAAATTATTCTGGACGTCCATCATGACAACTAATCGCCCCCTGGATGGCATACGCGTAATAGAAATCGGCCAGCTGCTCGCTGGCCCTTTTGCTGGCTGTATGCTTGGCTACTTCGGTGCCGAAGTGATAAAAATAGAACCGCCTGAGGGCGACCCGATTCGCGGCTGGCGCGTGCTGGACGAAGGCACATCACTCTGGTGGCGCAGTCTGGCGCGCAACAAAAAGAGCGTGACCCTGGATTTAAAAAAAGCCGAAGGCCGCGACCTGGCCAAACAGCTCATCAATAAAGCCGATGTGGTGATTGAAAATTTTCGCCCCGGTGTGATGGAAGGCTGGGGGCTGGGGCCGGATGAATTCAAGGCTACCAATCCCGGTCTGGTGTATGCGCGCATTTCCGGTTACGGTCAGACAGGCCCTTACGCCAATAAACCGGGCTTTGCCTCTGTGTGCGAAGGCATCAGCGGATTTCGTTACGTTAACGGTTTTCCCGATCAGGCGCCGGTGCGCCCCAATTTGAGTATTGGCGATACCATTGCCGGTATTCACACGGCGTTGGGTATTGCACTGGCGCTGCTGGCGCGCGAAAGAGGCACAACGGAAAGCGGGCAGGTAGTGGATGTGGCGCTTTACGAAGCCATGTTCAACCTGATGGAAGCTGTGGTGCCGGAATTCAGCGGCGCCGGTGTGGTGCGCCAGCCTTCAGGTACAACAGTCACCGGCATAGTGCCCACCAATACCTATCGCTGTAAAAACGGCAAGTATGTGGTGATCGGCGGCAATGGCGATTCCATTTTTCAACGCCTGATGCAGGCGGCGGGTCATCCGGAAATGGCCACTGATCCGCGCCTTGCCAATAACGCTGGTCGCGTCAAACACGAAGCGGAAATTGACGCGGCTCTGGCTGCATGGTGCTTGAGCAAAAATGCCGACGAGATTTTGCAATTGCTGGAAGAAGCGCGTGTTCCTGCAGGCCCCATCTACAATGTGGAAGACATGTTTGCCGATCCCCACTTTCAGGCGCGGGGTCTGTTTGAACAGGTGGAGATCAACGGCAAGCCGCTGCATATTCCCGCGATATTACCGCGCCTCGAGGGCACGCCAGGGCGCACCGAATGGCCAGGGCCGGCCATTGGCAGTCACACAGATGAAGTGCTCAGAGATTTGCTCGGCCTTTCAGATGACACACTCAATCAGTTGCGTGCGGGAGATGTCTTATGAACACTATCGTCCCCGGTTTGTACCGCCACTACAAAGGCCGGGATTACCAGGTATTTGGCGTGGCCCATCACAGTGAAACCCGCGAAGCCCTGGTGGTCTATCGCTGCCTTTACGGCGACTTTTCGCTCTGGGTTCGTCCGTTGGCCATGTTTGCCGAAACCGTTGAGGTGGGCGGCGAGGAAATTCCCCGTTTTCAATTTGTGCGCGCACTGAGTGAAACCGATACGCGCAACTATCCTCCACCAGTGTGGATGTCCTGAATCCATGCGTACCGATGAAGACTGGATGAAGCATGCACTGCAACTGGCAGAGCAGGGCAGAGCGCTCGGCGAAGTGCCCGTAGGTGCGGTAATAGTGCGCGATGGTGAAATTCTGGGTGAAGGTTTCAATCAGCCCATCAACAGCCACGATCCCAGCGCTCACGCCGAAATTGTTGCGCTGCGCGCAGCGGCAGCCAAAGTGAACAACTATCGCCTGCCAGGCGCGACTCTGTATGTCACACTTGAACCTTGCACCATGTGTGTGGGCGCGCTGGTTCATGCGCGTATTCAGCGTCTGGTATATGGCACCAATGAACCCAAGGCTGGTGCAGTGGCGAGTCGGGCACAGCTGCTGGAAAGCCCTTACTTCAATCATCGTGTTGAAGCCGAGGGCGGTGTGCTGGCGGAGAACTGTCAGCATCAGTTGAGTGAGTTTTTTAGAATGCGGCGCGAGCAGGCTAAATCAGAAAAATTAGCCGCAGACGCCCAGCCGAAAAATCCCTGATCAGAGGAGTACTTTATGAAAACAGCATTGATTACCGGAGCCAGCCGGGGGATAGGACTGGCATTGTGCAAAAATTATCTTGCCAAGGGTTGGAAGGTGATTGGTGTTTGCCGTCAATCTTCTGCGGAGCTGGATCAGAGTGGTGCTCAGGTGATTGCCGATATAGATGTCACCAGCGAAGCGGCTATTGCGCAGCTCAAACAAACACTGGGCAGTCAAAAGCTGGACCTGGTGATAAACAACGCCGGTATGTTCCGCAACGAAACCCTGGGCAATCTGGATAGCCAGAGCATTATTGATCAATTTCTGGTGAACGCGCTGGCGCCACTCAAGGTGACAGAAGCGCTGCTGGATAATCTGGCGCCCAACGCCAAGCTGGCATTTATCACCAGTCGCATGGGTTCCATTGCCGATAACGGTTCCGGTGCCTACTACGGCTACCGCATGTCCAAGGCGGCGCTGAATGCGGGCGCTGTATCCCTGGCAAGGGATCTGGCGTCACGTGGCATTGCGGTTGCGATTTTGCATCCGGGTTTTGTGCAAACAGCGATGGTGAATTACGCCGGAGATATCACGCCCGAAGTGGCAGCCGACAGACTCACCCAGCGCATCGAGGAACTGACGCCGGAAACCAGCGGCGGTTTCTGGCATTCCAACGGCGAAAGATTGCCCTGGTAAAAACAAAAGAGGCAGACACCGAAAGTGCCTGCCTCTTGTTCTTGTGGGTTGCGCGTTTTAGGCTGCGCGCCCGTCGTAGTTGTGAACTGGAATCTTGTCCAGATCAACGCCCTCCAGGCAGCGAATATTGATTGCTGCCGTCTTGTTGCCAGCGGGATCACTGCCCTCGGAGTAGGGACTGACACCACAGGTCTTGCAGAAATGATGCTTGATCACGTGGCGATTGAAGGTGTAGGTGCCTATGTCGTCGGGCGAGGTCTTGAGCTTGAACTTGTCCATAGGCGCAAACCATAACAACGATCCCTTGCGCTGACAGATGGAACAGTTACAGGCAACGGCGCTGTCTATATCACCTTCCACCTCAAATGCGATTTTGCCGCAATGGCAACTGCCTTGATATTTCATGATGGTATTCCTCCGCTGTTATCTCACTTGTGCTGACAAAAAAGCTGAGTTTCGTAGGGTATGAAAATCGCCAGTTCAGTGATACCTGTGCGCTGCCACTGAATGCGATTGGAAAGACCTTGCAGCTGGATGTCGCATTTTTGACCCATAGCATCCAACAGACGAGCGTTTTCGGCTGCGATCTCCCGAATCACCTCGTAGCGGTATTTTTCGGGATTTACGATGCTAAGTCCAGTCTCATCCTCCATATCCAGCTCGGTGCGCCCTGTCTTTTTGGCGGATTTAATAAACTTTTCCAGCGTCGCCTCCTGTGCTTCCGGCAGCTGCTTGTCATTTACTTTGAGCTTGACGGAAAAATACAAATAGCTGGTGTCGGCGCGTGATCTTTCTTCGGAAAAGATCAGGTTGCTGTCCTTGGGATCAAGATTGCGCAAAAACTCCTCGCCGTAGGAAAGTTCGATATCGCCATTGCGCGCGGCTGCTATGGACAGCGATTGCAAGGTTTCGCGAATCTCATGCTCACGCAAATCCTTGTCGCGGCTGTCATTAATAATCTTGACGCGCTGCACCAGAAAATCGCCTGTCTTCTTGATAGTTACGGCAGGTGTCTCGTAGTAGTCGAGAGATGCTCTGATGCCGGTAACAACTATTTCCTCAACCATTGCCTGGGCTTGGGAAGCAAGAGCACCTATGGTTAGGCTGGTTGCGATTATTTTTTTGATCATGGTATTTCCCTTTAATGTTGAAATGGGCAGAGCACTTCTTCAGAGTTCGAGTCCTGAATAATTGTATGAATTATTATTTGCGATGAACTATTTGTGCGTCTTGGTGAGGCGATAGCATTGCAAGACCACGCTTTGTTGTGTTTGTAGGTATTTGTTGGTGCTTATAGTAAAAAAGGCGGCCGAAGCCGCCTTTTTAGAGTTACTAACAGCAAACTAGGATCAATAAACTGGTTGCTCGAATTGGCATTTCTTGCCTTATCTTTCTCAGTTCTTTTTGTGTTTAAAACTTCAATCCCAGCTCAACGCCCCACCCGTCTGATACTCAATCACGCGAGTTTCAAAGAAGTTCTTCTCCTTCCGCAAATCCATAATCTCACTCATCCACGGGAAAGGATTCTGCGCACCCGGATACTGCTCTTTCAGTCCAAGCTGTGCGCAGCGGCGGTTGGCGATAAAGTGCAGGTATTCTTCCATCATGGCGGCGTTCATGCCGAGTACGCCACGAGGCATGGAGTCGCGGGCGTAGGCGATTTCCAGTTCGGTACCTTGCAGGATCATCTGGATAACTTCCTGTTGGAATTCCGGAGTCCACAGGTGCGGGTTTTCCAGTTTGATTTGGTTGATCACGTCGATACCAAAGTTCAGGTGCATGGATTCGTCGCGCAGAATATATTGGAACTGCTCGGCGACGCCGGTCATTTTGTTGCGGCGGCCCATACTGAGAATTTGACTGAATCCGCAGTAGAAGAAGATACCCTCAGTTACCACATAGAAAGCCACCAGGTTGCGCAGCAGTTCCTGATCGGTTTCCGGTGTGCCGGTTTGGAAGCTGGGGTTGGAAATTGAGTGGGTGTTCTTCAGGCTCCAGGCAGCCTTGTTGGCTACGCTCGGCAGTTCGCGGTACATGTTGAAGACTTCGCCTTCGTCCATGCCGAGAGATTCAATGCAGTATTGATAGGCGTGGGTGTGAATGGCTTCTTCAAATGCCTGACGCAGAATGTACTGACGGCATTCGGGGTTGGTGATCAGACGGTAAATAGCGAGCACCAGGTTGTTGGCCACCAATGAGTCGGCGGTGGAGAAGTAGCCGAGGCTGCGCATAACAATGCGGCGCTCGTCTTCGGTGAGACCGTCTTTGCTTTTCCACAGGGCGATGTCGGCGGTCATGTTGACTTCTTGCGGCATCCAGTGGTTGGCGCAACCGTCGAGGTATTTTTGCCAAGCCCAGTCGTATTTGAATGGCACCAACTGGTTGAGGTCGGCGCGGCAGTTGATCATGCGCTTGTCGTCAACTTGAATACGCGCTGCGCCCATTTCCAGTTCTTCGAGGCCGGGGGCTGGGTCCAGTTCAGCCAGAGAGGCGCGCGCCTGTTCTATGGCGGCGCTGGTGAATTGGCCAGGTTGTTTTGGCGCTGCCGCTTCGGGCTGGCGCGTAGCCAGTTGCGGTTCAGGCGCAAGAGTAGCCGGTGCCGGTCTGGCTTTTGGGGTTTCGTCGAGGCTGCTGAAATCATCCCAACTAAGCATAAGTCTGTTCCCGTATTGTCGTTTTTTACGAATTTGTCGTTCTTGTGAAATAGATGAGCTGTGTGTGGCCGTCCCTGGCCAGGGATTGCGCGCTTATTGGCAAGCTTCGCAATCCGGGTTGTCGATGGAGCAGGCCTTGGGCACAGGGGCGGCTGCGCCAAATTCCTGAGCCGGTGCGGCACTAACACTGCCGCCTGCACCTGTAGCCGATACCGCGTTGAGTGAACCTGTATTGATGGTGGATTTCTCGGTGGTGGTGGCGGCCAGTGCACGCAGGTAGTAGGTGGTTTTCAAGCCGCTGTACCAGGCCATGCGATAGGTGATGTCCAGTTTTTTGCCGTTGGCACCCGCGATGTAGAGGTTGAGGCTCTGTGCCTGGTCGATCCATTTCTGGCGACGGCTGGCCGCTTCCACAATCCACTTGGGTTCCACTTCAAAGGCGGTGGCGTAAATCGCTTTCATGTCTTGCGGAATGCGATCAATTTTTTGCACCGAGCCTTCGTAGTATTTGAGGTCGTTGACCATTACCGGGTCCCAGAGGCCGCGATCTTTCAGATCGTGAACCAGGAAGGGGTTAACCACTGTGAATTCACCGGAGAGGTTGGATTTCACATAGAGGTTTTGGTAAGTCGGCTCGATAGATTGCGTCACGCCCGTGATGTTGGAAATGGTGGCGGTGGGCGCAATGGCCATGACGTTGGAGTTGCGCATGCCTTTGGTTTGCACCTCGGCGCGCAGGCTATCCCAATCGAAAGTTTTGCTGCGATCCACTTTGATGTATTGCTCGCCGCGTTCGCGGGTGAGAATGTCGATGGAGTCGATGGGCAGAATACCTTTGCTCCACAGAGAACCTTCAAAGGTGGAGTATTGGCCGCGCTCTTGCGCCAGCTCGCAGGAAGCCTTGATAGCGAAGTAGCTCACCGCTTCCATTGAGGTGTCAGCAAATTGCACGGCTTCGTCTGAGCTGTAGGCGATACGCTGTTTGTAGAGCGCATCCTGGAAGCCCATGATGCCGAGACCAATAGGACGGTGACGCAGGTTGGATTTGCGTGAGGTTTCCACTGCGTAGTAGTTGATGTCGATAACGTTATCGAGCATGCGGATCGCGGTTTTGACGGTTTTTTCCAGCTTGGCCAGATCCAGCTTGCCATCCACTATGTGCTGCGCCAGGTTCACTGAGCCCAGGTTGCACACGGCGATTTCTTCACCGGCTTTGGTGTTGAGGGTGATTTCGGTACACAGGTTGGATGAGTGAACCACGCCCACGTGCTGCTGCGGACTGCGCAGGTTGCAGGGGTCTTTGAAGGTGATCCAGGGGTGGCCGGTTTCAAACAGCATGCCCAGCATTTTGCGCCAGAGGTCGAGCGCGCGAACGGTTTTGAACAGGCGCATTTTGCCTTCGCGAGCCAGTTGCTCGTAGTGCTCGTAGCGCTCTTCAAATGCCTTGCCGTAAAGATCGTGCAGATCGGGCACGTCGTTGGGCGAGAAGAGAGTCCACTCTTTGTCTTCAAACACGCGCTTCATGAACAGGTCGGGCACCCAGTTGGCGGTGTTCATGTCGTGAGTGCGGCGACGGTCGTCACCGGTGTTTTTGCGCAGTTCGAGGAATTCCTCGACGTCCATATGCCAGGTTTCCAGGTAGGCGCAGACAGCGCCCTTGCGCTTGCCGCCCTGGTTAACTGCAACGGCGGTGTCGTTGGCTACCTTCAGGAAAGGTACAACGCCCTGTGATTTGCCGTTGGTGCCTTTGATGTAGGCGCCCAGACCGCGCACCGGTGTCCAGTCGTTACCCAGACCGCCGGCAAATTTGCTGAGCATGGCGTTGTCCTGAATGGCACCGTAGATGCCGTGCAGGTCGTCGGGCACTGTGGTGAGGTAGCAGGACGAGAGTTGTGAGCGCAGTGTGCCTGAGTTGAACAGGGTGGGGGTTGAGCTCATGTAGTCGAAAGACGACAGCAGGCGGTAGAACTCAATGGCGCGCTCTTCGCGATCGGCTTCGTTCAGCGCCAGACCCATAGCGACGCGCATAAAGAAAATCTGCGGCAATTCGATGCGGGTGCCATCGCTGTGGATAAAGTAGCGGTCATAGAGGGTTTGCAGACCCAGATAGGTAAATTGCAGGTCGCGATCGGCGATCAGCGCCTTGCCCAGTTTTTCCAGGTCGAAATTGAGCAGCTCGGGGGAAACCAGTTCCAGCTCGGCCGCTTTTTTCAGGTAGACCGGCAGGGCGCGGGCGTAGTAGAGCTCCATGTCGGACTGGGTAGCGGATTCGGCCACACCCAAAAAGCCCAGTGCCTCGGCGCGCAGCTTGTCCAGCAGCAGGCGGGCGGTGGCGTAGGTGTAGTTGGGCTCTTTTTCCACCAGGGTGCGGGCAGTGATCACCAGTGAGGTGTTCACGTCTTTTTCATCCACACCGTCGTAGAGGTTGCGCATGGCTTCGTCGAGGATGGCTTTTTCTTCCACACCGGCCAGACCGGCGCAGGCTTCAGCCACGATGGTGCGCATGCGGGCGATATCCAGAGGCGCGCGACTGCCATCGGCGCGCACAACGCTGATGCTGGGGTAATCCGGATCGGCGGCCTGATCCTGGGCGCGTTTGGCGGCGCGCAGGCGGGCGTGTTCTTCGCGGTAGAGCACATAGTCGCGGGCGATTTTCTGTTCGCCGGCGCGCATCAGGGTAAGTTCCACCTGATCCTGAATATCTTCAATATGAATGGTGCCACCTGAAGGCATACGGCGCTTGAAGGTGGCGGTAATCTGTTTGGTGAGGTTGTCCACGGTTTCACGTACGCGGGTTGACGCAGCCGCTGTACCACCTTCCACCGCCAGGAAGGCTTTGGTCATGGCGATGGCAATCTTGCTGGCATCAAAGGGCACCACAGTGCCGTTGCGCTTGATCACGCGCAGCTGGCCGGGTGCTGTAGCGCTGAGGTTGGCCTGGTGCTGGTGGACGCTGGTGTCCTGAACCTGGGGATTGGTGCTGGTGGGCAGTTCTGATTCTGTGTACATGGACGTCTCCGCGTTGATGATTCGTATTTCCCGTGCGTTAAAAGACTTCTTAGGCCGGTCGCGCAGATTCGCTGGAATTGAGGCGGCGCCTGCGGGGTGGCCCCGGGTGCTTACTTGTTGTTGCCTCAAAGGTAAAACCCCTAGATATAGGGGCAATGGGCGAATGCGCTACAAGATAATGCGGTAGGCAGCCTAATGCAAGCGGAGAAAGCTGTGGATAAAGTGTGGGCAAGGGCTTGATAAAGCGATGACTTTCACGCAAAGCCAGAGCCTGTGCGGCTCTGGTGGATTCCGGCGGCGGAAGGCCGGATTTAGACTTTTTTCTTATACCCGAATATCCGGATATGCCGTGGATTTTTAAATACTTTGGACTAAGGCCCTGGTGGCGGTTTTATGACCAGAGGTGACGCCAAATGCCAGGCGGACGCCCGGAATTCGCCGCAACAGCCCATAGCCCAAGGCACAGCCCGCCAGGGTTAGGGCGGCGACGCACAGCGGCTCCCACACCGGCCCCAACTGGTAGTTTCTCAGCCAGTAGACGCCCAGCACTATGAAGGTCTGGTGGAGTATGTACCAGCAGTAGACGCCCCGGTTGGCCGCTTGTATCAGGGGCGAGGGTCGGCTGAGCCACACCTGTGCATAACCGAGAATGGCCATGATCCACAGCCAGATGTTGGCGGACCAGACAAAGCCCCGTAGTGGCCCTTCAATACCCACCAGCCAGGGCAGGTAGCTGCCCAGCTGTCCGCCTTCCACATAAAAGCTGATGAGCCCGTAGCAGATCACCGCCAGCGACAGCGACAGATGGCGCAGTCGCCCCAGGCTCTGCCAGAGGCGCTGGCTGCGCACCAGACCAAAGCCCACCAGAAAGATGCTGAAGGAGCGGGCGTGGTTGTGCCAGTCGTTGAAGAAGGCATGGGTGGTGGGGTATTTCTCCCACAGCCACTGACCCAGGGAGAAGATCAGCAGGCAGGGCAGTATATAAAGGAGCATCAGCGGCATGGACTGGCCCAGCGTCTGTGCCGTCCGCGCCACCCTTGGGCGGCACAGCAGGGGATAGATGGCCCAGACCAGCAGTGAGTAGGCCAGCAGATAGGGCAGGTACCAGAGGTGATTCCAGATGGCATTGAAACCCGGCAGCCGCCCGTAGGCGGGAGGCAGTGGGTCGCCAAAGCCCCAGGGATAGCCCAGGTAGTGGCGCCAGAATTCCAGATAGCCCATGTCACCTATAGCCCCGGCCAGTTTGGATTCCACAAAGGATTGGGGTGCCACTACCACCAGGCTGCCCACCACCAGCGGCAACAGCAGGCGGCGACACAATCTCCCCGGCATGGCCCAGCCGCTGTGGCGGTAGAGCTGATAGGATAGGGCGGCCCCGCTGATCAGAAACAACAGCGACATGCGCCACTGATTGGACCAGCGCATCAGGTACTGCAGGGTTTCACTCTGGTAGGCGCTTTTGATATGCCAGCCCCAGTCCGCCACATAGGCCATACCCAGGTGGTAGATAATCAACAGCCCAAAGGCCAGCACCCTGAGCCAGTCCAGTTCGTGGCGGCGCAGGTCAGCCCAGTGGATTTGCGGCGATTGCAGAGATGACATAAACGGCTCCGGTAAGGCGAATATTTCCGCCAGTTTGCCCGCGAGCCTGCGCATGCGGTATCTGCAAGTGATTGATTAACAAGAGTTTGTGATAAGAGGCAGACGCCAGGGGCAAGCGGCGTGGCGCAGCATCAGCCGCTGCTTTACAAACAACATTTTTCTGGATTGACCGTGGAAACATCCCAAACCTGGCAGCGCCGTCTCAAGGCCCATTTTCTCGCCCATCAGCCTGTCTGGGCGCCCTCGCTTATCGCCCTTTGGGTGCTGTGTAATACGCTGCTCTTGGCCACCACCAGCCTGATGGAAGGCCGTCGCAACGGCGGCAATCTGGCCTGGTGGGAACCCTTCTGCTGGGAAATCTCCAGCGTGCTGCTGATCCTGCCCTGCATCTGGCTGATCCTGCGTTTGCACAACTGGCTGCTGGGGCGGGTGTCCCTGTTGCGGTTGTTATTGATTCACGCGCTGTTGACCCTGCCTTTTTCCCTGGTGCATGTGACCGGCATGGTGGCCATCCGCGAATTCTGTTACTGGCTGGCGGGTTGGGATTACCGCTTTGGCGACTGGGGTTATGAGCTGCTATATGAATATCGCAAGGATGTTGCCAGCTACCTGATCATTCTGAGCGTGGTCTTTGCCTATCAATTTATTGTGCGTCGCCTGCAGGGCGAGGCCAGCTATCTGGACGAAAACGAAAATTCCTCGCGTCCCTTGCCGGATCGCCTGCTGGTGAAAAAGCTGGGCAAGGAGTTTCTGGTGGCAGTGGTGGATATCCGTTGGATTGAAGCCTCGGGTAATTACGCCAATCTGCATGTAAACGGCAGCGTCTATCCCATGCGCATGACCATGGCGCGGCTGGAAACCCTGTTGCCCGCCGGGCAGTTTGTGCGGGTGCATCGCTCGGCTATCGTTAATGTCGCCTGTGTCAGTCATATACAGCCCACAGAAGCGGGAGACTATCGGTTGTTCTTGCACACCGGCGAGGAGCTGGCCTTGTCACGGCGTTACCGCGATGGATTTAAAGAAACTTTTCAACCGGGGGAATTTGCATGCTGACCGAACTTATCGCCATTCTTGCCCCCATAGTGATTTCGGTTGCCATTGGTTATGTCTGGGGCAAAACCGGCACGGAGTATCCCGCTGACTTTATTTCGCGCATCGTCATGTATGTGGGCACCCCTTGCCTGATTGTGGGCACCATGGCGCGGGTCAGTGTGGACCCGGCGGTGATGGGCGAGGTGATGTTGGCTACCGCCATCAGTATGGCGGCTATGGGGCTGGTGGGCTGGCTGATACTGCGGGCCCTGCGCATGAATATCTCCGCCTTTTTGCCGCCGTTGTTGTTTCCCAACAACGGCAACATGGGGCTGCCTCTGTGTCTGTTTGCCTTTGGCGAACTGGGTCTGGCACTGGCGCTGGGCAGCTTTATGGTGATGATGATTGCTACCTTCACCCTGGGCTTGCTGATTGTGTCTCCCGGTGGCTGGCTGGATCGCTTTCGCGACATGGGGCGTCAGCCGGTGATCTATTCGATGGTGATTGCGCTGACCATGCTGGTGACCGGCTCCCGCTTGCCCTTGTGGCTGGATAACACAGTGACGCTGATTGGCGGCTTTGCCATTCCGCTGATGACCATCACGCTGGGTGTGTCTCTGGCTTCCATCAAGGTGGGCGCCTGGCAGCGCAGTCTGGTATTCAGCCTGGCGCGGATTTTTGGGGGGCTGGCTTTTGGCCTTGTGGCCTGCTGGATGATGGATGTGCAGGGCGTCGCCCGCGGTGTGGTGCTTTTGCAGTCGGCCATGCCAGTAGCCGTGTTCAACTATCTGTTGGCCCTGCGCTATGACCGCCACCCTCAGGAGGTGGCGGCCATGGTGGTGACCTCTACGCTGATCGCTTTTGTCACCTTGCCGTTTTTACTGGCCTGGCTGCTGCCGTCAAAAGCGATGCTATAGCCCCAGTTCGCGCAGTATGGCTTCGCGCAGGTCTACCAGTTCCGGGTCCGACAGCTTGCGCGGGTGCGGGTGCTTGATCTCAAACACTTTCTGGATTTTGGTGGGGCGGGGCGCGAGCACCACCACACGATCCGCCAGATGCACAGCCTCTTCCACATCGTGGGTAATCAGAATCACCGTGTGTTTTTCTTCATCCAGAATGCGGCGCAGCTCGGTGCGTATGCGCAGGTTCATCAGTGCATCGAGCGCGGAAAAAGGTTCGTCCATGTACAGAATTTCCGGTTTGACTGCCAGCGCCCGTGCAATTTCCGCGCGCTTCAACATGCCTCCCGAAAGCTCGCTCGGATAGTGATTTTCAAAACCTTTTAATCCCACCAGCTCGGCGTAATGATGGGCAATGGCCACCTTGTCCAGCTTGTCATCGTTGAGTCCGAACATCAGATTCTGCTGTACCGTGAGCCAGGGAAACACGGAGCCGTTCTGTGAAATCAAAATGCCGTTGGCATTGGGGCCTTTGCGTTTGATGCCATCAATGAGAATGCTGCTACCATCCGGATCGGGTTGTTCAAAACCGGCGATCATTTTCATCAGCGTCGATTTGCCGCAACCTGATGGGCCAACTATGGCGATAAATTCGCCGTCGGCAATTGTCAGGCTGATGCCATCCACAACCCGTTGCAGTTTGTTGCCTGAGCGAAAACTCTTGCGAATATTGTCAATAACTATCTTATCGGCCATAGCGCCACCTTACTGATTTGTGTCCTTCTGCCAAACGCATCAAGCCATCCAGCAAAAGGCCGATGACGCCAATGATGATCATGCCCGCAATGACCAGATCGTAGCGGTTGCCGGCGTTGCGCGAGTCCATGATCAGATAGCCCAGGCCGGAGCGCAGCGCGATCATTTCGGCAGCTACCACTACCAACCAGGCGACGCCCAGTGAAATGCGCATGCCCACAATCAGATCGGGCAGCACCGCAGGAATAATCACCTGACGAAATAATTTGCTACGGGATACGCCAAAGTTTGCTGCCGCGTTGAGATAGCGCGTTTCTATGGTGTGAACGCCAGCAGCCGTCTGCACAATCAATGGAAAAACAGCGGCAATAAAAATCAGAAAGATAGGCGAGGCGTTGCCCACACCAAACCAGAGAATGGCCAGAGGAATCCAGGCAATAGGTGAAATAGGGCGCAGTATCTGGAAGATGGGGTTGAGGGTGGTATAGGCGCCTTCCACTCGCCCCATCCACAGGCCCAGAGGCACGGCTATGGCAACCGCCATAAAAAAACCAGCGCTGACTCTGAGCAGCGAGGAGCTGATATGGCCCCAGAGAGTGCCATCCCTCACCAGTTCCAATGTGCCTGTCACTACTTGCAGTGGCGTGGGAAAAATAACGCTTTTTGTTTGAATAACCAGCAGCCACCAAATGGTGATAAGCACCGCCAGCAGCAAGACCGGAGGCCAGATTTTATGGATTTTTATCACAGCAGTACCTTTTTATTGTGTGAGGTTTTTGTGTCGATCACAGACTTTGCACCTTGCGCAACAGCTGTTTGATTCGCCATCGCAAACGCCGCCAGCCGGGATGAGGTTCCTCGTCCACTATCACGGTCATCTGCCCGCTGGCGTGGGCAGTGCATTCAAATTGATATTCGGCCGCCAGATCAAAAGGCAGCTTGAAACTTTGTCCGGGCATGATCAGGGTGGGGCCAAAAATCTGCGGGACATCATCCATGTTTTTCAACACCAGTACATTGCGTACACCCAGTGCGAGATAAACGGTGTTCGGCAGAATATTGACCGAAGTATCGCCGGTCATGCGCTGCGCCCAGGTGCCCTGAGGTATCTCAAATACTTCTTCCGTTGAGCGGTAGCCAATCGGCAGATAGGCAGCGAGCAGTGCGCCCGCAAGCAGTAGCGCGCAAAGAATCGGACACCAGATCATCAGCCGTTTCATGGCGTTGATTGCTCCGGACTTTCCTGCAGCAGAATGCGAAGGTCGTGAGTGATATCCTCCGCCGATTTGCCAAAGGGCACCAGCGCGCGCAGCAAACCCTGACGATCAATCAGATAGAGATAAGACGAGTGATGAACCTGATAGCCGCCATCCTTGTGTACTTCTTTGGCGGCGATGATGCCGTAGGCGTTGCGCACTTCTGCCAGAGCCTCTGCCGGGCCGGTAACGCCGATAAAGCGCGCATCAAAATGCTGCATGTACTGGTGCAGACGTTCCACCGAATCCCGCTCTGGATCAACCGTCACGTAAACCACTTGCACCTGTTGCGCCTGGTCTTCCAGATCGCGATAGACCTGTGCCAGTTTGGCGAGAGTCATGGGGCAGATATCCGGGCAATGACTGAAACCGAAACCCAGTACCACCAGCTTGCCGCGCATCTGGCTGAGTGCAAAGTTGTTGCCGGTGGAAGAGGGCAGATTGAAATCCGGTGCCTGTCGCGGTGGTTCAAAAACTCCCGACTTGAGTTCAACGGCTGCCATCGCGCTGGTGGCGAAGAGCAAGAATGTGAGGCAAGCCAGAAGTCTCTTTGATAATTTCATGCTTACTCTTGTCAAAGTGCCAGTTTGCTGGGCTGGGCATTGTTGACGAAGCTTTCATCAACATAGCGTTCAAAGGCTACGGGTTTACTGAGCGTGCCTGCGGCAATGGATAACTCCATCAGCTCGTCAAATTCTTCCTTGATCATGCGCATATCACCGTAGGTAACCCGGTCGGAAGGGTTTTCCATAACAAAGCGCAGAATATTGGGGTCCTGATTGAAAAATTCCCGACTAGCAGCGATGTGTACGGCTTTTTCCCGATTGGCCGGTCCTTCATCCAGCCAGGCGCCAGCGCCCATGATGTAGTTGACCATGTCCTGAACCACCTGCGGATTTGACTGGATCAATTCCTCGCGCACCGTGAGTACGCAACAGATGTAGTTGCGCCATTCATCACGGGTCATGCGCAGCGCTCGCGCATAGCCAGCCTTTTCGGCGGCAGCACCAAAGGGTTCGCCGGTGCAATAGCCATCCACGGCTTTGGCATAGAGCGCCGCGGGCATATCCGGTGGCGGCATCTCCACCAGATCTATGTCTGTGTGGCTCATGTTTTCCCGCGCCAGCATCTTGCGCAAAAACAGAAAATCCACAGCAAAGCGGCTGGGGATAGCGATACGTTTGCCCTTGAGCTGGGAGAACGTCTGATAGTCGGAATCGCTGCGCACCATGATGACTGCGCCGGAGCGATGGCCGAGAGAAACAATTTTGAGCGGTATGCGCTTGTCGGTGAGATCCATGACCAGCGGCGCCAGCATATAAGCCGCCTGGATTCGGCCCGCCATCAGGGATTCCTTGATTTCCGGCCAGCCGCTGTACTTGCTGTATTCGAAGGCCATTTGCTGTCCGGTTTCACCTGATGTCAGAGCCAGAGCTTTGGCGGTGCAGGCAATGGGCAGCGTGAGGTTGCAGGTAACCGGAAGTCCACCTACTTGAATACGCTTGCTATCGTCCTGGCTGGAGCAGGCACTGTTGAGCAGAGGCAGAGCCGCCGCTGAGGCCATGAGCTTGAGCAGGTTCCTGCGTTGGCGAAAGTCAGAAAGAGATGTGTCGTTGATACGCATCGAAGACCTGTTTATTAATTTTTGTCTTGCGGATGTTTCTTGTCGTCATCAGGAGCACGAGTAGCCCGCCGCTGGATTATTCAGCGGCCCTTGGCGGATAGCTATTGATTTTCCCTATGGGGTTTTCGGGCAGGTCTGCGCGCATTTTCAATAGTCAGAATTTATGGATTTGTCCTTGTTTAGGTCCGGGTTGGCGGGATAAAAACTGCGCCCCATAACAACCACCAAGAATAAACGGGACAACTATGACCTTTCGCAAATCCCTGCTGAGTCTGACCCTCAGTACTCTGGCTCTGTCAGCCGCCGCTGAAGATTACCAATCTGTTGAAGAGATGGTGATCACTGGTGTGGGTACAGATCAGCCGCTGATTCTCGAAACAGATCCCAAGGCGCCGCGGCAACCTCTGCCAGCCCAGGACGGCGCCGACTATCTGAAAACCATTCCCGGCTTTTCGGTGATTCGCAAAGGGGGCACCAGTGGTGATCCGGTATTGCGAGGTATGGCGGGTTCGCGTCTGTCACTGCTGCTGGACGGTGATCTGGTGCTGGGTGGTTGCGGCAATCGCATGGACCCGCCCACGGCTTACGTCTTTCCCGAAACCTATGATCGTATTCGCCTGATCAAAGGTCCCCAGACAGTGCTTTACGGCCCGGGCAACTCTGCTGGCGTGGTCTTGTTTGAGCGAAACCATCAACGGCTGACGGAGCCGGATTGGAGTTTTCATGGCAGCCTTCTGGCGGGCAGTTTTGGCCGCGATGATCAGGTGGTGGATGTGCGCGGTGGTACACCGGATTTTTATTTGCGTGGCATGGCCAGTCATTCGCAGGAGGACAACTACAAGGACGGCGATGGAGCTGAAATTCACTCCCAATATGATCGCTGGAACACAGGACTGTCGCTGGGCTGGACGCCGGGAGATAAAACCACGCTTGAATTAAACGGCAATCTCAGCGATGCGGAAGCTGCCTATGCCGACAGAGGCATGGACGGTTCCAAATTTGCGCGCGAAAACCTGAGCCTCAAATGGATTCAACAGGAACTCACACCCTGGTGGTCAAAACTCGAAGCCCAGGTTTATTACAACTCTGTCGATCATGTGATGGATAACTACAGATTGCGGCAAGCGGCAGACATGGGCAGGGATATGGGAATGAACATGGGCATGGAGATGATGGCCATGAACATGGCGACCAACCAGGATCGCGAAACCAAGGGTGGACGCATTTTGGCTTATCTGTCACCAACATCCGCCATGGAGCTGGTTTTAGGGCTGGATACTCAGACCAACGCCCACAGCAACAGGTCTACCTCGAATCAGATGACCATGCCCTATCAGCAGATGGCGCGAGTAGCGGATGCGGATTTTGAACAACTGGGTGTGTTTGGTGAGTGGACACAAAAACTGGCGCAACAACAGCGAGTAATTGCGGGTATTCGTTTTGATGACTGGAGCGCAACTGATCTGCGCACAACCCTGCCGATGGGATCCATGGCTATGCCCAATCCCACGGCGGGACTCAAGCGTGATGAGACCTTGACCAGCGGCTTTTTGCGCTATGAAAAAGATCTGTTGCCGCTGACTTTTTATGCAGGCTTGGGACGCAGTCAGCGCTTTCCGGATTATTGGGAATTGATTTCCAGGGAGGCCATTGACTCTCTCAGCGCCTTTGACGTCGATCCGGAAACCCATACCCAATGGGATATAGGCGCTCTTTACAGTCGCCATCAACTCAAGGCCAGTGTCTCGGCTTTTTACAACCAGATCGATGACTATCTGTTGATTCAATCCGGTTTTGCCAAACGCAATGGCGCAACCACCCGCACAACAAGCGTTACGCGCAATGTGGATGCCACCACCTTGGGTATGGAAGCGGATGTGAAATATCGCTTTAACCACAACTGGCGCGCTGAGGCCAGCCTTGCCAGTGTGCGCGGAAGCAATGATACAGATGGCACCTATCTGGCGCAGTTGCCGCCGATCGAATGGCGACTGGGGGTGTATTACGAAAATCCCAATTGGTCTGCGGGTGTGCTCTGGCGTGCTGTGGATGATCAGAAGCGGGTTGATCCGGGCAAGGGCAATATTGCCGGACAGGACATAGGCCCGAGCGCTGGTTTTAACGTGTTTTCAGTCAACCTCGGCTGGCGTGCGCACAAAAATCTGTTGGTGACAGCGGGCATGGACAACCTGCTGGACAAGACCTACGCCGAACATATCAGCAAGTCCGGCGCCATGATCGCCGGCTACGAACAATTGCAGAGAATCAATGAACCGGGGCGGACTCTGTGGCTGAAAATGCAACTGCAATTTGAATGAGTGGAAAGTGGTGCTCGATGAAGACTTTTGTCTAATCGCAGCAATCCTGGCCCGGACTTTTAGTCCGGGCCTTTTTTAGAAAATTTCTGTTTTAGAAAATCCCTGAGAGAGAACGCACCAGCCCTTCGTAGAGTGACGCTTCGGCCTGTTCCCATTTGAGGTTGGCCTTGTTGGCGTAGCTAATCACCCGCGCTTGGTATTTGCGTCTGTCGGTGGCCTGCTCCCAGATAAGTTCTGTGCTGCCATTATCGCCTTGCAGCAATTCCTGTCGACTTTCTTCCTGCACCGGAGCCGTGTCGGGAGCTAGGCGTTCGGCTACCTGTATATCGGTGATCATGGTGTAGTAGACATCCTTGACCATTTGCTGCCCGGCGTATTCTGCTCCCGCAATAATTGCAATGGCAAACAACGCTCGACGCAAATCCTTGCCGCTGATGTCCAGATCAGGGTCAATCACATCGGCATAGAAAATGTTGTTGGCAGTGGTGGTCGTGGATGCCTGTCTTGGCGGGCCATTGGGCACACGCGGTTCATAGGGCGCTTTGGCACCTGGGTCCATCAGCTGCGTGATTTCCGCGTGGGTCATGGCGAATTCGCCATGTGTGAGCAGTTCCCGCGGATGCACCTTGCGCAGGGTGCGCAGATTCACCTGCAACCAGAATTGGGCATCGTTTGGATTTTCCACCAACCGATAACCTCTTTCTTCCAGCAGCTGATGTACCGCCTGCTGCAATCCTTCCATCGGGTGATCCATGGTCTGGCGTATATCGAGATAGATGCTGCGCTGCTCCGGCTCCACCGGGTCGAGAAAGATGGTGTGGGTCATGCGCGTCTGGGCATCCAGCTTGCCTTTGGCCAGGGAGGTGTGAAGCGCCGTGCAACCGTTAAGCATCCATACCAACAGCCACCAGCAGCAGACCTTGGTGAACAGAGCCGCTCTGATCATCTGGACGAATCCCGTCTCATTAGACACACCGACCTTTTAAAAAAGCCCGGACAGGGCGCGCACCATGCCGCGACGCAGCTCGGGTGCCGCTTCTTCCCATTTGAGATTGGCCTGGTTGGCGTAACTGATCACCCGGCTTTGATAGCGGCGTTGATCGGTTTCGCGGCTGTAGCGGGAAATGGTGTCGCCACTGTTGCCCTGCAACAGCTGGTGCTCTGAGCTTTCTCTCACCACGCCGTTGAAGCGTTCCATGATCTGAATATCGGTAATCACCGAGTAGTAGACATCTTCCACCAGAGCATCGAAGGCTGTGCCTACCACAGCGCCCGCCAGCGCGGCACCCGCTGCTGCTGCGCCAGCGGCACCGCCGGTTGCCCGGTGCAACGCGTAACCGGCCACGGCTCCGCCGGCAGCGCCATAGCCTGCGTACATGGCGGCGTTGGCTTCGCGGGCGTTGGTGCGACCCACCTGCAACACATTGGCCTGCAGCCAGTAGTGGGCGGCACCGGGACTGTCAATAACGCGATAGCCCCGGCCTTCCAGCGCTGCAACTACCTCGTCGCGCAGATTGAATTCCGGCTTGTCGGAGGTGTTGCGAATGTCCACGAAGATGGTGCGCTGTTCCGGTTCCACCGGGTCGAGGAAGATGGTTGAAGTCATCTGGGTCTGAACATCCAGATTGCGCTTGGCCACCGAAGTGTGAACGGCGGCGCAACCCGTGATCACCAACACCAGAATCAGCAGTGATGCAGAGACAAGTGATTTCATGGCTAATGGCTTCATAGGAGGTTCCTTCAGGGAAAAATATGACGGAAGTATAGGCCACCAAGCTGAACGCGGACTTAACTGAATTCTACTTGGGCGACCGGGGAGGCGTCCGCTTTGCGGAGCCAGGTCAGGTACAAAACCTCGACTGGTTTTCACTTTAGCCAACTTGGCGCTTAAGTCATCCAAATTTTTGCGCCATTGCCGCGTCCGGCAACTATGGTTTTCGTTGAGCCTCGGAATATTCACCGCTGAAGGCCCAGGCAGATAAGAACCCCAGGCAGATTAATGATGGACGGCATACTCTCGGGTCTTTTTTCACCCCGCAAGAAAACCTCTTCCGATAACTCCAGTTCGACAGAAAGGAGCGACTCCATGCGTCTGACCAAAAGTGACACTCAAACGGATTTTGATCCAGTCGATGACATTGGCGATTTCAATTTTGCGCCACCGGCCAGTGACAACCGGGTTGCGGACTTTGGTCGCGGCAGAGCGCTGCCAACGGCGGTCATAGGCCCGAAAATCAAATTCAAGGGCGAGCTGACCGGTGAGGAAGATTTGCTGATTCAGGGACAGGTAGAGGGCAGTGTGGATCTCAAGGGCAATCACTTGACCATCGGTAGCCAGGGAGTGATCAAGGCCAATATGACCGCCAAAACCATTACGGTTGAGGGCAGGGTGGAAGGAGATATCAATGCGACCGAGCACATTGCCATCAAGAGTGGCAGTCAGGTGCAGGGCAATCTCAAGGCAGAGCGAGTCACTCTGGAGGATGGCGCCAAGTTTCGCGGCGCTATTGATATGGATATGGGTTCTGACAATAAGGCTGAACCGAAAAAGAGCTTCACACCTTCTCCGGTGGAAACAACCGATTCGACGGGAGAAAACGTCTAGTTATTGATGGAGTATTCAATGGCTACGCTTGCATCTGATCTGTCTCCTGCCACTCCGGCCGCTGCTCATAAACAGGCAGTTCATCGTTCGCCGGGTATTATTGCAATTTACAATGAGGTGAAATTGTCGCGGCGCAACCGCGTGCTGGATCTGGGTTCTTCTTCGGGTGCCAGTTTCAATTTTTTTGCGCAGCTGAGCTGTCACATTCATTTTGAAAGCATCGACGGCTTTTTGCGTGAGCGGCCGGAGCTGCTCACTTCAGCAAAGGACTTGCGCGAGGGGCTGGAGGCCTATCTCTCCAGTTTTGATCCGGAAAACAAGTTCGACATTATTCTCGCCTGGGATATTTTCAATTACCTCGACAGCGATACCCTGCGCTGGCTGATGGAACGTCTCAATCGGCACTGCCATCCCAATACGCTGCTGCACTCGGTGAAATATCTGGGGCGGCGCTTGCCAGCGGTGCCGCGCCATTTTCAGATTTTGGATCAGTACCGCATCAATATCAGTGGCACAGAGCTGTTTTGCTCGCGCCCCTTTCCTCCGCTGGATACGGCCCAGCAGCTCAAACACATGCCTGACTATGTCATGGAACACACCTTTATGCAGCAGCCGGGCATGGAGCAGCAGCTGGCGGAGCAGGTGTTGCGCTATAGACCGGAAAAGGACCATCGCCGTCAGCTGGCGTCGGCGGAGTTGTCTCAGGGCTCAGGCCTGTTGATGCAGCAAACCCTGGCGCATCGTTCCTATGGCCTTGAGCAGGTGTGCGCCAGACTGCGTGTTACACCGGGTGCGCGGGTGCTGGATTTGGGTTCACGCGCTACCCGCACAGCGGATTTCTTTCTGGAGTATGCGGAGGAAGTTTACAGCGAGGATATTCTTCCCGCGCTTATGCCCAATGTCAGAGGTCGGGGTGATGCTTCGCTGCTGCGTTTGCATGCATTGAATTTTGATCCGCAGTTGCGTTTTGATCTGGTGCTGGCCTGGGATGTGTTCAACTTCTGCAGCAGTGAACAGTTGCAGGCTATTTTCCAGAAGCTCAAACCTCACTTGGCAGAAGATGCCAGTATCTTTGCATTTTTCTATGCGGGCAGCGAAAAGCCCGAGCGCTCACAAAAGTGTTATGTGCTGGATGACAAAAATCTCGCGCTGGTGCCCGCACCCAAACGCCGCGCCGAAACCGAAGATCTCACCGCCGTCGCTGTGTTGCGCATGCTGGGCAATTTTCATCTGGCCAACACCTATATTCTCCGGCCGGGTATGCAGGGTGGGCTTTACGAATATATTTTTCGCGCGGGAGATGCGCCCCATCCGTTTAAAGCCACGTGATTTTCACAGGAGTCCCGCCAGCGTCACCAGCGCTCGCTCCACGCGCGGGCTCCAGGCGCAGGCGCAGGACAGCCGGATAAAGTGCTTGTATTTCTGACTTGCTGAAAAGATTGGCCCAGGTGCGATGCTGATGCCCTGAGCCAGACTTTTTTGTGCCAGTTCAAAACTGTCCACCCGCTCTGGCAGCTCCAGCCAGAGCACAAATCCCCCCTGTGGTTGAGTCATTTTTGTCCCTTCGGGAAAAATCCTTAGCACCGCTTCGCTCATGCGCGCCACTGCCTGCGCATAATCGCCGCGTATACGGCGCAGATGGCGTTCGTACTGGCCGTTTTCCAGCAGTTCGCTCACCGCCAGTTGCGGCAGTGTCGGGCTCGCGAGGTTGAGCACATATTTCATGTATTCCACTTTTTCCTGATAGCGGCCCGGTGCTATCCAGCCAACTCTCAGTCCCGGCGACAAACTTTTGGAAACGGAGCTGCACAGAATCACATTGTCATCCAGCCCCTTGCACACCGACGGGCGCGCGTGGCTGTGGCTGAGATCACCATAGATGTCGTCTTCTATCAGCGGAATATCGTGGCTTGCCAATAGCTTCACCAGACGGCGCTTGTGCTCTTCCGGCATCAGGCTGCCCAAAGGATTGCTGAAATTGGGTGTGACTACACAGGCCTTCACCGGCCAGCGGGCGATGGCCAGCTCCAATGCTTCCAGCGATATGCCCGTTTGAGGATTGGTGGGGATTTCGAGCGCCTCCAGACCGAGGGATTCGATCACCTGCAGAAGTCCGTAAAAGGTGGGCGATTCAATGGCCACCACATCGCCGGGGGAGGTGGTGGCTCGCAGTGCCAGGGTCAGTGCCTCCTGACAGCCGTTGGTGATGATCAGATTGTCCGGGTGCAGGGCACAGCCGATTTCCGCCAGACGGCGGCTGATCTGCCGGCGCAGTTCCGGCGCCCCGGGAGAGAATTCATAGCCGGTGGCTCTGACGCGATTTTCGCGCGCAACCTTGGTGAGTGCTCTCTCCAGGGCGCGGGTGGGCAGGTATTCGGGAGCGGGTACCGCCGCGCCCAGCTGCACCATGGCGGAATTATTAGCGGCTTTGACCAGTTCCAGCACCATCTGTTGGCCGGTAACCGGAGCAGGGCGCATGGTGGTGACCAGTATGCGTGGCGGTGGAGTCTGGCTCGAGGCCCAGGCCCGGACATAAAAGCCGGAGCGGTCGCGCACCTCTATTAATCCCCAGTCTTCCAGCTGGCGATAGGCCGATATCACCGTGGCAATACTGAGCTGCCGCTGGCGCGCCTGGGCGCGCACGCCGGGCAGCTTGTCGCCCGGCTGAAAGCCGCCAGCGCGTATCAGGTCGGCCAGTTCATCGGCCAGTTTGCGATAGAGCAGATCCATAGGGTTTCCGGCTGTATAGGTACAGATTTTAAGTGTCATTGTAGATACAGATACAAATTGATTATAACTGTATCTATATATTTTTCATTATTTGAAACTGTACCTTTGTTTTGACTGAATTACACTCTTTTTCAACGGGTAAACATCTTTTCGCACCGGCTGGCTGGATCTGAAATGACAAGGCGACAGGGCGCGTTTGGGTAGCGGGGCAAAAACTCAACTGACAGGAGTACTTCATGACTAAGGCCATAGCTGCAGGTATCTGCTGGCTCAATGGACAACTGGTGGCGCCGGATCAGGCCAGGGTCTCGGTATACGACCACGGCTTGCTTTACGGCGACGGTATTTTTGAAGGCATTCGTTTTTATCGCGGCCGCGCCTTTCGGCTGGAGGCGCATTTACAGCGTCTGGCCATGTCCGCCCGCGCTCTGGCCCTGGCTTTGCCCTACAGTCTGGAAGAAATAGCAGGGGCTATTGAGCAGGTGATTGCCGCTTCTCCCGCCCGTGATGGTTATCTGCGTGTAGTGGTCACTCGCGGCGTGGGGCCTCTGGGTATAGATCCCAGCCGCTGTGAATCCCCCAGTCTTTTTATTCTGGCCAATGGCCTGAAGATGGTGAGCGATGCAGCGCGGGAGAAGGGAGCAAAAGTGATTATCGCCTCCACCCGGCGCTTGGGGCCGGACGGATTGGACCCGCGTATCAAGAGCCTCAACTATCTCAACCATATATTGGCGCGCATGGAGGCCAATCACGCCGGAGCCGATGAGGCGATTCTGCTGAACGGTGCTGGCCGGGTGGCGGAGGGCAGTGCGGACAATGTGTTTATCGTCAGGGAATCTGTGTTGCTCACACCTCCGGTGATCGAAGGCGCGTTGGATGGCATCACTCGTCAAGTGGTGCTGGAGCTGGCGCAGCATCTGGGAATAGAAGCCCGTGAACAGCCCTTGGCTCCCTATGATCTTTTCACTGCGGATGAGTGTTTTCTGACGGGAACCGGGGCAGAGCTGATTCCTGTGGCGGAGGTGGATGGACGTTCCCTGGGCAGCTGTCCCGGACCTGTCTATCGACGCCTGGCCAAGGCTTTTCGCGATCTGGTGGAGACTGGTTCCGACACTTCTGCCCCTTGAATTGCATGCCGCTTACCCCTAGGCTTGGCAGCTGTTTTGTATCTCGCCTAAGCCAAGGGATAAGTGCATGTCCTCCGTTAAAGAAATTGTTCTCACCTTCAGCTGCCAGGACTCCAAGGGCCTGGTAGCTGCAGTCGCTACCCTCTTTGCCACACTCGGTTTCAACATCAAGGAATCCTCCCAGTTTGAAGACGAACAGCGCTGCCGTTTTTTTATGCGCACTGTGTTCGAATGCCCGGAGGGGTACAACCTGGATCAGATCCGCGCACTGTTCAAGCCTTTGGGCGAGCAGTACAAGATGGACTGGAATATCTTCGACAGTCATGCCAAGCCCAAGGTGCTGATTGCCGTTTCCCAATGGGGACACTGTTTGAATGCGCTGTTGAACAGCTGGCGCAGCGGCTCCCTGCCGATTGAGATTGTGGGTGTGGTGTCCAACCATACAGTGATGAAAGACCTGACCGAATGGTATCAATTGCCTTTCCACTATCTGCCGATAACGCCGGAAACCAAGGCCCAACAGGAAGCCCAGGTCTGGCAATTAATGCAGGATCTGCAGGCGGAATTTCTGGTGCTGGCGCGCTATATGCAAATTCTGTCCGATGACTTCTGCAAAAAACTCAACGGTCGCGCCATCAACATCCACCATTCCTTTTTGCCCGGTTTCAAGGGGGCAAAACCCTATCATCAGGCCTATGAGCGCGGCGTAAAACTGATTGGTGCCACGGCCCACTTTGTAACTGCCGATCTCGATGAAGGTCCGATTATCGAGCAGGCTGTTGAGCGCGTCTCCCATATCAACTCGCCGGAAGAAATGGCAGAAATCGGTCGCGATATAGAAGCCGTAGTACTCAACCGCGCCGTGCGCTGGCATGCGGAGCATCGGGTGTTGTTGAATGGAAACAAGACGGTGGTGTTTTCGCGTTAAGGCGACATCATCAGTTTTTGTTCGCCGCCTTGGCTCCAAAGATCAACAACAGTTCCGTATATTTCGTCGTTTGTTTTATCACCTTCGAGAACTATAGATGCCATCTTATCTGAGCGAAAATGAAGCGGCATTATGGCCGCGCCTTCACCACCCTCTGGACTCGCTTGACGAGCAAAGTCTGAAGCAACTTCGGGCTGCTCCGCTATGGACACACCCAGCTTCCCAACCGGCGAGCGAGACACCGACCTACTCATATCCTGTCCTTCAAAAAGTTGAAATTCGTCGAAAATCTCGCCCCTAGATTTTGATGTGCTGGTGCCGTGGTATAGCACGGCCGGGAAGAGCCCCATTTCTCTGCGTCGAGCCTGTCTTGACTCATAAGACATATCAAGAGGCTCGACCGTCTTTCCTGCCTCTCTGGCCTTATCTATCAGTGATTTAACAAACCTTCCCTTACTCATAGCCCAAGCTCCATCCGAAGCCGGGCTATTTCGTCATCTGCACCTTGTTGCTGGCTGCCTATCTGTGCATTGCGGCCAAATCTCCCTCCAACGTTCTGCCTCCGGCATCCTTCACAATAATCCGGCCATCCCGGGTAACCAGCAGAATACCTGTGTCAGCGATGAGCCAAAAAGTCACCCGATGAAATCAAGGAGAGAGAATCGGGTTGCCGCTGGTAGACATAAGACCAGGCGTAGAGCCTATCACCCGATTCACCGATGACTTCAAGTTGCTCGCGCCGATATTCATCTTCCGGCTTTGCCGGATAACTGCATTCCTCATAGGCATCCAGCGCGAGCAGCTGATCTTCATTGGTCAGTTCATAGATTTCGCCCGTCACCCAGTCGTTTGTATCAATGCCATCGATCACCAGCGCTGGGTAATAAGTCACCTGATAGAGTCTGCCCTTTACCCGGGCTTTGCCGAGCCAGCGAGCTCCTGACAAATACCGCTCGTGGGCGCCAGTAGGGCAATCGCGGCGCAGGGTGCCGTAGACGAATAGCAACATCGTGCTTTGACCTTTTATGGGGGGCTGTTAGGCTGCGGCTTCTTGATGTACCGCAAGGGCTCGGCTCATAAGAATGGATAACATAGGTGCCTATGATTGCAGATTCCAACAGCTACGGGCAAAAGCCCTGCGTATTTCGCACCCGCAACCTCACCCGTGTGTTTCGCATGGGCGAGGTGGAGATTCATGCGCTGCGCGGTGTTGATCTTGAGCTCTACGCCGGGGAATTTGTGGTGCTGTTGGGCGCCTCAGGTAGTGGTAAATCCACCCTGCTGAATATCCTCGGGGGGCTGGATGCGGCAACCAGTGGTGAGGTGTGGTATAGGGACAGGGATTTGAGTCACGCCGATGAAGCTCTGCTGACAGACTATCGCCGCCATCACGTGGGGTTTGTGTTTCAGTTTTATAACCTTATTCCCAGCCTGACCGCCCGCGAAAACGTTGCCATAGTGACAGATATTGCACGCAACCCCATGACACCCGAAGAGGCGCTCACGCTGGTGGGATTGGAGG
>Ga0182793_1000091_pt1 | contig 79919 bp, 72 predicted proteins | sample Passage237A_FD_130498 | JGI IMG/M metagenome (GOLD analysis project Ga0182793, IMG submission 130498) | Cellulose adapted compost microbial communities from Newby Island Compost Facility, Milpitas, CA, USA - Passage2 37A (version 2) (version 2) ... | reverse complement strand
GATCTTCTCAGGTTTGCCTCGCCATTCCAGCAGCTTTTCTAGCTCCCGGATCACCCGCTGCGCCGGTAGGCTTGTATCTACTGTAATGGAAAGTGCTTCCCTACTGAAATCATCGATAACGTTCAGTGTACGTATTGTCTTTCCACTGGCCAGCGTGTCGTGCATGAAATCAAGGCTCCAGGTAATGTTCGGCCCGACAGGACACAGCAGTGGTGCTTTTACCCGGGCAGGAAGACGCTTCTTGCGCTTATTCCGAAGATTTAACCGCATGGCGGTGTATATTCTGTAAACACGTTTGTGGTTCCACATATATTGTAACTTTCTAAGACGGTGGTACATCATCCAGAAGCCCCATGTACGGTGCAGACTGGCCAGTTTTGAAAGCTGCTCGATGACTTCTGTGTCATCCCTGCGCTTTGCACGGTAATAAAAAAACAGATGTACTGATATTAAATACGGCACAGGCCTGCCGTAGGCTCATCCCAAAATCTTCACGGGCATAACCTACAAGCTCACGCTTTTCGGCAGGCCCTAAAGCTTTTTTTCGATAACGTCTTTTAGCACGGTAATCTGAAGGGGCTGCTCGGCAACGATCTTTTTATACTGTGCCAGCTCCTTTTCCATTTCCCTGAGTTGCTTGAGCTGAGATACTTCCATACCTGAGTATTTGCTCTTCCATGAATAGAATGTCCCTTGGCTAATACCATGTTCCCGGCAAATATCGGAAACCGATTGTCCCGACTCCTGCTGTGATAAAATCTTGATGATCTGCGATTCGCTGAACTTACTTTTTTTCATTGTCCCTAAATTATAAAACTACGTTAATAATCGTAGCTAATTTTAGGGAAGATTACACCGGCTTATTACGCCAATTCCTCGTCCCTGCGCGTTTTCCCCCCGTCATTGCGAGCCGAAGGCGAAGCAATCCAGGAAAAGAACAGAACTGAACTTGCTGAAGTAGAGGGCACGGAGCAGGAGCTCCGCGCCAGATGGTTGAATGGGCTTTGCACGCAAAGTGTGTTCAACGGTTGGGCTTGGCTAATTACGGGCACTCCTTTATCCCAGCGCGTTCTTCCTCCCCGTCATTGCGAGCTGAAGGCGAAGCAATCCAGGAAAAGAACAGAACTGAACTTGCCGAAGTAGGGGCACGGAGCAGGAGTTCCGCGCCAGTGTGGCTTCATCGCGCCGTTTCTTTTCTATGCACGCTCGTCTATTCGTCGCTACGAGCCCTTTTCTTTCTGGATTACTTCGGGCAAGGCTCTTGCAATGACGCCCCGGCTTATTACGCCAATTCCTCGTCCCTGCGCGTTCTCCCTCTCCGTCATTGCGAGCCGAAGGCGAAGCAATCCAGGAAAAGAACAGAAATGAACTTGCCGAAGTAGGGGCACGGAGCAGGAGCTCCGCGCCAGACGGTAATCCAAAAAACACGGAAGATTACTACTTACCGAACTCTCTATACCCAAACATCCTGCAAATCCTCAAATCCCGCGAATCAAGGTGCAGACAAGTGCCCACCGAGGAGGAGCTATTCAATACATTTTCGTATAAAAGAAAAAGGCTTTAAGGTATAAACCTGAAAGCCTTTTCATTTTCGTGGTGTGGGCCGGGATCGAACCGGCGACACAAGGATTTTCAGTCCTTTGCTCTACCAACTGAGCTACCGCACCATCCTCAGTTCTTTCGGAACGGGTGGCAAAGATAGGATTTATGCCGACACAGCAAAATAATTTTGAGAAATTATTTTTTCTTTTGTTGAAATCCAATGGTTTAAACACCGGATTCCCGCTTTTTCGACATCTCCTCCCTCCCCGCATCGAAGAACGGGTATACTCCAGGTTTTTTGGAAATTCCAGAAAACCTGGCAAAAATTCCAGGAAATCTGGCGTCAACTCCAAAAAACTGGAATTACATGCCGTATTGGGCCAAAAACTTGATCCGCATGATCTTCAGCTGCTCCCAGGTATAATTCCCCTCGCTGAGCTCTTCCTGCGCAACCTGCAGACTGGAGGTTTCACATCCCTTGAAATAATCCAAAATCTCCTCCTGCTCGTACTCGTCCAGCATCTCATCAATCGCATAGTCCAGATTCAGGCGGGTACCACTGGCAGCGATGGTCTCCATCTCCTCCAACAGGGCATCCAGCCGGAGCTCCTTGTTCTTGGCAATGGTTTCCAGCGGAATCTTCTTATCGGTCTGCTGAATGATGTAAACCTTGAGGCCGCTTTTGTTCACCACGCTCTTCATCACAAAATCGTCGGGCTTGATGATATCGTTCTCCTCTACATAATTCCGGATCATCTCGAGGAAGGGCTTGCCATACCGCAATGCCTTACCCTTGCTCACACCCTGACATTTCTCCAGTTCCTCCATGGTGGTGGGGTACATGGTGGCCATATCCTGCAGCGAGGTCTCCAGGAAGATGACAAAAGGAGGCAGCGATTTTTTCTTCGCTTCCTTCTGGCGGAGTTCCTTCAGCATCTCGAACAGCTTCTCGTCGGTAGCCGCCGTTCCACCCCCGTCGCTTCCGCCGGTTTCGTCGTCGTCGGCATTGGCGTCCTCAAACAGGTTGTTGAGCACGATTTTGAAGGAGGTAGGTTTTTTGAGGAATTTCTGTCCCTTCGCGGTGATCTTCAGCACGCCGTACTCTTCAATATCTTTCTGCAGCAGACCTTCCAGCAGCATCTGGCGGATCAGGGAGTTCCAGTAGTGATCGGGCTGATCCTTTCCGGAACCGAAAACTTCCATCTGCTCATGGCGATACATCAGGATTTGTGGGGTGGCGGAGCCGGTAAGTATGCTCACCATGTAGTCGGTTACAAATCGTTCTTCCAGGGCGGCGATGGCTTTGAGCACTTTAACCGCACCGTCCCTGGCCTCGGTTCTTTCTTTCGGGTTCAGGCAGTTGTCGCAGTTGCCGCAGCTCTTCTCGTCGTTATACTCTTCCCCGAAATAGCTGAGCAGGATTTTCCGGCGGCAAACTCCGCTTTCGGCGTAGGCCACGGTTTCGTTGATCAGCTGGGCGCCCACCTCGCGTTCGCTGAGCGGCTTATCGCGCATGAGGTGCTCCAGTTTGGCAACGTCTTTATGGGAATAGTAGAGGATACATTTTCCTTCCAATCCATCACGGCCGGCACGCCCGGTTTCCTGGTAATAGTTTTCGATGGATTTGGGAATATTGAAGTGGATCACAAAACGCACATCGGGCTTGTCGATTCCCATACCGAAGGCGATTGTGGCCACAATCACCTGAATATCTTCGTTGAGGAACTGGTCCTGGCGTTCTGCCCGCAGTTTGCTGTCGAGCCCCGCGTGGTAGGCTGCTGCCTTGATGCCGTTGGCCATGAGCATGTCGGCCAGCTCTTCGGTGGTTTTACGGTTCAGCGTGTAGATGATGCCGCTTTTTCCCTTGTTTTGGAGGATAAAACGGACAATACTACGTAGGGTTTGGTCCTTCTTAATCTTGGGCTGAATCTCATAGTAGAGGTTGGCCCGGTTAAAGGAGGAGATAAATATGTTGGGTTCGCGCAGGCCCAGGTTTTTTACGATATCGCTCTGCACTTTCGGGGTAGCGGTAGCGGTAAGGGCAATGACGGGGATGTCGGGGTTGATCATATCCATCATTTCCCGGAGTCGGCGGTATTCCGGTCGGAAATCGTGTCCCCATTCCGAAATACAGTGTGCTTCGTCCACTGCAAAAAAGGAGATCTGCAATTCGCGGAAGAATTCCAGGTTCTCAGCTTTTGTGAGGGTTTCCGGAGCCACATAGAGCATTTTGGTTTTACCCGAGCTGAGATCGTCTTTAACGGAACGGATTTCTTTTTTCGACAGGGTAGAGTTCAGAAAATGCGCGATATCGTCTTTGCTGCTGTAACTACGTACCAGGTCGACCTGGTTTTTCATCAGGGCGATAAGGGGGGATACGATGATGGCCACCCCATCGAGCATCATGGCGGGCAGCTGGTAGCAGAGACTTTTACCGCCGCCGGTTGGCATAATAACAAAAGTGTCTTTTCCTGAAAGAAGAGACTCGATAATTTCCTCCTGTCTTCCCTTAAATTTATCGAAACCAAAAAATTCCTGAAGGCGGGTAGTGAGTTCGCTGTTTGATTTTTTGGTTGCGGACTTTTTGGCGGGTGTTTTTTTTGTTGCGGTTGCCATTGACGTTAATTTTCCATCGCTCGTCTATACTGTATCACAGTCAACGAATATTTTAAATATAAGGAATTTCCGGGACAGATAAAGTTCTGGAAGAAAATGCTCTCTTATTAGCAGTTCGTTCATTGGTTTATCCTTCTCATATTGAGGATAAGGGCTATTTGAAAAGGTTGGCGAAGTTAAGAATTTATTATCGCATTGAATGGCACTTATGGGAAGTTTCATGGATGATTTTACTTGCCAAACCGAAATCCTATCTTTGCCGATTCAAACGCTAAAACTATGGATATCAGGGCCACCGCTGAGCGCACGATAGATCTGGAAGCCGCTTCCGTATCGGGATTGAAAAAATATATCGATGCTGATTTTGTACGGGTTGTGGAACTTATCCATGGTCTGAACGGCCGCTTTGTGGTGAGCGGTATCGGTAAAAGCGCCATCATCGGTCAGAAAATCGTAGCCACCCTTAACTCAACGGGTACGCCGGCCCTCTTTATGCATGCAGCCGATGCCATCCACGGCGATCTGGGAATGATCCAACCAACGGATGTGGTTATGATCATCAGCCGAAGCGGGGAGAGTCCCGAAATCAAGGTCCTGATTCCTCTCATCAGAAATTTCGGAAACAAACTGATTGGTATGGTGGGCAATCTGGGATCCTTCCTGGCCCGTAATGTCGACTATATCCTGAATACAACGGTTTCTCAGGAAGCCTGCCCGAATAACCTGGCTCCAACCTCGAGTACAACGGCCCAATTGGTGATGGGCGATGCCCTGGCCGTTTGCCTGATGGAGAAAAAAGGCTTTACCGGCGAGGATTTTGCCAAATACCATCCCGGTGGTATGCTCGGAAAGCAGCTCTACCTGCGGGTCGGCGATCTTTCGGTGCAGAATGAAAAACCTGCCGTAAGTCCGGACGCCAACCTGAAATCGGTGATTATGGAGATCTCCGGTAAAAGGCTGGGGGCTACAGCCGTTCTGAATCCCGAAGGTGTAATTGAAGGCATCATTACCGATGGCGACGTTCGCCGGATGCTGGAAAAAGACGTGGTGCTGACGGAGGTTCGTGCTAAGGATATCGCCAGCCGTAATCCCAAGCAGATCGAAGCCGGAGCCCTGGCCGTGGACGCTCTCGTGCTGATGCGTAAACATAATATCAATCAACTTCTGGTGACCGACAACGGCCAATATGCGGGTGTTTTGCATATTCATGACCTCCTAAAAGAAGGATTAATCTGATTTCTTGATTACATTTACCGGAATTTAGGAATGCACGTAAAGCAAAATACAAGGTCCAATGAACAAACATCAGTACGTAGCGATAATGGCCGGTGGAATCGGGAGCAGGTTCTGGCCCATGAGCAGAACAGGCTACCCCAAACAATTCCTCGACATTCTCAATACAGGACGAACCCTTATTCAGTCAACCTACGACCGTTTTCTCAAGTTTATCCCCCGGGAAAATATTTTCGTTGTCACCGCCAGGGAATATGTTGATATCGTTAAAGAACAGCTCCCTGAACTGGAACCCGATAATATTCTGGCTGAACCCTTCCGGAAAAATACCGCCCCCTGTATCGCCTACATCTCCTACAAACTTCTTGCCCTCGATCCGGAAGCCACATTGATCTGCGCACCCGCCGATCACCTGATTCTGGATACCGATGGTTTTATCAACGTTTGCCGTGAAGCACAGGATTTCGTCAGCAATCACAGCGCGCTGGTTACCCTGGGTATCAAGCCCACCCATCCCAATACCGGTTACGGCTACATTCAGTACGAAACCGGAAAAATCAAGGATGATGTGTATAAGGTGAAAACCTTTACCGAAAAACCCAATCTGGAACTGGCCAAAACCTTCCTCCAAAGCGGCGACTTCCTCTGGAACGCGGGCATTTTCGTTTGGATGGTGAAAAATCTGGTCGAAGCTTTCGAACAGCACCTTCCGGAAATGCACGATGTTTTCTATCCCGAAAAGGAAAATCTGACCGGTGCCGATGAGGTGGCCGCCATTGAAAGAATATATCCGCAGTGTACCAATATCTCCATCGACTACGGTATTATGGAGAAGGCTTCCAACGTGTACGTGATTCCTTCTTCCTTCGGATGGAGCGATCTGGGGACCTGGGCCAGCGCCTACGATAATCTGGAAAAGGATTATCTGAGCAATGCCCTGGTGGGCGAAAACATCATGGTCGTTGACGCAGCCCGCTGTATGGTTCACGCACCGGATAATAAACTCCTCGTACTTCAGGGCCTCGACGATTTCATCGTTGTGGATACGGAAGACGTGCTGCTGATCTGCAAAAAAGACAAGGAACAGGAAATCAAGGACTACGTTGCCGAAGTGAAGAAAAACAAAGGCGACCGATTCCTATAATAAACTGTTTTAATATTAACAGAACCCTAACTAAGTTCTGAACTAGATTTGGTGGAGGTTCAAACAGCTTCCACCATTTTTTAATTGGAACACCAGATTCCATATTACGCGAGTATTGATGTGGCTTTTCATCGGAATGCGCGGATTGAAGACGCCAAACCGCATTTCGAACTTTTTCGTATGGATCGTTATCCTGAAGAAGAAGTTCCGGAGGTTAAACCTTTCCGTCTGAATGCCTATGTGGTGGGATTTATCACCGACGGCGAGGCCGAGCTGACCATCAACTCCAAAAAGTTTCAGTTGAAACCCGGGTCCCTGTATTTTTCTTCGCCCTGGGATATCCGTGCATACAACAATATGCGGAACTGGAAGGGTTATGTGCTGTTTTTCACCCCCGATTACCTGACGCAATTCCGGTTCACGGAAAACAGTTTGAGCGATATGGTTTTTTTCCAGCCCGATGCAGGCGTCGTTTTACACCTGCCGGAAAACAGAATCGCCCAGCTCAACCATTGGTTTAACGAAATGTCGGCCCTGCTGGAAAGCGATCAGCCGGAAAAACTCAAGATCCTTTTTCATTACGTACATATCCTGCTTTACCGCTGCAAAGAGATATATGCAGAAGTAGGAGGTAGCAGTTTTGAACCAGTAAAATCAACAGTTTCCGCCATGTTTCTGGAACAGCTGAACCGGTTTTTTATTTCCCTGTCGGAGCGGAAGGCGGATTTTCAGATTACGGTTCAGCATATTGCCGAAGCGCTTCACCTGAATGCCCACTACCTCAGCGACCTGGTAAAAAAACAGACGGGCAAAACAGCTACCCAGATCATTCGCGAACGTTATGTTCAGGAGGCCAAAACCCTGCTGCGCAATACGAAAATGTCTGTTTCCGAAATCGCCTATTACCTGCACTTCAAAGACACTTCCAATTTCTCCAAGTTCTTTAAGAACATTGCCGGATACACGCCCCGGGAATTTAAGGAAGGAGGCCATGTGAAAGAGTAAAAAATACCGGAGCTTCTGCACCAAATACCGGAGCAAGTGGAGGGGGTTGGGTAACTTTAAAGATATAGTGAAAACTATTCGGGTTATCCCTGGCTAAACATTACTTTCTTCAGTTTCAGGGTGGGTTCGTTATAAACGGAGTCTTTGCGGACTCCGTTTTTTCTTTCATTGCCTTATGTTTGCCGTGAAATTGATTTCATGCAGATCCAATCGAAATTGCCATCCATCGGAACCAATATTTTTTCCGTAATGAGTGCCCTTGCCGTTAAGCACAATGCGGTTAACCTGGGTCAGGGTTTTCCGGATTTTCCCATGAGCGGGGAGCTGATCGGACTGGTGGAAAAGGCCATGCGCGACGGCATGAATCAATATACACCCATGGCGGGTTCTCCCGAACTGCGCTTAGCCCTTGCCGTTAAGGTGTACCATCTGTACAATACCCGGGTGGACCCGGAAACCATGATCACGATTACACCCGGCGCAACCTATGCCATCTTTACGGCATTTACCACGGTGCTGCGGCCCGGCGACGAAGTCATTGTTTTCCAGCCCTGTTACGACAGCTACGTCCCGAATATCCTGACCAACGGCGCTGTTCCGGTTCCGGTAAATCTCTCTTTTCCCGACTACAGCATCAACTGGGATGAGGTAAGAAAAAAGCTGACGCCACGTACCCGGATGATTGTTCTGAACTCACCCCATAATCCAACCGGAGCAACGCTTACGGAAGAAGATATGCAGCAGCTCCGTGACATCGTGAAAGGAACGGATATGCTCATTCTTTCGGATGAAGTATATGAGCACCTGGTTTTTGACGGGGCAGCCCATCAGTCTATGCTAAAGTATCCCGATTTGCTTGAACGGGCTTTTGTTTGTTTTTCGTTCGGGAAGGTTTTTCATTGTACCGGATGGAAGCTGGGTTACTGTATTTCATCACCTTCCCTGATGGCCGAATTTCGAAAGGTCCATCAGTTCAATGCCTTCAGCACCTTTAGCCCCGCACAACCGGCTATTGCCCGCTACCTCGGCAATCCGGAAACCTATACCAAACTGGCCGGTTTCATGCAGCAGAAGCGGGACATGTTTGCCGGGCTGATGGAACAGACACGGTTCCGCGCATTGGCTTGCAGGGGAAGTTATTTCCGGTGTTATTCTTATGAAGCCATCAGCGACGAGCCCGATCTGCAGTTTGCCGAACGCATTACAAAAGAAGTAGGTGTGGCGGCCATACCACTTTCAGCTTTTTATCTGGATGGAACCGATAACCGGGTTGTCCGATTCTGTTTTGCGAAGTCGGAAGAGATGCTGCTTACCGCTGCCGAACGTCTGAAGCGTCTTTAGTCCCGTATTGCCTGCCAATTCATCCCGACTATTTACCGTTTATCCCAAATTGACGAGTCGTCCCAAAGCGTAGTCAATCTTTATTTTATTGATAATCAATGCTTTATATTTAACCGAATAGTTGGGATAAAAAATTACCTGTAAAAATATGGTACTATGTGTTGCATAGTACTGGAATTTGTCTATTTTTGTGTCAGAATAGCCCGGGAAAGTGTTCCCATGAAAAACAAAGCAAGGATTAAGACTGAAAGCTGTGGAGAATAGGTTGGGGAGCGGACAGGAAGCTGAAGGGGCGACGCAACGGACGTTGAGCAGCGGCCGGAAGCGGGGTCCATAAAAACTATCCGATCGGCACACAGTTTTTGGTTTTTGTCCGGACATTATTAAAACAAGGCTTATGAACATTGAAAACACCCAGAGCCAGATGCGGAAAGGAATACTGGAGTATTGTATTCTGAGCATCATACGGCGGGGGGAGGCGTATCCATCGGATATTGTTGAAGAGATGAGAGGGGCCAACATGCAGATTTTGGAAGGTACGCTTTATCCATTGCTGACAAGGCTCAAAAATGCAGAAATGCTGACCTACCGCTGGGTGGAGAGCAGCAGCGGCCCACCGCGCAAGTATTTTTCGCTCACCGAAAAGGGGTTGGCATTTTATAAGGAACTGGAAGCGACCTGGAATGAACTGGCGAATGCGGTAAACACGCTGACGTCGCGAAACAGTGCGCTTGAAAATACCTCGTCCGACGCCGTTCAATAATCTTCAACCTAAAACATGTTCACGATGAAAAAAATTATCAATATAAATCTATCGGGCCGGTTAATCCCCATCGAGGATACGGCTTATGATATCCTCAAGGGCTACATCGAGAGCCTGAAGCGCCACTTCGCGAACGAAGAGGGGCGCGATGAGATTATGGGGGATATCGAGAGCCGTATAGCCGAACTGTTTCAGGAGAAGATCAAGGCGGGTGCGCACTGCATTACCGACGAAGATGTTCAGACGGTAATGTCGTCGATTGGACGTCCGGAGGATTTGGAAGACAATGAAGAAGCCGGTACTGCTTCTGCTTCGGCGCAAACCGAAGGGGCGGGCTATGATTTCAGTTCGGTGCCCCGCAGTCGGTTGAGCCGGAACGTGGCCGACCGGATTCTCGGCGGTGTGTGTTCGGGCATCGCGCACAGCCTGCGTGTTGATCCTTCGCTGGTCCGGATTCTGTTTGCCCTCATCACCTTCGGCGGCTTTGGACTGGGCTTTCTGATTTATATCATTCTCTGGATTGTGCTTCCGAAAAGTGTTCTGGAGCCCAATATTGAAAAAAGATTGTTCCGCAATCCGGATGAGAAGGTATTGGGCGGCGTTTGCGGTGGACTTGCAGCCTATTTTAAGATGGAGGTTTGGATTCCGCGGCTGGTATTTGCTGCACCGCTGATCTTCAATATCGGCTTCAGCGTGTTTGGCGGCAGTTGGCTCTTTAATATGAATCCCGGATTTGTGTTTGGATCTCTTTCCGGCACCTTTATCCTGGCCTATATCATACTTTGGGTAGTGGTGCCGATGGCTTCCACCACTTCGGAACGTCTGCAGATGCGGGGGCAAAAGGTCGATTTGTCCAATATCAAGAATACGGTAAAGGAGGAGCTGCAATCGGTAAAGGAGAAATCAGGCAAAATTGGTGCTGATATCCGCGAAGGTGCCCACACCGCAGCAGCCCAGGGAAGAAAAATAGCCGCCGAATTCGGCCAGGCTGTACGTCCGCAGGCGAACGGTCTGGGACATGCGATCGGTGTTCTTTTCAGAGCGATATTTCTCTGTATCGCGGGTCTTATTGCCCTGGCCCTGTTTTTTATGCTGATTGCCCTGTTTGGCGTGGGCGTAGGTACGCTTCCGTTCAAGGACTATCTGCTCGAAACCTCTACACAGAATCTGCTGGCCTGGGGTACGCTGATCCTGTTCTTTGCCGTTCCGATCATCGGATTCATCCTGTGGCTGATCCGTAAGATTATGGGCGTGAAAACCCAGAACCGTTATCTGGGTTATACGTTTGCGGTTCTCTGGATTATCGGTTTGTTCTGTGCCGTTGGTTTCGGTACCGAGATGGCCAGAAGTTTCAATACCAGAGTACATGTTGACGAGGCTGTTCCCCTGAATCAGCCGGCGAACGGAAAATTGCTGGTACGGGTCGCCGACGAACGGGTTAAAGTTCACAGCAGCTGGGGATTTGGCCGCTGGATCAGCACAAGCGACGACAGTCTTCGCCTGAAAAATATCCGCCTGAAGATTTCCAAAAGTCCGGATTCCCTGTACCACATGAATATCGAACGATATAGCCGCGGTCGCAACGGACGTCAGGCAGAGTCGCTCGCATCGAAGATCCGGTATGAAGTCAAGCAGTCTGACAGCCTTCTGTTGCTGAACAATGGTTTCAGTATTCTTCGCGGAGAAGTGTACCGCGGACAGCAGTTAGAGCTGGTGATTGGTGTTCCGGTAGGAAAAAGAATTATGGTTGACCGCAGTGTTTCGAGAAGGTTCGTGCATTTTGATACGGATTGGTATGATGAAGACTGGGATAACGACGAAGATTGGGAGTCGAATGTGGAATATATCATGACGATCGGTGGATTGGAGCGGGTCGGACGAAGCGAGCGGAAAGTCGATTCAACAGATACGCCTTACCGTTACCGCCGCGCAGCCTCCCAGATGGAGGAGTTGCGTCATTCGATAGAAACCGAGAAGGAAAGGATCCGATTGGAGATTAAGGAGCGTACCAAACGCGTGGTGGAAGAGAACAAAAAAAGAATTGAAGAGCACAGGAAAATGTTGAAAAGCATCAGGGATACGGATCTTGGTTCCACAGAAACCGATGCTGAACCGGAAATCGAGGGAAAGTCGGGCGGTCGGAATGCATTCGGCAACCTTTTTTCACCCTGGGTTTCGATGATCAGCAGGATGCGATAAATCTTCGTTTCTTTTAATAGGTTGAAGTTTGAAAGAAGAAGAGGGGCCCTTTCCATGAGGAAAGGGCTTTTTTTTATTCCGACATTCAGAGAATTGCGATACTTTTGGTAACCCATAATATATTACCACCACAAGACATGAAAAATGCTGTTGTAATACTGATTCGCGTTTTTCTGGGCCTGGTTTTTTTCTGTTCAGGTATGGCCCGGCTTTTCGCGGAGCACAGGTTTCCCGGTTTTGTGGGCGCCGTATGGCTGGGCGATGCATTTGAGAGCCATGGGCTTGTGTTATATATGCGTTTTATTGCATATACACAGCTGATCATCGGTTTACTGTTGCTTACGCAACGATTTGCGGCCCTGGGCACGCTGCTGCTCCTGCCCATGCTGCTGAATATTGTGATGCTCGCCGTATCTTTACGGTTAAGGGATGTATGGGGCATCAATCTGGGCCTTTTGTGTTTGAACCTGATACTCATTTTCGCGGAATACCACCGATTAAAGTTCATATTCAGCGATGAACCAAGAAAACTGGTGAAGGTGGAGGCGGAAAGGAGTTTCCCCTTTCACGATCTGGTTTTTCTCATTGGTATTTTTATGGTTCTCATCAGCCCCTTCCTTTCGCACCTGAGCGATTTTCTGGCTTATTTCATCATGGCATTGGGATTCCTGATCTGTTACGGTATCCAATATTATGAAGGTCAGTTGAAAAAATGGCTTCGGAGTGTAAACAAGAATTTTTTTGAATAAATCACATCAAATGTCTGAAACGCAGAGAACGGAAATCAGCAGCCTGGGAGAATTCGGGCTTATTGATCATCTTACCAAGAATATAGAAATCCAGCAGGCTTCTACCCTGGTAGGGGTTGGCGACGATGCGGCGGTTATCGATCATTTCGGAAAGCAGACCGTTATTACGACGGATATGCTGGTAGAGGGTATCCACTTCGATCTCATGTACACCCCTCTCAAACATTTGGGCTATAAATCGGTAATCGTAAACCTTAGTGATGTCTACGCCATGAATGCTACGCCCACACATATTACGTTGAGCCTGGCATTCAGCAACCGATTTTCGGTGGAGGCGCTGGAAGAGTTTTATGAAGGTGTTTATGCCGCCTGCGAACGCTACGGTGTGGATCTGATTGGCGGTGATACCACCTCATCCCAGAAAGGGTTTATCATCAGCGTAACGGCCATCGGTGAAGTAGCTCCGGGTCAGGCGGTTCAGCGCAGTACGGCCCGAAAGGGCGACCTGCTCTGTGTTACCGGATTTTTGGGTGGTGCGTTTCTGGGACTCACTCTTCTGGAGCGGGAAAAGAAGATCTTCCTCGAGAATCCCCAGATTCAGCCCGACCTTGAAAACCAGGACTATATTGTGGGAAGGTTGCTCAAACCCGAAGCCAGAAAAGATATTATCGAATTTTTTGCGGAGAACGATATCAAGCCCACGGCGATGATGGACGTATCGGATGGACTCAGCAGCGAAACCCTGCACATCTGCCGTCAGAGCCAACTGGGTGCGGTGATTTATGAGGACAAGATTCCGGTTCATGAGAGTGCCCGCCAGTTTGCCTATAAACTGGAACTGGATCCTACCGCCTGTGCGCTTAGCGGTGGCGAAGACTATGAATTGCTGTTCACCCTTGCACAGGAAGACTACGACAAGATTGTTCTCAACGAGCAGGTCAGTGTTGTGGGCTACATGACGGAGCCGGAAAAAGGCGCTACCATCATTACCCGTGGTGGAAATCAGCATAAGCTGACTGCCCAGGGCTGGAATGCGTTTAAATAAGATCAACAAAAAATAGATTCAAGGCAGCCGATATCGCGTCGGTTGCCTTATTTTTAATATATGCGTAGCTGGTTGGCCCTATTCTTTCTGATTCTTGCCGTTTCGGTAAGCGCCCAGGACCGTGCACGTACCCGGCGTTATGCTCCGGAAGTGCTGAGGGAGGATTTTATTTTTCTACGCAAGGTACTTGGACAGACTCATCCGGGATTGTATTCTTATACGCCTCCCGAAAAATTGAATACCTATTTTACCTGGGCCTATAACAGCATCACCGACTCCATGACGGAGGTACAGTTCCGGAACCTTCTCTCCTTTGCCGTATCGAAGATCCGCTGCGGCCATACCGTGGTGAAACCGTCAAAAAGCTACTCGAAGGGTGGTCCCGACAGAAGTCCGGTTTTTCCCTTTCAGACGCGTGTGTGGAAGGATAGTCTGGTGGTGACCTATTCGCGCTTCCGCGGTGATTCGGCCCTGCCCAGGGGCACGGTGATCACATCGGTTAACGGTAAGCCTGTTCCGGAAATCCTGTCTTCCCTTTATGAATTCATGTCGACGGATGGTTATTCCATCGGCGTGAATGAGATTCGCTTAAGCTATTCTTTTCCCAGCTATTACAGATCCGTTTTCGGAAGCTCCGAAAAATTCGAGGTCGGCTATATCAACGACAGCGGGGTAGAAGAGAAGAGGGAGTTTTGTGCGTATGTTCCGCCGGCGCCCGACAGCACCCAAAAGAAGGAAAAGAAAAAGGAAAAGGTTTCCGCGCGGAAGACAAGGGCCAAGGCCCGGGAAGATGCAAGGTCCATGCGGATCGATTCGATAACCGGTGCCCCGATCGTTGAAATCAACACCTTCATGAACGGCTTCCGGCTTCCGAAATTTTACCGGCAGACCTTTCGTCATCTGAGGAAGAACAACAGCGAAAACCTGATCATTGATATCCGCGACAACGGTGGGGGAAATATCCGCAACTATATTCTTCTCGCCAAATACCTGAAAAAGGGGCCATTCGGCTTTGCCGACTCAGTGATCGCCGTAACAGCCGGGCTGCCAACAAAAAGATACATCGAGGGCTCCCTGCTCAACGATCTTTACATCAAGCTATTTACGCATAAGGGCGGGGAAGGAAACCATCATTTCACCTATTTTGAGAATAAGGTGTTTCGCCCGAAAAAGAAGAACCATTATGACGGTCAGATTTATATCATCACCAGTGGTCAGACATTTTCGGCAGCAACACTTTTCGCATCAACCCTGAAGGGGCAGGAGAACTGTTTGATTGTTGGGGAAGAAACCGGCGGCGGCGCCTACAGCAATAATGGGATGTTGATTCCCGAACTCACCCTTCCCCGTACCAAGGTGAGGGTTACCCTTCCGCTTTTCCGGATCGTGATCGACAGTAATCGACCGAACGATGGGCGCGGAATCCTCCCGGATGTAGAGGTATTGCCCAGTACCGAATCCATTAGACGTGGAATCGATTCAAAGCTGACTGCCGTGCAGCAGCGGATCATTGCCGGATTATAATCCGATGGCGAAATGGTCGCCATCTTTCAAAAAGGGAAAGCGCGAACGGATTTCGTTCAGATGGGCGGGATCGATGGTTTGTGTAAAAACATCTTCCTTGTGGGCGATATCCAGGATAGGTTCTCCAAGTGGATCGATAATGCAGGAGTCGCCGCTGTGATAGATACCATTTCCGTCATTACCCACCCGGTTTACCGCCGCAACATAACACTGGTTTTCGATGGCTCTTGCCCGCAGAAGGGATTTCCAGGCGAAGTTTCGGCGTTCGGGCCAGTTGGCAACATAAATGATCAGGTCGTATTCCGGGCTCCTGGTTTCCGGAAGAATGCGGTTTCTCGACCAAACGGGGAAACGTAGATCATAGCACACGAGCAGGCAGATCCGCCAGCCGTTGACGGAGGCAATCAACTTTCTTTTGCCCGGTGAATAATGCTGATCCTCTCCGGCATAGCCGAAGAGATGCCGTTTGTCGTAGTATCCATATTGCCCGTTGGGTAGCATCCATATAAGACGGTTGTAATAGTGGCCTTCTTCTTCGATAATCAGGCTTCCGGTGAGAATGATTTTTTTTCTCGCGGCGATGGATTTCATCCATGCAACCGAGGGCCCGTCCATGCTTTCGGCAAATTTTTCCGGTTGCATGCTGAAGCCTGTGGTAAACATTTCCGGCAGCACTACTACCTGCGAGGGCTGAACTTTTTCCTTTATCATCCGCTCAAACATTTCCAGGTTGGCATCGCGGTCTTCCCACACAAGATTGGCCTGAAGCAGGGAGAGTGTTAACGGTCGCATTTTTTAAGGTGTGTTTTATTTTTCGGGCTTTTTCCGCAGTTCCTGCAGCTGATCGAGGATAAGATCGGCTTCATATCCTTTCTGAAGGAGGAAGTCGCGGACCTTTGCCATTTTTGTCAACAGATTATTTTCCCTGCGAAGATCGTTCCATTTTTTTGCGGCCAGTTCCTGTAGCGTGGATATATAATCCTCGTCGCTGATCTGCGCGAGCGCTTTCTTGATACAATAGTCGCTGAGTTTTTTTGCTTTCAGTTCGTACTGGATTTTTTTTCTGCCCCATTTTTTCATCCGGAAACGACCTCCGGCGAATTGGATGGCAAATCTTTCTTCGTTCAGGTAGTTTTCTTCGATCAGGATAGCGGTAATTTCATCTACTTCGGGTTTTTTCATACCAAAGTGATAGAGCCGATCGATAACTTCGGCATGGCACCGTTCCTGATAGACACAGTACTGGCGTAGCTTTTGAAGGGCCTGTTCCTTAGTAAGCAAAGACATCATAGGTAGGTGAGGGATTATTTACAAAAATACTCATTCTCAGTGGCTAATGCAATCCCTCAACGTCAATGGAACAATAATTGCAACCCATATGTTGTATCAAAAAGTTCTTTTATGAAATTAAATTATATGATTGCTGCCGTTCTGCCTTCCTTTCTTCTGTTTTCCTGTGTGAGCACGAAGAAATTCAGGAATGAGCAGGCGCGCTATGCAGAGCTGAACGCGAATTACGAAAAACTACAAGGTGAACGACAGGCATGTGAAGATGAAAGGGCCACCCTCCGCTTACAGAAAACCCGACTGGAAGCCGATGTGGAGGCGATGAAAAAGCATATGGATTTTCTGAAAGAAAACAACACACAGGCACTGAAGCAACTTGAGGATCTTTCCGTGATTTCCAGTCAGCAGGCTGAGAGCATAAAAAAATCGATGGAAAACATCGGCGCCAAGGACGCCTATATCCAGGACCTGCAGAGTTCGCTGGCAAGAAAAGACTCGCTCAACATGGTATTGGTAATGAACCTGAAAGGTGCCATCGGCAATTTGAACGACGAAGACATCAATATCAAGGTGGATAAGGGGGTAGTGTATATCGATATCTCCGACAAGCTGCTGTTCAAGAGCGGGAGCTATGATGTTACCGAAAAAGCCCGCCAGGTGCTCGGAAAAGTGGCGACCGTTCTAAAAAACCAGCCCGATATCGAATTTATGGTGGAAGGGCATACCGATAATGTTCCTTTCCAACGGGGTGTATTGCTGGACAACTGGGATCTCAGCGTAAAAAGGGCTACCTCCGTGGTTCGAATTCTTCAGAATCAGTACGGACTTGATCCGGCAAAAATGGCCGCTGCGGGGCGAAGTGAATATAACCCGCTGGTTGCCAACGATAGTGCGGAAAACAAAGCCGTTAACCGCCGAACCCGGATCGTTATTTTGCCCCAACTCGATCAGTTCTTTAAACTGCTCGAGCCTAAGAATTAGGGGTTAATTTTCCCATCCGGCCGCTCCTTCGTAAATTGCAGGCATGTTGAATTATTTAGAAGGATTGAATGAACAACAGCGTGAAGCTGTGTTGCATAAAGACGGCCCGATTATGATTGTGGCCGGGGCTGGAAGCGGTAAAACCAAAGTTCTAACAACTCGTATTGCACATCTTATGGCACAGGGCGTGGATGCCTTCAACATCCTCGCCCTTACCTTTACCAATAAGGCTGCGGCGGAAATGAAGGAAAGGATTCAAAAGATCCTCGGCAACAACGAAGCCCGCAACCTCTATATCGGAACCTTTCACAGTGTGTTCTCCCGCATCCTGAGGGGCGAAGCACACCGCATCGGCTATCCGAACCATTTCACCATTTACGATACCGACGATGCCAAGAGTGTGATCAAAACGGTCATCAATGAGATGAACCTTGATGATAAACACTATAAGCCCAATCTGGTTCTCAGCCGGATCTCCTCGGCCAAGAACGGATTGATGTCCCCTGCCGAATATGCGACCAACTACCATATTCAGCAGGAAGACATGAGGGCCAACCGTCCGGCCATTGCACAGATCTACGAGGCCTATGTTAAGCGCTGCTTTAAGAACGGCGCCATGGACTTTGATGACCTGCTGCTGAAAATGTATGAGCTGATCAGCACCCAACCCGAGGTGCTGCATAAATATCAGCATAAATTCAAATACATTCTGGTGGATGAGTATCAGGATACCAACAATGCGCAGTACGCCATCATCAAACTCCTGGCTGCTGCACATGAAAATATTTGTGTTGTGGGCGATGATGCACAGAGTATCTACTCCTTCCGTGGTGCCACCATCGAAAATATTCTTCAGTTCCAGAAAGACTACGACGATGTGAAGGTGGTTAAACTGGAACAGAACTACAGATGTACGCAGAGCATCCTCAATGTTGCCAACGAAGTCATCAATAACAACAAGGGACAGATTCCAAAAAAACTCTGGACCGATAACCCCACCGGGGAAAAAATCCGGCTCGTGCGTACCATGAGCGATAACGAAGAAGGAAAATTCGTTGCCGATACCATTCAGGAGCAGAAACTGAGGAATCACTACCGCAACAGCGATTTTGCCATCCTTTACCGTACCAACGCACAGAGCCGTGCTTTCGAGGAAAGCCTGCGTAAAATGGGTATCCCCTACAAAATTGTAGGGGGCATGTCGTTCTACCAACGCAAGGAGATCCGCGACTTTGTTGCCTATCTGCGTTTGATTGTTAACACCCGCGACGAGGAAGCCTTAAAACGGATTATCAACTATCCCGTGCGTGGAATCGGAAAAACCACGATCGAAAAACTGGTTATCGCCGCCAACGAGCGGAATATCTCGATGTGGGAAGCGCTGGAACGTGCTCCCGAACTCGGATTCAAGGGTGGGACACTGGAAGCGCTGCAGGGTTTTGTGACCATGATCCGTTATTTCCAGGCTCTGCTGACCGATAAAAACGCGTACGATGTTGCGGTTCAGGTGGGTAAACATACCAATCTCGTTAATGAACTGTTCAACGATAAAACCGTTGAAGGTCTTGCGCGCTACGAAAACGTTCAGGAACTTCTCAACTCCATCAAGGAATTCACCGAAACGCCTTCCAATGAAGACGGAGAGGCCGGTGACAAATCACTGGGTGTATATCTCCAACAGATTACCCTGATTACCGATGCGGATGATGCCGATGAAAATGCCGACGTGGTGAAACTGATGTCGATTCACGCCGCCAAGGGGCTTGAATTTCCCGTTGTATTTTCCGTTGGTTTGGAAGAAACGCTTTTCCCCAGCGGTATGTCGATCAACACCCGCGAAGAATTGGAAGAGGAGCGTCGTCTGTTTTACGTGGTGATCACGCGTGCAAAACAAAAACTCTGGATTACCTACGCCAATACACGCTATCGTTTTGGCCAGTTGATTCAGAACGAGCCCAGCCGCTTCCTCGACGAAATTCCGGATGAATACCTCGACAGAAGTTATGCCGGAGGTGGAATGAAAAATCAGGGGCTGGGTTATACCGGTGGTTCATCGTCACGTCCCGGAGGTTTTGGAAATGCCGCCCAGGCCGAAAAGATTTACGGACCGCCGCCGGCAAAAAGAAAGGATACCCAGCCTTCCTATATGCCCCCGCCCAAACCCAAGGTGGTGGAGCACAAGCCCTCTGCTGATTTTGTGGCGAGCGATACCAGTGGATTGCAGCCGGGTCAGAAAGTGGAACACCAGAAGTTTGGTTTCGGCACCGTTGCCAAACTGGAAGGGTCGGCGCATAATCCGATTGCGACCATTGTATTCGAACACAATGGCGAAAAGAAAATCATGCTGAACTACGCGAAACTCAGAATTGTATAGTCGTTAAGGATACGAAAAAGAAAGCCCGGGCTCTGGTCCGGGCTTTTTATTGATTAAGGGTATTCATCAGCGTGTGGCGCAGGATGTTGCAAGAAAGTTGTTCCAGTCTTCCAACATTTTTCCTTTCAGGACGCGGGGGAATTTATGTTGTCCACCCAGTTTCCCCTTGAGTTTCATAAACTCCAGGAATTTTTCTTCGGGCAGGATATCCAGGAATACTTCCTTGAGGGCGCTTTTTCTTTCTACGGCGTAGTCGTCGTTAAGTTCACAAAGCTTTTGATCGATGGTGAGTCTTACCTTTTCCGGATCAATGGGGTCGTTGCAGGCTACGTACCAATGATGTGCGAAGAAATTGTTGTAGGGGATACCGGCAACGGTGTATTCCGGGATCGAGATATTGAGGTCTTCACAAACCATCCGTACGGCCTTGTTCATATTGTCGACACTCAGGTGTTCACCAACCAGGCTGAGGAAATGTTTGGTACGTCCGGTGATCACGATTTCACAACGTTCCTTGTCGACAAAACGGATGGTATCGCCGATCAGGTATCTCCAGGCTCCGGCACTTGTGCTCAGCAGGATGGCGTAGTCTTTGTTTTCTTCGACTTCATGAATCATCAGTGCTTCGGGGTTGGCGACCAGGTTTCCGTCGGCGTCAAAGTTTTTATCGTTGAAGGGAACAAATTCAAAGAAGATATGAGAGTTGACGGCCAGGCGCATTCCCTTGGCATGTTGACGGTCCTGATAGGCAATGAATCCCTCGGAGGCGAGATAGGTTTCGATATAGGTGAGGGGGCGTGCCAGCAGTTTTTCAAATCCTTTTTTATAGGGTTCAAAAGCCACGCCGCCGTGCACAAAAAAGGCGAGGTTGGGCCAGATATCGTGGATGGTTTTCAGATTGTAGCGTTCCACAATTTTTTCCATACAGAGTTGAATCCATGCGGGTACGCCCACCACAAATCCGATGTCCCAGTTTGGCGCTTCCTGAACGATTTCTTCGAGTTTGGTATTCCAGTCTCTCTCGCGGGCGATTTTTTTGCCTGGTTTATAGAAGGGCTGGAACCAGAAGGGCGCTTTTTTGGCGGTGATTCCGCTGAGGTCGCCGGCGTAATAACCCGGTCCTTTCTGAAGATCGGTACTTCCGCCCAGCATCAGCCAACCCTTTCCTACCGATTTCCAGGGGATATCTTCGTAGGTGCGCAGGCTGAGCAGTTGCTTTATCATGATCATTCGGTTGCCCCGGAGCAGATCGTTTGTAATGGGGAGGTATTTACTGGCTGCTTCTGAAGTGCCGGAAGAGAGCGCATAGAATTTGATGCGTCCGGGCCAGCAAACATCACTTTTTCCTTCCAGGGTTTTGTGCCACCATTGTTGGTATATGGAATTGTAATCATGCGTCGGCACCAGTTCCTGGAATCTTTTGCCGGGGTGGCGGTGCATCAGGATGTCGTCGAATTGATATTGCTGACCAAACTCAGTAAACCTGGCTTTTTTCAGCAGTTTCTTCAATACGTTGATCTGCTGCCGTTTGGGTGAGTTTTTCGGTAGTCGCAGTGCTGCCGCTACTGATTTGGGTAACTTGATATCGATGAACGCCATCTAGTGATTCATGCTTTAATGTGTGCAAATGTAGTGAACCCGCATAAAACGGCGACAAAAAGCAAGCAATCGTTTACCCAGGTTCCACTTTAAATTTACTGCTTTTTAACAACCCAACCAGTAAATACCGTTTCTTATCAGCTTAATATCGTTCAGGTAGTGGTAGGAGCGGGCGTAGCTATGGTCGAGCTCGTAGAGAATCGACTTATCGATCAGGGGAATGACGCCTTTGGGGCGGGCGGTAGTGGCGAGGATTCCCGGCGCCAGATCCGGCAAACCGTAACCGGAAAACGCGTATCCGATCCAGGTTTTTTTACCGGTCAGCACCTGCCAGCTGTTGCGGAGCAGGCCAAAGGGGTGGGGGATAATCCAGGCCAGCAAAAACCAGGTAGAGAAAATAAACAGGGAGGTGCAGACGTCCACCAGCCGCTTGTTTCTTCTTTCCTCGCTTCGCCAGAGGCGGTATTCCGAATTGCTGGAGAGGGCTTCGCCGCATTGGTCCTTGGAGTCGCTGCCCACAATACTGCTGCTGCCTACCATGTGATAGCGGATTTTCACCGTGGCAGGGAAAAGCGCGAGCATGGTCAGCGCTTGTCGCAACGAGCTTTCACCGAAGCAGCAGATCAGCTCGTCGAAGGGAATGTCCTTTTTCCGGTCTTTTAAATCCCGAACGTTGATCACTGCACCCTGGTCCATCAGTGTGTCGGAGGTTATCCGACCCAGAATCTGGGTGTTCTTTCCGCTCTTACGGATTACTTCAATGGCCGAATACATTTCATTGCCGGTACCCATAACCAGGGCCGGCTTTCTGATATCGGGGTCTTCCTCCTCCAGCAGGATTCCGTTGACCACAAAAAGTTTTCGGTATGCCCAGGCCATCAGATAAAAGAAAACGGTGGAGAGTACGACAATACCTCTCGAGAACCGGAGGGCTTCCGGAAGTAGGGAGTAGATCGTCAGCACGCCCAGTCCGGTAAGAAAAAAGCTTTTAAGGGTGCGGCTTATCTTAAAGGTTTTGTCGTACATCCCCAGGCAGAAATGTACCATCCAAACCACCAGACAGCTGATTGCATAGGTGATGATGATATGGTCGCGATCGTAAACGGTATCCGTTTTTACGTAATTCTCCCAGATCTGAAGCGAGAGTGAGAAGGCCAGCATCAGAAACACCAGATCCAGAACCGGCATCCCCACCTGGAGGATGAATCGGTGGAGTCCTGAAATCAGGGCCCTGCCCCAGATTGCGGTTTTCAGCATCAGCCGGAAGAACCGCGATTTTTTGGAGGGGTAGTGTTTGTTCACAAAGATGCTCATTGCCTGATAGAACATCGTTACATAGTTCAGGCTGCTTTTTTTGGTGCTCTCTCCCTTGAAGTGAACAATGGTGGTTTCCGGGAAATAATAGTTTTTATAACCGGCTTTCTGAATGCGGTAACTGAGATCGATATCTTCACCATACATGAAGAAGGCGGGGTCGAAATTTCCGGTTATCTCCAGTACTTTGCGGCTCACCATCATACAGGCTCCGGCCAGTACGTCTACCTCACTGGTCTGAAATTCGGGTATATGTCCCAGATAGTACCGGGCATATTTGGGCGACTGCGGGAAAATGGAGGTAAGTCCGCAGAGTTTATAAAGCGACGTTGTGGGGCTGGGAAATCCTCTTTTGGATTCTTTCAGGAATTTTCCGCTGCCATCGATCATACGTACGCCAAGCCCCCCCGCATCCGGATGTGATTTCATGAAATCCACGCATTTGCGGAGACAGTCTTCCGGGACCAGGGTATCGGGGTTCAGGAAAAGAACGTATTCGCCTTTTGAGAGCTGGATTCCCAGATTATTGGCTTTGCCGAATCCCAGATTCTGGGCGTTCTGCACAAAACGTACGCCGGGGAAGCGCGGAATCAGGTAAGGCATGCTCCGGTCGGTCGAACAATTGTCGATAACTATGATCTCCCCATGTACATTTTTCATGGCGCGTTCCACCGATGCAAGACATTGCTCGAGGAAAAAGGGGACGTTATAGTTGACAATTATTACGCTTAGCTCCATAGTGGGTCAGATGCTGAAGATATGTGAAATTAACACCAAATATCACGTCCGGCAAAATAACCGGGGTTTATTACCTTTGTCCTATGTTAAAATCCACACTGATAAAGGCCGCAACTACCGCTGGCGGTATTATCCGCGAAGCGTTCGATAAGCCTTTTACCATATCCAACAAGGAAGGTATCAATAATCTTGTTACGGAAATTGATCATACGTCGGAAAAAGCAATTATTGATATCATCAATAACGAATTTCCCGACCATTTTATTCTGAGTGAAGAATCCGGTGAACATGCCCGTAATTCTTCCTTCAAATGGATCATCGATCCGATTGATGGGACGGTAAATTTTGCCAACCGCATTCCGCTCTGCTGTGTGAGCATCGCCATCGAAAAAGACGGTCAGATGCTGATGGGCGCGGTGTATAACCCTTTCCTCAACGAGTTCTTCTTTGCCGAACGCGGTCAGGGGGCTACGCTGAACGACAAGAAAATTCAGGTTAGTCAGAAGACTGATGTTCTCCATTCCTGCCTCGTTACCGGTTTTCCCTACACCTATCTCGATATGAAGAATGGTCCGCTCCAGTGCTTCGAGCGGTTTATCCGTCAGGGTATCCCGGTTCGCCGACTCGGTTCTGCGGCTATTGATCTCTGTTGGGTCGCTGCGGGAAGATTCGACGGCTTCTACGAACACAAACTCCAGGCCTGGGACTCTGCCGCAGGATTTCTGATGGTGGAAGAGGCCGGCGGTAAGGTTACCGATTTTTCCGGTACGGCCTATTCGCCCTACCAGCCCCATCTTCTCGCCACCAACGGAAAAATCCACGACGAAATGCTCCGCTGGATCAATAAAGACTAATAACCTTCCTGTTCACGCTCCTTCTTATCGAGAAAAGAGTTGAGCAGGGAGAGTATTACGCTGAAAAGAAGGGCCCACCAGAAACTGTCCACACGGAAGCCTTTCACAATCTCGCTTCCGATGAGGATGATAACAGCATTAATGACAAACAGAAAGATTCCGAAGGTAAATACCGTCAACGGAAGGGTGAACAATACCAGAAGGGGCTTTACAAATGCATTCAACAGAGAAAGTACAAGAATCAGAATGATCGCCGTCCAGTAATTCGTAATATGAATTCCGGGAAGGACATGGGAAAGACCCAGTGCTACCGCTGCGGTAAAAAGGGAACGCAGGATAAATCGAAGCATGTCAGCTCTTTCTTTAAAGATACAAAATCAAACAACAATCAGTTCATAAAATGCCTCGGGCTGAAGGTATTTCATGGCGAGTTCGTGAAGTTCTTCCGCGGAAACGGTTTTGATGGTTTGGATGGTGCGGTCGAAATAATCCTCCGTCATGCCATTCAAAATGATGTTTTTCCATCGCGCCATAATCTGGAAGGGCCCATCGATATCGGCCAGCAGAGAGCCGATCATGAAGTTGCGGACAAGCAGCAGTTCTTCTTCTCCGATAAAACCTTCACGCAGGCGTTTCATTTCGAAAAACACTTCCTGCACGGTTTTTTCGCAAACCTTTCTCCCGGCTTCCGTGGAGATCATCCAGGCCGTTTCACCGGTATGGTTTTGAATATAACTGTAGATGCCGTAGGTATACCCCTTGTCTTCACGGATATTGCTCATCAGCCTTGAACCGAAGAAACCTCCGAAAACATTGTTGAGCACCAGAACTTTCAGAAAATCCGGATGGTGTCGACCGGGGAAACTTCTGGCAATACGGATCGCTCCCTGTACGCCGTCCTTGTCGTTAACGATGAACTGCTTGTGTTCGGCGGCCGGCGTTGGTGTGAATTTCGGAACCTCAGCTTTACCGGGTTTAAGCGGCAGGTCGCCGAACGCGCCGTTCAGTAATTCCTGGATGTTTTTCGGCAATAATCCGGAAACAAAAAGGAGGCAGTTTCCCTTTGTATAGTGGGTGTTATAAAAATCCTGAAGCTCTTCGCGGGTCAATGCCTGATAGTCTTCGGCACGGTTGTATTTGCCGTAGGGATGGTCTTCGCCGTACACATAGGCATCGATCAGACGATTGGCCACGAAATCGCATTTTTTCAGATTCACCATCAACCTTTGCTGGGTGTTCTGCTGATAGATCTCCAGTTCCTGCTGAGGGAAATTGGCTTCTGTAATCAGCTCGCGCAAAACAGGCAGCAGATGACCCAAATGCTTGTTCAGGCAATGGAGATTGATGGTTGCCGTTTCATTGTAGCAGGCCCTGTTGAGGTAGGCACCATAGTATTCGAACTGCTCATTGATTTCAAAAGCGGTTCTTTTGGTGGTGCCGTTTTTCAGCAGAAAATTGGTTGCTGCGGCCACGGCATTCTTTTTCTCAAAGCTGTTTCCCGCAAAAAACACGAGCTCCACCTGAATCACTTCCTGTGTGCCGCCGTTTATGGTATAAACGTCAACGCCGTTGTTCAGGCGAAAATGGCCATAGGGTTGAAGCGCGAGGTCGAACTCCACTGCGTCAACAATATGGGGCGCCAGCTTCCGGTTCAGGGATGTTGTTGAGTCTGTATTATTTTTTTTCACTGTAGTAGTAGATCGTGTTAGCGTTATTGATATCGAACAGGCTGCGGCTGTATTCCAGAATTTCATCCGCCGTTACCGACTGGTATCTTTCCAGTTCGTGGTTCATGCGGTCGGGATCGCCCATCAGTTCATAAAATGCCAGGCTGTTCGCGCGGTTCATGATGCTCATATCTTCGAAAGCAATCATGCTTTCGGTTTTGTTTTTCACTTTTTCAAGCTCCTCAGGGGAAATGCCGTCTTTCTTGAGTTTATCCAGTTCTTCTTCCACCGCTTTTTCGGCCTCCTTCATATCCACGCCCTTAACCAGCTTCCCTTCAATGAACAGAAGGCCGGGTTCAACCGAACCGAAATGATAACAGTCGATATTGCTGAAGAGTTTTTTCTCTTTTACCAACGATTGGAATAAACGGGAGGAGCCTCCGCCGGAAAGCACTTCTGAGATCAGGTCCGTTACATAATAGCCGTGATCCAGCCGGCCCGACATGTGGTAGGAGCGGTAAAACGCGTCCAGCGGCACATCAGCGTGTACTTCCAGCTGACGGTGTCCGTTCTGTTTGGGTTCCACGGGAAGACTACGCACGTATTTTTCTCCGGAAGGAATGGGGCCGAACCATTTTTCTGCCAGCTCCTTAACCCTTTCCGTTGTTACATTTCCGGCAACAACCAGGATGGCGTTGATGGGACGGTAGTGTTTGGAGAAAAAGCTTTTTACATCGTCGAGCGTAGCATTTTCGATATGCGAAAGCTCCTTGCCGATGGTCATCCATCGGTAGGGGTGTACCTTGTAGGCGAGTTCGCGCATTTTATGTCCTACATCTCCGTAAGGCTTGTTGAGATAGTGCTCCTTGAATTCTTCACACACCACCTTGCGCTGCACTTCAAGGCTTTTTTTGGAAAAAGCCAGGCTGAGCATGCGGTCGCTCTCCAGCCAGAAAGCTGTTTCCAGGTTCTGGGCAGGGAGTGAGATATAGTAGTTGGTAAGGTCGTTGGTGGTATAGGCATTGTTTTCGCCCCCGGCCATCTGCAGGGGTTCGTCGTATTGCGGAATATTGACGGATCCGCCGAACATCAGGTGCTCGAACAGGTGTGCGAAACCGGTTTTTTCCGGGTCTTCATCTCTGGCTCCTACGTCATACATCACATTCACTACGGCCAGAGGTGTCGAGGTATCCTGATGTACCAGCACCCGCAGTCCGTTTGCGAGCGTAAACCGATCAAATTGCACCATAATTGTATCTTAAAGAATAGCGAAATTACGAAACTGGCGTCATTATTTGCGTTTGAGGATGCTGCGGGGCTTTATCCGCAAGGCATGCACTTCGCCGTCCCGCATGACGATCACCGGAATCCGGGAATGGGTATCCTGAAGCAGGCTTTTATAGGTGAGTATATCCGCATTCAAACTATTGCCCACGCCGTAGATGATATCGCCCGGGCGGAAGCCGGCTTTTTCGGCCGGAGACCCTTTTACCACATCGGTCACCACCACTTTCCCGTTTATAAAATAGATGCCCAGCCCCGTGTAGGAATAATCGAACCGATCGTTGAAATGATTATTGGGGATCAGGTAGAACTCCCGGCGTGCGTAATTCAGGTAAACGTTGAACCGCCGCAGCAGGTCGTTGCCGATCAGTCCGCCCAAACTGGGGTAGGAGGTAACATTATAGGTATCGTCGAATATGAAGGTTGGGATATTTCTGAATTTGTAGGGCCCCACTTTGAAGTTCCGGACCACGGTGAGCCGCATTTCTATTTTTCCGCCAAGACCTTCGCCCTGTGTATGGACAGGCTTTCTTCGCGGGGAGATGATATTGCTGTCTTTCACAAACGCTTCGGTAAGCAGCAGACATAGGCCCGCGCCTGTATCAAAATAATAACGGGTAAGAATATCGTGTCGGTCCTCAATCCGGGCGTGCACCACCGGCAGGTTGTTGATGATGGGGCGCAGAAAGAATCCGCCTTTGGGGTACCGGAACTCCCCGGGCCGGTAAAAATCGATATAAAGACTGTCGTAGTTGATGAACAGCGAATAGCGGCTGAGAACACTGTATCCCACAATTCCATCAATCGGAATGCCGTACACCGAAGTGAGAAGATCGTAATTGTTGATATGGAAATTCAGACTGTCGACCGTCAGGCCCGGCAGGTTAAGTTGGTTGTTCATGGCAAAATCCACCTTTCTTTCTCCCCCCAGGCCACGAATGGTTTTTCCGCTGGGTATCAGGGGGATATTGAACTGGCTGCATTTTGCCGAGTCCAGGGAGATGCCGCCGCTTCCGGTATCCAGAATAAAATTGAGACTGTCCGGAATATCGTTGAGTGTAGCCTTCAGCAAAACAATGCCTCCGGTGACCAAACGGAAGGGAATACGGGTAACAAATCCGAGAGGAGGATTCATCGGTTCTTCCTGTGCCCGCAACTGTATTGCCATCAACAGCGTCACAAAAAGGAGGGCCAGCTTTTTCATTCCAAACATTCCTATTAATATACAAAAAATTTGGCATATCACGATGGGAAACCAAAAAATAACAGTTGGTAAGTTCAGCTTAGCTATTTTTGCAGATACAAAAGCTGAAGAATATGCAGTTGGTTGATCTTTACCAGAAGGCTTTGGCCCTGGAATTCCTGAGCGTAGAAGAAGGGATGTTTCTGTTTGAGCATGCGCCGCTCACCGAACTGATGTATGTGGCTGATGAGCTCCGGAAAAAACAGGTGCCTCACGGAAAAGTGACCTGGCAGATCGACCGGAACGTGAACACCACCAATGTTTGTGTGGCCAACTGTAAGTTCTGTAACTTCTTCCGAATCCCCGGCCATCCGGAAGCCTATATCACCGATATGTCGGTTTACCGGAAGAAAATCGAAGAAACCATCCGCTGGGGGGGCGATCAGCTCTTGCTTCAGGGAGGCCATCACCCCGAACTCGGTCTTCAATATTATGTCGATACATTTCGTGCCATCAAAGCGGAGTTCCCGGATATCCGGCTGCACGCCCTCGGTCCGCCGGAAATCGCACACATCACCAAACTCGAAAAAAGTACCCATGCCGAAGTGCTGAAAGCGCTGAAGGAAGCGGGACTCGATAGTTTGCCCGGCGCCGGTGCCGAGATCCTGAGCGATCGTGTACGCCGTTTGATCAGCAAGGGCAAATGCGGTGCGCAGGAATGGCTTGATATCATGCACGAAGCGCATAAGCTCAACCTGGCCACCAGCGGAACCATGATGTTCGGGCACGTGGAAACCGTCCGCGAACGTTTCGAACACCTCGAAAAAATCCGCGAAGTGCAGTCCCGCAAGCCCGAAGGAACCTACGGATTCACCGCCTTTATCCCGTGGACCTTCCAGGACGTGGATACCCTGCTGGCACGAATCCGCGGTGTACACAATCTAACGACAAGCGACGAATACGTTCGCATGATTGCGCTCTGTCGGATTATGCTGCCCAACATCAAAAACATTCAGGCCAGCTGGCTGACCGTGGGTAAACATGTGGCGCAGATTTGCCTGCATGCCGGTGCCAACGATTTCGGCAGCATCATGCTCGAGGAGAATGTGGTTAGTGCCGCCGGTGCACCCCACCGGTTCACCTACAAAAGCATTCAGGAAGCCATCCGCGAAGCCGGTTTTGAGCCGCAACTCCGCAATCAGCTCTACGAGTGGCGCAAAATGCCCGAAGTCATCGAGGAACAGGTCATCAACTACTAGGCTCGCTTTTTTTGCCTAACTTCAGACTTCACCATCAGCGCCAATTATGGAGTTCAACCGGAGAAGTCTGACTGATGAGCAGCTGCTGGCATTTTACCGCGCTTTGGTTCTCCCTCGTATGGTGGAGGAAAAAATGCTTCTGCTTTTACGCCAGGGCAAAGTTTCCAAATGGTTCAGCGGCATCGGCCAGGAAGCCATCGCCGTAGGCGTAACTCTTGCCATGCAGGAGAACGAATGGATCTTGCCGCTGCACCGCAATCTCGGTGTGTTCACTACCCGCCGGCTTCCGCTCGAAAAGCTCTTCCGTCAATGGCAGGGCGAACCCGGAGGATTCAGCAAGGGAAGGGAACGTAGCTTTCACTTCGGCACATCCGAACACCATATCTGCGGAATGATTTCCCACCTGGGGCCCCAGCTGTCTGTCGCCGATGGAATAGCTCTTGCCCATCGCCTGAAGGATGAAAATAAGGCCGTACTCGTTTTTACCGGAGAAGGGGGGACCAGCGAGGGCGAATTCCACGAAGCCGTGAATCTCGCTGCCGTATGGGATCTTCCTGTCATCTTTATCATCGAAAATAACGGATACGCACTAAGCACGCCGGTGTCTGAACAATACCGGTGTAAACGTCTTGTCGATCGAGCTGTTGGCTACGGTATCGAAGGGGTGCAGATCGACGGGAATAATCTGCTCACGGTTTACGATACCATACAGGGGGTGCGTGAATATTGCATCCGCACAAGGAAGCCTTATATCGTAGAGTGCATGACCTTTCGCATGCGTGGTCATGAAGAAGCCAGCGGCACCGCATATGTTCCGCCGGAATTTTTTGAGGAATGGGGAAGAAGGGATCCGGTGTTGTCGTTCCGAAATTATCTTCACGATTCGGGACTGTTGGGCAAGGATAAGGAGGATTCCATCATTTCGGAAATAAAAAATCAGATAGACCAGGCCTGGCAGAACGCTTTGTTACCCGTGGCGTGGGAATGGACAGAGCAGGGAGAATGTGCCGACGTGTACGCACCTGCGCCGGCCATAGAAGTTTATGAACCTCCCACCGGTACGGAAAAACGATTTATTGACGCAGTGCGCGATGGTCTTGATCTGGCAATGCAGCGCTACGATAATCTCGTATTGATGGGACAGGACATTGCGGCTTATGGTGGCGCATTCAAAATCACGGAAGGCTTTTTGAAAAAATACGGACCTGACCGGGTAAGAAATACACCTCTTTGTGAAAGCGCCGTCATAGGTGCAGCCTTGGGATTAAGTCTGGAATCGATGAAAAGCATGGTGGAGATGCAGTTTGCCGATTTTATCAGCACCGGATTTACGCAGGTGGTGAATAATCTGGCAAAAGTGCATTACCGCTGGGGCGCGCATGCCGATGTGGTTATCCGAATGCCTACGGGAGCCGGGGTAGGCGCGGGCCCCTTTCATTCGCAGAGCAATGAAGCCTGGTTTGTGCATACGCCCGGATTGAAAGTGGTCTATCCTTCCAGTGCTGCCGATGTCAAGGGCCTGCTGCTTGCCGCTTTTGCGGATCCCAACCCGGTGTTGTTTTTTGAGCACAAGGCCTTATATCGGAGTATTTCCGGAGCTGTACCCGAAGGATATTACGAAGTGCCCATCGGAAAAGCCGCCGTTGTTAAAGAGGGAACGGATGTAACCATCATTACCTACGGCGCAGGCGTGCATTGGGCAAAAGAATATATGGCGCATCATCCCGAATATTCGGTTTACCTGCTCGATCTGCGGACTTTGCTTCCTTTAGACGATGAGGCGATTTACGCTGCCGTTCGGGCTACGGGTCGTGTGTTGATTTTGCATGAAGACACACTGACCGGGGGGATTGGTGGAGAGATCGCGGCCAGGATTATGGAGCACTGTTTCCAATGGTTGGATGCGCCGGTACTTCGTTGCGCATCCATGGATACGCCTGTTCCTTTCAATAAGGAAGCGGAGTTTCAGTTCCTGGCAAAAAGCCGGCTGGCCGGATCTGTGGAAAAGCTGATGCGCTTCTGATTACTCGAGCCAGTAGGCGGTTTCGCGTTTGATCTCCTCCATTACGAAAAGGCTCTGCACGTTGGCGATGTTTTCGATGGTGGACAGTTTTTCGATCACGAAATTGTGGTAGGAGCGCATGTCGGTGGTGACTACTTTGAGAAGATAGTCGTAGTTCCCCGACACACAAATTACTTCCATCACTTCCTTAAGCGCAGATGCGGCTTTCTCAAAGTTTTTCAGTGTAGATTTTGATTGTTCCTTCAGGGTGATATTGCAGTACACTACCAGGTCTTTACCGATTTTCTGCCGGTCGAGAAGGGCTACATATTTGATAATGAATCCTTCGCGCTGTAAACGGTTGATCCGTTCATAGGTTGGGGAGGTGCTCAGGCCCACTTTGGTCGCAATTTCCTTCACGCTGAGTGAAGAATCTTCCTGTAAGAGTTCCAAAATCCGCAAATCGACTGCATCCAGATTATCTATTGCCATCAGTTTTAACTGTTTTCAACTTTAAATAAGGTGATAACAGAACAAATTTATGGAAAATAATCTGAAAACAGGAATTATTTCTTTAACATTTTAATAATGAAGGATAATTGTCTGAAGTTTTCTAACTTTGCAACGCAAACGGTGAGAGAAGTAGATGATAGCCGTTACGACAAATTTACTACTTATTACAGTTTTCTCATAACAGTTGGTTTTGGTTGACGAGGGCTTTTTCTAAAGCCCTTTCTTTTTTTATACCTGTCCGGTAAGGCCTGCCTTGTGCGCTCCGGCACCATACATGTTATGGTTTTTGTGGATAGCTTGCCTCGCAATGACGCAAACCCAAAACATCTTGCGAGGGCTTGCCCCAAGCTATCCAGTCTGCCGCCGGCTGTTGGTTATTTCCGGAAAAAGTTGTATCTTAATAGATAGGGTTCTTGCCTCTGTATCTATTTCAGGAATTTTGGGGACCTGCGAGATTTCTCAGAAACTTCCCGTTAACATTAGACTTATCCTCAAGTCGCAGTTCATCCACAACAACTTTTAGGCTACGGAAAATTTCCGGAACCAGCTGAACTTCATCAATAACCAGATTACCGGTAACGGATCTTAGAAACGTTTCAGGGGCGTTTGGCTGCCGCAGCCATCTGTGTTGGGTGGTCAAACGATACATAAACCGCCGGAGCTTCCGTGGTCCCTGTTTGGTCGAGGTTCTGCTGCACCAATGTGCTTTTCCCTGTTTGACGCGCACCATTCAGAAAGGTGACCGGGTTTACGTTGAGTGCTTCCAAAGGCGCGGTGTAAGAAAGCGGGGAAGAGTCTTCATTTTATCCTTTTGTAACTTTTAATTTTGTCTTTAAAATATTTAAAGCACCACTTTAAATTTGCAAGAATTCAATTTAATCCATTGTATATCAGCTTTTTAAGAGCGTCGAAATCGTTGCTGATTTGTATGAAATTTAGGGAGCTGCCTTGGGTACTATATCGAGGCATGCCGTGGTACTACCCGGTTCCGGCTACGTTTGCGTAAATAAATTGACAGCTTCCGGGTCAATCAATAACCAAATTGGTTATTTTGGTTAAAACAACGATTGCCAATATGAATCGCAGGAATTTTATTCAACAGACCGCAGTTGCAGGACTGGGTACTTTTTTACTCCCCTCCGATCTTACCGGAATGAATTTCGCCAAAAAGCGTATTGCCATGGTGGGCACAGGCCACCGCGGAACCAGTATGTGGGGTGCAGATGTGGTGAAGGAATTTGGAAATATTGTTGAATTCGTGGGACTCTGTGACATCAATCCCGGCCGCGCGGAAACGGCCAGGAAAATGATCGGCGTAAACTGTCCGACCTTCACCGACTTCGAAAAAATGATGCGGGAAACCCGTCCCGAACTGTTGATTGTTACCTCGGTCGACGGCACCCACCACGAGCATATCATCCGAGGGATGGAAATGGGCGCCGATATCATCACCGAAAAACCAATGACGATTGATGAAATCAAATGTGAAGACATTCTCGCCGCCGAAAAAAGGACCGGCAAAAAAATACATGTTACTTTTAACTACCGTTTCTCTCCGCATCGTCAGAAGATTTATGAACTGCTGCGTGCCGGCGCTATCGGTAAGATTACATCCGTCGACTTCCACTGGTATCTCGATACCAGTCATGGTGCCGATTATTTCCGACGCTGGCACCGCCTGCGCAGCAAGGCCGGCTCCCTGTTGGTGCACAAGGCCACACACCATTTCGATCTGTTGAACTGGTGGCTGCAATCGGAGCCCGAAGAAGTGTTTGCCCACGGTGCTCTCGAATTCTATGGAAAGAACAATCCCTTCCGTCATACGCATTGCCGGCCCTGTCCGCATAAAAAAGAATGTAAATTCTATTTTGATGTAACGAAGAACAAGCGTCTGGTAGAACTGTATGTCGATAATGAACATTACGATGGTTATCACCGTGATGGTTGTGTATGGAAGGAGGATATCGATATCTTCGACAAGATGGCCGTACAGATCCGCTATGCCAACAAGGTTCAGGTAAGCTATTCCCTCACCACCTATTCACCCTACGAAGGATACCGGATATCATTTAACGGTACAAAGGGTAAACTCGATGCCTGGATTCAGGAACGTCAGCCCTGGGAGGCGGCGGGCTACGATGAGCTTCAGCTCACCACCAATTTCGGAAAGCGCGAAATCATCCGCATACCCAACACCGAAGGTGGACATGGAGGCGGAGATGTTCGTTTGAGAAAACAGCTGTTCCAGCCCGATGGAAAGGACCCCTTCCGTCAGATTGCCGGAAGTCGCGATGGTGCGATGTCCATTCTCGCGGGAATTGCCGCCCGGATCAGCATCGACACCGGCAAGCCCGTGCGTATCGCCGATCTTACCAGTCTGGTGCCCGTAGCGGATCGCGACATCTAAGGCGGGGCCGGCCGTACCGGACGATATGCCGTACCTTTGCGGGTATGAGAATCATCCGTTCTGTTACTGAAGAATCTCCGGAACTGAATGCCATTCGGATCATGTTTCGGGAATACGAAGCTGAGCTTGGTGCCGATTTGGATTTTCAGGATTTTGAAGCCGAGTTGAAGAACCCGCTGAAAAAGTATGGTCCGCCGGATGGAGCATTGTTTCTGGCCCTGTGGAATTTCCAGCCTGCGGGTTGTATTGCGTTGTACCGTATGGAAGACCCTGAGATCTGCGAAATGAAGCGCCTTTTCGTTCGGCCGGCGTACCGCAAAACCGGTACGGGGCGTGCGCTGGTGGCGCTGCTCATGGAGAAGGCGAAGGAGATAGGCTATAAAAAAATGCGGCTCGACACCCTGGCCCGTCTGGGTCCGGCCATTGAACTATACAAACAGTTCGGTTTTCGCGAAACCGCTCCCTATTACAAAAATCCGCTTCCAGACGCCGTGTACATGGAAGCGGATCTTATATAAATATATAGGAGAGGTCAGTCGCCGGATTTCTCACCCACGAAATAGTGCTCCTTGTTTCTGAAAAGAACATTGAAGGTGGTGAAACTACCGTAGATACGGGTGATATACTGCTGCAGGTTGACCTTGTCTTCGTCGCTCAGGCTTTGTGAGCATTGATCTGCTGCTCCAGAACCCGGAGTCTGTCGCGCACCATCACGATTTTGTGAAAGAACACTTCGATCGGCACTTCCTTGGCTTTTTGGCTGGGATCGGCCGGTTGAAGAATCATGGTTCCGTTTTTCCAGCGATCGCCCAGCGGCACAATTTCTGAGAAGCCTCCCCACATCCGGAGGATATGCAACAGCGATTTTTCGATTTCGGAAGAGGTTTCGGGTTCCTCGGTTACGTTTTCCGGGATGATTTCTTCCAGGTTGGAATCGGTTTTCTGGACTTCCTTAATACCATAATTGATAAAGGAGATGAGGTAGGTGGCATAGCGAACACCCACTATTACACCCGGTCCGTATTGGGTGTGCTGGAGGCGTGTGCCTACGCCAAGGAGCGTTTGGTCCATACAATCGTTATTTTGTAAGCAGTTTTTCTATTGTTTTGGGGAAGTATTCATGTTCGAGCTTCTGCACCTTTTTGGCCACGATTTCCGGTGTGTCGCCCGGTTCGACGGGACAGGTTACCTGAAGAATCGGGTCCCCGTGGTCGTAATGTTCATCCACATAATGGATGGTGATGCCGGATTGGGTGTCGCCGGCAGCAACCACCGCCTCGTGTACAAAGTGGCCGTACATACCCTTTCCTCCGTATTTGGGTAGTAAAGCGGGGTGGATATTGATGATGGCCCTGGGGTAGGCATCGATGAGGGCCTGTGGAATTTTCCACAGGAAGCCGGCCAACACAATAAATTCAATATTAAACAGTTTCAATTCATCGACGTAGGCATTTCCGCGGAAGAATTTTTCCTTTTCGATGATGAGAGTGGGTAAATTTTCTTCTTCGGCGATGCGCAGAACACCCGCTTCGGGTTTGTTGGATGCGATCAGCGCAACCTTAACAGAGGGATGATTACGGAAGTGGTCAATAATTTTCCGGGCGTTGGTTCCTGTGCCGGACGCGAACAGTGCAATATTCTTCATGAAACGGTTTTACGGGGCCAAAGCTAAACAATGCGGAAGATTTCTGAGCGTTGGGTTGTGAATAAGTATTGTGACCGGGACCTGTTTTAAAGGCTTAACTTGAAGAACCAAAGCTGGTAGCAGTTGTTATTCGAGTGAATTCTCTTCAGGAAACCCATGCCGGAATCATGAATCTTAGCGGAAATCTGACAAAACTGCAGGCGATATCCGATCGATCGGGTGCAGAGGTGTGCAATGGTACTAATCAACAATATTGTTGACAAATTGATGACTGGCAATTTTTTAGCATGTGTCTGATGCGCTGAAACCCGCGCCAGTACTGACAAAAAAAAAATTTAACAGGTTGCGTTATTGTCAATATCGTGTCATATTTTTGCAGCCGACTTTGGATATTTTTCCACATCCCAAACCAATTTTTGTGGATATGATTCATTTAAGACAGACTGCCAAAAAGGTAATTTTTAGTTTTTTATTCGCGACAGTATTTTCCTTTGGAGCAGCCGTGCAGGCTCAGGATGGAAAGGCGTTGTTCAATTCGAACTGTGCTTCCTGTCACAACCCTCTTAAAGATGCGACAGGTCCGGCCCTGAAGGGAGCCCTGGAGCGTTGGGGTGGTGATAACGCCCGACTGCATGCGTGGGTAAGAAACAGCCAGGCAGTTATCAAGAGCGGAGATAAATATGCGAACGAGTTGTATGTACAGTGGAACAAGGTTGCCATGCCCTCCTTTACCACACTGTCTGACGAGGAGATCGATGCGATCTTTGCGTATGTTGAAACCGTAACTCCTCCTGCGCCCAAAACTTCGGGTGGCGATGGTTCCGGAGCTCCGGCTTCAGACAATACCCTCCTCTACGGAGTACTCACCCTGATTTTGGCGGTAATTGCCCTGATTCTTCTTCAGGTGAACAGCAGCCTCCGCAAGATGGCCGACGAGAAGGATGGTTTCAAACCCGCTGAACCGGTTCCTTTCTATCGTAACAAAGCCTATATCACCGTAGTGATTATTCTTCTGTTTATTCTGGGAGGATTCTACACCATCAATGGTGCCATTAATCTGGGTCGTTCCAAAGACTATCAGCCCGAACAGCCGATTTTCTATTCCCATAAAGTGCACGCCGGCATCAACCAGATCAACTGTCTGTATTGCCACGGTGGAGCCCAGGAGTCGAAACACGCCGGCATTCCTTCACTGAATGTTTGTATGAACTGTCACATGGCCATCAACGAATATTCCGGAGAAGCGCTGTTTGCGGCCGACGGAACCGAGATCGATGGTACTGCTGAAATTCAGAAGCTGTACAAATTCGCCGGATTTGATCCTGCCGTTTCCAAACAATGGGATCCTTCCAAAGCGAAGCCGGTTGAGTGGGTTAAGATCCATAATCTGCCCGATCATGTTTACTTCAACCACGCACAGCACGTAAAAGCCGGTCAGGTTCAGTGTCAAACCTGTCATGGTGAGATCCAGGAAATGCATGAGGTTAAGCAGTTTGCCGACCTGAGCATGGGATGGTGTATCAACTGTCACCGCGAAACCAAAGTGCAGTTCTACAACGATTCAACCGGTGAAGGGAACAAGTTCTACAGCATTTACGAGAAGTTCCACGACGAAATCAAGGCGAAGAAGCGTGATGGTGTAACCGTTGAAGATATCGGAGGAACCGAGTGTCAGAAGTGTCACTACTAATACACAGGTTCAAAACAAAGCGTAAGCAGGATATATTTTAAATAATCGTAGATACAGTTTGGCTGTCAATCGTCAACTGTCAACTGTCAACTAAAAGTATATGGAGCAAAAAAAGTACTGGCAAAGTTTTGGTGAGCTGAACAACAGTGAGGCGCATAAAAAACAAGTTCAAAATGAATTCCAGGAAGAGTTATTGCCCTTAGAAGATCTGGATGGTAAAGGTCTGCTCGATGCCAAGACCCCACGCCGTGACTTTCTGAAATACCTCGGTTTCAGCACTGCCGCTGCAGCAGTAGCAGCCAGCTGCGAGATCCCGGTTAAAAAGGCCATTCCTTATGTGAACAAGCCCGACAACCTGATTGCGGGTCTTGCGAACTATTATGCAACCACCTATGTTCAGGATGGTGATGTGGTGAGTGTTGTTGCCAAAGTGAGAGATGGCCGTCCGATCAAGGTCGACGGTAACACGCTGTCGTCCATCACCGGCGGAGCGACTTCTGCCCGTGTACAGGCTTCCGTACTGGATCTCTATGATACCGCACGCCTGCGCTTCCCGCTGGAAGATCAGAAAGAGGTATCTACCTTCGAGGCCTTCGACAAGAAGATCACCGAAGCCATCGCCGGTCTGAACGGAGCTCCGATCGTTCTGCTGACCAGCACTGTTACTTCTCCTACTACCAAAGAAATTATCAAGTCTTTCCTCGCCAAATATCCCGGAAGCCGTCACGTAACCTATGACGCGGTTTCATACAGCGGTCTGTTGCTGGCCAACGAAGCTTCCTACGGAAAAAGAGCAATTCCTTCCTACCACTTCGATAAAGCGAAAGTGATCGTGAGCCTTGGCGCTGATTTCCTCGGTAGCTGGCTCAACCCCGTAGAGTTTGCAAAACAATACGCAAAAGGAAGAAAACTCGACGAGAACAATCCCCAACTCAGCAAACATTTCCAGTTTGAAGGTATGCTGAGCATGACCGGTGCAAACGCTGACGAACGTTTTACCCACCGTCCTTCCGAAACAGGTGCCGTAGCCGTTTCGCTCCTCAACGCGCTGAACGGACAGGGTGTTACCGGAATTGAAGATGCTGAACTGAAAAAAGGAATCGAAAAAGCTGCCGCAGCACTCGCTGCCCACAAAGGCGAAGGTCTGGTGGTATGCGGAAGCAATGATGTAAATATCCAGATCGTGGTTAACGCGATCAACGAAGCCATCGGTGCGGGTGGAAACACCATCAACTGGGCTCATACCATGAACTACCGTCAGGGTATCGATGCCGACTTCGTAAAACTGGTTGACGACATGAACGCCGGTGCCGTAGGAGCCCTCTTCGTTCATGGTGCTAACCCTGCCTACGAATACTTCGATGCCGAGAAATTTGTAGCCGGTATCAAAAAAGTAAAACTGACTGTTTCGTTCAATCCCAAACTCGACGAAACAACACAACTCTGCAAATTCGTTATCCCCGACCACCACTATCTGGAAAGCTGGGGCGATGCAGAACCGAAAACAGGTTATTATTCACTTCTTCAACCTACCATTGCCCCGCTGTTCAAAACACGTCAATGGCAGGATAGCCTCCTGAAATGGTCCGGCAGCTCCTCCGACTATCTTTCTTACCTGAAAGAGTATTGGGTAGCCAAACTGGGAAGCCAGGAAAACTGGGATAAAGCCCTTCAGGATGGTGTTATCGAGCCGGCTACTCCTTCCGTTAGCGGTGCCGCCTTCATCGGAAACACTGCAGCAGCCATCGCTGCCGTTCCGAAAAAAGGAACCGGAGTAGAAGTGGTTCTCTACCAAAAAACAGGTATCGGCGAAGGTAAACAGGCCAGCAACCCCTGGCTGCAGGAAATGCCGGACCCGATCTCCAAAGCTACATGGGACAACTACGTTCTGATGAGCTGGTCAATGGCCAAATCTCTGCTGGGCATCGATCTTACCAACAGCGGTCAGAGCGATGACTACGAGGTTAACCGTCCGAAGCCTGTGGTTAACGTAAAAGTGGGCAACAAGTCTATCGAACTTCCGGTTGTTATCATTCCGGGCTTCAACGCCGATACCATCGCGATCGCTGTGGGTTACGGACGTGATGCCAAGGTGGGCAAGGCTGTGGTAGGTGTTGGTAAAAACGCCTATCCGCTGGCTGCATTCAACGGAACTACCGTTCAGTACGAACTGACCGGAGCGGAAGTTACCAGAGGTAACGGAACCTATGAAGTGGCGATTACGCAGGTTCACAACTCTTACGAAAACCGTAAGGAGGTTGTGAAGGAAGCCTCTCTCGCTACCTTCATCCACAATAAAGAGGTATTTGCCGCCGACCGCAAGCATCTGGTTGAAACCTATACCAAAACCGGTGATTTCCGTAACGAAGCTTCACTCTACGATAAGGAGCTGAACGAGCGTCCGGGTATCCACTGGGGAATGAGCATCGACCTGAACTCCTGTAACGGTTGCGGTGCCTGCGTGGTAGCTTGTAATGCCGAAAACAACATCCCTGTTGTAGGTAAGGCTGAAGTACTTCGTGGACACGAAATGCACTGGCTGCGCATCGACCGCTACTTTGTGAGCGATGCCGCGAACCCCGACAAGGTTAAAGATGTGGTGTTCCAGCCGATGATGTGTCAGCACTGCGACAGCGCCCCCTGTGAGAACGTTTGTCCGGTTGCGGCTACCAACCACAGTTCTGAGGGCCTGAACCAAATGACCTATAACCGTTGTATCGGTACAAGATATTGTGCGAACAACTGTCCGTATAAAGTACGTCGCTTCAACTGGGCAGACTATACCGGTGCCGACAGCTTCATGGGTAACCAGGATGAGGCATCTGATGTTATCCTCGCGATGAACGATGATCTTACCCGCATGGTGCTGAACCCGGATGTTACCGTGAGAAGCCGTGGTGTGATCGAAAAATGTTCTTTCTGCGTTCAGAACCTTCAGGAAGCCAAACTCAACGCGAAGAAAGAAGGACGTGTGATGGCTGATGGTGAAGCGAAAGTGGCCTGTGCTACGGCTTGTGCGAGCGACTGTATCGTATTCGGTGACTACAACGATAAGAACAGCCGCGTAAGAAAGATGAGGGAAGAAAACCCGCTCCGTCTGTTCTACGTACTCGAGCAGATCCACGTTCTGCCGAACGTGAGCTATCTCGCGAAAGTTCGTAATACCGATGAGCTGGAAGAAGATGCGCATCATCATCATGGTGTTGAAAAGCATGCTGAAACAAACGAAGCTGCTCACCACTAAGAAGTAAACGGATCAATTAGAAAGTTCATAACACAGAATATCATGCTTTCTGATTTCTGAAGAAGAAACCGGAAGCAAAAAGCAGATCAAATATGGCATTAAAGTACGAATCCCAATTAAGAGAGCCATTGGTGAACGGTAACAAAGATTACCACCAGGTAACCGAAGATATCGTTTCGCCTATTGAAGCAAAGCCAAGCAAATTGTGGTATGTAGGTTTCTACATTGCTGTAGCCCTGTTGCTGTTTGGTGTTTACTCTGTATACCGCGAAGTTGTTTACGGTATTGGCCAGTGGAATCTTAACAAGACGATCGGATGGGGTTGGGATATCACCAACTTCGTATGGTGGGTAGGTATCGGTCACGCCGGTACGTTGATCTCCGCGATCCTGTTGCTGTTCCGCCAGGGATGGAGAACCGGGGTTAACCGTGCGGCAGAAGCGATGACGATCTTCGCGGTAATGTGCGCCGGTCAGTTCCCGATCTTCCACATGGGTCGTGTGTGGATGGCCTTCTTCGTACTGCCTTACCCCAATACCCGCGGGCCTCTCTGGGTTAACTTCAACTCTCCGCTGCTTTGGGACGTATTTGCGATTTCAACGTATTTCACTGTATCACTGCTCTTCTGGTACTCCGGTCTTATTCCTGACTTTGCAACGGTTCGTGACCGCGCAAAAACCAAGTTCCGGAAACTGATGTACGGTATCGCTGCCTTCGGGTGGACCGGTTCTACCAAACACTGGCAACGTCATGAAGCTCTTTCGCTCGTGCTCGCCGGTTTGTCTACCCCCCTCGTACTTTCCGTACACACCATCGTATCCTTCGACTTTGCTACTTCCGTGATTCCCGGATGGCACACTACGATCTTTCCGCCCTACTTCGTTGCGGGTGCGATCTTCTCGGGTTTTGCGATGGTGCAGACGCTGATGCTGATTGTACGTAAGGTTCTTTATCTGGAAGATTATATCACACTCGGACACATCGAGGCGATGAACAAGGTGATCGTACTTACCGGTTCAATCGTAGGATGTGCGTATCTGACCGAACTTTTCGTGGCCTGGTACTCCGGTGTGGAATACGAACAGTTTGTGTTCTTTAAAGGTCGTGCCGATATCTTCAGCCCCTACGGATGGAGCTACTGGCTGATGATGACCTGTAACGTGATCTCTCCGCAGATGTTCTGGTTCCGCAAACTCAGAAGAAATATTACGTTCACCTTCTTCATGAGTATCATCGTGAACATCGGTATGTGGTTCGAACGTTTTGTGATTATCGTAACTTCTCTGTACCGCGACTACCTGCCTTCTTCCTGGTCGGCTTACTACAGCCCCTCAATCTGGGAGATCGGCTTCTATCTTGGAACATTTGGTCTGTTCTTTACCTGCTTCTTCCTGTTCGCCAAGTACTTCCCGGTAATTGCGATCGCTGAGATCAAGCATGTTCTGAAAACCACCGGTGAGAACTTCAAGGAGAAAATGGCTCCGGTTGAAGAACAGAACGTAGAAACATTTGCACACGAACAGGCTCATGCCCATTAATAATAAGTCAAGCTTAAAAAAATGGCAATAAAAAAATTCGTAGTAGGTTGTTTTGATGATGAGGCAGTACTGTTTCCTGCCGTAAAAAAGGTGCGCACCGCCGGATACAAGATCCACGATGTGTATACACCGTTCCCTGTTCATGGTCTTGATCATGCGCTGGGTTTGAGGGAAACCAGCCTTCACACTGCCGGTTTCATTTATGGAATTACCGGTACCACAACCGCCCTTAGCTTCATGAGCTGGGTGTTTACCAAAGATTGGCCGCTGAACATCGGTGGTAAGCCGCACATGCCGCTGCCTGCCTTTATTCCTATTACGTTCGAGCTTACCGTACTTTTCTCTGCAGTAGGTATGGTACTTACTTTCTGCTATCTCTGTCAGCTGGCTCCGTTTGTGAAAAAACACCATTTCCATCCGAGAGCTACCGACGACCTGTTTGTGATGGCAATTGAATGCACCGCAAAAACCAACGAAGCTGAAGCGATTGCCTTCCTGGAGGCAAACGGTGCGAAAGAAGTGCATGTTCAGATGGCTGAAACCGGCTGGTGGCTGGGTCGTTACGACAAAGAAACCAAACTGTTTGAAGCAAAAGGTGTTCGTGAAGCATCCAAATAATCAAATTAACCAAGCAGTACGAACTGACCGTTGAAAAGATAAAGAAGATGAAAAAATTATCCATCATAGCTGTAGCAATCGTTACGATCATTTTAGGTTCCTGCGGAGAAAGCGGTCCGAAGCGCAAGCCGGGGAAGATCTATATGCCAGACATGGCCTACAGCCGCGCATACGAAGCTTATTCTGTAACGGAAGAACAGCGTGAAGAGCTGGAGAAACAAGGTATTCACTACAGCAACCTGCCTGTTGCCGGTACAGTAAAACGTGGAGAACTCCTCCCTTATCATCTTAAAAATGATTCACTGGGTTATGTACTCAGTGCCGGTGTGAAGAATCCCCTTCCTCCGCTGAACGAAGCCGAAATGGCGGAGGCTGAGCGTCTTTATCTGATCAACTGCGGTATCTGCCACGGTCAGAAACTGGATGGTAACGGCCCGCTGTGGAACGACGGAAACGGTCCTTACCCGGCTGCTCCGAAAAACCTTATGGGCGACGATATGAAGAAACTGGCTGACGGTACTATATTCCATGTAATCACTTACGGTAAAAACCTGATGGGTAGCTACGCCTCTCAGCTGAACCGCAAGCAAAGATGGATGGTTGTGCAGTACATCCGTGCAAAACAAGGAGGATCTGCTCCTGCACCCGCCGCCGGCGACAGTGCAGCTGCCGAAACGTCCACTGCTAAGAACTAATAGTACCTAACCTAACTGATTCAGAAAATTTTTTAAATAACGTTGATAATGGCTATCAGAGAACAATTCGAGATAACGGCTAAAATGCGGAATTGGGGCCTGGGTTTGACAGGAGTCGGAGTCTTGGCGCTGATTATAGGTTTCTTTACGCTCGCATTGGGTGACGAACATGAAAATACCCGCTTTTGGGCCGTGCTGCTGCAAAACAGTGTATTCTTCCTGCTGGTAGTAAACGCTGCCATGTTCTTCATCTGCGTTACCACACTCGCAATGGGTGGCTGGCAGGTGGCATTCAGAAGAGTTCCCGAAGCAATATCATCGCTTGTTCCGATATTCGGTGTCCTCGCCCTTATTGTACTTCTGACAATCGTCTTCTCCGGAAAAACGCATATCTACCACTGGCTCGATAAAGAACATGTGGAACACGATCCGATCCTGAAGGGTAAGCAGGGATTCCTTAACCCGACCTTCTTCACCATCTGGACCATTCTTTCCATTGTACTCTGGAGCGTTCTCGGAGCCAAAATGAGAAAAATGTCGTACGACTCTGATAACGGTGGTAAAATGAGCAAGGAAGAAGGACAAAAGTGGATCTGGAAAAATACCGTATGGGGTTCTCTCTTCCTGGTATTCTTCGGACTTACCGTGGCTTCTACCGTTCCCTGGTTCTGGATCATGAGTATCGACGCACACTGGTATTCTACCATGTTCAGCTGGTATACCTTTGCGAGTACTTTTGTATCCGGTATGGCGCTGATTGCCCTCTACGTTGTTTATCTGAAGAACAAAGGATATCTGGAATATGTAAACCGTGAGCACCTGCACGATCTCGGTAAGTTCATGTTTGCCTTCTCTATCTTCTGGACTTATCTGTGGTTCTCTCAGTTCATGCTGATCTGGTACGCCAACATTCCTGAAGAAACAGCGTATTTCCAACTCCGGTTCAAGGGGCCGTACAGAGGATTGTTCTTCTTCAACCTGATCATCAACTTTGTGGCGCCTATCCTCATCCTGATGACCAGATCTTCAAAAAGAAACTTCGCGGTGATCACCTTTATGGCGGTAGCCATCATCTTTGGTCACTGGATCGACATGTGGTTAATGGTTCAACCCAGTGTTCAGAAAGAACATTTCCACCTGAACTGGTTTGATTTTGGAATTCTTATCTTATATGTAGGACTTATCATCCTTCTCGTGGGAAGAGCGTTGGCGAAAAGGTCACTGCTCGCGAAAAATCATCCTTTCCTCAAAGAAAGTATTATTCACCACACCTAGGAGATTCAATAAGAAGATAACTAAGAAAGAATATATTTTAAAAACTTTGTATAATAGATCAATATCATGGGATTATTAATAACCACAGTAGTTGTCTTGGTTTTTGTGGTGATCTTCCAGATTGCTAAGACCAGTGAATACGTTTCTGTGCTGAAAGGAGAGGAGAAGTCCCGCCAGCAGAGCAACCGCATTAACGCATTCCTGATGATCGGATTCCTGCTGCTTGGATTGGTAGGTGTATGGTGGTGTAATGAACTGCTGTACAAGAAGACACTTCTTCCCTACGAATCTGCTTCGGTGGAAGGCGAGCTGATCGACAAGATGCTTAAAATTACCCTGGTCATCACCGGTATCGTATTCTTTGTTACCCAAATCCTTCTCTTTGTATTTGCCTACAAATACCAGGAGTCTACAAAAAGAAAGGCTTATTATTATCCCCACAACAACAAACTCGAACTTATCTGGACCATCGTTCCGGCCATTACCCTCACCATCATGGTAGGGTTCGGTTTGAAATACTGGTTCCGTATCACCTCCGATGCTCCCAAAGATGCGCTGGTTGTGGAAATTACCGGTAAGCAGTTTGCCTGGACTTTCCGCTATCCGGGTAAAGACAATGTGTTCGGTAAAAAATACTATAAAAATATCCGCGAGGCAGACGGTAACGAACTTGGGCTGATCTGGGAAGATCCCGCCGCGCACGACGATGTGGTTATTCCGCAGACTGCCTATATCGTTAAAGGTCGCCCTGTAAAACTGATTATCAATTCAAGAGACGTGGTTCACGATGTGGGACTTCCGCACTTCCGTATGAAGATGGATGCGGTTCCCGGTACCCCCACCACCATGTGGTTCACTCCGAAGTACACGACCAAGGAGATGAAGGAAATGACCGGTAATCCTAACTTTGTGTATGAAATTTCCTGCGATCAGATGTGCGGAAAGGGCCACTACTCCATGAAAGGCATCCTTGAAGTGGTAACCCAGGAAGAGTATGATCTGTGGATTGCCAAACAACAACCTACCTACCTCTCTGCTACCGACAAACCTGCTGCACCGGCAGAACAGGCTGCACCCGCAGCGGATTCTGCAAAAGTTGCAGCCGTAACGGTGAGATAGTCGAAAAATTAATTGAAAGAAGAAGCGTTCGTAAATAAGGTTACTGAAAAAAATAATTCTCATGAGCAACGAAGCCATTGTACATGCACACGGACACGTATCCCACGACGTGCATGATGACAGCCATCATGATCATCACCATCATGAGACCTTCATCACAAAATATATCTTCAGCCAGGATCACAAAATGATCGCCAAGCAATTTCTGGTAACAGGTATTGTATGGGCTATCATCGGAGGTCTGTTTTCCGTAATATTCCGTCTTCAACTCGGTTTCCCGGATCAAACTTTCCCGTTCCTGGAAGATATCCTCGGTAAATGGGGTAAGGGTGGACGACTGAATCCGGAGTTCTACTACGCCCTCGTTACCATGCACGGTACCGTACTGGTATTCTTTGTATTGACGGCAGGTCTTAGTGGAACCTTCTCCAACTTCCTGATTCCGCTTCAGGTGGGTGCGAGAGATATGGCTTCTCCGTTCATGAACATGCTGAGCTACTGGTTCTTCTTCCTGGCCGGCCTGGTAATGTTCGCTTCTCTTTTTGTTCAAACCGGCCCTGCAAGTGGTGGATGGACTTCCTATCCTCCGCTGAGTGCACTCGGTGCCGCGTCTGAAGGTTCCAAAATCGGTATGGACCTCTGGCTGATCAGTATGGCTCTGTTTGTGGTTTCACAGCTGCTCGGTGGCCTGAACTACATCTCTACCATCCTGAACATGCGTACCAAGGGTATGAGCATGACACGTATGCCTCTTACCATCTGGGCCTTCTTCTTCACTGCCGTACTCGGAGTGCTTTCCTTCCCTGTACTGCTCAGTGGATTTATCCTTCTTCTTTTCGACCGTCACGGTGGCACCAGCTTCTACCTGTCTGATATCTTCATCAGCAGCGTCGGAGCTCTCCCGAACGAAGGTGGTAGCGCGATCCTTTATCAGCACCTCTTCTGGTTCCTGGGTCACCCCGAAGTATATATCATTCTTCTGCCAGCGATGGGTATGGCATCGGAAATCCTTTCGACAAACGCACGCAAGCCGATTTTCGGTTATATGGCGATGGTGGCTTCCATGTTTGCGATTACCGTTCTGGCCTTCCTCGTATGGGCACACCATATGTTTGTAACCGGTCTGAACCCCTTCCTCGGAGCATTCTTCGTACTGTTGACCCTGCTCATTGCGGTTCCGTCGGCGATCAAGGTGTTCAACTGGCTCACCACCATCTGGAGAGGTAGCATCCGCTTCACTCCGGGTATGCTCTTCGCTATCGGTTTCGTGAGTCTGTTCATCTCCGGTGGTCTTACAGGTATCTTCCTGGGTAACTCCACCCTGGATATCCACCTGCACGACACCTATTTCGTAATTGCGCACTTCCACATTGTGATGGGTGTATCTGCCTTCTTCGGAATGTTTGCCGGTATCTACCACTGGTATCCGAAAATGTTCGGCCGCTACATGAACAACACACTGGCCTACATCCACTTCTGGATTACGCTGGTTGGTGCATACCTGATCTTCTGGCCCATGCACTACGAAGGTTTGGCTGGTATGCCCCGTCGTTACCTGGATTACAGCGCGTGGGAATCGTTCAAGCAGTTTGCTGAACTTAACAAGTTCATCAGTATAGTTGTTATCATCGTGTTTGCTACCCAGTTCCTGTTCATCTTCAACTATTTCTACTCCATGTTCAAGGGTAGAAGAGTGACCACTAAAAACCCGTGGAACGGAACGACGCTGGAATGGACAACACCGATCAACCCCGGTCACGGTAACTGGGAAGGAGAAATTCCTGAAGTTCACCGTTGGGCATACGATTACGGTAAAGATGGCCGTGATTTTATCCCGCAGACCGAACCTGTAGGCGCTAATGAGAGTAAACACTAATTGCAGCCAGGGATATTAGTGAAGTGAATTGTCAATGCCCTGACTGTTTATGTTGGGGCATTTTTTTCAGAAAATAAAGAGGAACAAGCTTTGCAGGATAAAGTGACGATAAAAACGAAGGTAAAAGACTACATGTTACTCATGAAGTTTACCCTGAGTTTTACCGTTGTGTTTTCCTGCTTGATCAGTTACCTGCTTGTTCCCGGGGTTTATTTCAACCTCAAAATGGTAACTCTGCTCTTTGTAGCGGGCATGCTCATCACGGGCAGTGCCAACGGGATAAACCAGATTGTGGAGAAAGACACCGACAAGGTCATGAAGCGTACGGCCAAAAGGCCTGTGGCTTCGGGTGCCATGAGTGAACAGGAGGCCTGGGCATTTGTATGGATCGCCGGAATTGTGGGTGTGGCCATGATGTGGTTTTTCTTTAATTGGATGTCAGCTCTTTGGTCGGCGTTCAGTCTCTTCCTGTATGCGTTCATCTACACTCCGTTGAAAAAGGTTAACTCTATCGCGGTACTTGTAGGGGCGGTTCCCGGAGCGCTTCCCTGTCTGATTGGCTGGGTGGCCGGTGCCGATGCGCATACTCCGGGCGGATGGATTCTGTTTGCAATCCAGTTTTTCTGGCAGATGCCCCATTTCTGGGCCATTGCCTGGGTTGCACACGGCGACTATTCGCGGGCGGGTTTCCGACTGCTCCCTTCGGAAGAAGGCCCCACACGGTTTACGGCATTCCAGGCGGTGATGTATTCGCTCCTGATGATTCCGGTTTGTGTGTTGCCCTATTTTTTCGGAATGAGCGGCCTGATCAGCCTCTGGGTAGTTCTGCTCGCCAACCTGTTTATGGTAGGACGATGTCTGGTTCTGCTCAGGAATATGGATGTAAAATCTGCCCGGTCCGTCATGTTCGGCAGCTATATTCAACTGCCCATCGTACTGCTGGCGCTGTTGTGGGATAAGGAAGGACGATTAACGGAATTTGTATTGGGATGGTTTTGATAGCCTCCCGTTATAAGAATAAAACGCTATGAGTTTAGTGATGAGTGATCAAAGAAAAAAACTGCACCCCCACAAGTTTACCTTGTGGATAGGTCTTGGAAGCATCATCATGATGTTTGCCGGACTGACCAGTGCATATATCGTTAAAAGAAACCAGGGAAACTGGCTCGAGTTTTTCATCCCTGTTGAATTTTACTATTCAACAGCGGTAATTCTGGCCAGCAGCCTTACTGTTCATATGGCCCTCAAGGCCTTCAAGGATCGTGAAATTCCGAAATACCGCAGACTGATTACCCTGACTGCCGTTCTTGGTGTAACCTTCATGCTCCTTCAATGGGTGGGCTTCCTGGAGCTTTACGATAAGGGAATCAAGCTGGAAGGCAATGTTTCGGGTTCATTCCTCTTCGTTATTACCGGATTACACATGGTTCACGTGCTGGGTGGGGTGGTTGCGCTGCTGGTTATGTTCTTCCGCGCGCACCGGAAATCGAAACGGGTGTACAGCTCAGTTGGTATCGAGGTAATGAGTACCTATTGGCATTTTGTAGACATATTGTGGATCTATCTTTTTGTATTTTTCCTTTGGATACAATAGGAAGAAATTGTAGTAAATTATACAGTAATAAAGGATTGTAAATTAAATTTGCGAATCTATTAAAACAATCACATGGCACAAGCAGTTCCAACAGGACAGAAGCTGTGGGGCGGAGGTAAAAGCCCTTTCAACGTAGAGTACGGGAAGATCATGATGTGGTACTTCCTGATGAGTGATGCCTTCACTTTCGGAGCTTTCCTGATTTCTTACGGTACCATCCGGTTCGCAACCAATGGCTGGCCTGACCCCAACCACGTGTTCAATTCATTCCCTGGACTGGGTAGCGGATTCCCGCTGCTGTTTGTGAGCCTTATGACGTTCATCCTGATCATCAGCTCCGTTACCATGGTGCTGGCGGTACATGCAGGACATAGAAACGATAAAAAGGGTGTGGTTAAGAACCTGATTCTTACCATCATCGGTGGTGCTGCCTTCCTCGCCTGCCAGGCTTGGGAATGGACGCACCTCTATCACGAAGGTGCCTGGTGGGGATCCAATCCTTTCCCGAACGCAGACGGAACACAGGCTACCGCCAACTTCAGCAACTTCTTCTTTACCATTACCGGCTTCCACGGTTTCCACGTGTTCTCCGGCGTTATCATCAACATCATCATGCTGATTATGACCCTCAACGGTGTATTTGAAAGAAGAGGCCATTACCTGATGATCGAAAAAGCGGGTCTGTACTGGCACTTCGTTGACCTGGTATGGGTATTCGTGTTCACCTGTTTCTATCTGATCTAACCAAATTATCAACTTACTAAAGATATTTCGATATGGCACATAACGCAGGAGCACACCATGATGCGGATGCAACAAAAAAGGAAGTAGTCAGGATCACCACCTATCTGACGATCCTTACTTTGGTAGAGCTGGCTATCGGTTTCTACATGTATAAGGCCGACCTTCCGGAAGGATTCTTCAGACATTTCCTTAAGGGTGTGATTGTTATTCTGATGCTCTGGAAAGCTTTTTATATCGTTGCATACTTTATGCACCTGAAACATGAAGTGAAGAACCTGATCATGACCATTGTGGTTCCGCTCTTCCTCTTCATCTGGTTCATCATTGCCTTCCTCTACGACGGCGCTTCCTACAAAAATTTGAGAAATACCTATGATCCCTATCATAAGGAGCAGTCTCAGATTAAAATGGAACCCAGTGAGCACGGTGCTCACGGTGCACACAGTACCGAAGCACAGAAAGAGGGTGCGTTGGACTAATGCTTTGAAGTAATTCTGATATATTTAAATATGCATGAACCATCGCAGCATCCCTGCGATGGTTTTTTCTTAACCCAGAAGAAAAATCAGTAACTGTGAGAAAGAGTTCAATACTGGCGCTTTGTTTGGCTGTTTTGTTTCCGGTGGTTTGCTATTTTATTGTAAAGGGATTCTCCGAACAGGCCGTGGTAATGCCCAACCGCTATTACTACGATACCGTTATTACCAAAATAACCGACGGAAAAACCTATACCGACACCGTTTGGCATACGCTTCCCGACGTCCCCCTGGTGAATCAGCTGGGCGATACAGTGTCGTTGTCGGATATTCCAAACAAGATTGTAGTAGCCAACTTTTTCTTTACACGTTGCCCAACCATTTGTCCCCGCCTCACCTCCAGCATGAAAGGGCTTCAGGACGCCTTGAAAACGCGGAGTGATACCCGTAAGATCGACACCACCTTCGTTCATTTTCTTTCCTATACGGTTGACCCCGCCCGCGACACCGTTGCGGCACTCAAGCGCTACGCCGATCGTTACCAGGTGAAACACGATGTATGGTGGATGCTGACCGGACCTAAACAAACCATCTACGACTACGTCATCAATGAATACAAACTGGCCCTTGTTGACGGCGAAAACGTTGATGAAAACTTTATTCACAGCGAAAAATTTGTGCTGGTCGACAGAGACCGGGTTATCCGCGGATACTATAATGGGCTCGACAGTACAGAAATGTCGAAGCTTGCAGAGGATATCGTTTTGCTGATGCTGGAAAAGGATCCGAAGAAAAAAAGAAATCTGTTCCGTAAATAATCTCCCAATCTATATAGGTTATGCTTAAGGCTTCCCTCAAAAAAAACGATAAACTGGCCAACATCCTGATTATTACCGTATCCGTAGTGGTGTTTCTGGTCGTTGCATTCCTATCGCGGGTTAAACCTCCGGAGTTCCCCTTTAGCTTCGATGTTCATGTTTTTGCCGCGATCAATGCCACGTTGAACTCCGCCGTGGCGGTTCTGCTTGGAGGCGCACTGATTGCCGTTTTGAGGAAGTCCTATCTTCTCCATAAAAGATTGATGCTGGTGGCCATTGTGCTGTCGGTGTTTTTTCTGGTGTTTTACATTCTTCACCACCTCTTTGCGGGTGACACGAAATTCGGGGATGTGAATCACGACAATATTGTGGATGCGGGAGAACTCGCTGCCGTGGGGGCCGTTCGTTATTTCTATTATTTTATTCTGATCACCCATATCATTCTCGCGGCGGTGATTCTTCCTTTTATTTTGTTTACCGCCTACCGCGGACTTACGGGAGAGTACGGAAAGCATAAAAAAATTGCCCGATTTGCCTGGCCGATCTGGTTTTATGTTGCCGTTACCGGTGTGATTGTTTATTTCTTGATCAGCCCCTATTATTAATCGGTTATTCAAATTCGTCCATAATTTCTTTGGGATCCCAGAACAGTTTCTTGAATTCTTTCACCTGGTCGTCGACCACACGGATACCTTCTTTTTCCAGAAGCTTCTGCATCCTGTCGTGCGGGGTAAAATGAAATTTTCCGGTAAGCAAACCCTTGTGGTTAACCACACGGTGGGCCGGAACGGGAGGGTGGGCAGTGTGTGAGGCCGACATGGCATAGCCCACCAGTCGTGACGAGGTTCTCGCGCCCAATGCTGCAGCAATGGCTCCATAGCTGGTAACCCGTCCACTGGGAATGGCCCGCACGATGTCGTAAACCGCATCGTAAAAGGATTGGCGGTCGGAACCGATTTTGTTCATCATAACCTTAAGTTAGGAAAAATCACGCTGTTCGTCTTCCTCGGCGGCCTGCTTTCCTTCGCTGCGTTTTTTGAGCAGTTCGCTACGGCGCGGTTCGGGAACCGATTCGAAGTCGTATGGGCAGTGGAGGCACCCGTTGCCACAACACCAGCCTTTTTTCAGGTGGAAGGCTGCCGTAAGCACCATTAACCCCTGTTCGTTGAAATAGAAGTCTTCACCCTCAGTCAGCGGATTCATCACGGATCATCTGTTTTAGGATTTCATCTTTTTCCAGCGGCAATTCGCGGTCGATCTTAAAAGACAGGTAGTGAACGCGGTTGGAACCGGCAATGTCCAGCGATTCGTAGTGGGTTTTGATGCGGAGTTCCGGGCTAATTTCCGGCAGGCTGTAGAGATTGTCGAAATCGGTGATCAGCTCCAGATTATAGAGATTGATGACCATTTTGGTGAACCGATAAAGATCCGGGGAGTCGGTTTTCAGGTTGACGGTACCGCCCGGTGCAATGATTTGCTGATAGCGACGCAGGAAAAGCGGGTGTGTCAATCTTTTTTTGGCCTTCGACATGCGCAGTTGGGGGTCGGGGAAGGTGATCCAGATTTCGGAAACCTCACCGGGTGCGAAATAGTCCGCTATTTTATCGATTTGGGTACGGAGGAAGGCGACGTTGGACAGGTTTTCGTTCAGTGCTTTGCGGGCGCCGACCCAGATTCGGTTCCCCTTGATATCGACGCCGATGAAGTTCCGGTTGGGGTGCAGGGTGCCCAGTCCGGTGGCGTATTCGCCCTTTCCGCAGGCCAATTCGAGAGTGATGGGGTTGCTATTCTTGAAATGAGTTGCGTTCCAGTTACTTTTCATTCCCTGAGGATACTCGTAAACATTGGGGAAATTGCGGATATCCTCGAAACGTTGAAGTTTATTCTGTGCCATATTGCGCAAAGTTACGCATCGGCGGGGGATAGTGCAGAAACAAAAAAGCTGCAAACCCAGTCGGCAAAACCGGGTTTGCAGCCAAAAACTAAACTATGAAAAAAAACGATTGCTGTAGAGGGAGGGCTCGAACCTCCACGGAGTAGTTAGCCATAGCACAAAAAATTGAGTGGTCAACCCTTCCTTCCTGCATTGCTGCGAAAGGTCTATGCTACGTTTATCCCAGATTCTCCACCCCCGAGACAAGAGGGCATGTCTGCCAATTTCATCACTCCACAGTGTAAGCGGTAACCGCGTTTCGAAGAACTTTCTAATGCAATATTAAAACAATCAGCCGAAATGTTCGACAATTTTCAAATAAAATTTTGTAATTATTGAAATTATTCAAATATTTGCTAAACGTATTTGATTTCATCAAAATTGTTATTTGAAAATGGCCGCTAAATTGAATCTTGACAAACTGGATATTCAGATTATCCAAGAGATGATGGAGAATGCCGAAATATCCTATGCCGACCTCGGGAAGAAGCTGTTCGTGTCAGGTGGTACGATTCACGTACGTATCAAAAAACTGCAGGAATTTGGTATTGTAAAAGGTACAAAATTAAATGTTGACCTTAAACTTCTGGGCTACGATGTTATCGCTTTTATCGGTATTTACCTCGAAAAAAGCTCACTTTATGATATCGTTGCCAAGGAATTACGCCGTATTCCCCAGATTGTCCGGCTGAACTACACTACCGGCAACTACAGCATGTTTGCGGAAATCGTCTGCAAAGACATTAACCAACTCCGTTTTGTGCTGCACGACGAACTCCAGAAAATCAAGGGAATTGAACGTACGGAGACCTTTATCTCATTGGAAGAGAGCTTCATGCGAAACGTTCAGGTGAGCCTCTAGGCTTTCTTGCACAGGTCGGATTTTTTTCCGAACTTTATTAGTTAAGACCTTTTTATGATCAGACTGTCGCGGTTTCAGGCAATACAGTGCCTGGTGGTTTTCAGTTCCCTGATGCTTCTTTCCTGTGGAAAGAAAAGCAGCGGAGGTGGGGACGCACCGGAGGTTGACCTGGTGGTGGAAACCACGCCGGCGTTCAGTTCCGTACAGCCGGCAGCGCCCGGACCAGATTTTGACCTTGCGGTGGTGATAAAATCGCAGATGCCGCCCCGCGGCGTAACCATCACGGTCAGTGCAGCACCGGAAGAGGGTGGCGCAAACTTCTTTACAGACACGCGTACCAGCAGTAATCCAACGAATACGTTTGTCATCCGCAATACCCCGTCGCAGAAAGCCTGTATCGTTTCGGTTAAGGTAACTTCAGTTTCCAAATCTTCAAATGCGTTAACGGGTACCTATCGATATTCCAGAAAATAGGGGTTAACGGTGCCGCAGGGCATCCTTAAGGCCGTTGCCCACCATATTAAATGATAACACCAACAGCATGATGGCGATGCCCGGAACGAGTGCAAGAAAGGGCTGATTGGTAATAATGAAATTAAAGTTCTCCCGGATCATCAGTCCCCAACTTGGCTGAGGGGCCTGGACACCCACGCCCAGAAAACTAAGTCCGGCTTCGAGTACGATGGCGCTCGCAAAATTGGCAGCGGCCAATACCACAATGGGGCCGGCAATATTCGGAAGGATATGGCGGAACATAATTCGGATATCGCTGAATCCGAGTGCCCTGGCGGCTTCCACATATTCCAGCTCCTTTGCGGCCATTACCTGGCCTCGTACCAAGCGGGCAACGTTTACCCACATCGTCAACCCCACGGCAATGAATACCTGCCAGAACCCCTTTCCCAGTACCAGCGTAATCGCAAATACGAGCAGCAGTGTGGGGATGCTCCAAACGACATTCATAAACCAAACGATCAGCGCATCGGTTCTCCCTCCAAAATAGCCCGCTGTCAGGCCCAGCAGAACACCCAGCGACAGCGATATGACTACGGCAATCAATCCAACGGATATGCTTACACGAACGCCAATGATCAGTCGGCTGAGCATATCGCGTCCGTATTTATCGGTACCCAGCCAGAACGTTATTCTCCGGATTTCCGAATCGGCCTTCGCCACTTTCAATTCTTCCGACACGCCTTCATCAATAAAACGATCTGCAATCAGGGTGTCGCCGATTATGCGGTAATGGTTAATGGGAATATACCGACGGCTCTGCGGTTCACCGGATATCAATCGATTCAGGAAGGAAGCGCGTTGGGGCTGTTCTTTTCCGATAACCAGAAAATCGCTGGTGTAGCCGGGGGAGCGTCCGCCGATTTCCACAATCATACGATTCGCATTCGTGCTGTGGTCGGGAACTACCAGATATCCAGTAACCGATAAAATCAGGGCAACAGCAATGACGATCAAACCGCAAACGGCAAGTGGATTTTTCCGGAATTTCTTCCAGACCGAATTCTGATCTGTCCGCGGAGTTGCTGCCATACTACAAATTACGGAATTGCCTCTATTTGGTGATTATTCTTCCTTTCCATTGGTAGGAACCAAATTTTCCGAGGAAGCCCGACACAATGGTGTACAGTATATGGAAGGGCTGTGCAATCGGAAACCACCATAGCTGGTGCAGCTTTCCGAAAAAGCGAGCCACCGGGATCAGAAAATACAACTCCAGCAAGGTTTTGCAAACGAGCAAACAAATCAGCAGCCAGATATAGGGTGGATCATAAATTGTCCAGAGGGCAAGTGCCAAAAAAGAAAGATTAAAGAGATAAACCAGAAGCAGCACGAAGAATATCATCGGATCGCCGTACTGATCGGCCTTGCTGGCCCAGCGGATTCTCTGGTTTAAAAAGCCCTTCCAGCTGTCGGCAGGATAGGTTTTGATGATGGCATCCTTCAGCAGCATGTAATAAACTTCCTGCGGAACGGCCCTGTAGAATTTCTGCATCAGCAGCATATCATCCCCGGTTGGAAGCTGATCAATACCTTCGTATCCACCCAGAGCTACAAAGGTTTTTTTCTTATAGGCCATATTGGCGCCGTTGCACAGAACATGTGAACGGTAACTCGCGGCGGCCGCACTAATTCCCTGCAGGCTCATAAAATCCAGCGACTGGAATACAGAAAGTAGGGGGGGCTTCACCGGGAGGAAGTCGACAGGAGCGGCGATAAAACTTACTTTGCGTGCGCGGATAAAGGAGGCATAACACTGAAGCCAGTTGGGGGGGGCAACACAATCGGCATCGGTGGTGATGATCCAGTCGCCCTTGGCCTGATTCACCGCCAGCGCAATCGCTGTTTTTTTATGCGCACGGATGCGACCTTCTTCCGTAAAATGATCTTTCAGTTGAATCAGTTTAACGGAGGGATGGTTAAGCTGACGGATAATGTCGCAGGTTCTGTCGGTAGAAAAATCATCCACCACAATGATTTCGAATTCGCCGGAATATTGCTGATGAATTATAGACCGGAGGCAGTTGGCAATATGGTTTTCTTCGTTTCTAGCGGGTATGATAATGGAGAAGAAGAGGTTTTCCGCGGTGGGTTTGATATCGCTGTTGAAGGAGCGCTGCCGGTTCCAGCCACTTTGGTAATACAGGATCAGCCCGGTATAGGAAAAGAAAAGTACGATGGTCAGAATCGATAGCCACATGGTTCTTGGTTTAGTTTTCTGCTGCTGTTTCCGTGAGTTGCTGAACAATATCCGGTACAAAGGTAGGCAGCAGAAGCTGATGGCCGGTTGGCAAAAGTAAGAAGCGGATCTGCTCCTCCATGCCGAGACGGAGATGGCGTCCGGTGTCGGGCGGAATGATGCGGTCGTGTCGACCATACACCATCAGCACGGGAATCTTGAATTCTAAGATTTTTCTTCGGAGTTTGGAAAGATTGGGGCGGAAAAAACGCATGGCTGTCCAGCGTACATAAAGTTCATGACGGACCATCGGATCGTCGATATACCGCTGAACAAATTTGTAAATACTCTGATTCACGAGCCGGAGTTTCCTTCCTGCAGCGGCAATATGTTTGAACAGATTGGGCCGGTGCATCACCCGGTGGAATATCCGGTTACCGATATAGGTGCGGGTTGAAAACCAGTACCAGGGGTTGACGGCCAAACCATCCGGAGCCACCAGTGTCAGGCAGTTTACGGTTTCCGGAAAATCCTGGGTATAATGTAGGCTGATTCGTCCGCCCATGCTGTAACCCAGGAGAGAAAATTTTTCTGCCGAGCAGTTTTCCTGACGGAGTATGCGTGAAAAGAGCTGAAATAAGGTTTCGGTAACGATATTGTCTTTTTCTTTCCAAACCGTATCGCCGTGGTACGGAAGATCGGGCGCGATCACCGACCAGTCGTCGGGCATCTCATCGGCCAGAAACCGGAAATGGGCGCCGGACTCTCCATAGCCATGCAGGGCAATAAGTATCTTGTCGCCCTGGCCCCAGCGTATGTAGCTGATTTCTGAATGATTAAAGGAGAGGTTTCCATGCTTCATTTGGGTGCAGGCTTTGTTACAAATGTAAGCACCCGGAGAGGAGAAAAGAAAAGGCGGAAATCCTTTTATTTCAACAGAAATTTCCTTAGTTTTACTTAGTTGCATAACTAACTATATGCCAAACAACCAATTCAAGCGAGGAGAACTGTACAGTTTTATTACGGGCAAGGCCTCAACGGCCATTGCGAGGCGACTGCAAAAGAAGTTTAAGCAGGAGGGGCTGGAAATAACAATTGAACAGTGGAGCGTGTTATATCATTTGTGGAAGCAGGAAGGTTTGAGTCAGCAGGACTTATGTCATGCTACGTTCCGTGACAAGCCCAGTATCACTCGTTTGGTCGACAACCTGGAGAAACTGGGATTGGTAAAGCGGGTTCCTTCTACCGACGACCGGCGCATCAACCTGATTTATGTTGCCGAGTCGGCCCGCCCCCTGCGGGATATTTCCATGAATCTGGCCAACGAAACACTGAATGAGGCTCTGGAAGGGGTGTCGCCCGAAAAAATTGAAATTGCAAAAGAGGTTCTGCAGATTGTTTACGACAATCTGAACAAATAATGCATCACCTAAAAAACGATTGTATGAGTAGTGAAGTTAAAAATCTGACCGCCCTCAAAGGGGGAGAATGGTTGATCCGCGAAAGCCGTGCGGAAGACACTTTTATCCCGGAAGACTTCAACGAAGAGCAACGGATGGTGAAAGAAATGTGTGCTTCCTTTCTGGAAGCCGAAGTTCTGCCGATTATCGAACGGATCGATAAACTGGAGCCCGGTTTAATGCCGTCACTGGTAGAAAAGGCCGGCGAGCAGGGATTGTTGGGAACGGCGGTGCCGGAGGAGTTTGGTGGATTGGGTAAGGACTTCATTACTTCAACGCTCGTTAACGAGGGGCTTGGAGGTGGATTTTCCTTTTCCGTAGCCGTATCGGCACACACGGGTATCGGAACCCTTCCGATTCTTTATTTCGGAACGCCCGAACAAAAGGCGAAGTATATTCCCAAACTGGCTTCGGGGGAGTGGAAGGGATCTTACGGGCTCACCGAACCCAACAGCGGAAGTGATGCATTGGGAGCCAAAACCACCGCTACACTGAGCGAAGACGGCAAATATTATATCCTGAACGGCCAGAAAGCCTGGATTACCAATGGGGGATTTGCCGATGTGTATACCGTATTTGCCAAGGTAGACGGTGATAAATTCACCGGATTCATTGTAGAACGTGGATTCGAAGGCTTTACTCAGGGTGCTGAGGAACACAAGATGGGGATCAAGGGTTCTTCTACCGTACAACTCTATTTCCAGGACTGTAAGGTGCCGGTTGAGAATGTGCTTGGAGAAGTTGGTCGTGGACATATCATAGCGTTCAACATCCTGAACATCGGCCGATTGAAACTATGTGCTGCGGCCCTGGGTGGTGTTAAACGTTCCATCACTACCAGTATCGAATATGCGAAAACCCGCGAGCAGTTTAAAACCGCCATTGCCAACTTCGGAGCGATCAAGGAAAAGATTGCCCGGATGGGAATTGAGGCCTGGGTTTGCGAAACAGCGCTCTATCGTGCCGCCAAATGGATTGACGATAAGGAATCCGATCTCCTGAACGAGGGTAAACCCTTTAACGAGGCATTATTGGGGGCGGCCGAAGAATTTGCCATTGAGTGTGCGATGCTCAAGGTTTACGGAAGTGAAGTACTGGATCTTGTGGTGGACGAAGCGGTTCAGATTCATGGCGGTAACGGGTTTTCCGATGAATATGTGGTTTCAAAGGCTTATCGCGACAGTCGTATCAACCGGATCTACGAAGGAACAAACGAAATCAACCGTCTGCTGACGGTGGATATGGTGCTGAAACGTGCCATGAAAGGAAAGCTCGATCTGATGGGCCCTGCCATGGCCGTACAGAAAGAGTTGATGAGCATTCCCGATTTCGGTTCCGGCGATGAAAAGCCTTTCGAAAAGGAGCATAAGCTGATTGCTTCCTTTAAGAAAGCTATTCTGATGGTGGCCGGTGCTGCCGTACAAAAGCTGATGATGAAGATTGAGCAGGAGCAGGAGATTCTGATGAATATTGCCGATATGGCCATCTGGACCTACAATGCCGAGAGTGCGTTACTGCGTCTGGAAAAACTGACCCAGAAGAACGGCGAAGAGGCAACGGCCTTTGAGCGCGATATCGTGTATACCTATCTGTATGATGCGGCTGATAAGATCAACAAGGCTGGTAAGGATGCGATCAATGCATTTGCGGAAGGCGACGAGCAGCGGATGATGCTGCTGGGGCTCAAGCGTTTCACCAAGGCAGAGCCGTTCAATAGCAAAGCTGCCAAACGCCGTATTGCAGAAAAGTTAATTGAAGATGGAAAATATCCGCTATAGAAAACGTACGTTACGGTAATGCTTATCTCTTAGCAATAAAGATGGGTCGCCAACGGCGACCCATTTCTTTTTAATATGATCAAACTGAAGACTGGTTTTTCTTAAGTTGGGAAGCTGCCTCCTCGTCTACAAACCAATGCAGTTCACCTTTTTCCGGACGGATCTGTTGCGAAGGATAGGTGTCGGGTACATAAGGTCCTTCCAGTACGGCTTTTAATGTATCCGCCTTGCCCTTTCCTGCAGCCAGGAATGCCACATGGGCGGCTTTGTTGACCACGGGAGCCGTGATGGTGATGCGGAACATGTCCTGTTGTTGCAGGAAGAATGCATCGGCCCATTTTTCTTTTTCGTGTACCACGGGTTGTCCGGGGAACAGGGAAAGCGTGTGTCCATCGTCGCCCATGCCCAGCAATACCAGATCAAATGTGTGTGGTTGACCATCGAAATATGTATGGAGAAGTGCATCGTATTTCAGGGCTGATTCTCCGGCGTCGATGGTGGTGTCCATGATATGAATCTGCTCTTTCGGAACGGGCACTTTATTGAGCAGGGTTTCGAACGCCATCCGGGCATTATTTCGTTCATCGGCGAAAGGAACGCCGCGTTCATCGCCCCAGAAAACATGGATTTTGGACCAATCGATTTCAGTACGTAGGGGGTCGGCAGCAAGCATCTTATGAAGCTTTTGCGGGGTGCTGCCGCCAGACAATGCGATGGTGAAGCGGTCGCCCGATTTCAGGGTTTCATTGATCACGACGGTTATCCAGCGTGCTGCATGGGCGGCCAGTTCATCGGGATTTTTATCGATATGAATCTGCATAACGAAAATGAATTGGTATAAAGTATAAAAACACACGCGGCAGATTTGCCGCGTGTGATAAAGGAATACTGATTCTTATTTGGTTTGCGGTAGTACGATCCAGTTATGACCGTCTCTTGCAATCAGGGCCTCTGCATCTTCAGGTCCCCAGCTGTCCGGAGCATAGTTCGGAAAGTCAACGGGCGGCCTGGTTTCCCAGGCTTCCTGAATCGGCATGATTACCTTCCATGCGGCTTCGACCTGATCGGCACGCATGAAGAGGGTGGCATTGCCTTCCATCACATCGAGTAGAAGTGTTTCGTATGCTTCCGGTTGATGTTCATCGTAGGCATCTTCATAGCTGAACACCATGTCTACCGGATTCAGTGCAAGAGCCTGTCCCGGGCGTTTCGCCTGGAAGCGCAGACGGATGTCCATTTCCGGCTGGATGCTGATGGTGAGGCGGTTGGGTCTCCAGCTTGCGGCAGCTTCCGGAGGGAAGGCGTAACTCGGAGCCGGTTTGAATTGAATGCTGATGATGGTCGATTTCTGGTGCATTCTTTTTCCCGTTCTTACGTAGAAGGGAACACCCTGCCAGCGCCAATTATCCACGTAAAACTTGACCGCGGCGAAGGTTTCAACCGATGATTTGGGATCAACACTGGATTCTTCGCGGTATCCGGGAACGGGTTCGCCCTTGATCCATCCGGGGCCGTACTGACCGCGAACGGCGTATTGCTGAACTTCTTCCGGTGTTATCTTACGAAGTGCGTGAAGCACGTCTACCTTCTTGTTCCGAATTTCGTTTGCATCGAATGAAACCGGTGTTTCCATGGCAATCATACAGAGCAGCTGCAGGATATGGTTTTGAACCATGTCGCGCAGTGCGCCGGATTGTTCGTAGTACCCCCCTCTTCCTTCGACACCCACGGTTTCGGCAGCGGTGATCTGGATATGTTCGATATAGTTTCGGTTCCAGATCGGCTCAAACAGGGCATTGGCGAAGCGGAGTGCCAGGATGTTCTGAACGGTTTCCTTACCGAGATAGTGATCGATACGATAGATCTGTTCTTCGTCGAACATGCCGAGCAGGAGTTTGTTGAGCTCCTGGGCACTCTTCAGGTCGTGACCGAAGGGTTTTTCAACAACAATGCGCGTACATTTGGTGTCGGCGCAGATATTCAGCGGGCCGAGTTTCTGGGCGATGCCCGGTACCAGCTGCGGGGCAACGGCGAGGTAAAAGATTACATTGGGATGTTCGCCGTATTCCTGTTCCTTTTCTTTAACAATTTCCGCAATTTTTGCATAGTCGGCTTCATTCCCGGCGTCCATGGCCAGATAGCTCACGTGTTTGGAGAAGGCTTCCCATTTACCGTTTTTCTCATCCTTGCGACGGCTGAACTGCTGGATGCCTTCGAACAGATGTTCACGGTATTTTTCATCGGAATAGTTGGTACGGCCAATTCCGACAATATGAAACTTCTCGGGCATCCATTCGTCGATGAACAGATTGTAAAGTGCCGGAGAGAGTTTACGATAATTAAGGTCGCCACTACCTCCGAAGATGAATATCAGGGAGGCGGATGGTCTTTTATGGAGGTCCATGATCTTGTTGGTTCGTTTGTTAGTTTGATGTCGTCCAGTTGGTATGGAACTTTCCGGGCTGATCGATACGTTCGTAGGTGTGCGCACCGAAGAAGTCACGTTGTGCCTGCAGCAGGTTGGTGGGGAGCTGGGCAGACGTAAAGCCGTCGAAATAGTTCAGGGCGCTGCACAGGCAGCTCGCCGCGTAACCGTTGAGAACAGCCAGAGAGGCCACTTTACGGGTATTGGCAATCTTGTCTTTAACCATTGCGGCGATAGCCGGATCGAGAAGAATATTGGTCAGCTGCGGATTTTTCTCGAACGCCTTGTCGAAGTCCTGCAGGAGGAGCGAACGGATGATACATCCGCCTTTCCAAACATTTACCACTTCTTTCATCGGAATTTCGAGGTTGCGTTCGGCAGAAGCGGCCTGCAGAAGGGCAAGTCCCTGTGCATAGCTGATCATGATTCCGAAGAAAAGAGCGTCGTGAACTTCGTTGATGAATGCCTGCTTGTCGGATACGCTCAGTTTGGAAGGTTCTGTTCCGTAGAGCTCTGCAGCTTTAACGCGATAATCTTTCTGTGACGAAAGGTTACGCATGGCCACAGAAGTATCGATCATCGGAATGGGGCTTCCGAGTTCGAGCGCGTCCTGAGAGGTCCATTTACCGGTTCCTTTTGCACCGGCCTTGTCGAGGATCACATCAACCAGATGTTTTCCGGTGATGTCGTCTTTCTGCAGGAAAATGTCGCGCGTGATTTCAATCAGGAATGACTGGAGATCGCCGTCGTTCCATTTTTTGAACACATCATGCAGTTCTTCGTTGGAAAGACCTGCACCACGGCGAAGCAGATCGTAGCATTCGGTGATGAGCTGCATGATCGCATATTCGATGCCGTTGTGTACCATTTTTACGTAGTGGCCTGCAGGACCGTTTCCGAGATAGGCCACACAGGGAACGCCGTTCACCTTGGCGGCAACGGCTTCGAGCATGGGACGTGCAGATTCGTAGGCTTCCTTATCGCCACCGGGCATGATGCTGGGGCCACGGCGTGCACCCTGCTCACCTCCGGAAACGCCCATACCCATGAAGTGAAGGTTTTTACCTTTCAGGTATTCAACTCTGCGAACTGTATCGGAAAAATGAGAGTTACCACCATCTATAATAATATCACCGGGAGAAAGCAGCGGAATGAGTTGTTCGATCACATCGTCTACCGGTGCACCTGCAGGAACCAGCAGCATTACCTTTCGCGGAGTTTCCAGGAGGGAAACCATTTCTTCAAGTGTGTTAACGCCCTTCACCTTCGTTCCGGGAGTAGCTTCAGACTCCATAACTCCGGTTTTTTCGGCGCTTTTGTTGAAGCCGAGAACGGCAAATCCATGGTCGGCCATGTTAAACAGGAAGTTTTTCCCCATAACACCGATGCCGATCATTGCAAACTGATACTTTTGTGTGCTCATAACGTTAATGTATTGGGGAGCAAATTTAGGTGATTTGAGGTTATTTAGACCAAGTTTCCCCCGGATTAGTCGGTTAAGCCGGTAGAATATTGAAACCCTACAACGAGCTCAATAATTGCTTAACTTGTAGTCGTTTACAGGTATAAATCCGATGAATGTTTCCGAAAACTATTTTCTGGTAAGCTGGCTGCAGGATATCAGTTGGGCCACCATTCTGCTCGTCACCGGCTACGCACTGAGTGCGGCCGTGGCGATTCTGATCATTTCGGAGAACAGAACCCCGGCAAAAACGCTTGCCTATCTTCTCCTGCTCTTCGTACTTCCCTATATCGGGGTGCTCATCTACTTCGTGTTCGGCGAAAACTACCGGAAGAGAAAACTCTACAAGCGCAAGCTGATCCGTGATGCGCGAAGTATGGAGGCTTTTTCAGCCTATCTGGTTCGCTTTACCAAGGAGGCCATCCGTGAATATCGGGAAGTGATCGGATACAATGTGCCCCTGGTGCGTATGCTGCTGCGGGAAAGCAGGGTGCCGCTGACCATCAATAACGAAGTGAAGCTGTTGATCAACGGAGAAGAAAAATTTCCGGCGGTGCTGGAAGCCCTCCATAACGCGCGCCATCATATCCATATCGAATATTATATATTCGAAGAAGGAGAACTCGCGAACCGGGTGAAGGAGATTCTTATTGCCAAAAGCCGCGAAGGCGTACAGGTGAGGCTGATATACGATGACTTTGGCAGCGATCTGAGCCGGAAATTTCTCCGTGAACTGGCCGAGGGCGGCGTTCAGGCCGTTCCTTTCTATCGGATTTATTTCCCCTTGTTTTCCAACCGGCATAATTACCGCAACCACCGGAAAATCGTAATTGTTGACGGCGAAGTCGGATTTGTGGGAGGCATCAATATGTCGGACCGTTACTCCAACAATACCGGTTTCAATACGTTATACTGGCGCGATACCCATCTTCAGATCAAAGGCGATGCGGTAAAAATGCTTCAGGCTATTTTTCTGGTTAACTGGAACTTCTGCGCCGACGATAATCTTTCGCTGACACACGATTATTTTCCGGATACGCGGGTCAGCAGCAATCAGCTGGTACAGATTGTGTACAGCGGACCCGATTCGGATAGGGCCACCATCATGCTCAGTTATGCCAATGCCATTGCCGATGCCCGCGAATACATCTACATCACCACTCCCTATTTTATTCCCAACGAAACCATCCTCAACACGCTGAAACTGGCCGCATTGAGTGGCGTAGATGTTCGGCTGAATGTTCCCGGTGTGTCCGACTCGGTATTCGTAAATGCAGCTGCAAAATCGTACTATCAGGAGCTGCTGGAGGCAGGCGTCAAAATTTATCTATATAAAAAGGGGTTCCTCCATGCCAAAACCATGGTGGCCGACGACCGGCTCAGTATGGTGGGATCTGCCAACATGGACATTCGCAGTTTTGACTTGAATTTCGAGGTAAATGCGATCGTTTACGACGAAAAGCTGGCTCAGGAGCTGAAGAAAACCTTTCTGGATGATCTTGCAGACAGCGAGCGGATTGACCTGGCCGATTGGGAAAACCGATCCCGGATGGTAAAACTTGGAGAATCGTTCTGCCGGCTGTTTTCGCCCATTCTGTGATTCCTTCCATAGAAAGCTGAATCCGTTACACCCGATCCGGATTCCGGGTGGTAAATTTGCGCTTATGAATACGCTGGACGATACACGAATGACCGGTTCCCGTGCCGTATCGAACTGGATATTGCTCGGCATCATTATGCTGCTGATTCAGGTAATCCTGGGAGGCATTACCCGACTTACCGGCTCCGGTCTGTCGATTACGGAATGGAATGTGGTTACCGGTGCCTTTCCTCCCTTGAACGAAAAGAGCTGGATGATCGAGTTTGAAAAATACCAGCAGACGCCCCAGTTTCAGATCCTCAATGCCGACTTCACGCTCAGCGATTTCAAATTCATCTTTTTCTGGGAATGGTTTCACCGTTTGTGGGCCAGACTGATCGGTGTGGCTTTTGTGGTTGGGTTTGTTTACCTTTTCTCCAAAAAGAAACTGAAACCAGCAATGGTTCAGCCGTTGGTGGTGCTGTTTTTGCTGGGGGCACTCCAGGGGGCAGTGGGGTGGATCATGGTGGCCAGCGGGCTTACCGGCGACGCGGTGTATGTTAAGCCCACCCGTCTTGCCCTTCACTTTGTATTTGCGCTCGGGTTGATCGTATACGCTTTCTGGTTTTATCTCCAACTGGTCGTTAACCCGGCAGAGCGTTTCAGCAATGGAGCTATCCGCAGCCGGATAAATACGCTCATCATCCTCCTCATACCACAACTGGCGTACGGCGCGCTGATGGCGGGTCATAAGGCTGCTACCGCCGCTGCAACCTGGCCAAAGATCAACAGCGAATGGATTCCCGACTCCCTGTTCAGTCATCGTCCCTGGCTCCTCAATCTGATTGACAATAAAATAACCGTCCATTTTGTACACAGAGGGCTTGCGTACATCATCCTTATTCTGGTGGTATTGTTTACGATTAAGGCTGCCAAGGCATCCGGCGCTTCTGCCACGTTTAAAAAATGGTTCCGATGGCCTCTCTATTTTACGGGGCTCCAGGTGTTGCTGGGCATTCTGGCTGTACTTTCCAGTACAGGCATCGTTCCCAACCGTTGGGGAACATTTGAGTGGCTGGCCGAATTTCACCAGATCGTAGGTATGCTGTTACTCGGAAGTCTTATTGCCGTTCGTTTCCTCGTAAAACGATAACTATGTGCTAAAAATCAGTATCTTGTTACGGGATGCAGATATCCCTGTCCGTATGAAGATACCTACTGCGTTTAAAGCCATATTTTATTCCTTCCCGGTACAACTGGTGGTTCTGCATTTCAGGAAGTACCAGGTTCTTCTTCTTTTCTGGGTCATTCTGTTCAGCACGGTCAACGGAAATTTCATGCATGCTTTTGGGGCTGATTCCCTGTTTCTGGCTCCGGAATATCTGGATCATGTCAGCACGGTGAGTTCTGCCATCGTTGGCGTGGCTATAGGTATTTTTGTGATGAGCTGGAATATCACCACCTTCATCCTGCATTTCCGGCAGTTCCGTTTTCTTGCCACTACCACGCAGCCCTTTCTAAAATACTGTCTCAACAATAGCATTATTCCCCTGGTCTTTCTGATCTTCTATCTGGTCAGGGCCATTCAATATAATCTCTACCGGGAGCTGATGCCTGGCTTCGAAGTATTTGCCCTGATCGGAGGATTTACCGTAGGATTTGTGCTGCTTCTGGCGATTTCGCTTCTTTATTTTTTTGGTGCCGATCGTACGATCATGAAACGGATGGCTCCCATCATGAGCAATCCGATCCGATTCATGTCAACCTACGGAAGAAACCGCAGCAGCGATCAGCACGAACCTGGATTGATGCGCGTCGACTGGTATCTGGCCGGTCCCTTTAAATTTCGCAAGACGCGGAATGTTTCGCACTACAGTTCGTCTTTTCTGGAAAGTGTATTCAAGCAACACCACGTTGCAGCGGTATTCTCCATTTTTATAGCGTTTATATTCCTGCTGATCATCGGATTTCTTTTAGATAATCCCTTTTTCCAGCTGCCCGCTGCGGCCAGCATTACCATGTTCTTTTCGATCCTGATTGCGGTAAGTGGTGCCTTTTCACTGTTTTTGCAAAGCTGGAGTATTCCGGTGGTGATTCTTTTATACTTCTTTTTTAATACGCTTTATAAGAACAACCTGATCGACACCACCAATAAGGCATACGGCGTTACCTATTCGGCCAAACCGCACCGTGCACAGTACAACAGGGAAGCCTTGCTTGCACTCTGCGCCGACAGTATTGTAGAACGCGACAAGGCAGCGATGCTAAAGATTCTGGAAGCCTGGAAAGCAAAGCAAACGCAGGAGCGGCCCATGATGTATTTTATTTCTGTGAGCGGCGGCGGAAACCGAAGTGCCACTTTTACGATGAATGTTTTGCAGCGGCTCGACAGCATCACAGGTGGGCAATTGATGAAGCAGACCGTGCTGATTTCGGGTGCTTCCGGGGGCATGCTTGGGGCGGCCTATTTCCGCGAACTCTACCTGCGTAGCCTCGATGACCCATCCATTCGTTTGAATGACCGTAAGTATGTGGATGATATCGGAAAGGATCTGCTCAATGCAACATTTTCCTCTTTTGTGGCCCGCGATATGATTGCCCCCGCACAACGTTTTTCGGTTGGAGATCAGCGTTATATCAAAGACAGGGCATATGCCTTCGAGAATCGTTTGAACGAAAATACACGTGGTTTCATGAAGAAGACGCTGGCCGACTATGCCGACGATGAAAAGGCGGCCAGAATCCCGCTTTTGTTTTTTAACTCGGTAATTACACGCGATGGCCGCAAGATGGTGACCAGCGCGCAACCCGTAAGTTTTATGATGCGCGCTGCCGTGGATACGTCGAAGGTGGGTTATGCCGATCCGGATGCGGTCGATTTCTGCGCACTTTTAAAAGGACATACGCCGGAAAAGCTCCGCGTACTCACGGCCATGCGGATGAATGCCACCTTTCCGTATGTGCTGCCCAACGTATGGCTGCCTACTGATCCCGTAATCGATGTGATGGATGCGGGGCTTCGCGATAATTTCGGACAGGAAACCGCACTGCGTTTTATCAGCCACTTTTCGGATTGGATAAATGAAAATACCGGAGGCGTTGTGCTGTTGTCGATCCGCGACCGACAAACAGGCGGATGGGAGCAGCCTTATGTGGCCACCGATATTTCCGAGTTGCTCACCAAGCCGGTCCTGCTTATCCAGCACAACTGGCACAAACTGCAGGATTATTACCAAAACGATCAGATCGGATATGCGCAGTCGATCATCCGCGATAGTTTACGAAGAATTACCTTCCAATATGTTCCCCGGAAACAGGAAGACGGGGCAACGCTGAACTTCCACCTGTCGTTGAGAGAAAAAAACGATATCGCCGCAGCCCTCGACAATCCCTTCAATTCAAAATCCTTCGCCCTGGCCGATAGTTTGCTTCGGCAGGCGCGTTAAGGCCGGTTGGATTCTTGTTTTTTAGGAACCCAGAGCCGGAACGCATTTTTCACCACCTGGATTTCAAAGCGCTCCGCCGTTTCGGCCGGGTCGCCGTCGATATGAAGCCGGGCTTTATCGGGGTTGTGGAGCACCAGCCGATCGGTCTGAAAATAGTGAATATGGCCACCATCCTCAATTTTGTCGGCCGACTTCATCTCATTCATGCCCGTAACCTGACTGAAAACCGTGAACGGCAGAAAGATCTTGTTCATTTTTTTGGCAATTACCACGTCCAGAAGTCCATCGTTCAGGCTGGCTTTGGGAGCTATGGTGAACTGATTTCCAAACTGATTGCTGTTGGCGATCGATACAAAAAAGGCTTCGGTAGGGTGTTCCACTCCGTCTACCTCGATGGTAAAGGAATAGGTTCGCGCGGTAAACAGGGTTTTTATGGTTTCGAGAGTATAGGTCAGGAGGCCGCGTGTTTTTTGTTGGGCAAAAGCGTGGGCCACATCCGCATCGAAACCGATCCCACTGAGCATGCACGCAAATTTCCCGTTGATCAGAAATGCATCGGTTTCCTGAATGGTGCCGGTATGGACAATCAGGTCGAGTGCCTCGGTAACATTTACCGGAATTTCCGCCGAATGGGCCAGTCCGTTACCCGAACCGTAGGGAATAATACCGAAATTTACGTCCGTGTCGACCAGGGCACCGGTAACCTGGTTGATGGTTCCATCGCCGCCACAGATCACAACATCGGTAATGCCCTTGTTTTCAATAAGTTGTCTGAGATAGGCGTATTGCCCTTCCGGGTTGGTATATTCTATGCTGTAGGAAATAGCATTCCCGGAACTGTAGTTCCTGATCAGATTGATCAGCGATCCTTTATCCTTTGTTCCCGAAATGGGATTAACTAAAAATAGGTACTGCCGCATTTCGCTACGCAAGGTAACAATAAAAAAACCTTAATCCTCGTGAATTGTCGTACCTTTGCACCCTTAAATTTTTACACACCGGAAGTAATTTTGAAAGTTCAACCAGGATTTTTTTTAAATCGTTGATTTTCAATCACAATCTTTTCTACCGGTAATTGACTTTTGTTTATGGATATCAGAAACATCGCCATCATCGCCCACGTTGACCACGGTAAGACTACCCTGGTGGATCGTATTTTACATGCTGCCAAGGTTTTCCGTGACAACCAGGAGACCGGTGAACTGATCATGGACAGTAACGACCTGGAGCGCGAGAGAGGAATCACGATCTTCAGTAAGAATGCTGCCGTGACCTATAAAGGGGTAAAAATCAATGTAATTGATACTCCGGGCCACGCCGACTTCGGCGGTGAGGTTGAACGCGTACTGAAGATGGCCGACGGGGTTATTCTGCTCGTGGACGCCTTCGAAGGCCCCATGCCCCAAACCCGCTTCGTACTTCAGAAAGCCCTTCAGCTTAACCTGAAGCCGATTGTTGTCATCAATAAGGTAGACAAGCCAAACTGCCGTCCCGACGAGGTTCACGATGCCGTATTCGAATTGTTCTTCAACCTCGACGCTACGGAAGAGCAGCTGAACTTCCCTACCTATTATGGTAGCGGTAAAAACGGCTGGTTCAACGATACGCTTACTCCGATCGAAGGAATCGATCCCCTGCTGGACGGTATCCTGAAGCATGTGCCGCCTCCCTCCATTAACGAAGGTGCGCTGCAGATGCAGATCACTTCTCTGGATTACTCTTCCTTCCTCGGCCGTATCGCCGTAGGTAAGGTAACCCGCGGAACCATCCGCGAAAACCAGATGATTGCGCTGATGCAGGCCGATGGTGTAGTTAAGAAGCAGAAAGTACGCGAACTCTACGTGTTCGAAGGAATGGGTAAGAGAAAAGTGGAAGAAGTGAAAGCCGGCGACCTCTGTGCTGTGGTAGGACTGGAAGGATTCAATATCGGTGATACCATTGCCGATGCCGAAAATCCTGAGGCGCTGCCGGTAATCAGCGTGGATGAGCCCACCATGAACATGACGTTCAGTATCAACAACTCGCCGTTCTTCGGTCGTGATGGTAAATTCGTAACCAGCCGTCACCTCCGCGACCGCCTGATGAAGGAAACCGAAAAGAACCTGGCTCTCCGTGTTGTGGATACCGACAACGGTGATACCTTTCTGGTTTATGGTAGGGGGATTCTTCACCTCGGCGTTCTGATCGAAACCATGCGCCGCGAGGGATATGAACTTACGGTAGGACAACCCCAGGTTATCGTTAAAACCATCGACGGTAAAAAATGCGAACCTTACGAAAACCTGGTGGTAGATGTACCTCAGGAGTTTGCAAGTAAGGTAATCGACCTGGTTACCCGTCGGAAGGGAGAAATGCATATCATGGAAACAAAAGGCGAAATGCAGCACCTGGAGTTTGAAATTCCTTCACGCGGACTGATCGGCCTGAGAACACAGATGCTGACCGCCACAACCGGTGAAGCGGTAATGGCGCACCGCTTTACGGAATACAAACCGTGGAAAGGTGCCATCCCCGGCCGTAACAACGGTGTGCTGATCGCCAAACAAACCGGTACCACAACGGGTTATTCCATCGATAAACTTCAGGATCGCGGAACCTTCTTCGTGGATCCGGGAGAGGAAGTATATGCCGGCCAGATCATTGCTGAACACATCAAACCCGGCGACCTCGTGGTAAACGCCATCGAAGGTAAAAAGCTCACCAACATGCGTGCGAGCGGTAGTGATGCGGCCACCAACATTGCTCCCAAAACACTGATGACCCTCGAAGAGTGTATGGAATATATCCAGCACGACGAATGCATTGAGGTTACGCCAAACCATATCCGCATGCGCAAGATCTACCTCGATGAAAACGAGCGCAACAAGCATCAGAAGGCAATGAAAGCTGAAGCTTAATAACTGTTCTCTATCTCGATATAGATAAAATCTATAATATGGAGGCTGGTCTTCGGACTCAGCCTCTTTTTTTTTGAAACGGATCCGAAGACGCGCAGGTGGTTCTATTTCTATTTCAACTTATCGCCGCAACCCTGAAGCATTTTGTTGCGAACGGAAAGTTTTACGCTGAATTCATGTTGACGGTCGGCATCATCGGTGCAGATTTCTTTCTGAAAAATAAGGCTAATGACTTCGGTGGAATCGAGGCGGACGGCACTGGCAAAAGTAAATGCCGAATCGCCGGAGGCTACAACAGGGGCGGTGTATGGGAAAAGAAGACTGTCCTTTCCGTAATCGCCGATATACCGGATATGCTTGCCCGGAACAATTTCAACCATCCAACCCGGTTCGTTGCCCCAGGCCATGAAGCCGGAATCGTCGGCAACCGTGGTTTTTACTGAAGTGTCGGGGTTAACCTTTTTCTCTTCGTTGTTGCAGGCCAGAACGAGGATGGTTACGGCTGCGGCTAAATATCTTTTCATCTGTTTACGTTAAAGATTAACAAAAGCTCCGGTTTTTTTGAACTAACTTTGCCTAAAAATAGGGATAAATGAAAAGCCGGATTATTCTATTTTTTCTTTGCGGATTTTTGTTGCTGAACAGCGTGGAAAGCACGGCACAGTGTTCCATTTGTACCAAAACAGCACAACAGCTCGGCGAAAAGCCTGCAAAGGGAATGAATTCAGGTATCATTTATCTGATGCTTACTCCCCTGGCCATTATGGGCTATATCGGTTACCGCTGGTGGAAGGTCAATAAGACCAGCGAGTAGTTATTTTCCCGCAACGTATTGATAAAGATTGAATTTGTTCTGATCGATCAGGGCTGAAATTTCTTCTTTAATCTGATGGATATCAATCCCCTTCATTTTTCTTTTCTTGATCAGCTCCCAGGCTTTTTCTGCAAAAACCCGACTGCGGTTTGCGTTGGTTGTACCGGCCATGAAAATTTCCTGCATCCGGCTGTACAGTTCCCGAACGCCGGTATGCTGGCTGGCAACCGTTTTTAGTACTGGAATACGGCGATGCTGCTGGGTACGGGAAGGATAGAGTTGCTGTTCCAGATTTCGGACAAGCGTATCGGCTTCAGGCCTATCGGATTTGTTCACCACAAAAAGATCGGCAATTTCCATAAGTCCGGCCTTCATGGTCTGGATATCATCGCCGGCTTCGGGCACCACTACCACAAGGGTAAGATCGGCGAGCCCGGCAATGTCGATTTCGCTTTGTCCCACACCAACGGTTTCAATAATGATGTCGTCGAAGCCAGCAAATTTGAGCACTTCGGTGATTTCGATGGCCTGAGGTGCCAGTCCACCCAGCCAGCCCCGGGTAGCCAACGACCGGATGTAGACAGAAGGTTCGTTGTACCACCGCCCCATCCGGATTCTGTCGCCCAAAATCGCACCCCTGCTGAAAGAAGAGGAGGGGTCGATGCAGAGTACGGCAACCTTACGCCCTTCCTTCAGCATTTCTTCTACCAGGGCATCGGTGAGCGTGCTTTTCCCGGCACCGGGAGGTCCGGTGATGCCCGTGATGCGGGTATGATTGTTCTGCGGAAAAGAAGCGAGCAAGTCTTCATATCCTTCCACTTCATTCTCCACGAATGAAATGGCCCGGGCAAGACCGCGAAGATTATCGGTGCGAATAGAATCAGGAGCTGGCAGCATTTTCGTTTTGTTTTCGGTATAGCTTGGCGTATTTCAGAAACGTGAGGTGAGCCGAGTTAACGGCTACAACAAATCCATGAAAGCCATCGAGGAAGCCGGCCTTGAAGAAATAGCCCTTCAAGAAGGCCCAGAATGGCCGGAATACCAAACCCGCAGCAGTTGCTTTTTTATTGCGCTTCACCAGGGCATCGGCAGAGATGGTGCTGAATTTGTTGTTCTGAGCCACATGCTCTTCGATACTGTAGTAGGAATAGTGCAGGATATCGCCGGCCAGATGTTTGACGGGGATTCCGGCGTCCACTACGATATGGTCGTGCGGATTATCCCCCGCCCATCGGGCCTGTGTTTTGTTGAACAGGCGGATTTTTCGATCGGGGTACCAGCTGCCGTGTTTGATAAAACGATCGCAGTACCAGGTGCAGCGGTTCATGGAGTAGGCACTGCCCGGAGATTCCTGTTTGGCTGCGAGTATGGATTGGGTAAGTTTTTCGTCGAGTGCTTCATCGGCATCGAGGCTGAGAACAAGATCGTGGGATGCGAGTTCCAGTGCCCGGTTTTTTTGTTCAACATATCCGAGAAAGCTCTGCAGATATACTTTTGCGCCCCGGCTTTCAGCAATGGCCACAGTTTGGTCGGTAGAATTCGAGTCCAGAACCACAATTTCATCCGCAACCGGCAGGAGCGAATCCAGACACCGGCCAATATTGCGCTCTTCGTTGTAGGTGATTACCACGGCTGAAAGCTTCATAGCTCTTTTTGCTGCAAGTATACGGTTTAAAACGCTCTTTCATTCAACCGATAACGGAGGGATAATCCGTTTAAACCGTGCCGGCCGGGTTTTCCCTCAGCACGGGTTCACGGTATCCCCCTTAACGTCTTTTTTGAGAACAGGCATAGAGATTTGGATTTACTTGAATAATTTGTGCGCTGAAACACCGTTTTGGTGCTTCAGAACCTGAATACCCATCAGTTTTTATGACTATTTCCGGATTTACATATGTAAGAAATGGCCTGGAACTCGGCTATCCTTTTATAGAATCAATACGATCGATCCTTCCGATCTGCGCTGAGGTGGTAGTTGCAGTGGGCGATTCGCACGATGGAACGCGGGAAGCCGTGCAGGCAATAGATCCGGTTAAAATCAGGATTGTGGATACGGTTTGGGATATGAATCTCCGGAAGGGCGGACAGGTTTTTGCGCAGCAGGCCAATGCGGCTCTGGATGCCATTACCGGCGACTGGGCCTTTCATATTCAGGCTGATGAAGTTATTCACGAAAACGATCTTCCGAAAATTGAGGCGGCCATCCGCGAAAACGACGGCAATCCGGATGTAGACGGATTTATCCAGCCCTTCCTTCATTTCTGGGGTTCTTATAAATATATCAGGACATCCAGGAGGGTTCACCGACACGAAATCCGCGTGTTCCGTAATGATAAGCTCGTCCGTTCCTACAAAGACTCCCAGGGCTTCAGAATATACAATAGCCAGGAAGATTATACGTCGGGTGCGAAAGGAAAGAAACTGAAGGTGTTGAAGATCGATGCACCGATATATCACTACAACGCCGTTCGGCCACCCCAACAGATGCTCAAAAAAATCAACAATTTTGTTATTCACTGGAATGATACAAATACCGACAAGGCCTTCGACTATCAGAAAGTGGACAAGGTAGAACCCTTTACGGGCGAGCACCCTGCATTGATGAAGGAATGGATTGAGGCTTCGGATTGGGATTTTCAGTTTGATCCCTCAAAAGCGTATTGGAGAAAGAAAAAGGATAAGTACCTCCAGCCTATCGAAGATTTTCTGGGTATTCGTTTCGGTGAGTACAAAAATTATGTTCTCTTAAAAAAGTAAGGTTTGATCAATTTCATTCCCATATTCCCGCTGAATATTGTTGTTTACCCCGGTGAGCAACTGAACCTGCACATTTTTGAACCGAGGTATCAGCAACTGATCCGCGAATGTCTCGAATCGGGGAAGCCCTTCGGCATTCCAACGGTGATCAACAATAAGCTGGAGGAATTCGGAACCCTGGTTCAGGTGGAGTCGGTGGTTAAGGAATACGAAGGCGGCGAAATGGATATTGTAACAAAGGGAGTGAAGGTATTTCGGGTTTTGGAAGTAATCCGTGAGGTCCCCGGGAAATTGTACCTCGGAGCGATCGTGGAATATCCGGATAACGACCGGACAACCGTGCGGGAAAAGATGTCGAAGGTGATGGTGATGATTCGGGAATTGCATCGACTATTGAATGTGACCAAGACCTTTAAAAAAGAGGATGACGAACTCTTGAGTTATGATGTGGCCCATCATGCGGGGCTTTCGCTGCAGGAGGAATACGAGATGCTGCTACTGCTTCGGGAAGACCAGCGGCAGGAATATCTGAGGCGACATCTGAATAAAATCATACCTTTCCTGGCCGAAATGGAGTCGTTAAAAGAAAAAATCAAGCTGAACGGCCATTTTCGGAACCTTGGGGGACTTGATTTTGAGTGGGAAGCCAAAAAATAACATACTGGGAACCTATGTCGGTTACACTTTGTTTCGATTTCGGAAACACACGGAAAAAAGTCGGAGTTTTTTTGAACGGCGCATTTCAGACGGAAGAATTTCTTGAAGACGACCAACCTGCCACCATTCAGGCGCTTCTCGAACGGTACAAGCCTGAAAAAACAATACTGTCATCGGTTATCGATCATCATCCGGAGCTGGAAACGATTTTGGCTTCGGCGGGATGGTTTCACCGGCTTTCGCACGAGAGCAAGCTGAATTTCCGGACACCCGTGGGCAAACCGGAAACCATCGGGGCCGACCGTCTGGCGATGATGAGTGCGGCGGTAAGTCTGTTTCCGGGTTCCCATACGCTGGTGATTGGACTGGGAACCTGTATTACCTACAATTTTGTCAATAAGGAGCGCGAATTCCTCGGTGGAGGCATATCTCCGGGAATGGAAATCCGTTTCCGGTCGCTCAACGACTATACGGCCAAACTTCCGCTGGTAAAAAAAGACTGGGAGTTTCCGCTCATCGGGTACGATACAAAAACCAATATTTTGAGTGGGGTGATCTTTGGAATGGCCCGGGAAATCGACGGTTTCATTGATCTTTACCACGAAAAATACCGGAACTTTAACGTGCTTTTAACCGGGGGTGATACGGCCTTTTTTGCGCGGCATTTGAAAAATAAGATATTTGCAGACCCTCATCTAATTTATAAAGGATTGTATGCGATTTGTGAGCACAACTATTATGAAGAAAAATAATAAGATAGCTCTGGCCCTGATTCTGTTGTACGCCGGAACAGCCAAAGCTCAGGAAAATTCTCCCTACTCCCGTTACGGGATCGGGAACCTGACCCCTTCTCAGAACGTTGTGAACAGGTCGATGGGCGGCGTTTCAGCGGCCTACCTTGACCCGTATCTCTCAACTGTAAACTTCAACAATCCGGCTACCTATTCCCGACTGGAAAGGACCATTTTTGATGTGGGAATTGATATTGAATCAAAGGTTTTGAGAACCCCGAACGCTACAGACAAGTTTCGCTCAACCAATATGGTGGTAAACTACCTGAATGTAGCTTTTCCGCTGAAAAAGAATGTGTGGGGGGTGAATATCGGACTCCGTCCGATTTCCAATGTGTCGTACAAGATTGAGTCCAGGGAACGTGTACCGGGTGTAGACAGTATCCAGAGCCTGTACGAGGGTGAGGGTGGAGCCTATCAGGTATTTGCCGGAACCGGTGCCCGCTGGAAGAATCTGAGTGTGGGAATCAACGGGGGCTATTTTTTTGGAAGAAAGGAAACCGATACCCGGATTATCCCTGTTAACGATTCTGTTCTGTATTATAAATCAAGAACGGCCCATATCTCCAATTTCGGTTCAGCCTTTTTGAATGCCGGGGTTCAGTACGGCATCAAACTTTCCAGCAAAAGCCTGCTGAGAATCGGTGCTTCCGGAAACCTGGAAACCAAACTCCGCGGTGAGAACAAGATCACCAACGAAACCTTTAATTATTCCGGAGATGGCGGGGATGTAATAATCGACAGCATTTATACCAAATCGGGAATGAAGGGGGATGTCATTTATCCGGCATCCTATTCGGTGGGTATTATGTTCGAAAAAGCCCGGCAGCTGCAAATTGGTGTCGACTATGAGAGCGCGAAGTGGAGCAATTACCGCTTTTTTGGACAGACCGATAAGGTTCAGGACGACTGGACTTTGCGGGTAGGGGCGCAGTTTCTGCCCTCCGGCCAGGCAAAAAACTACTGGGGGCTCCTGACCTATCGTGCCGGATTTTATGTCGGCAGCGACTACATTAAGCCTGAAGTGAATGATGTAAAGAAATATGCCGTAACCTTTGGTGCCGGTTTCCCGTTGAGAAGCTACAGATCCTACCAAACGACGGTAATCAATACCAATCTTGAGTTTGGACGCCGCGGTAATGATAAGAACTCGGTTAAGGAAAGCTTTTTCCGGTTATCCGTTGGGCTTGCGCTGGCAGACTTCTGGTTCATTAAAAAGAAATATGACTAAAAGCATCCTTTCATCTTATACGTTAATAGCAGCCTCGTTCATAACAGGCTGCTTTTTTGCTGTGGGTTGTGGCAACTCCGATGCCGAAATCAATGCACTCACCGAAAAGAAGGTGTTTGTGGAGGAGGCCAAAAAGGTAGAGGGATTTATGAGCCAGAATGGCAAAATGAAAGCGAAGCTGGTTGCGCCGGAGATGAATTATTATCAGGTGACGGGTTATCCGGATACGAGCTATTATGAGTTTCCGAAGAGCCTTCATGTCGATTTTTACAACGACTCCCTGGAGTTGGAGAGTAAGCTTGATGCCCTTTACGGCAAGTACCGGAGCGGGGAGAAGAAAGTGTTTCTCCGCGACAGTATTGTAGTGATCAATATGCTGAACGGGGATACGCTGTACTGCGATGAGTTGTGGTGGGATCAGCAGAAGGAATCCTTTTTTACGGATAAGAAGGTGAGGATACGTACGAAGACCCAGGTTCTTGATGGTATCGGTATGGATGCACGTCAGGATTTTACGGAGTGGTCGTTGCATAAGCCCGTTGGCGATATTAAATTCCGTAACGACGAATTCTAATTTTCGGTTATTCGTAACCGTTAGCTCCTGTTTTTTATTGCATTGGTTTTGTTTCTGTTCGGTTTTTCAAAAAAAATATTCTCCTGAAACGCTTTGCTGTTCTGCATTTTGCTGGGTTTCAATGAATTTGGTGGAATAAAACCCAAAGAAAAATTTGGCTGGTGAGTTAATAGGTTCTACTTTTGCACTCCCAATCACAAGCGGGGTAGTTCTTCGAAAAACAGCAGAGGTAGAGAGATGGCCGCGAGGTTGTCTTTTTTTATGCTCGGCGGATTTGGAAAGCGAAAAAAAGCGCTGAAAAAAAAGCTGAAAAATTTGGTGAAATAAAAAAGAATCTTACCTTTGCAACCCGATCGAAATAAGGGGTTGCGGCAAGCGCGGCACTGCGGTCGGAGGTTGAAGATGAGGAGATTAAAAAAGAAGAGTTGATCACTTCGGGAGAGGTGGTTGATGGCAAGTTTCGCTCATGAAGATGAGTAGAAAGAAGATCTTTGAAAGTTAGGAAACAACAGCACTGAATTGAAGAGATTCAGGTAAGACATCACTCGAGCTAAAAAAAATCGATTGGACGTTAATTTCGAAAGAGATTAAGTCAGATCAAAACTT
>Ga0182793_1000089_pt1 | contig 81388 bp, 55 predicted proteins | sample Passage237A_FD_130498 | JGI IMG/M metagenome (GOLD analysis project Ga0182793, IMG submission 130498) | Cellulose adapted compost microbial communities from Newby Island Compost Facility, Milpitas, CA, USA - Passage2 37A (version 2) (version 2) ... | reverse complement strand
CGGGTTGTATTTCTTCTTCTCGATGCGCTCCGTAACAGTCTTCTTGTTACGATACGTGAGGTAACGGGAGGCCGGCTTGCCCTCTTTTCTGGCTTCGGTGCACTCCAAGGGGACGAGTTCTTGCATGGTGGTAAATGGATTGAAGGGTCAGAGCAAAGGCCCGGCCCCACGAGGTGCAACCTAAAAGTAGGAACCGGTCGGAGCGGCTCCAAATCGTGCGCAGCCCAAATTCTTCCCGCCTCAGCGGCGTTTTTCCGTCAGCGGCAGCATCACGCCCCGGCGGAACAGGGTCACTTGGCCCGTGCTCGAGGAAACCACAATCGAGATGCAATGGGCGGCGACACTGATCGCGGCCGCGGCGGCGTGGCGACTGCCGAGACCGCTGGGCAGCACGTGATCGCTGTCGGTGGCCTGAATCAAACTGCCGGCCGATTCCACCACCCCGTCGCCACGAATCACGAAGGCGCCGTCGATGGACGAAAACTCCTTGATCGTTTCGTCCATGAACGGATTCAGGATGTTTCGATCCTCTTCCTTGTATCCGTAAAATGGATTCAGAACGAGCGGCTTGGTCAGCGTGGCCACGCGCTCGTTGTCGCCGACCACGAACAGACACCCGACCGGCCGGCCTTCTCGCCCCTCCACCGACAACTCGGTGGCCACCGCGATCACGCGTTCGAGCACCTCGGGTTTCACGTCCTCGGGCAGCAGGTCGTTCTGGCCGGTGAGCAGCGTCTGGAACTCGCGCTCGATGTCCACGACAGTGAGCGTGTCCACCTGATTGGAACCTGTCATGCCGCCGATGCAGCAGATGCGGTCGTGGAATGAAATCATGCCGCGCGTCAGGGCGACAAGGATCGCGCTGCGGAGTTGCGCCATGCGCTGCGTCGAGAACGAGCGCACTTGAATCGTCTCGGCGAACTCCTTCGAGCCTTCACTCGGCTCGATGGGATTTCGGGTGACGAGAATCGTCTTCAGCTTGTTGTTCAGCGCGCCGGCTTCGATGCCGCCGATGAACGTATCGCCAAACACCATCACCGCGCGGCAGCCCGCGCCTTTCGCGACGCGCTCGGCTTCGCGGAACATGAGTCGGTTGACGCGATTTTGCTGCGCGTAAACAGGCCGCACTCCGCCAAGGCCACCGATCAACTGCTCGTGCAGCGCGTCGAGATCGGGCGCGTTGACGAGCCCGCGCACGAGCTCCGGCTCCTCGACCTGCCGCGCGATTGACGCGAGCACCTGGAGATAATCGCGGGCGTTTTCCCCCGCGATCAGCATGAAGATCAGGTGAACGCGCTCCTCGGCCAGCGCGCCATCGTGCCGGATGCCGGCGCGGCTGCGCCCGATCGCAAGGATGTAGCGGCGCGACATCTTCACACGCACGTGCGGCAGCGCGACACCCTGACCGAGATACGTGGTCATCGTGCTCTCGCGCGCGAGCAGGCCTTTCAGCAGCGCATCGGGCTTGAGGTCAGGAAATTTCTCGACGCAGACGGACAGCAGCTCGCGCAACGCGCCTTCGAGATCCGTGCTGTGCAGATCGACGATGCGGTTGCGCGCGATGATTTTGTCCAGCCGCATGAGTCAGGGCACGAACCGCCGCATCAGACGGCGACAGAGAAAGCAGAACGAGGACGAAACACGGACCAAGGGAAGCTGTGACGAGCAGCGCCGCACTTTATTTTTCCCACTCCAGCGCGCCCTTCTTGATTTCGTAGAGCAAACCGAGAACGAGCACGCCGATGAAAACGAAAATCGGGCCGACGATCGCGATGTTGTTCGCCAAAAATTCGCGGTAGATAAACGTCCACGGAATCAGGATCACGATCTCGAGATCGAACAGCATGAACAGCAGCGCCGTGAGGTAGAACTTCACGCCGAAGCGCATGTGGACTTTTCCTTCGGGAACGACACCGCACTCGTAGGCGGAATCCTTGATTTTGGATCCCTTCGCCCGCTGCCCAAAGAAGTGACTCGCACCCACCACGACTCCGGTGATGCCGGCGGCGAGAAGCACTTGGATCAGAAAAGGAAAATACGCAGCGGACGTCATGACAGAGGAGAATTGGCCCCAGCTCGGCGGAGCTGACAAGAGGGAAAATCGGCGCACATCACGAGGCCGGCCTTAGCGCACCTCGACGATCCGCGCGGACTTGATGTCGGTGGATCCGACCCCGAGCGTCTCGGCGAATTCCAGCGTGCGAATTTCCTCCGAGATCGGCGCGAAACCGGTCTGCTTGCGCAGGCGATCAATGCGGTCGCGCATCAACGCGTCCATGATCACCGGATCGTTGCTCAACCAGAGCAGCGGCTCGCTGCGCGTGTAGAGCGAGTTGAAGAACGGGCCACCGATGAACTGAAAATGCTGCAAGCTGGCGATCGTGAAGACCCACGTTTCGCGCAGTTCGGGAATCGCGCTCATCTCAGCCACCGCAGCGGGCGCGTTGGCCGGCGAGCGGAAAAAGCGCGCGGTGTTGGAAGCATTCCAGAGCGTGGCGTTCACCAGTGCACCGTTGATGCCGAGCATCGGATGGTCGGTGTAAACCGGGAGATTGATCCAGAAATCCGCATCGAGAAACAGCGGCGTCGCGAGGAAGCTCTTACGATCTTCATCCTTCGTCGAAGTGCTGGAGTAATCCTTCACCTGCTGCTCCGCAAAAATCGGATCGAAGCGCTGCGGCAGCGGAGAATCGTAGAACCACACGGGGTCGTAGTAGCGACCGGATTCGAGCACGTAGATCTTGTGGTTCTTGAACGGGCCCTCGCCGGTCACCAGAGACGGCAGGTAGCCGGTCATGCGCAGACGGAGCTGATTAAGACCGACCAGAAAGATATCCTCCTCGTCGAAGCCGCGACGCTTCAGCGCAGAGATCACGCCCTTCACGAGCGGAATCGGCGTGGCGAGGCCGGGACCCGAGTCGCTGTAGATTTTCAGCCCCACTTTTCCCTTCGGCCCCGGCGCGAGCTTGCGTCCCGTGGACTCCTCGAACTGCGAAATCAACGCCTCGACTTCGCGATCGTAGCTCTGCTCGTCGAAGGCCGGCAAACGGGCTTGAAACACAGGAGCGGTCGCGTCGTCCGCGGCGCGCATGGAGGATAAACCCAACGGAACCAAAGCACAGAACAAGGCGGCAACAAACCGGAGCATGGGGGAGCGCATCGTGGGTGTGAGTAGCCTGGTGGGCGGCAATGTTTCGTGCGAGGGGCGCGAAACTTGACAGTCCTCGGCGCGGGTTGAAAGTGCATTCTTCGCCGCCTTCCTCCAGCGCCGCTGTTCATGCCCGCCATCAAGCCCACCTGCGTCCGCGACATCAAGTTGCGGGTCAATCTCGCTGACGTGGTCTCGCGCGTGGTCTCGTTGAAAAAGGCCGGCGGAGCGCGCTTCAAAGGGCTCTGTCCGTTTCACAACGAGAAGACGCCGTCCTTCCACTTGGACGCCGACAAAGGCTTCTACAAATGCTTCGGCTGCGGGAAGGCCGGCGACGTGATCAGTTTTGTGCGCGAGACGGAGCAGCTGACGTTCACCGAAGCGGTGGAAGCGCTCGGCAAACGTTTCGGCATCGTGATCGAATACGAAGAAGGCTCCGGCCCGAGCCGCGAGGAGCGTTCGCTGCGTCAGGAAATTTTCGATCTGCACGAAGTCGCGGCGGAACATTTTTATCAGGCGTTCAAGACGGCGGACGCGACCGGAGATTTCATGCGCCGCTACTGGACCGAGCAGCGCAAATTCGCGCCCGAACTCGCGGACGAGTTCAAGATCGGCGCCGTCGACCCAGCTGGCAGCGGACTGGGCGCGGCCCTGCTCAAGCGCCGCTACTCCGAGGAAGCGCTGCGCCGCTGCGGTTTGTTTTTCATTCACGACGACGCGCAGATCACGCTCGGCGCGCTGCGTCCGCGGTTTCGCGGACGCTTGATGATTCCCATTCGCGATCATCAAGGTCGCGTCGTCGCGTTCACCGCGCGACAAACCGATCTGACGCCGCCCGACGATCCCGCCCGCGAAGCGAAATACGTGAACTCGCCGGAGACGCCGATCTTCACGAAGGGCAACCTCCTCTTCAACTTGGACCGTGCGCGCACGGCCGTGGGCGAAGGACATCCGTTCGTCCTCGTCGAAGGCCAGCTCGACGCGCTGCGCTGCTGGTCTGTAGGTCTGAAGACCGCCGTCGCTCCACAAGGCACCTCGATCACGGAGAGCCAGCTCGTGCTGCTGCGGCGTTATCATTCCCAGATTGAGTGCTTCTTCGACAGCGACAGCGCGGGACAAAAAGCCGCGCTGCGCTTCCTGCCGATGGCGCTGAAAGCGGAGTTGGAGGTGCGCTTCCTGACCCTCGCGGGAGCGTCCAAACTCGATCCCGATCTGCTGTTCCTCGAAAAAGGCCTGCCCGCCTACGACGACGTGCGCCGCGCCGCGATGAGCGCGATGGCGTTCGCCTGCCGCGCCGTGCTCCCGGAAGGCAGTGCGGCCAGCGCGGAGCAAAAAGCGCGCGCCGCCCAAACGCTCTTCGAACTCGTGTCGGCCGCGCCGGGCGAGATCGCGCGTTCCGAGTTCCTCAACGAAGCCGCCGGACATTTGCGGATCGCCACGCCCGCGCTGCACAAGGATTTCCAGAGCTTCATCCAACGCCAAAGCCGAATGGGCGCTCGCGGCGCGCGGGCTGAAGAAGCGCCCCCCACTCCACCGCCGGCTTCGCGAGGTGCTGCCCCTGTGCACACGGCCGAGCGGGATTTATTGTTCATCTGCTTGCACTTTGACTGGCTCGGGAAACCCTTGAGCGCAGCTCTCCCCCACGACTGGATCGACACCCGGCACACCGCCGGCGCGCTCTTGAACCGGTTTTTGGCAGAATTTGAGCACGATACCTGGCCCGGCCGCGACAACCTCGACTCTTTGATTGAAAACGACGAAGAGCGCGCCTTGCTCGCATCGCTTCTTTTCGACACCCCCGTAGATGGCGGCACTTACAAGGACTTCGGCGATCCCAAACGGAAAGCCGAGCAGGCTTTGAATGAGCTGCGCCCCCGGGCCTTCGAGCCGCTCTTGCGGGAAATAGAACTTGCTTTAGCCAACGCCCACACGGACAGTAACAGTGACCCAAATTCACTCTTAAAACGACGCTCCGAGATCCAACGCCAGCTCCGTCAACCGCTCGGCTTAGCCGTAGCGGTTTAGTTTATTTCTAGAGAAGAACACCTCACATGTCGCGCAAAGCCAAGTCCTCCTCTGAAGGCCACTCCGAGGCCGTCGAGGCCGCCCTCGAAAAGACCAACGTCGCCAACGATCCCGCCTCCGGCGACATCCCGGCAGGTGGCATTAACGAGAAGATTCGCCAGCTGATCCGTCTGTCGAAGGAGCAAGGCTACCTCACCTTCGACGACATCAACGAAGCGCTGCCGGAGTCGGTCGAGAATCAGGAGGAAATCGATAACGTTCTCTCCATTCTCCAAAACCTGGAGATCGAGATCCTCGAGCCGGACCAGGTCGACGATTACAAGCAGCGCCAGGAAGAGGCCGAGGAAGAGGAGTCCCGCTCCTCCCAGCACGACATCCTCGACGATCCGGTTCGCATGTATCTCAAGCAGATGGGTCAGGTCCCGCTGCTCACCCGCGAACAGGAAGTCGAGATCTCCAAACGTATCGAGACCGCCGAGCTCAAGGCCCAGGAAGCGCTCTTCCAAGCGAGCATCATCGGCAGCTACATCGTCACGCTCGGCCAGAAGCTCATCGATCGTCAGGAGCGTTTCGACCGCGTCGTGATCGATAAGAAAATCGACAGCCGCGAAGCGTATTTCAAAGGCCTCGACAAACTCGTCCAGACCACCCGCAAAGCCGAGGAATCGGTCGCAGAATCCTGGGAGGAATACCTGAAGGCCCGCTCCGAAGCGGACCGCAAGAAGGTGCTCGCCAAGCACAAGAAGCGCGAGGGCCTGCTCCGCGCGAACTTCGGCAAGTTTTTCTTCAAGCTGAAGGTCTACGAAGAATATCTCGAGCAGCTCCGTCCCGTGCTGGAGGAGATCGAGACGCTGCAGCACCAACTCGATCGCGCGAAAAATCCGAAGACGAAGAAGGACGCGGCCATCGACACCAAGGCCATCAACGCCCGCCTCAAGCAGATCGAAGCCGCGCAGCGCATCGCTCCCGCCGAGCTGCTCCAGGTCGTCGCGCAGACCCGCGTGCACATTCGCGAGGCCCACAAAGCCAAGACCGAGATGGTCGAGGCCAACCTCCGCTTGGTGATCTCGATCGCCAAGAAATACACCAACCGCGGTCTCTCCTTCCTCGACCTGATTCAGGAAGGAAACATGGGCCTCATGAAGGCGGTCGAAAAATTCGAATACCGCCGCGGCTACAAGTTCTCCACTTACGCGACGTGGTGGATTCGTCAGGCCATCACGCGCTCCATCGCCGATCAGGCCCGCACCATCCGCATCCCGGTGCACATGATCGAGACCTTGAACAAGGTCATGCAGGTGCAGAAGCAGCTTCTCCAGGAGTTCGGCCACGAACCGACTCCCGAGGAGGTCGCCGACGAAATGAACCTGCCTGTCGAGCGCGTGCAGCAGATCATGAAGATGGCGCAGCAGCCCATCTCGCTGCAGTCGCCGGTGGGCGATGGCGACGACACCAGCTTCGGTGACTTTATCGAAGACAAGTCCGCCGAGAACCCCTACGACATGACGGCGTTCTCGCTCCTCCGCGAAAAGATCATCGACGTGCTCGACTCGCTCACCGAGCGCGAACGTCGCGTGCTCTCGCTGCGCTTCGGCTTGATCGACGGCTACAGCCGCACGCTCGAGGAAGTCGGCAAGCAATTCAAGGTCACCCGCGAGCGCATCCGTCAGATCGAAGCGAAAGCCCTGCGCAAGATGCGTCACCCGACGCGTATCCGTCAGCTGCACGGCTTCTTCGATGCCGAGCAGATCGACAACGCCCAAAACCTCATGAAGGTTGCCGCCACCAGCGGTCTGCCGGGCCGTCCCGCGGGAGCGCCGCCGCTCCCCGGTAAACACTAAGCCTCGCCGCTTACTTTCAGGCAAAACGCCGCCCGTCTCGGGGCGGCGTTTTCTTTTCCGGCCGCGCGGGCGAATCGGAATCGCCCTTTCCCGCTTTACAGGGGAAAACGCGGGCCTAGGTTGCGGGCATGGATACCCTGCCTGTCTTTTTTGCGGCGTTCGGCATTGGAGGAATGGAGCTCGTCGTCATTCTTCTGATCGTGCTCCTCCTTTTCGGAGGCGCGAAGCTCCCGTCCCTCGCGCGCGGCTTGGGCCAGTCGATCAAGGAATTCAAGAAGGCCTCTCGCGACGAAGAAGAGAAGGCTGCCGCGGCGGCCGCCACGTCGCCGGCGGAGAAAAAGCCGGAGACGACCAACACGCCCGGCGCCAACTAAGGCGCGGCGTTCTCGCTCACTCTCTGCGCGCTCCACCATGGAGCGCGCTTTTTTGTGCCTGCATGTGCCGGCATCAGACCTCCGCCGGATCGTCGTCTTCGGGGCGGGTGTTCAGCCAGATCTTAAACGCCCGAATCTGCTCGGGAGCGCCGAGCGCGAGCAACTCGTCGCTGGCCCGGATACGCTCCTCCGCGGCGGGGTTGAGGATACGCTGACCGTTGCGTTTGAGCCCGGCGATCTGGACGCCAAAGACACGCGCCGGTGCGAGGACGTCGAGGGTCTGCCCGGCGGCCCGACTCCACTCGGGCACTGGCAGCGCTTCCATCTGCACTTCTTCAAACAGTGACTCGGAGACCGGCGCGCCGGACACCGCAGTCAGGATCGCCTTGCCCGCTTTCACCTGCTCGGGCGTGCCCATCAAAAGCACGCGATCGCGTGGATAGAGCACCGCCTTCGGTCCGGGCAACGGAATCATGAAACCCTGTCGCTCGATACCAACAATCGAAGCGCCGCTCCGTGCACGCAGATCGAGCTCGGCGATTTTCTTCCCTTGCGCATCGGCGAGATCAGGCAGCACGCATTCGATCATGTTGAGATCCCACTCCTCATGCGGCTGCAGCCACGATGCGGAGGCCGCGGCCATCTTCGCACCCGCGGGCGACGCCATCACGCTCTGCAACTCCGCCTCGAGATTACTGTGCCAATAGATCAGCCGATGGCGCATCAACAGGATCGCTGCCACCGCGGCCACGGCACTCGCGAGCAACAGCCAGCGCGCGACACCATCCGTCGGCAGCATCGCCGCGAGCCAGAGATACATCGCTCCGCCGGCGAGCGCCTTCAACAAACTTTCCAACGCTCGCGCGAGTTGCGCGCGGCGGCCCATGCCTGAGGTCGCCACCTGCGAATAGAGCAGCGAAAGCGCCGAGACATTTCGCCAGATCGCCACGAGAGGCGCGATCAACAGCAGTCCCAATCCACACCAAAACAACACCTGGGGGCCGTGCGGGAAGAGCCAGTCGTGCCCCACCCACTTTTCCACCGCTTCGAGCATCTGGCCGGAAAACACCAGCACGCCGCTCACCAGGATAATCTCCACGCTGATCTGCACGAAACGCTTCCGGCTCAGTTGCCAGAGTTGATTGCGCCGACGACGCGCGCCCATCCGGTCGAGCCACTCACGATAGTGCCGCACCCAGGCGGAGAACCACGCCGGCTGTCGCGCGAGCAGCGCGCCCGCGATCGCTTCGGAGTTTCGCGTGAGGAGCGGCGACACGAGCGTGGTGAGCAGCGACACGCCCACCACGAGCGGGAAAAACTCTCCCGGCAACACCGCCGCCGCGACGCCGAGTTGGGCGATGATGAACGAAAATTCCCCAATCGGCGTCACCATCAGGCCCGCGCGCAGCGCGTCCTTCGGCGGCGTGCCGATCATCATCAACGCCGCGCTGCACGCAGCCGGGCGCGCGAGCAAGGTGAACACCGCCACCGCCACGATCAGCCCCGCGTCCTCGATCAATTGCGACGGATTGAACTGCATGCCGATCGCCACGAAAAACACCGCGCTGAAGATGTCGCGCATGCCCTCGAAGGTGCGTTCGACCTGATTGCGGTGCGCCGTTTCCGCGACGATCGTGCCGAGCAAAAACGCGCCAACCACGAGCGAAAATCCCGCGCGCTGCGCAATCCACGCGAGACCGAACAACAGCGCGCCGATCGCGAGCGTCTGCAGTTCCTCGTCGGCCGAGATCGTCATCCGTTTCAACAGCCACGGCACGATCAGCAGGCCCGCCACGCCGGCCATCACCACAAACGCGCCGAGCATGCCGAGCTCGCTCGCGAGACTCGCCCGCCCATCGCCCGCGCCGCCAAACTGCACATACGAGTTCAGCGCTGTCACGGTCACGACCGCGATGATGCCCTCGAGCAACGTAACTCCCATCGCGAGCTGTCCCGATGCTTCGTGCGTGGCGCCGGTTTCCTGAAGAACCTTACCGATGATCGCCGTCGACGAGATCATCAGCATCGCGGCGAGAAAGAGACTTGTGTGGCCGCTCCATCCCATCGCCGCGCCCAACACGCGCGTCAGATAATAAACTCCCACCGCGCCGCCGAGAGCCGCGAGCAGCATCGGCACGCCCAAACGCCGCAGACGTCGCAAACTCAGGCGCAGCCCGATCGAGAACATCAGAAAAACGAGCCCGATCTGCGCGAACGTCTGGATGCGATCCAGGTTCGTGACCAGCGCGAGCGTTGGCGTGAACGGCCCCACGACCATGCCTGCGACGAGAAAGCCCACCACCACGGACAACCCCAAACGCTTGCACACCCAGCCGACCACGCCCGCCACCGCGAGGATGACCGCCAGATCTTGGATGAAGTAGAAACCCTGCATCAGGATGAACTCGTTCGCATTTTCCTCGGCCCTGCTCGCACGTCAGACGCGGTGCCGGACCGTCGGATCGTGGAGGTATGTCATCGAGAACCAGAAAACGCGCGAAGACGAGAACGACATTTTGTCGTTTTTCCCTCTGAGAACCGCCATTTACCGCGTTGACACTCCCTCTGGGCGCCGATTCGTTTCCGTCGGCGGATACGCCACCCTCCACGCAAATCATGTCCAACCTGCTCGGCTACTTTTCCAACGACATCGGTATCGACCTGGGAACTGCCAACACGCTCGTTTACGTGAAGGACAAAGGCATCGTCTTGCGTGAGCCCTCCGTGGTCGCGCTCGACACGGCTTCGCGCAAGGTCCGCGCGGTCGGCGACGAAGCCAAACGCATGCTCGGCCGCACTCCCGGCAACATCACCGCCATTCGTCCGATGAAGGACGGCGTCATCGCCGATTTCGACGTCACCGAGGCGATGCTGCGCTATTTCATCCGCAAGGTCAGCAGCGGCTCCTTCCGCGCTCCGCCGCGCGTCGTGATCGCGATTCCCTCCGGCATCACCGAGGTGGAAAAACGCGCCGTGAAGGACTCCGCGCTCCACGCCGGCGCCCGCGATGTCATCACGATCCCCGAGCCCATGGCCGCTGCAATCGGCGTCGGACTTCCGATCGACGAGCCCGCGGCCAACATGATCGTCGACATCGGTGGCGGCACGACGGAGATCGCCGTCATTTCGCTCAACGGTATTGTATTCTCAAAGTCGATACGCGTCGCCGGCGACGAACTCGACACCGCGATCATCAACTACATGAAGCGGGCCTACAATCTCCTCATCGGTGAACGCACCGCGGAAGAGATCAAGTTGCGCGTCGGCTCTGCCTACCCGCTCGACGAAGAGCTCACCATGGAGGTCAAGGGCCGCGACTCCGTCGCCGGTCTTCCGAAGACCATCCACATCACTTCGCAGGAAATCCGTGAAGCGCTCGCCGACACCGTCGCCGCGATCGTGGATGCCGTGCGCGTGACGCTCGAGCGCTGCCCGCCGGAACTTTCCGCCGACCTCGTCGACCGCGGTTTCGTCATGGCCGGCGGTGGTGCGTTGATCCGCGGCATCGACAAGCTTCTCAGCGAAAAGACCGGCCTGCCCGTTACCGTGAGCGACGATCCGCTCTCCGCGGTGGCCAATGGCACCGGCGCCGTGCTCAACGACCTTTCGTGGTTGATGCAGAACGTTTGAGCCGGCGGCTCCGCCTGCGGGCCGCGCGCCCGAAGATCCCCGGTGGTGCGATAGGTGCGGCGCGCGAACTTTTTCCGTGCCACCTCGCTTCCAGTGGCCAATAACCACCCCACCGCATCGTGCCGCTCCATCGTTTCGACCAAGCCCGCCCGTTTCTCACGCTCGGCCTCGTCGTCGCCGCCTGGCTCGTGCTTCCGGTCGTGGTGAAGACGTTCACCCGCGCGACGTTCTTCGAACTCACCGCGCCCGTGTCCGTGTCCGCCTCTTACGCGCGCGATCTGCAGGAATTCTGGTCGCTACGCCTCCACTCCAACACCGCGCTGATCGAGGCCGGTCGCGATCTCGCGCGTCTCAACGCCTCCTACTCGCTCTCCGTCCAGCAAAACACCGAGATGCAGGCCGAGATCGCGCGGCTCGAGCAATTGCTGCGCCTTCCGCCCCGACCCGGTTTTCGCGAGGAACACGCGCGCGTGGTGCGTCGTGAGTTCAGCGGATGGTGGCAGCGCCTGGTCATTCGCAAAGGGCGCAACTACAACATCGCTGTCGGCGCTCCGGTGGTTTTCAGCGGCGGCGTCGTCGGACGCGTCGTCGAGGTCTACGCTTACAGTTCAGTCGTCGAGGTGTTGAGCAGCCCCAACGTGCGACTCGCTGCCTTCATCGAGGGCGACAACCGGCCCATCAGCTACCAAGGCGGCATCAATCCCGCCTTCGGCCCTGCGCGCGGCGTGGTGGAGTTCGTGCCTCTCGATATCCATGCGAGTCCCACGATCCCGCGACGCTTGGTCACCTCGGGTTTGGGTGGCGTTTTTCCGCCGGGCCTCACGCTCGGCACGGTCGTTCGGATGGAAGCGAGCACCGACGGTCTCTTCAAGAGCGGCGAAGTCCTGCTCGACCCCAATCTTTCGACGCTGAGCGAGGTCACCGTGCTGGTCCCCGACTCGCACGAGCCGATCGCTAATTAACCAGGCGATTTTCCCACGTGCGCCGTTTTCTCGCACTTTTTCTTCCGCTGCTGGTGCTCTGGGTGCTCGTCTCGCAGGCGAACCACGTCCTTGCGCAGTTTCACGTGTATCTCGTATTGGGCGCGTTGTTCGTGGTGTATGCCGCGCTCACGATGCCGCTTCGCATCGGCCTGCTGACCTCGTTCGCCGCCGGCCTGCTGCACGATTCACAGACCTCGGTCGCATTCGGGCTGCATGCGGTGCTCTTCGGTCTCACGCACGCGCTTCTCTTCTATATCCGCGATCGTGTGCCGCGCGACGAAACCGTAGCTCGGGTCGTGATCGCGCTACTTTCAAATCTCGCGTTCTTCCTGGTGTTTTCGTTCACGCAGATCGGCGGCCTTCCCTCGCCCGCTGAAGTGTGGCCGCGACTTATTTGGGATCTTCTCTGGTCGCAGCTTGCCATCACTCTTGTCGCTCCTTGGTTCTTCGCCCTCCAAAGCCGCTCTCTCGTTGTGGCGCGTGTCGCGCGAGACGAGCCGGTGTGATCCATGGCCACGAACGACGTCAACCTCGCTGAGCGCTCCGGCAGCCTCGTCGAATCCCACAAAGGCTACGACCCGCGGATTCTTTTCTTCTACGGGATCGTCGCCGTGCTCCTGCTCGTGCTCACCGGCGGCCTGGTCTATCAGCAGCTCATGCGCACCGATCTCTATCACGAGCGGGAACGCACGCAGAATCAGCGCCGGATCCTCGTCCCCGGGCCGCGGGGCAACATCTACGACCGCGAGGGACGGCTGCTCGTCGGCAACCGCCCGCGCTTCGCCGTCGTGCTTTACCTCGACGAACTTCGCCCCGAGTTCCGCCGCGAGTTCATCGCCATCCGCAAGGCCTACCGCGAAAGCGGCGACAAAGACATCCCGTCTTCGTCGCAAATGGAGCAGATCGCCCGGGCCACCGTCGTCCAGCGCTACCTCGATCAGATCAATGAAATCCTCGGGCGTAATGAGAAGGTGGATACCGTCGCGCTGCGCCGCCACTTCGTCCGCGAACTTTTGCTGCCCTACACGCTGCTCGGCGACCTTTCACCCGAGGACTACGCGCGTCTGATCGAGCGGCTGCCCGTGCGCTCGCCGCTGCAGGTTTATACGTCCAGCACGCGCTACTATCCCTACGGCAGCGCCGCCGCCCACACGCTCGGCTACGTGAGCGTGAACCCCGACTTCGAAGCGGCTGATTTCCCCGGCGAGGATCTCACCACCTTCAAGATGAAGGGCACGATCGGCAAAACCGGCCTCGAAGCCCAGTTCGACGCGCACCTACAAGGCGAACCCGGCGGCACGATCTTCCGCGTCGACCCCGCCGGCTATAAGGTCAATCCGCCGATCGAGAAACGTCTTCCCGTGCAGGGAAAGAACCTCACCAGCTCGCTCGACATTGATCTTCAGATCGTCGCCGAGAACGCCCTCGCCGACTTCACCGGCGCTGCGGTCGCGCTCGACGTCGCGACCGGCGAGGTGCTCGCGCTCGCGAGCAAGCCGGGCTACAATCTGAGCGACACGTCGCCGGTCATCACGCGCGCCACGTTTCAGGACATCGAGTCGCGTGGCGCCTGGCTCAATCGCGCTGTGCAGGGTCTCTACCCGCCGGGATCCACGTTCAAACTGGTCACCGCGATCTCCGGCCTGCGCAAAGGCACCATTCGCGTCGATTCGGACATCGATTGCACCGGATATTTCCGCGTGGGCGGTCGCGCCTTCCCCTGCCACGGCGGACACGGCCACGGACCGATCACGTTCGCCGACTCACTCGCGAAGAGCTGCAACATTTTCTATTACAAATACGGCATCGACACCGGCGTGGAGGATCTCGCCGCGGAGGCGCGCCTTTTCGGACTCCACCAGCCCACCGGCATCGAACTCCCGCACGAGACGCGGCGTATGATCGTTCCGGATACAGCGTGGAAGCGCCGCAACCGCAAGGAAGCCTGGTTCCCCGGCGACACCGCCAACATGTCGATCGGCCAGGGCTTTCTCGCTGTGACTCCGCTCCAGATGGCGTGCGTCACCGCATCCTTCGCGCGGGGCGAACTGATCACCAAGCCTACGCTCATTCACGATCCTTCTCATAAACGACAGCATACCGAGCCGCTCGGCCTCACGCCGCAGCAATACGCCACGATGATGAAGGGTTTCGAGGACTGCATCCTCACCGGCACGGCCAAGATTCTCCAACTCCCCTCGCTGCGCATCCCCGATCTCCGCATCGGCGGCAAGACGGGCACCGCGCAGGTCCGCACGCCGCAAGGCACGATCGAGCTCGCGTGGTTCATCTGCTTCGCGCCCATCGAGAAACCCGAGATCGCCATCGCGGTGATGATCGAGGGTGACACGCCCGACGAAGCCTACGCCGGCGGCCGCTACGCCGCACCAGTCGCGCAATCGATCCTGCGGAAGTGGAAGGAAAAGAAAGACCGTCCGCGCCCGCTCATGAACGTGGCGCTGCAGTAAGCTTTCGTCTCCGCCGCCAGAGTTGTTTCGCCTCGCGCAGCGTGCGAGTCGGATCCGGCCACGTGGCCTTTGCTCCGAACCGGATCCGTTGCAGATCAGACACGATCCCCTCCGCGTCCCGACTCGAGCCGCACCATGGCTCGAACCGGGCAAGCCAACGTCCCGCCTCGGCGCGCACCCGGGCCTCGCCCTTGGCGGACGTGCGCCCGAGTCGATCCTTCCAGCGTCGCCAACCGAGCCGCAACGCCCACCCGCACGCGACCACCGCGACCACAAACAATCCCGCGCGTCCAATGCGTCGCGCACTCCACGGCGCGTTCAGCGACGCCCTCATCGTTTCAGAAAGTTCGTCAAGAAACTCGCGCAGCGACGTGCCCGTCTTCTCCGCCCAAGTTTTCGCCGTCTTCAACGCCTCGATCTGCGTGCGTTGATCGAAGTTCACGATCCGCCGATACCAGAACACGCGCAGGCTATCCAGACGCGCCGACCAGCTTCGGTCCAGGCGCAGCGAGAGCGATTCCTCGCCCGAGAGATTTTCCTCGCTCGCCGCGCCCGATCCCGGCGTCGGATCGAAGCGCACCCAGCGTCCGCTCTCGACGTCGAAGATCTCGCACCACGCGTGCGCGTCGGCGTTGCGCAGCGTGAAGTTGTTGGAAAACCCGTTCCACGAGCCGCCGCGAAAACCCGTGACCACGCGCGCCGGCAATCCCGCCACGCGCGCCATCACCACCATCGAGCCGGCGAATAACTCGCAATGGCCAGCTTCGCGCGACACGAGCCAGCGCACGATCGGATCCCCCGCACCACCGGGCACAGCCGGATTCAGCGAATACTCGTGCCGCGCCTGCAGCCACGCGCCCATCCGCGCCACGCGCTCGCGCGGACTCGCCTCGTCGCTCACGGCCGCGTCCACCAGCGCCTGCCGCACGAGTGCTCGGTCGTTCGCGCTGAGTTCCAGCGTTTCCCATACGCTCGGTTGTCCACTGCCGCGTGTGGCTCGCTCAAGGAGTTGCGTGCGGAAGCGCCGGTCGGGCAGCTCCGCGTCCGTGCTCATGCCTTCGACGCGATACGCCGTCATGCGCGCGGGTTCGTCGCGCAGCGCCAGCACGCCGAGGCCGGGCGCCCAGCGGTGATTTTGCGCTTCCTGAAACTGCACCTGAGCAAACGGTCCCAACAGTGGCAGGTGACGGCTGATGCCGGGCTCGAGGTAAAACGTCCACGTGTCGCCGCTGCTCGCACGCTGTCCGCGCACGGTCACGCCCACGCGTTCGCCGCCAAACGCATCGCGTCGCAACAACGCCGACAGGCGAAAAGTCCCGTCGCGATACTCGTCGAGCACGAGCATCCGCCAATACGGATGCGCCGGCACTTTCTCGCGGTCCGACACATCCACAGTCACCGCCACGCTGTTGTCGGTCGTGATCTCGGTCACGTCACCGAAACGGATCGTTTCGCTGAATCCGGTCTTCGCCTTCTTCATCGCGAAACGGTCGAGCCAGAAGGTGTTTTCCAGCTGAAAGCGCGGGATCGCGAGAAACAGCACGCCCGACACGACCACGAGTCCGCCAAACAGCGCTCCGCCCGCAGCTACAACCCGCCAGTCGGTCGTCGTGCGGATGCGGCGCAGCAATTTCCTCCACTCCACGTGACGAGCCCAGCGTGGCACTTCTCCGGGCGTGAGCGCTGCCGTTGCCGTCGCATGAGCCGGATCGCCGAGCGTAATCACGAGCAGCAACGCCAGCGCCACCGCCGTAAACGCCACGATCTGCAGCGCAAACGCGATCGAGACGGTCAGCACGCCGGCGACGACCACGAGAAACAACCCGAGCACGATGCCCTGCAGATCGTCGCGGCGTTTCCGATACACCGCGCTGCGATACGCGAGCAGCAACAGATTGAGTCGCACGAGCGCCGACAGCGGTTCGCCGGTGATCCACAAATCCGCCGCACACACCGCCGCAATCAAGGGAAACGCCAGCGCGTGCGCCCACGTCGGGATTCGCGCGACCCAGGCCGGCCGCAGCGTGAACGCGATCGCCGACACCGTCGCCAGCCCCATTGCTATCCATGCGTCGATGTTCAGATAAAACACCGACGACACCGCGATCAGCGTGAGCGCGCCCCCGAGCAGCCAGCGCACCTGGTGCAGCTCGTCCGCCTCAAGTTGTGGCCACGATTTCGCCATCGCACACCGCCGCGACTCCGCGCGCTCCCTGCGGAGCGAACACGATCAGGTTTCGGCCCCCGCCCGCCGGTTTCACGGGGAGCGTTTCCTTCCTCGGCGCGAGCAGCGCCAGTTCGTCAAGCCATGTATCCAAATCCCGGACACGCCGGATCGCCCGCCACGCGCCGCCGTCGATTGCCACCGCGCGCAGACGGTCTGCGCGCAGCAAATCCTCCGCGAGCGAGACCGCGAGGCGCAGCATCGTCTCGAACTGCTCGTCGTCGGCCCATGGTTCCGCCGCCGCGCTCACCCACACGGAAAACAAACCTGCGCTTTCCGCCGCGAATTGCCGCACGAGCAACTGGCCGGTGCGCGCACTCGCTTTCCAGTGAATCAGCCGATGCGAATCACCGAGATCGTAGCGCCGCAGTGCGAGCAGATCGCTGCCGGCGCCCACCCGCGCGACGCGTTCGCCGCCATGCAGGCGCGACACTGCCGTGCCGGGCACGCGCAGATAGTCGATCGGCTGCGGCCACACTTTCACCTCAGCGGCGACGCCTGCCCACCGTTGTTTTTTCAAGAACCCAAATGGAAATAGCGAACCGACCGCCTCGAGTTCGATTCGCAGCACACCGCGTCGCGAGGGTTGAAACGTCCACTCGAGTCGCGTGCTCGTGCCCGGATCGATGCGCGCACGCAACGGCAGTTGTCCACGCGCTTCGACCTGCGCGGCTTTCGCGAGCATCGCGCGCACGTCGATCCCGCGCGCGGTCACGGTCGATTCGGCTTTGCGCGGCGTCGAGCGATCGATCGGCCGCGCGACCATCTCGAGCCAAAGTCCGTAGGTCGGCAGCACACGCTTGTAATTACGCAGCTCGACTCCGATCACCGCCTCCTGTCCGGCGCGGAATGGCGGCGTTGCGTCGAGCTGCCACGTGACTTTGCGAAAGTTAAACCACGATAGCACGCCGCTGAGCACGAGGCACGCGAGCAGCAGCGAGAGCGTGATAAACAGAATGTTGTTCGCTGCGTTGTAGGCGGCCATGCCGATGCCGAGCGACAGCACGATCAGGAGCACGCCCGAAAGGGTCGGCGCGATTCGCTCGCGCCGCTGCGGTGCGAGCAGATCCCACAACAAGCCGCTCCATCGGCCGCCGGATTTCATACCGGCGCCGCGACGGAACTCAGAATGTGTTTCAACACCGACGCCACCTGTCGCCGCTCCTCGAGCGCGTCGCTCGAAGGACGCGACAAACTCAGACGATGCGTCAGCACGGGCGCCACGAGCTCCGACACATCCTCGGGCAGCACGAAGTCGCGACCTTTCACCAGCGCGCGTGCCTGTGCCGCGGTGCGCAACGCGAGGCCGCCGCGCACGCTCACGCCCGCGCGGAACTCCGCCTCGGTGCGCGTCGCGGTCACGATGCGTAGCACGTAGTCGAGCACGCTCTCCTCGACGAAAACTCGGCCGGCGAGTGTTTGCAGGTGCAACACATCGCCGCGGCTCACGACCGGCTCCTGCGCAATCGCATCGTAGCTCGTGCGCGTGCTGCGAAGGATCTCCATCTCGTCTCCAGGAAGTGGATACCCCATTTGCAGCCGCATCAGGAAACGATCCATCTGGCTCTCGGGCAGCGGAAACGTGCCCTCGTAATCCACCGGGTTCTGCGTCGCAAAGACCATGAAGGGCGTCCCGACCTCGTGCGGTTCGCCATCCACCGTCACGCGCGCGCGGTCCATCACCTCGAGCAGCGCCGACTGCGTTTTCGGCGTGGCGCGGTTGATTTCGTCGGCCAGCACGATGTTCGCGAACACCGGCCCCGGCTTGAACACGAACTGCTTCACCGCCTCGTCGTAGATCGCGACGCCGGTGACATCGCTCGGCAGCAGATCGCTGGTGAACTGGATGCGCGAAAACCGTCCGTCGAGCGCTCGCGCGAGCGTGTAAGCGAGCGTGGTTTTTCCGAGACCGGGCAGATCTTCGATCAGGACATGGCCGCCGGCCACGAGGCAGATGAGCACGTGTTCGACGACATCATCCTTGCCCTTGATCGTCTGCGTCATCGCCGCCCGCAGCCGCACCAAAGCCTGCTTCGCGTCCGTCACCTCGCCGGCGGGTATGAAGTCGCTCATGCCCGCCCAACGTGGCGAAACTCACCCGAGGGTCAAACCGTGCGCAGCGCACCGGACGCGCCGACTCAGCCCTGCGAAAGCAGCTTGATGATCGCCGAAAAATCCTCGTCGCCCATCCCGCGCGCTTCGGCCGTCTTCAGCGCTTCGCGAACCGCATCGAGCACGGGGAAATCGGTGCAATCGCCCGACGCCGACGCGAGCCGCATGTCCTTGTGCATGTGTTTCACCGAAAACTGCGGCGAGAAATCGCGCGCGCGCAGTTTTGGCTCCTTGAGTTTCGCGAGACCCGAATAGGAAACATTTTGCTGAAGCGCGGAGAAAAACACGTCGTCACTCACGCCGGCCTGTCGCACGAGCGTGAGCGCTTCGCTGAGGCCCTGCATCTGCGCGGCGATGTTGAGATTCATCGCAAGCTTCAGCGTGCACGCCTGCTCGTTGGTGCCGATCGTGTAGCGGTGACTCGAGATCACCGAAAGCAACGGCTCCAGCTCCTTGATCAACGTCACGTCGCCACCGAGATAAAACACCGTCTGCTTCTGCTCGGCTGCGAGCTTGCTGCCGGTAAACGGCGCCGCGAGATAACGCGCGCCGCGCTGCACGACGAACTGTTCGAACTTCGCGCTGCTCGTGCCGTCGATCGTGCTCGATTGCACCACGACCTTGCCCGGCTCGAGCACCGGCAGGATGCGTGTGATCACGCTTTCGACCGCCGCAGGATCGGCCACCACGATCTGGATGACGTCCGCCGCCGACGCGACCTCCTCGGGAGAATTTTTCCCCGCGGGCGCGTCGGGTTGCGGCGTGCGATTCCACGTGCCGACGAGCTTGCCCGCCGCCGCGTAATTGCGCGCCCACGCGCTGCCAATGATGCCCAGACCGATGATGCCGACGGAGTTCATGTTTTTGGCCGATACGAAGCACACCCCGCGCCGCAAAACAACCACGCGGCGTGATCGTCTGTGGCAGAATGCAGCTTGTAACGAGGTGGAGCCCGGCGTCCCCGCCGGGCTGAAGGGCCGGCGGCACGCGCATAAAAGCCCGCCGGGGACGGCGGGCTCCACCTGCTCACTATGATTATGAGCGCAGCGAAGAAGCCACTCGGTGTTTCGCAGCGGTGCGCCGACGCGAAGCGCGCACTGGATTCTTCGCTGCGCTCAGAATGACAAGCGACGCGGCGCTCACGTGGTCGCAACACGGTGCGCAACGTGGCTCGACTGTGTCCGCACCTTGTCCGGACCGTGTCCGCACCTTGGCTCGACTCGGGACGCACTGGGTCCCGACTCGGTGCACACTGTGGCGCGACCCGAGCCGTTCCCGATCCCGACTCAAGCCAGGATCTCGAGCATGCGCGTGAAGAGGCGGTTCACTTTTGCCTGATTGTCCTTCACGAGGTCTTTGAACTTCGCGAAGTCGATCTCGGTGCCCTCGAGGCCGTTCGCGTAGTTGTCGATCAGGCCGAGGCTGTTGTAACGCAGGCCGATTTCGGTGCAGAGGTCGGCTTCGTGCGCGGCGGTCATGCCGACGACATCGCCCCAGCTTTGCACGATGCGGATCTCGGCCTTGGTCTCGAAACGCGGTCCGCGGAACTGCACGTAAACTTTGCCCGTGTGGATCGTGAACTCGGGCGCGAGTTTTTCCACCAGCAGCGGGATGAGATTGTTGGCGATGCCAGGCGCGCCGCCTTTCAGCTCCTGATCGAAAAACGTCATCGGGCCCTGCTGGAGTCCGACGTAGTCGCTGCACGAGACAAACGTGCCGGGCGGCAGGTCCTTCTTCAGCGACCCGACGGAGTTGAGCGACACGATGTCCTGATAGCCGAGATCGGCGAGCGCGCGGATATTGGCGCGGTAGTTGATCGAATGCGGCGGCAGCGGAAACGCGTAGCCGTGGCGGTTGATGAGCGCGAAATCGCCGCGGGTTTTGTAGGTCACCTGCCCGTAGGGAGTGGTGACGGTCTTCACGTCCCACGACGCGAAGAGGTCGGAGTTCACGATGCTGGTCCCACTGATGAACGCGACTTTCATGCGCGCGATCACGCCCGCAGCACTGTCGTTCGACAATGCGAAAAGCGCTCCCGCGCAAAAACGTAGTCGGCCTGCGAGTGCGCGCGCCGCGTCAGCCGACCCACGACACTTTCTGCAAGCGGTGCGCGAGCTCCACGTCCTTGGCCGTGACCTGATGATCGGCCGAGTGGGTGTTGAGACGCACGATCACGAGATTGTAGATGTTGGTCCACTCCGGGTGGTGGTTGAGCGATTCGGCGTCGAACCCGCCGCGCACCATAAATCCGAGCGCTTCGCGGAACGTGGCGAACTCGAAGACTTTCTCGAGCGCGTTGCGCTGATACGTCCAACCGGGCAGGTCGGCGAGCGCCTCATGAATTTTTTCCGGACTCAGTGGGGTGGCAGACACGAGTGTGACCGTCGTGTGTCCTTCCCTCTTGTCAAATCTCCACCTGCCCAGCTAACTCCGATCGCTCCATGCCTGACCACCAACGTCCCCTCGCGCCGGTCGTCCCCGCCCACGTGGCCATCATCATGGACGGCAACGGTCGTTGGGCGCAGCAACGCGGTCTGCCTCGCATCGAGGGACACCGCCGCGGCGTCGAAACCGTTCGCACGACCACGTTTGCCGCGCGCGATCTCGGGGTGAAGATGCTCACGCTCTACGCGTTTTCCGTGGAAAACTGGAAACGCCCGCAGGACGAGGTCGGCGCGCTCATGGGCCTGCTCGAGTTTTATCTGAAAAAGGAGCTGGCGACCTTCGTCCGCGATCGCGTGCGTTTCCGCACCATCGGACGCACCGAGGAGCTGCCGACCGGCGTGCAAAAACTCCTGCGCGCGACGGTGGAGGAAACGAAGCAGTTCGAGGACTATACGCTCGTGCTCGCGCTCAACTACGGCGCTCGCACGGAGGTCGTCGATGCCGCGCGCGCTTACGCCGCCGCAGTTGCCGCCGGCACGGAGAAACTCAACGACAGCTCCTGGAACACGTTCAGCCGCTATCTTTACACTCACGACTTGCCCGATCCGGATTTGATCATCCGCACCTCGGGCGAGACGCGCATCAGCAACTTTCTCCTCCTGCAAGGCGCCTACTCCGAATTCGTTTTCACGCCCGTGCTCTGGCCCGAGTTCACCAAGGACGACCTGATCGCCGCCATCGCCGAATACAACAAGCGCGAGCGGCGCTACGGCCAAACCAGTGCGCAGGTGCGCTCGCCCGCTGCGGCCGGCGCGACGAAATAAGCCCAAAACACATCCCGCGCGTTTGCGCGCGAGCCTCCGCCCCACCCGTCTCATGGCCAAACGCATCCTCAGCACCGTTCTTCTCTGGGGGCTCGTCTCCGGTTTGCTCATCTTCTTCAAGACCGAGGGCGCTGTCGCGCTGATCACGCTCATCTCGGTCCTCACGCTCCGTGAGTTTTTCAAACTCATGGAAGGCGCCGGCCTCCCGCCCTTCGACAAAGTCGGCATGGCACTCGGCGGCCTCATCACGCTCGCGCCGTATTTGGAAACGCGATTCGACCTGCCCGCGACTTACGTGCTCGCGCTCGCGGTGATCGTGTTTTCGGTGCGCATCCTCGGCGAACGCGAACCGCACAACCGCGTGGAGGCGCTCGCCGCGACGCTCTTCGGCCTCGTTTACGTCGCTTACATGCTCCAGTTCCTCGTGCGGATCGTCACGCCGCAGCCCGAGGATCTCATCGAACCCGAGGGACGCCTGCTCCTCTTCGTGTGGCTCGTGGCCGTGGCGAAGTTCTGCGATGTGGGCGCGCTGCTCAGCGGACTCGCTTTCGGCAAACACAAGATGTCGCCACAGATCAGTCCCAAGAAAACCTGGGAAGGCGCGATCGGCGGCGTGCTCATTTCGGCGGGGGTCGGCGCGACGTTCGCGTATTTCGCCGCGGATTATTTTCCGGATCACATGACGCCCCTCATCGCCGCGCTCATCGCGGTGCCCATCGCCGTCATCGCGATCGTCTCGGACCTCGTGGAATCGGTCATCAAACGCCGCGCGACGATCAAGGACTCCGGCGGCATCATTCCCGGAATCGGCGGCGTCTTCGACGTGAGCGACAGTCTGATCCTGACCGCGCCGCTCGGCTACTTCCTCTTCGGCCTCGCGGTTTGAGCTGAACACGGTCGCGACCGTGTCCGCACCTCCGGGCGACCATGTCCGGACCTAGTCGCGACCGTGTCCGCACCGCTTTGCGACCGTGTCCGCACATGACCGCGACCCTGTTCGCAACGTGTCCCGACGTTGGACGCACATTGGCTCGACGCGGTGCGCACTCGGTTCCGACTCAGCCCGCCCTCTCGCACATCCTGATCGTCCCTTTTGACGAATCCACCTGGAGTTCGCTGTCGCACCACGCGGCGAAGCGCACACTGGATTCTTTGCTTCGCTCAGAATGACAGGCAGGACGAGCGTCCAAATGACCATTTTTCCGCCCTCTTCCGTGTTTCCGCCCTTCCGCGCTTCCGCGATTTCTCTGTCTTCGCCTCCCTCCCCACACGTCCGTGCTTCCGTGATCGATGCTTCCGCGTTGCCGCCACCGCTTTTTCAAATTTTTCGCGAGTAGCAGCCGAAACGGAGAACCTCGCACTTGCCCCCTTCGCGGGCGGTCGCGCATAGTCGCGAGCTTTCGTGGCCGCACCGTCTTCCAGCTCCCGTAAACGCATCGTCCTGCTCGGCGCGACCGGCTCGATCGGCGAAAACACGCTGCGCGTGATCGCGGCGCATCCCGACAAGCTGGAACTGGTCGCGATCGCCGCACGCGCCAACCACGCACGTCTCGCCGAGATCGCCCGCGAGTTCGGCGTGAAGCACGTCGGCGTTTTTGAGGAAAACGCTTTTGCCGCCGCGAAAGCGTCGAACGCCTTTCCCGCCGGCATGCAGCTCTACGGCGGCTTGAGCGGCTTGGTGGAGCTCGCCTCACTCGATGGCGCCGACACCGTGCTCGTGGCTGTGGTCGGCACGACGGGGTTACAACCGGCGCTCGCGGCGCTGGCGGCGGGCAAGGATCTGGCGCTCGCCTCGAAGGAGATTTTGGTGCTCGCCGGAAAATTCGTCATGGCCGAGGCGCGCAAACACGGCGCGAAACTTCTGCCGGTGGACAGCGAGCACAACGCCGTTTTCCAGTGCCTCGAAGGCCATCCGCACGCGGGCGTGCGACGCATCGTGCTGACGGCGAGCGGCGGCGCGTTCCGCGACTGGCCCGTGGAGCGACTGGCGCAGGTGACGCCGGCCGACGCGCTGAAACATCCGAACTGGTCGATGGGACCGAAGATCACCGTCGATTCGGCCACCCTCGCCAACAAGGGTCTCGAGCTGATCGAGGCGCAGTGGCTTTTCCAGCTGCGTCCGGAGCAATGCACCGCGGTCATTCATCCGCAGAGCATCGTGCATTGCCTGGTCGAGTTTACCGACGGCGCGATGCTCGCGCAGCTTTGTCCACCGTCGATGACGTTTCCGATTCAGCACGCGTTGTTGCACCCAACGCGCGCGCCCGGCGTCGATTCGACGCTGGATTTCACGAAGTTGCTCGGCCTCGAGTTTCGACCGGTCGACGAGAGCCGTTTCCCGTGCCTGCGACTGGCTAAGGAAACGATGCATGCGGGAGGCATCGCGCCGGCGGTGTTCAACGCCGCGAACGAAATCGCGGTCGATGCGTTTTTGCGGAGCGGCTTGCCGTTTCTTGCGATTCCGCGGGTGATCGAACACGCTTTGCAACACATGAAGAATTTTGAACCGGACACGCTCGAAGCGGTGCTCACCGCCGACCGCGAGGCCCGGCGAAAGGCTGCCGAAGCCCTAAAACTCTTTGCCTGAACTGAATGGCCACTGACCTTTTCCAGACCCTTTTCTCCAATATCTGGTCGGCGTTTCTCGTCGTCCTGTTTTTTGGCGGCTCGATCTTCGTGCACGAACTGGGGCACTTCCTCGCGGCGCGTCGACGCGGTGTGCACGTGGAGCGTTTCTCGATCGGTTTCGGTCCGCCGATCTTCTCGTGGCGCGGCAAGGACGGCGTCGAATACCGCCTCTCATGGATTCCGCTCGGCGGCTACGTGCTGCTGCCGCAGCTCGCGGATCTCGGCGCGATCGAGGGCAAGAGCAGCGTCGAAGCGGACAAGCTTCCGCCAATCAGCTACGGCACGCGCATGCTGGTGTTTGTGGCCGGCGCGGCGTTCAACGTGTTGTTCGCGTTTCTGCTCGCGACGATCATCTGGATCGTCGGCCAACCCGAGAGCAGCGCGAGCGCGACCACGCGCATCGGCTATGTGACGAAAACGCTCGAGCTCCCCGGCGGCGAAAAAGTGCCGAGCCCCGCGTCCGAAGCCGGCCTGCAAGTCGGCGACACGATCCGCGCGATCGACGGCACGCGCGTCGAAAACTGGCAGGACATTCTCTATATGATCGGCCTCGGCAGCGGCAAAACCGTCGATGGCCGGCGCAAGGCGGTGTTTCAGGTGGAGCGCGAAGGCTCGCTGCTCGACATCACGGTTTATCCGCGACTCGTCGGCGAAGAACGCGATCGCAAGGTCGGCATCGCCGCCGGTTTCGAGTTGATCGCCCAAGGCGTCGCGGACGGCTCGATCGCGCAAAAGGCGGGTTTCCTGCCCGGCGACGAGGTGGTGAGTTTCGACGGCGTGCCGGTGCTCAGCATGGCGACCTTCGTGGAGCAACTGCAGCAAACTGCCGACCGCGCGATTCCTGCCCTCGTGAAGCGCGATGGAAACATCGTGGAGCTCACGATTCCCGCGCGCGCGGGCAATCCCGCCGCAGCGGACTTCGGGTTGGCGCTCACGACGGGCTTCCGCTTCGTGCACCCGTCGCCGTTTGCGCAAATCGGCGAACACATCGCGATGACGTTTCGCACCTTGGTGAGCTTGGTGAATCCGCACTCCGACGTCGGCCTCTCCAAGGTCGCCGGTCCGGTCGGCATCGTGCGCATTTTCCACAGCGCGGCGGAGGCCGGCCTGCGCGTGGCGTTGATCTTCGCGATCCTCGTCAATGTGAACCTGGCGATCTTCAACCTGCTCCCGCTGCCGATTCTCGACGGTGGGCAGATGCTCTTTGCCACGATCGGCAAATTGCGCGGCCGGGCGTTGCCGGCGAACTTCATCATCGCGGCGCAGAGCGCGTTTGGCGTGCTACTGATCTCGATGGTGCTCTACGTGACGTCGTTTGACGTGCGCCGCTGGATTCGCGATCGCGAGGCCGTGCGCGCCGAGGCGCCCGCCAAGGAGCAACCCGCGGAGTCGCGCTGATCTCCGGCGCGCTGAAAGGCGCGCCGCTGAACGAATTTTCCCATGTCGTATTGCGTATCGCGTTTTCGCACGGTGCGGCGTCGCACGTGCGAGGTGAAGGTGGGCTCCGTCGGTGTCGGCGGAGACAATCCCATCCGCATCCAGTCCATGACCACGAGCGACACTCAGGATGTCGCCGCCACGGTGCGCCAGTCCATCGCGCTCGCGGAGGTCGGTTGCGAGATCGTGCGCATCACGGCGCCCAACGTGGCGGCCGCGCGCTGCCTGAAGGACATTCGCGCGCAGTTCACGGCGGCTGGTTTTGGCCACGTGCCGCTCGTGGCGGACATCCACTTCCTCCCGGCGGCTGCGATGGAAGCGATCGAACACGTCGAGAAGGTGCGCGTGAATCCAGGCAATTACGCGGACAAAAAGAAGTTCGCGGTGCGCGAGTATTCCGACGCCGACTACGAGTCGGAGCTGCAGCGTTTGCACGACGCGTTTTCCCCGCTCGTGAAACGCGCGAAGGAGCTCGGCCGCTCGCTGCGCATCGGCACCAATCACGGTTCGCTCAGCGATCGCATCATGAATCGCTACGGCGACACGCCCCTCGGCATGGTCGAGAGCGCGCTGGAGTTTCTCCGCATCGCGGAGGCGCACTCCTTCAAGCAGCTCATCCTGTCGATGAAGGCGTCCAATCCGAAGGTGATGATCCAGGCTTATCGCCTCCTCGTGGAGCGCATGCAGCAGGAAAACATGCACTACCCGCTGCACCTCGGCGTGACCGAAGCCGGCGACGGCGAAGACGGACGCATCAAGAGCTCGATTGGCATCGGTTCGCTATTGCTCGACGGGCTCGGCGACACGATTCGCGTGTCGCTCACCGAAGACAGCGTTTACGAAGTGCCCGTGGCGCGCGCGATCGCCGAAAAAGCGATGAGCCTCTGGTCGCGTCCGGAAGGCGTCGCGCCCGTCGACGCCGGCGTGCCGGCGAGCGACGCGATCGATCCTTTCAAATTCGTGCGCCGCGAGCCTGCGGTGGTTTCGCTCTCGGAGCGCGTGCGCACCGGTCCCGAGCAGCCGCCGCGCGTGATCGTGCGCGCGACGCGCGAACAGCTCGCCAGCGCCGATTCGCCGGTGCGCCATCCGCAGCTGCGCGATACGCCCGCCGAGGGGATTTTGCTCACGGTGAAAGACGCAGCGGAGCTCGCCACCCTGCCGTCGGCCGCTGATGCCAGCTATGTGCTCGAGCTGGATCCGGCGCTGACGTTGCCCGCGCTCGAACAGCACGCACGCGCCCTGCCCCGCGGCACGGTGCTGCTGCGATCGTTCGCCCGCGAAGATGCGCCGAGCCTGCGCGGATTTCTGGCGTTCGTCGAAGCGCATGGCTTCACGCTCGCGATCGAGTCTGATCCCGTCGCGTTTGCGACGCTCGCGCCGATCGTGCGCGAGCACGCCGACGCCAACGTGATCTTGGCCTTCGGTGACACGGCGGACGTGCGCGCGCCGTTCGGTCATCGCGTCGGGGCGTATCGCCAGATCGCCGAGATCCTGCGCGCCCACCGCGTCAACGCACCGATCTGGATTCGCAACACCGCGCCTACCGCGGTGCTGGGCGACAACAGCTTCCTCTCCAAGTTGATCGAAGCGTCCTTCCTTTCCGGCGCGCTGTTGTGCGACGGTCTCGGCGATCTCATCAGCATTGAGACGGAGACCGATCCGGTCCGCGCGACGCGCCTTTGTTACAACGTCCTCCAAGGCGCCGGCGCGCGCATCTCCAAGACGGAGTTCGTCGCCTGCCCGAGCTGCGGCCGCACGCTCTTCGATCTGCAAACGACCACGCAGCGCATCCGCGCACAGACGGGGCACTTGAAGGGCGTGAAGATCGCTATCATGGGCTGCATCGTGAACGGCCCCGGCGAGATGGCCGACGCGGACTTCGGTTACGTGGGCGGCGCGCCCGGCAAGATCAACCTCTACGTCGGCAAGCAGTGCGTCCAATACAACATCCCGCAGGCGGAAGCGGACGCTCGTCTGATTGCGCTCATCCGCGAACACGGCAAGTGGGTCGATCCCGATCCGGTCGGCGCGGCTGTATCCAAATAGTCAGGACAGCCTCCGGTTTCGTCACGCGATCGTCACTTCATCGGCCCCTCCGGGGCACACGCTCGCTGGTAGAGAAGACCGCGCAACAACGCCTCAGTTCCCGGCCGCCTCCGGCCCACTTTTGGCAACAAAAAAAGCGGAAAAGTTATCCTCTTTTTCGATGTGAATAACTTGTCGGAAAGTTGGCCTTGAAATGACTTTTCCGTTTTCAGTTACTCCGCGCCCTGCCAGAACTTTTGGTCCTGTCCGGCTGTTCTTTCTCACGTCCCTCACGCCCTTGTTTCCGAGCGATGGATTTTGTCTACGCTACTCGCAGCTTATCAAATACTTACATACTGCATTCCATTTGCCCCATTTTACCCCGCGCTGCCTCACCCATTTTTCAGACGATTGCCCGGCCACTTGCGTGTTCTTGACGTGTGAAAAGCCCTCCCGACGCGCCAATGTGAATAATCCCGCCCATTCGTCTGCCCATGCCCTCAGTGTCTCTGCCGCCCAGCCTTTGGGAAACCGTCAAATGCGACTTCAAGGAACTGTTTCCTGAAGACGTGTTTCAGATGTGGTTTGAGCCCATGACGTGCCTTGAGGCGTCGGAGGAGTCGATGACCCTCGGCGTGCCCAACGATTTCGCGGCGATCTGGATTCACGACAACTATCTCGACCTGATCACACAGCGGCTCCGGCTCACTGCGGGCCGGATGGTGAACGTCACGCTTAAGAAGACTGAAACCAACCGCGCCGCCGCCACCAACCCGGCCCCCTCGCGCACCGCTGCGGCCGAGACCGCGCCCCGGCACAAGACCGCCCCCCGCCGGGCCACCCGCTACGACGATCGCGGCCCGGCCGCCGGAACGCTCAACGCCCGCAACACGTTCGAGATGTTTGTCGTCGGCTCCAACAATCAGATGGCGCACGCCGCCGCCCTCGCAGTCGCGCAGGCTCCCGCGCAGGCCTACAATCCGCTGTTCCTCTACGGCGACACCGGGCTCGGCAAGACCCACCTGATGCACGCGATCGGTCACGCGATCCTCCGCAACAATCCCGACGCGCGCGTCGCCTACCTCTCCACGGAAAAGTTCACCAACGAGTTCATCCAGGCGCTGCAGGAGAACAGCCTGACGAAGTTCCGTCAGCGCTACCGCCATGCGGACGTGCTGCTGCTGGACGACGTGCAGTTTCTCGCCGGCAAGGAGCGCATCCAGGAAGAGTTCTTCCACACCTTCAACGACCTGTTCGAGTCCGGTAAGCAGATCGTGCTCTCCAGCGATCGCCGCGCTTCCGAGATCCAGAAGCTGGAGTCGCGCCTCGTCTCCCGTTTCGAGTGGGGTCTGCCGGCCGACATCCAGGCGCCCGATTTCGAGACCCGCCTCGCGATTCTCCGCACCAAGGCCGCCGGTCTGAAGACGGAAATCCCCGCGGGAGTTCTCACGTTCATCGCGCAGAACATCTCGAAGAACATCCGCCGTCTCGAGGGCGCGTTGATCAAGGTCGCGAGCTACTCCGCGCTCACCAACAAGCCGCTCGACCTCCCCACCACGGAGATGCTGCTCCAGGACGTGCTGATGGAGCAGGCGCAGAACATTCTCACGATCGAAACGATCCAGAAGCGCGTGGCCGATCACTTCCAGATCCGCCACAGCGACATGACCAGCAAGCGCCGGCCCAACAATATCGCCATTCCCCGCCAGATCGCGATGTATCTCGCCCGCACGCTGACGAAGCACTCGCTGCAGGAAATCGGCGACGCTTTCGGCGGCCGCGACCACGGCACCGTCATCCACGCCTGCAAGGCCGTGGACAACATGATGGAGCAGGACTCGTCGACCCGCGGCACGGTGGAGTTCCTGAAGACGCAGCTCTCCAAGTAAGCGCGAGCCACGTTTGTCTTTTTAGGGCCAGCCGCTCCAGGCTGGCCTTTTCGTTTCTTGCTCTAGACTCGGCCCCAACGCTGGTTAGCGTCTTCCCTCCTCATGAACCTCACTCCTGAGCAAAAATCGGCCGTAGCCTCCTGGGTCGCAGCAGGCGACAACCTGTCCACGGTCCAGAAGAAGCTTTCCGAACAGTTCCAGATTTCCCTCACCTATCGCGACGTCCGCTTTCTGGTGGATGATCTCGATCTCACCTTGAAAGACTCGGCGCCTAAAGTGGACGCCAGCGACGTCTCGAAAGCTCCCGCTCCCCCACCCGAACCCTCCGCCGGCGAAAAGAAGAGCCTGCTCGACAAGGCCAAGGAAAAGCTCGGCTTCGGCGGCACGGACGACGCGGAGCCCGCACCTGAGGAAGATTTCGTCGACGAAGAACCTCTCCCGCCCGCAGGCGGCGACAGCGTGAGCGTCACCGTCGACAAGGTCACGCTCATCCCCGGCGCGGTCGCGAGTGGCACCGTGACGTTCAGCGATGGCGTCACCGGCAAGTGGATCGTCGATCAATACGGACGCCCCGGCTTCACCGAGGTCAGCCAGCCGGGCTATCGCCCGAGCGCGGCCGACACGCAGGGGTTCGTGCGCGAACTCAGCCGCGCTCTGCAACAGCAGGGCTACTGAGCCTCGTTCGACTCTCCGCCGCCTTCCATCGACGCCAGCGCGCGATCGAGCGCCTGCACGGTCACTGGTTTTGTGAGATGCGCTTCGAAGCCCGCCTCGCGGCTTCGTTCGACGTCTTCTTCCGTGCCGTAACCCGTCAACGCGATTCCGCGCAATCCGAAGCGGTCGCGGACTTCCTTCATCAGATCGTAGCCACTCGCATCGGGCAGACCGATGTCGGAAATGATCAGGCGCATCTCGCCGCGTTCAGCGAGCGCGCGCGCTTCCGCCGCGGAGGCCGCCGTGACGACATTGAAGCGTCGGCGCCGTAGAAGTGACGCCAGCGCTGAGCGCGTCGCCGCGTGATCTTCCACGAGAAGGACCCGCCCGCGCTCCATTGAGGTCGCGCCGGATTTCGCGGTTTCCATTTGATCAGGCGCCACGTCGACCGGCAGCCTCACGCCCGTGGCCAGCGGTAGCTCGATCGCGAACGTCGACCCCTTTCCTCGCCCTTCGCTCGTCGCGCTGACGGTGCCGCCGTGTTGCTCGACCAGCATGCGCGAAATGGAAAGTCCGAGCCCCACCCCGCCAAACCGATGTGTCGCGCCCGAGGTCGCGTGATCCCCCTGGGCGAACGCGTCGAAGGCCCGGGACAGCTCGTCCGAGGTCATGCCGATGCCGCTGTCGCTGACTTCGATTCGCACGCGACGCCGCCCTTGCACCGTGAACGCGCGCACATCGATCCGTCCGCAATCGGCGGTAAACTTCACCGCGTTCTTCAGCACATTCCAGAAGACCTGCTGCAATCGCACTGCATCCGCGAGCACGACGGCTTCTCCCGGCTCCGTCTCGACCTCGAGCCGCAGACTTTTCTCCACCAACTCGCCCTGCACGGTCTCGATCGCGTTGCGCAACAGCGCCTGCACGTCGTGCGGGCGGATATCGAGCGCGAGCATGCCGCGACTGATGCGGGTGAGATCGAGCAGATCGTCGATCAACCGCGCCTCGAGTTCGATGTTCGTGCGCACGATCGAAAACCGCTCACGCACCGACGCTGGCAGGCTTTCATCGGCTTCGCCGTCGCTTGCGAGCAACAGCACCGGATTCAACGGCGTGCGGAGCTCGTGCGACAGCGCCGCGAGAAATGCGTCCTTCGCCCGCGAGGCCGCCACCGCGCGGTCGCGCGCCGCCTCGAGCTCCACCTCGTTGCGTTTGCGCTCCGTGACATCGAGCACGACGCCGATCATTCCCTCCGGTTCGCCTTGCGAGGAGTAAGTGCCGCGACCCTTCGGCGCCACCCAGCGGATTTCACCGTCAGGCCTGAGAAAACGAAACTCCATATCGTAGTCCGTGCGCGTGGCGATCGCCTGCTCCGCCGCCTGCAACTCTCGCGCACGGTCCTCCTCCACGATCCGCTTCCGCAGTTCCGACAACGGCAGCGGCGTATTCGCCTCCACGCCAAAGATCGCCGCCGCGCGCGGCGAAAACGTCGCGGTGTCGCGCTTCAGATCGAAACGAAAATCTCCCAAATCGGCCGCGGCGAGGGCCAGCCGCAGGCGCTCCGCATGTTGACGCGATTCCGCGATCACGCGCGCCCGCTCGATCATCGGCCACACGCGCGCGATCACGTTTTCGAGCAACTCCATTTCACTTTCCTCCCAGTGCCGCGGCTCGTCCGCCGCGACCGCGAGTCCCGCCACCCAAACGCCCGCGCGGATAAACGGCACCGTCGCCACCGAACGGATCCCGAGCTGCGCGAAACGCGCGACATCGAGCCGCGGATCTTTCGCCGTGTCCTCCACGCTCATGCGCCCGGATTTCACCTCCTGCCACCATTCGGCCGAGCCGAAATCGGCGCGGGAATATTCCGTCTCCATCTCCGAAACGCCCGCGCGATGCCAGTTTTCGGCAATCGCCACGCGACCGTCGCCCCACGCGCTTTCGAAGTAGTAACACCGCTGCACCGATAGGTGGCGCCCCACCGCCTCAATGGTCGTGCGTGCGATCTCCTCGGGCTCCACCAGCAACGAGATGCGCTGACCGAGCCGACTGAGAAAATTCGCGTGACGCAGCCCCACCGCGCGCTCCACCAAGGGCCACACGCGCGCGACCACGTTCTCCAACAGCGCCACTTCATCGGAACGCCACTGACGCGGCGTCGCCGATGCCGACACGAGCGAAACGATCCGCGCTCCATCACGCTTGAAACGCGCGCTCACGAGCGAGCGGACTTGATACGCCTCATACGCAGCCTGCACGTCAGCGAGCTCCGGTTGATCGCGCACATCGGTGATCGCCACGCTTCCGCGAATGATCGTGCGCCACCACGCCGACGGACCAAACCGGCTGACATCGTGCACGCCCACCAAGGGCGTCGCGCCCGATGCACGCCAGTTTTCCCGCACGAGCACGCGCGTAAAATCCGGCTCCCACTCGCAGAGATAACAACGATCCGCGCGCAATTGTCGCGCCGTCGCCTGGCACGAGAGCCGCAGGATTTCCGCCGGATCGTCGATCAACGCGAGCCGCTGCGCCAGATGACTGAGAAACTGTGCGTGCCGCTCCGTGCGTTTGCGCTCGGTGATGTTGCGCGTGGATCCCGCGACCGCCTCCACCTGCCCGTTGGGCGCGAGGATCGGATTGAGAATGTGCTCGTAGTGTTCGTCCGAAGCATCGGGCTGATGCAGCACCACCTCGTCCGCGATCGGCCGCTTCGATTGCACGACCTGCCCGAGCTGACGCAGCAGGCGAACCGCCCAATCCTTCGGGTAGCGCGTCTCCGAGACGCTGCGGCCGATGACCTCGCTGCTCTCGTGACGCAGCCAGGTGAGCAGCGATTCGTTCGCGTAAACGAAGCGACCCTGCGGATCCAGGATGTAGACGAAATCCGCGATGTGGGAGAGCGCCGTGTTGAACAACCGCGCCTGCAACTCGAGCTGACCGGAAAGCGCCTGCACCGCCTCTTCGGCCTCCTTGCGCGCAGTGATGTCTGTGGCCGCGCCGTAAACCGCCACGGGACGGCGATCCGCTCCCTCGCCTTCGAAAATCGCCTGGCCCGCTGATTCCACCCAGCGCACCGCACCCGTGCGCGCATTGAGCACGCGAAACTGCGTGCGATATGATTCGTTCCGGTGGATCGCGCGGCCGAGCTCCGTTCGCACCCGCTCCCTGTCTTCCGGATGAACCAACTCCATCACGCGATTGACGGTCAGTTCGCCGCTCGGATTGCCAAACAACACCCGCAATCGTTCATCCCATACGATCACGCCGGTCCGCGGATCGTGGTGCCACCAACCCGACGGCGCCGCTTCGCGCGCCAGTCGCTGCGCTCGCGCGATTGCCTCCGACGCCGGCCGCGCTCCGGCAGGCAGTGCTTCGGGCATCGTCGTCACAGAGGAATCGTGCAGCACGACGAGCGCTCCGGTTACCAAACCCTCGTCGTCGCAAATCGGACTGCAACCGACGTCGAGAAACACCGTGCCCCGATCGCGCGTGGCCACTGGCTGGTGAGTCAGACTGACCGCTTCTCCCCGCAAAATCCGATCCGCGATCGGTTGCACGACCGGTATCCACTCGGGGAATACATCCCTCAATCGTGCGCCGATCATGCCGCCCTGCGCGGCGGGCAACATGCGCGCATAGGCGTCGTTGAAGAAGAGGATGAGCTCTCGCCCCCACACCAACAGCATGGGAAACGGCTGCAGCTGGATCGCGTTCACGAGCAGGCTCAGACACGCGGGCCATTTTTCACGCGCCCCCAGCGAAGTGGCCGCCCAGTTCTTGCAGCGGATCACGTCCGCGGTGGACTGGCCAGACGGCGGAGGGAGAAACGACGTAGCGGCTGCGGACGACAAGGTCGGCTCGGGCATGACAATCGGCCCGCGAAACAATGCAGAGCCAAGCGTTGCTGACCCGGCGACCCCGCCGCGGTTCAGCCCCCCGGCGCACGGGGAAAAGGGCGCGTGCGCGACGCGCTCCCTCTCCGTTGGAAATGCGAAACTTACACGTGTGCAGCGCTCGCGTCGGCCAATTCCCGGTAAGACTTCCCGGGATTCCCACGTGGTCGGCCGGTCACTAGCCGCGCAACATCTCGAGCAGTTGCGCTTCGTCGATCACCGGCACGCCGAGCGTCTTCGCCTTCTCGAGTTTCGAGCCGGCTTCCGCGCCGGCCACGACATAGTGCGTCTTCTTGCTTACGCTGCCGCTCACCTTGCCACCCGCGGCTTCGATGCGAGCCGACGCATCATCGCGCGTCAGCGTCGGCAAGGTTCCCGTCAGCACAAAAGTCTTCCCCGCAAGCGCGCTGCCCGCCGCCGGCACCACCGGCTCGATGCCGGCCGCGATCAGTTCGTTCACGGTCGCGCGATTCCGCGGCTCGTTGAAATACGTGAGGATCGCCAGCGCCATCGTTTCGCCGATGCCGCTGATCACGGACTCCTTTCCTTGAATGAAGTCCTCGTATTTCGCCGTCGCGAGCGCTTCGAGGCTGCGGAATTTTCGCGCGAGATCCTTCGCCGCCGCCGCGCCGACATGCGGCACGCCGAGGCCGTGGATAAACCGCCACAACTCCGCGCGCTTGCTCGCTTCGATCGCCGCGAGAAGGTTGTCGGACGATTTGCCGACGTTCTTGCCGAGGCTCAGCAGATCCTCGCGACGCAGCCGGTAGATATCGGGCACACTGCGCACCCAGCCTTTTTCCACCAGCACGTCGACCATCGCTTCGCCGAGGCCCTCGATGTCCACGCAGGCTTTCGACGCGAAATGCTGCACGCGACGGCGCACTTGCACCGGGCATTCGAAATTCGGGCAACGCACCGCCACCTCGCCTTCGAGCTGCACAACAGGCGTCGCGCATTGCGGACAACGCTCGGGGAAAACATACGGCACGCACTCGGGCGTGCGTCGCTCGGTGTTCACCGACACCACGGCCGGGATGATCTCGCCCGCTTTTTCGACGCGCACGTAATCGCCCACGCGGATGTCCTTGCGCGCGATTTCATCGCGATTGTGCAACGTGGCGCGCGCGACCGTCGTGCCTGCGAGCAACACGGGCTCAAGCTCGGCCACCGGAGTGAGCACGCCCGTGCGCCCCACCTGGATCGTGATCGCGTTGAGACGCGTCTCCGCGCGATCGGGCGCGAACTTGTAGGCCATCGCCCAGCGCGGCGACTTGCTCGTCGAACCCGCGCGTCGCTGCAACGACACCGAGTCGAGCTTCACCACCGCACCGTCGGTCGCATACGCGAACGAATCGCGCAGCGTATCCAGTTTCTGGATAGCGTCCCACACCGCGTCGGCACCCGTGACGGTCCAAAACTTCTCCACCGTGGGCAGCCCCCACGCCTTCACCCAGCCGTGAAACTGCGTCTGCGTCTCCGGGAGCGCCGACACGGGCTCCACGTAGCCGCGACCGTAGAGCACGATCTCCAGCTTCCGCTGCGCGACCTCGCGCGAGTCGAGCTGCTTGATCGTGCCCGCCGCGAGATTGCGCGGGTTGGCGTAGAGCGGTTCGCCCGCCTCTTCGCGCTGCTTGTTGATGCGCTGAAATTCGGCCGTAGTGAGAAACACTTCGCCACGGATTTCGATCACGTCGGGGATCGGCACGCCGTCCGCCTCGGCGAGCGTGCGCGGAAGCGTTTTGATCGTGAGCGCATTGGCCGTGATGTCGTCGCCCTCCACGCCATTGCCGCGCGTGACTGCACGCACGAGTTTTCCTTTTTCGTAGGTCACGCTCACCGCGAGTCCATCGATCTTCGGCTCGACCACGAAGCTGAGTTCGTCGCGCTCCAGATCGCGCACCAGCCGGGCGTGAAACTCGCGCAGCTCCTCTTCCGAGTAGGTGTTGTCCAAGCTCATCATCCGCTCGCGGTGGCGGTAAACCTGAAACCCCTCCGTGCGGTCGTCGCCGACTCGCTGCGTGACCGACTCGGCCGAAGCGAGCTCGGGAAACCGCTGTTCCAGCGCGGCGAGCTCCTGTTTCAGCGCGTCGTAATCGAAGTCCGTGATCTCCGGCTGCGCGCGCCGGTAATACAACTCGTCATGCCGCGCGATCTGCTGGCGCAGGCGTGCGATCTGTTTCTGGGCTTCGGCGGAATCCATCGGTCGCGATTAGGCACGGCTTGGACATGATTTCAACGCGGCGGTTGGCCCCCGGCCACACTGGCCACTCGAGTATGCGCCGGTAAGCTCGCCAATGCGCGTAAAGCGCCACTGCGAGCGCCGCACCAGCCGTGTCCACGATCCAATCCGCCACCTCCACGCTGCGGCCGGGCGTGAATTGTTGATGCCACTCATCTGTCGCTCCGAACAACGCCACGATGATCACCGCCGTATAAATGCCGAACGGCCGCTGCGCCTGCACCCAACGCAGCCGCGCCGCGAGCGTCGCAAGCAAACCGAACACGCAAAAATGCGCGATCTTGTCAAAAAACCCGATGCTCACCACTCCCGACACGTCGGGCATGCGCACGCTCGATCCCGCGACCAACGTCGCCGCGAGCGCCACAAACCACCACGCCGAAGGTGAACCACGAGAAGCGGACCGAACAGACATCGCGCTATGGAACCGCAGAAATCGCATCGGTGCCCGACCACGTCTGTCGCGCGGCGAGGCGCGCCTCTTCACGGCCAGAAAAACTCTTGCCTCACGCAAGGCCGTGGGTCTTTGTGACCGTTCTCTTGTTCGGGCTGTAGCGTAGCCTGGTAGCGCGCTTGCATGGGGTGCAAGAGGTCGTGAGTTCGAATCTCACCAGCCCGACCATTTTCGATCCAAGATCGAACCTGCTCTGATGGAGCAACTTGTCCGCCAAAGGCGCGACTCAATCCAGACCGTGGCTCGATCCCGTTCGCACGGTGGCTCGACCCTGTCCGGACCTTGGCGCGACCCGGTCCGCACTGTGTCCCGACCGAGTCCGCACTCGGGCACGACTCGGTGCGCAACGTGGCACGACTCGGTGCGCCGATGGGGCACGTTTTCATCCCACTTTTGGGAATGCGTGTTCCCGATCGCGGTTGGTGCGCGACTGTCCGCAAAATGTGGTGTTTTTTTATATCGTTTATATCTCGCGTGTTGCGAACGCGTTTTCGAGTTGGCACGCGCGGTGCAATAGAGCGCGCACAACCGCAACCTCTCAACCACTCACAATCATGAAGACCACGATCAAGATCATCGCCCTCCTCGCCGCCGCGGGTTATCCCTGCGTTGCCTTTGCCAACTTCTTCGGCGCTTCCCTGCCGGCCTCGCTCAATCTCGAAACGTTCGGCGCCGTGTTCGTCGTCGCGCTCGCGTCGCTCACGTTCATCAGCGACTACTCGCGCCGCTACGAGAATCGCCTGAACCGCACCGCGTGCCGCCGCCCCGCGAACGCCAACTGCGGACACGGCAAGGCCGCGAACACGCATCGTCTGGCCGCTTGACAGGTTAGCGCTGCGTTTCGTCACTCGCTCCGCCATGGTCGCCCCGGATAACTCGGTCTCCCGCATCCTCATCGCCGATGACCAGCAGGACGTGCTCGAAGCACTGCGCCTGCTGCTAAAATCCGAGGGTTATCAAATCGAAACCGTGAAGTCCCCAGCGGCCGTCGTGAAGGCGGTGGAGGGACGCGATTTCGCGCTGCTGTTGATGGATCTCAACTACACGCGCGACACGACCTCGGGTCAGGAAGGCCTCGATCTGCTGCAGAAACTGCAGGCAATCGACTCGTCGCTGCCGGTCGTCGTGATGACCGCGTGGGCGAGCGTCGATCTCGCCGTCGAGGCCATGCGCCGCGGCGCGCGCGATTTCATCACCAAGCCGTGGGACAATCCCCGGTTGATCGCCATCGTCAAAAACCAGATCGAGCTCGGGAGCGCGGTGCGCGCCTATCGCCGACTCGAAGAGGAAAACAAAATTTTGCGCGGCAAAGGCGGCCCGACGTTGATCGCCCAATCGGCCGCGATGCGCCCGGTGCTGGAGGTGATCTCGCGCGTGGGTCCGTCCGACGCCAACGTGTTGATCACGGGCGAAAACGGCACCGGCAAGGGCGTGGTCGCGCAGGCGTTGCACGCGGTGTCGATCCGCGCGGACAAGCCTTTCATCTCCGTCAACATGGGCGGTCTCCCGGAAGGCGTGTTCGAGAGCGAACTTTTTGGCCACGTGCGCGGTGCGTTCACGGATGCAAAGAGCGATCGCGCGGGCCGCTTCGAACTGGCGGACGGCGGTTCGCTGTTCATGGACGAAATCGGTAACATCCCGATGAGCCAGCAGGCGAAGCTGCTGCGCACGATCGAGACGGGCGATTTCGAACGCGTGGGCTCTTCCCGCACCTATCACGCAAGCGTGCGCCTGATCGCCGCGACCAATGCGGACCTGCAGGCCGAAGTCGCCGCGGGCCGTTTCCGCCAGGACCTCCTTTTCCGGCTCAACACGATTCACATCCACCTGCCGCCGCTGCGTGAGCGTCGCGAAGACATCGAGTTGCTCGCCCAACACTTCCTGAAGCAGCACGTGGAGCGCTATCGGAAATCGATCACGGGCTTCGACGAAGCCGCGGTGCAGACGATGCGCGACTACCGCTGGCCCGGCAACGTGCGCGAGCTCGACCACGCGGTGGAGCGCGGCGTGTTGATGGCGCAGGGCAAGGTCATCCGCGCTTCGGATCTCGGCCTGCATGTCGCGGCCGACGCGATGCCGCGACTCGAGGAAATGAGCATCGAGGAAGTCGAAGCGTTTCTCATCAAGAAGACCCTCGCCCGCTGCGACGGCAACGCGCGCCGCGCCGCCGAGGAACTTGGCCTCAGCCGCAGCGCGTTTTACCGCCGGCTCGAGAAATACGGACTCTGATTTCTTCGTTGTGGCGAGGCGCACACGAACACGCGTCATCGAAGTTTCGCGATCCCGCGTGCGTCACAGAGCAAGTGCCGTCCTTGCCCGCGTTTTGGTTCGCTCCTCGCGCGATTGAGAAATTCGCCCTTTCCGAACTGAGCGTCCTCTAGTTTCCTCAGGCCTGTCGGCGTCACCGCGGCTCCAGCACCATGCCCTTTCACCACCGGATTTCTCACGAGCGTGCCGTGTTTCTGCAGACGCTCGCGAGCGGAGCGCCCGCGGTGGCACTCGTGATGTGGACGCTCTGGCGCGGCGACTACACGCCCAAGGTGCAGTGGACCATCACGCTCCTGATCGGCGGCTGCTGGATCGGTTTCGCGATCGCGGTGCAGGTGCGCGTCGTGCGGCCGCTGCAAACGATGGCCAACCTGCTCTCCGCCCTGCGCGAGGGAGATTTTTCCGTGCGCGCGCGCGGCGCCCGACGCGATGAAGCGCTGGGCGACGTCATGGCGGAAATCAACACGCTCAGTCGCACGTTGCAGGAGCAACGACTGAGTGCGCTCGAAGCCACGGCGCTGCTCCGCACCGTGATGGAGGAAATCGAGGTCGCGATCTTCGCCTTCGACGCCGAAGGCAAATTGCGACTCGCGAATCAGGCCGGCCAGCGGCTGCTCGGCAAACCCGCGGAACGCATCCTCGGTCGCGACGCCGCCGAACTCGGCCTCGCCGAGTGCCTCTCGGGCGATCCCACGCGCCTCCTCACGACGACGGTTTTCCCGGGTGCGTCCGGACGCTGGGGCATGCGCCGCAGTCAATTTCGAGAAGGCGGCCGCCCGCATCATCTCCTCGTGATCGCCGACCTCAGCCGCACGTTGCGCGAAGAAGAGCTCCGCGCGTGGCAGCGGCTCGTGCGCGTGTTGGGACACGAACTCAACAACTCGCTCGCGCCCATCAAATCGATCGCGGGCAGCCTGGGCACGTTGCTCAAGCGCGAGAAACGCGCGCCCGATTGGGAAGACGACATGCGCTCGGGCCTCGATGTCATCGCTTCGCGTGCGGACAACCTCGCTCGCTTCATGCAGGCTTACGCACGTCTCGCGCGCCTGCCCGTGCCGACGCGCAGCGCGTGCGATTTGGGCGCGATCATTCATCGCGTGGCTGCGTTGGAGACCCGTCTGCCGGTGGTCATCACGCCCGGTCCCGCGACGGAGTTCGCGTGCGATTCGGCCCAGATCGAGCAGGTGCTCATCAACCTCGTGAAAAACGCCGTCGAAGCGACGCTGGAGGCTGCGGGCAGTCCTGAAGCTGCCGGAACGGTTTGCATCGGTTGGACGCGGAACGGCGCTCAAGTCGAAGTCACGGTCGAGGACGAGGGCCCCGGCATCGCGAACCCCGGGAATCTGTTCGTGCCATTCTTCACCACGAAGCCGGAAGGCTCCGGCATCGGCCTCGTCCTCTGCCGGCAGATCGCGGAAAACCACGGTGGCACGCTGACGTTACAATCCCGACCCGAGGGACGCGGCAGCATCGCCCGCCTGCAGCTCCCGGTATAAGTCGCACCAGGTGAGTCATCTCGGCAGCCTCCCCGAGGGAGCACCGAGGCTGTATCCGTTTTTCACCTACAAACGGACGATGCTTCCCCGCGGGCAACGAAAGCCGCGGAACTTGTCAGACGGGCTGCACTTGTTCGTCCATGCCCGCGCCCACTCGCCGCTCCAAACTGCGTCAGCTCGCCAGCCGGCTACGCCGTTGCCGGCCGATGGCCTTCGCGCGGGAGCTGATCGCTCTGCGTCGGCGCGCGCTTTCGAATCTCGTTTTCTGCGAACGCGGCACTCGAGTGCTGCAGATTCTCGCGCCAGGAATGATGGAGCGCGAATACCGCACGCTCTCCCACCACGGACGACTGCGGCACGACTATGTGGTCGCGCAATTTGCGACCACCGAGGACGAACGCCTGCCAGTGAAAGACCGCGATCTCGTTCTCGATCCCGAGTTTATCGCCCGAACGCTGACCAACGAAGAGTGGACGCGCCCGCCCGCTCGCTGCGCATGAAATCGCCCTCGCCCACGTATCCGTCCGTCATCGTCAGCACGTCGCGCAATCCGCACGCGCTGTCGCTCGTCCTGGAAGCGTTGCGACTGCAAACTCGCGTGCCCGCCGAGATTCTGGTCGCAGAGGACGGCACCGACGAGCACACGAAACGCGTCATCGAGCACATGAAGCCACGATTGCGGTGCACGCTCCGACATTTCTGGCAGCCGCATCAGGGCTTTCGCAAAACCATCATCGTAAATCGCGCGGCCGCGGTGGCGACGGGCGACTATCTGATCTTTCTCGACGGCGATTGCATGCCCGACCGTCGTTTCATCGCCGATCACCTCAAGCTCGCCGCGCCGGGCGCGTTCGTTCAAGGCCGCCGCAGCGGCGTGCGCGAAGCGTTTGTCCGGCTCGTGAATCCAGCGACGTTCGACCCGCTGCTCTGGTATATCGCGGGACGGCTGCACGGTTTTCGCTACGCGGTGCGACGCTGGCGACCCACGGTGCGCGTGAACGACTTGAGCGTCGTGCAAGGCTGCAATCTCGCGATGTGGCGCGACGATTTTTTTCGCGTCAATGGTTACGACGAATCCTTTTCCGGCTGGGGCTACGAGGATTCGGAACTCGTTACACGTCTGTGCAACGCCGGCCTCACGTGCAAAACCGTGATCGGACGCGCGATCGTGTATCACCTCGATCATCCGCCCGCGGACCGGAGTCGGGTGAACGAAAACGTCTCCCGTTTCGAGCGCACGCAACGCGAGCATCTGACCTGGTGTGAGCAAGGCGTCTCGCGCGGAACCGGGACCTATCGCCGCTGACCACTACGCCTCGATGCTGCTGCACTATTATCGCACGCTGCCGAACTTTGGGGACGCGCTGAATCCGTGGTTGTGGAACCGATTGTTGCCGGGCCGTTTTTCACCGGACGACAACATCGTTTTTCTCGGCATCGGCACGATTCTCCAGGCCAACGTTCCGGATGCTTCGCGCTACCTCGTGCTCGGCGCAGGCAGCGGCTATGGCGCGTTGCCCACGGTGGATTCGCGTTGGGAATTTCATGCGGTGCGCGGCCCGCTCACGGCGGCGGCCTTGCATCTGCCGCGCGAGGCCGCGGTGACGGATGCGGCCTATCTCCTCCGTCTCACCGAGCTGCCACCCGCGCGCACGGGAAAACCGATCGGCTTCATGCCGCACTGGCGTTCGCTGCGGCGCATCCCGTGGCGTGCGATCTGCGAGTTCGCGGGGCTGCGTTTCATCAATCCGTTCGCCCCCGTCGAACACGTGCTCGCGGAATTGCGCGGTTGCGACCGCCTCGTGACGGAAGCGATGCATGGGGCGATCGTGGCGGACTTGTTGCGGGTGCCGTGGGTGCCGGTGCGACTCGGCGATCATTTTCTCGATTTCAAATGGCGCGATTGGCTCGCCGCGATGGAGCTCGATTGCTCCGCGATCCCGCTCCAACCGATGGATCCGTGGACCGAGCATCGCCCCACCGATGGCTTGCGCATGCGAGCGTCGCGACAAGCGGTCAACCTTGTCGGCTACTACGTGCGAAGCGGACCGCTCGCGGTGCAGCTGCGCACACTGCGCAAGCGCATCGAGACCCGCGCGCAACCGGTGTTCCTCAGCAGCGACTCTGTCCTGCAGGATCGCGTGGATACGCTCGAGCGCCGCCTCGAAGCCGTGCGACTCGCCGTCCCCGCCGAATCGGCCCTCCGCAACGAAGCGGCGTCCTAGTCGCGCTGTCGGAGCGGCTTCTGTGGTTCCCATTTATGGGACGGCATTGTCCCGCGTTCGGCCTTTTCATGCGGCATCAGGTGCGAGATCATATTTTGATTCGTTTGGTTATTAGCTACTTACAACGCTCATCGTGAGCTGGCACAGCGCGTGCAAATGTCCTCGCACAATGGACATCCCGCGCCCCTCACAAGCGAAAGCGAAATTCAAGAAACGCCTCATCTATGGACTGGCCGCTGTGGCCGGTGTCATCGCGGTCACGGTGCTTCTTGCCCGGTTGAAACCGGCTGCTCCCACGGTGGAGCGCAATCTCGTCTGGATCGGCGAGGTCAAGCGCGGCCAGATGCTCCGTCAGGTTCGCGGCCTCGGCAGCCTGGTGCCCGAGGACATCACTTGGATCGCCGCCCGCACGCAGGGCCGCGTGGACAAGATCATCCTCCGCCCGGGCGCGAAGGTCGAACCCGACAGCGTGATCCTCCTGCTCACGAATCCCGACGTCGTTCGCGCCGCCGCGGACGCCGAGTCGCAGCTCAAGGCCGCCGAAGCCGAACTCGCCAACTTGCGCGTGCAACTCGAGAGCTCCGTGCTCGCCGCCGAATCGACCGCTGCAAGCGCCCGCGCCGAATACGAACAGGCCAAACTCCGCGCCGAGGTGAACGAACAACTTTTCGCCGACGGCCTCGTTTCCCCGCTCGATCTTCGTCTCTCCAAAGTCACGGCCGAGCAGGCGGCCACGCGCAACACGATCGAACAAAAGCGCTACGCCTTCACCAAGGATTCGATCGAGCCGCAACTCGCCGTGAAACAGGCCGAGGTCGACCGCCTCCGCAGCCAGGCCAAGCTGCGCCAGGAAGAACTCGACGCGCTCACCGTGCGCGCCGGCATGAGCGGCATCCTGCAGATTCTCCCGGTCGAAGTCGGCGCGCAGGTTCAGCCCGGCTCGAACCTCGCCCGCGTCGCCGATCCGCGCCAACTCAAGGCCGAGATCCGCATCGCCGAAACACAGGCGCGCGACATCGAGATCGGCCAGACGGCCAGCATCGACACGCGCAACGGCCTCGTCGCCGGCGTCGTGAAGCGCATCGATCCGTCTGTGCAAAACGGCACGGTCACCGTGGACGTCACGCTCACCGGCGAACTGCCGCGCGGTGCTCGACCCGATCTCTCGGTGGACGGCACGATCCAACTCGAGCGCCTCGACGATGTCGTCTACGTCGGCCGTCCCGCCTTCGGTCAGGAGCGCAGCACGGTCAACATCTTCAAACTCGATCCTGCGGGCACCTACGCTCACCGCTCGCAGGTTCAACTCGGCCGCTCCTCGGTCAACACGATCGAAGTCGTCTCCGGTCTCCAGCCCGGCGACCGCGTGATCCTCTCCGACATGTCGCAGTGGGATTCCAACGATCGCATCAAACTGAAGTAACCTCGGAATTCCTGTAACTTTCCACGCCCCGCGCGTGTTTCAAAACCGTTCCTCCCAACTTTTTCTGCTCCCCAACCACGTCCGCATTCCAACGCCATGCCTGAATCGCTCATCAAACTCGAAGGTGTCACCAAAGTCTTCCTCACCGACGAGGTCGAAACTCACGCGCTGTCCGGGATCCATCTCGACATCCGCCAGGGTGAATACGTCTCCATCGCCGGCCCTTCGGGCTGTGGCAAATCCACGCTGCTCTCCATTCTCGGCCTGCTCGATTCGCCGTCGGACGGCACGTATCTCTTGAACGGTCGTCCGGTGCAGGGTCTCTCGCTGCCGGAGCGCGCGCGCATCCGCAATCGCGAGATCGGATTCATTTTCCAATCCTTCAATCTTATCGGCGATCTCACCGTCTTCGAAAACGTCGAGCTGCCGCTCACCTACCGCGGCATGCCCGCCGCCGAGCGCAAAGCCGCCGCGATGGAAGCGCTCGAGAAGGTCGGCATGGGCCACCGCGCGAAGCACCTGCCGTCGCAGCTCTCCGGCGGTCAGCAGCAGCGCGTCGCCGTCGCGCGCGCGCTCGCTGGCAAACCCGCCGTGCTCCTCGCCGACGAACCGACGGGTAACCTCGATTCCAAAAACGGCGACTCCGTGATGCAGCTCCTCGCCGAACTGCACAAAGGCGGCGCGACGATTGTGATGGTCACGCACGACGTGCGCTTCGCGCGTCACGCTGATCGCACGATCCACATCTTCGACGGTCGCGTCGTGCAGGAGCAGGTCGAGTCCGACCCGACGCTCGCCTGATAACCGCCGGCGCGTGATCCACGCGCCGTTCGCGGGATCCGTTTCTCCCCCAAAAAAACGCAACCCTCCACGTCGGCCCCAACGTCGCGTGGAGGAATAATTTCGCGGCGACGCGTCTCCGCGCCCGTTTTGATGTTCTCCGACTTCCGCTTCGCTCTTCGCATGCTGGCCAAGACGCCGGGTTTCACCGTCGTCGCCCTGCTCACCCTCGCGCTCGCCATCGGCGCCAACTCCGCGATCTTCGCGCTGATCCACGGCGTGATTCTGCGCGAGGTCGTGCCGCACCGTCCCGAAGAGGTGTTCAATCTCTTCACCGCCCGCCAGGGCGCGAGTCGCGAGTATCGGCAGTTCTCGCACGCGGAGTATCTCGCGCTGCGCGAGGCGAGCGACACGTTCTCGCACGTGGCCGCGCATACTGCGGTGCTCGCCGGCATCGGAGAACAGGAAGCAGTCCGTCGCAGCTTCGCCTTCTTCGTTTCCGAAGAGTATTTCCAACTGCTCGGCGTGACGCCCGCGGCCGGTCGTTTCTTCACCGCCGAGGAATCCGCGCCCAACTCCAATCTCCCGGTCGTCGTCGTGAGCCACGGCTACTGGAAACGCCTGGGCGCGCGCTCCGATCTCATCGGCAGCACGCTCCGCATCAATGGCACGCCCTACACCGTGGTCGGCGTTACGCCCAAGGGTTTCAGCGGTTTCAACGCGCTGCTCGCACCCGACGTTTGGCTGCCGCTGGGCCAGTTCCGGCAGTTCGCGCAGATGTTCGGCGACTCCTCCGATCTCGATCTCGCCAGTCCACGCACGTTCTCGCTCAACCTCAGCGCACGGCTGGCGCCGGGCATCTCGCCGGAGGCGTTGGAAGCGCGACTGCCCGCGCTCGCGCAACGCCTCGATGCCGTGCAGCCGCCCGATCTCGCCACGTCGCGCGAACTGCAGTTCGAGCGTCCGTCACGTTTCAGCATCAGCACCGAACCTTCGGGTGACAGCTCCGGATTCTCCCTCGCCGCGATGCTGCTCGGCATGTCCGGCTGCGTGCTGCTGATCGCGAGCCTCAACCTCGCCAACATGCTCCTCGCTCGCGGCTCCGCGCGCGCCAAGGAAATCGCCGTGCGCCTCGCGCTCGGCGCCACGCGCTGGCGCATCGTTCGGCAACTCGTCGCCGAAGGTCTGCTGCTCGCCATCGGCGGTGGTGGCTTGGGTCTGCTGCTCGCACTGTGGAGCAATGACCTGCTGCTGCGTTCGCTGCAGACGCTGTTCTCGACGATGAATTTCTCCCTCGCGATCGATCCCACGCCGTCGCCGACCGTGATCGGCGCCACGCTGGGATTCGCGCTGCTTGCGACGCTGCTGTTCTCGGTTGGGCCGGCCTGGCGCGCCGCGCGTGCCGATCTCGTGCACGATCTCAAGCAACAGGGCACCGGTGATTCCGCCGGTGCGCGTCTCCACCGTTTCTTCGCTCCGCGCCAGCTGCTCGTCATGGCGCAGATCGCCCTCTCGCTCGTGCTGCTGTTTGCCGCGGGACTTTTCTTCCGCGGCGCACTCGCCGCCGGTGGCGCCACGCTCGGTTTCGAACCGCAGAATCAACTGGTCGCCGAACTCGACTACTCTCTCGGACAGGTGCCGCCGGCCGAAGCCCGCAGCCGCATCTTCGCGGCGGTCGATCGTCTGGCGCAGCTTCCGGGCGTCGAAGCCGTCGGCGTCTCGACGCAACTCCCCTACGGCAACGTCACGAACAACGCCCGCTTCATCGATGCTCGCGAGGCCGCCTCCGCTGTCACCGCCGACCCGGACGCGCCGGCGGCCGGTGCCAACGCGCTGTTCACCGCCAGCTCCGCGGGCTATCTGGACGCGTTGGGCGTCCGCCTGCTGCGTGGCCGCACGTTTACCGACGCGGAATGGCGCGACCAAAAATCCCCGCGCGTCGCGATCATCGACGAAACGCTCGCGAAACAACTTTTCCCCAACGAAGACGCGCTCGGTCAGCGCATCCGCTACGTCCAGCCGCCGGCCGACGGTTCGCCCGCGGAACTCGAGATCGTCGGCATCTGCGCGCCACACCGTCATGACGCGCTGCAGCGTAGCGATCGCCACCGGGTCTTCGTGCCGCTCGCTCACGCCTACCAGCCCGCCGTGTTCGTCCACGTGCGTCTCGCCACCGGCGAACGCGCCTCGCTGCTCGCTGGCATCAGCGCCGTGCGCTCCGCGCTGCTCACCGTCGATCCGGCGATGCCGATTCTCGCGATCGCGCCGCTGAAGACTCTGCTCGAACGCAACATTCAGCTTTGGATCGTGCGGCTCGGCGCCGTCATGTTCGCGATCTTCGGCGGTCTCGCGTTGTTGCTCGCCGCGGTCGGCGTGTATGGCGTCAAAGCCTACACGGTCGCGCGTCGCACGCGGGAGATTGGCATTCGCATGGCGATCGGCGCGCAGCCGCGCGACGTGTTCGCGATGATCATGCGCCAGGGCGCGCTGCAAACCCTCACTGCACTGAGCCTCGGTGTGGTGCTCTCGCTCGGCGTCGGACAACTCCTCGCCGGTTTTCTCTACCAGGTCAGCCCCTTCGATCCCCTCGCGCTCGCCGCCAGCGCCGTGGTGCTCACGGGCGCCGCATTGTTTGCCTGCTTCCTGCCCGCGCGTCGCGCGACGCGCGTTTCTCCGATGACGGCGTTGCGCTCCGAGTGATCACGCCGGCCCGCTCTTCCTCCCAACCCGCTTTCTCCCCATGACCTCGCTGCGTCACGCGTTTCGAACTCTCGTCAAATCGCCCGGCTTTACCGTCATCGCCGTGCTCATGCTCGCGCTCGGCATCGGTCTCAGTGCGTCGTCGTTCAGCATGGCGAACACGTTTCTCCTGCGCAACGTGCCCTACTCCGAGCCCGAGCGGCTCGTGCGCTATTTCTCCACATCGCCGCAGTTCGACCGCGGTGCGTTCAGCCCCGGCAACATCCTGGAGCTGCGGCAGGCCGTCTCCACGGTGGAAGGCGTCGCGCTCTATACCGGCGATTGGTTTGCGCTGGGCGAACCCGGCCAGCCCGCCGAACGCGTGCAGGGCATGACCGTCACGCCGAACTTTTTCGATCTCATCGGGGTCCGGCCTTCGCTTGGTCGCGCCTTCACAGCCGATGAAGAATCCGCCGATCAAGCGCGGGTCGCGATCATCACTCAGCGCGCGTGGGTTCGCCGTTACGGCTCCGATCCTTCGATCCTCGGACGCACGGTGCGGCTCAACAGCGAACCTTACACGATCGTCGGCGTGTTGCCGGCGAGTTTTGATGCGCCGCTCGTCTGGGGTCCCGTCGAGTATTTCGTGCCGCAGGCGATCTTCCCGGATTTCTCAACCAACTTCAAAGACCGGTGGATTAGCGCTCTCGCGCGCCTGAAGCCCGGCGTTTCCCTGCGCGACGCGCAAAGCGAAGCGTCCGTCATCGCCACCCGGCTCGTGCGGGAGCATCCCAAGGAAAACGTCGGCCTCGGTTTCCGCGTCGTGTCGCTGCACGACTCCAACATGGACAACGTCAGCCGCGTCCTGCTGTGGCTGATGACCATCATCTCGCTCGCGATGCTCATCATTGCCTGCGCCAACCTCGCCAGTCTGCAGGTCGCGCGCGCCTTCGGTCGCAGCCGCGAGTTCGCGATTCGCGCGGCGCTCGGCGGTTCGCGACGTCACCTGATGACGCCGTTGCTTCTCGAGAGCATGATTCTCGCGATCGGAGGCGGGATCGGTGGCCTCTTCGTGACGAAGTGGTCCAACGACATCATCGGAAGTTTTCTTCTCATCAACAACGAGCCCGGTTTCGAAATCGCCTTCGATGGTCGCGTGGTCGCCTTCGCCGCGTTCGCGGCGATTCTCAGTGGTCTCGCGTTCGGCCTCGCACCCGCGTGGCTCGCCGGCCGCTCCACCGCGGCCGAATCCTTGAAGGAAGGTTCGCGCGGCTCGACCGCCGGTCGCTCGCACAACCGTCTCAAAAACGCGCTCATCGTCGGCGAACTCGCGCTCGCGTTGGCGCTCGTCGGCGTCGCGTCCTCCTTCGGCATCGGCGCGAAATCATTTCTGAATCGCCATGTCGGCTGGAACATCGACGGCCTCTTCACCGGCTACCTCGCGCTGCCCTACAACGAATACAACGATCCCGGGAAAAATCGTCCTTTCCAGCGCGCGCTGCTCGATAAACTCTCCGCCATTCCGGGCGTCGAAAACGCCGTCATCTGCGGCGACATCCCGCGGTTCTATCTCGGCGGCGAAACGCTGACGGTCCACATCGAGGGCCTTCCGGTCGCCGAGCGCGGTCAGGAAACACTCACGATGACGGGCCCGGTGAGTCCCGACTACTTCTCTGCGCTGCGCATCAATCTGAAAGCCGGCCGGGTCTTCACCCACACCGACGACGAAAACGCTCCGCTCGTCGCCGTGGTGAACGAGACCTTCGCCCGCCGCTACTGGCCCGGCGAAAGCGCGATCGGCAAACGCGTGCGCCTCGGCGACGACGAACAATGGCTCGAGATCGTCGGCGTCGTTTCCGACGTAAAGATGATCAGTCGCTTCGAAACACCGGAAACGCCGCTCCAGCTCTACCGGCCCTATTTGCAAGCTCCCCGGCGCTACTTCGCCGTCGTGCTGCGTTCGCCGCTCGCGCCCGAGTCGCTCACCCGGAGCGTCCGCGAAGCAGTGGCGTCGCTCGATCCCGATCTCCCCGTGGCCGACGCGGGCAACGCGCGCGCACAGGTGGATCGCAACCTCTCAAATATCAATCTGGTCATCATCAATCTCGGCGTCTCGGCCGGCATGGGACTTCTGATCGCCGGCATCGGCCTCTTCGGCGTCATCTCTCAACTCACCGTCCAGCGCACGCGCGACATCGGAGTTCGCATGGCGCTCGGAGCTCAGCGTTCTGACATCCTGAGCATGGTGATCGGCGGCGGCACCCGGCTTCTTATCGTGGGCATCGCACTCGGCATTCCGTGTTTCTACGCGCTGCACCGCTTGCTCGGCACGGCCATGCCCGAGATCGACTTCCCCGGTATCTGGCTGCTGGTCCTGAATCTGGTCGTGCTTTCCGCCTCCATGTTGATCGCGTGCTACCTGCCCGCGCGCCGCGCCACGGCAATCGATCCGACCATCGCGCTGCGCTCTGAGTAGTCGCAAATTGTCACGCATCGTTCTCGCTCTCTCCGCGTCGGGCGGGGAGAGTTTTTTTGAACGATCGTCATGCTTACCCCGCTTCGTCAGGCCGCCCGTTCCCTCGTCAAAGCCCCCGGCTACACGGCCATCGCGCTGCTCACGCTCGCCCTCGGCATCGGCGTCAACACGTCGATGTTCAGCGTGATCGACGCGCTCCTGTTCCGCAGTGCGCCGTTCCCCAACTCCGCGCAAATTTTCGAGGTCGTCGCCTCCACGCGCACCGCCGAGTCGCGCCCCTACTCTTACGAGGAACTCCGCGAAGTGCGCGAACAGCTCACCGCGTTTTCCTCGCTCACCACCGTCGCACACACGCAATACACGATCTCCGAACCGGGCCAGCCAGCCGAGCGCCTGCAGGCGACGCTCGTCTCCGACGATTTCTTCCAGACGTTCGGCGTCGCTCCGCTGATCGGTCGCGCGTTCTCGGCGGAGGAATACCAACCGGGACGCAACCAGGTCATCCTGCTCAGTCACGGCTTCTGGCAGCTCCGCTTTGGCGGCGTTCACGACGTGATCGGGCGCACGATGCGACTCGATGGCCAGACGGCCACGATCATCGGCGTCATGCCGCCGTCGTTCGACTATCACATGCTCTGGGGCCGAACCGCCTTCTGGCGTCCGCTCAACTTCACCAAGGAGCAGATGGAGTGGCGCGACTACCGCATGTTCAGCCTCATCGGCCGGCTGCCCGAAACGACCAACTCGGCCCAGGTCTCCGCCGAACTCGCTCCCGTCGCCGCCCAGCAGGAAAAGGTCTTCCCGGAATCGTATTCAGGAATTCGATACCGCGCGGTCCCGCTCCATGAGACGCTGATGGACAGCCTCGGCCGCCGCATCTCGTGGCTGCTCCTCGGTCTCGCGGCGTTCGTTCTCCTCATCGCCTGCGCCAATCTCGCCAATCTCCAGCTCGCGCGCGCGACGTCGAATCTCCGCGAACTCGCGATCCGCGCCGCGCTCGGCGCCTCCCGCGCACGCCTGATCCGCCAGCAACTGCTCGAATCGATTCTCCTCGCGCTCGGAGGCGGCGCGCTCGGTCTCGGGCTCGCGTTTGCACTCAACCGCATCATCGATCGCAACTTCATCCTCGCCGGCGCTCCCAACAGCCTCGATCTCTCGCTCGATCCGAACGTCCTCGGGCTCACGTTCGCGGTGTCGCTTCTCACCGGCATTCTGTTCGGCATCGCGCCGGCATGGTTCGCTTCGCGCACCGACGTCAACGCCGCGCTCAAATCCCAGGCTCGCGGCTCCACCACCGGCCGCGGACACCACCGCGTTCGCCAGTTTCTCATCGTCGGCGAGGTCGCGCTCGCGCTCATCCTGCTCGGCGGCGCCGCGATTCTCCAACGCGGTTTCTCCAGCCTGCTCGAACGCCGAACCGGTTGGGACACCGACCGCATCGTCGCCGCCGCGCTGCCGATTCCGCAGACGCGGACCGACTACGAAACCGACGAGCAGCGCATCGAACTTTTCCGCCGCATCGAGGAACGTCTCCAGCGCATGCCCGGCGTCGAACACGCCGCGCTCGCCACGTCGCTCCCGATCTTCTCCTACAACGCCGACCGCCAGGTGTTCACCGACGGGCAATCGCAGGGGGATCCGAATCTGCCCGCGACGTTTACCGTGATGGTGACGTCGGACTTCTTCGCCGCGATGGGCATTCCGCTTCTCGAAGGTCGCGTGTTCGCACCCGACATCAAGCGCGACGATCCCCAGGTCGTGATCATCAACGAATCCCTCGCGCGCCGCCTCTTCCCGAACGACACCGCGGTCGGCAAACGCGTCGCCACGATGGACAGCGGCAAACCCTATTGGGCCGAAGTCATCGGCGTGGTGCGCGATGTCGACGTCGCCGCCAACACGCGTGATCCGTCCACGCCGTATCAGCTCTACAAACCCGTCGCGCAGGAACCGTGGGGCTATCTCTTCGCGCTCGTCCGCAGCGCAGTGCCGGAGTCACAGGTCGAAGCGGTTCGCCGCGCGATCTCCGAAGTCGATCCCGATCTCGCCGTCGCCTACGCGGGCACGGTCCGCCAGCTCGTCGATCAACAACAACACAATCTCCGTCTTGCGGGCAAAACGCTCTCCGCGTTCGCACTGCTCGGACTCCTGCTCGCCGCCATCGGACTCTACGGCGTGATCTCCAGTCTCGTCGCGCAACGCACGTCCGAGTTCGGCATCCGCCTCGCGCTCGGCGCGCAACCGTCCGCGATTCTTCAACTCGTGCTTCGCCACGGTCTCTTCCTTTGCGCGGTCGGCGTCACGGTCGGTCTCTTCGGCGCCTTCGTGCTCGCGCGTTTCCTCGCCTCGCTCATGCCGCGCGTCGCCACGCTCGATTGGTTGGCGCTGCTCGGCGTCGCTGCCACGCTTTTCCTGACCGCGCTCATCGCCTGCTGGGTCCCTGCCCGCCGCGCGACCAAGGTCGATCCGATGATCGCGCTTCGGGCCGAGTAGCCGCTTTCGTTTTCTGAACCACAGAGGCACGGAGGACCCAGAAACCGATCTCCGGTTCGCCTCTCTGATCTCTGTGGTTCTTCCTCACCAGCGGGCGCGCCAAGTCCCTCTCTCTCCGCGTTTCCGCCCTTCCGCGTTTCCGCGATTCCTACCGTCCGCTCCCTCTGTCGTTCCGTGCTTCCGTGTTTCCGTGATGAGCCCCGAGCCGGAGCCTATTTGCATCCCATTCGCGGGAAAGCCGCGTTCCATTTTCAAACACCCGCGAGCGTAGCCGTTTCACACGATTATTCTATTTAGCCGCTTATACGCTACTTATAAACCGCCCCGAACCTTGGCACATGGTGTGCAAAACGCGCGATGCTGCGTCTCTCCGTCAGAACGCGGCGCACCACCCGTTTCTCCCGTCCGCGTTCCGCCATGTTCATCGAGACTTTTCTGCAGGATCTCCGCATTGGATTTCGCGTGCTCCTCAAGGAGCGCGGCTTTTGCGCCCTCGCGGTCACCGTCCTCGCCCTCGGCATCTGCGCCGTCACGACGATGTTCAGCGTCGTCAACGGCGTCATGCTCCGCGGCTTCTCGTTCCCCAACGCCGAGCGCATGGTGAGCGTGCAGTTCATCGACCCGTCGCAGACGACGTTTTTCGGCACCGCCAACCAGATCTTCGCGCTCGATTATGAGGAGCTCGAGACGCAGCAGCAGTCGTTCGATCTCACCGCCGCCTACATCAACGGCTCCACCGTCAACCTCACCTACAACGGCCAGGCCCGCCGCTACACCGGCGCTTACGTGACGGAAAACTTCATGCGGATCCTCGGCGTTGCGCCGATTCTCGGACGCGATTTCAACGCCGACGACAACCGCCCCGGCGCGGAAAAAGTCACCATCATCGGCCACGCGATGTGGCAGCGCGATTTCGGCGGCAATCCCAACATCGTCGGCACGTCCATCCGCCTCAACGGCAAGCCCGCCACGATCATCGGCGTGATGCCGCCGCGCTTCGCCTTCCCGCAAAACGAGGAACTCTGGATTCCGCTCTTCAACGAATTCGTGCCCCAGCCGCGCACTGTCGCCAATGCGCAGGGCAACGCGCCGGCGGTGCTCGCGTTGATCAAACCCACCGTCTCGATCGAGCAGGCCAACCTCGAGGTCACCGCGATCGCGCAGCGTCTCGCCAGCGAGTTTCCCGACACGAACAAGCAGTTCGATGTCGGCCTGGTCGAGCCGCTCATTCGCACGTTTACGCCACGCCCGCTGCAAGGCGTGCTGCTCTCGATGCTCGGCGTCTGCGTCGCCGTGCTCCTCCTCGCCTGCGCCAACGTGATGAACATGCAGTTCGCCCGCGCCACGTTGCGCGCCAAGGAGCTCGCGATCCGCTCCTCGCTCGGCGCCACGCGCAGCCGGCTCATCCGCCAGATGCTCACCGAGAGTCTTCTCATCGCCACGATCGGCGCGGTGATCGGCGTCCTCGCCGCGTATTGGGCCACCGACTACCTGCTCGCCACGGTCCGCAATCTGCCCAATCCGATCCCCGCCTATATCTCCTTCGACATCGACGGACCGGTGCTCAGCTTCGTCGTGCTGGTGACCGTGGGCGCGGCGATCTTCTCGGGTGTGTTGCCCGCGTGGATGGCCTCGAAATCCAGCCCCGCCGCGGTGCTCAAGGAATCCGGTCGCGGCAACACCTCGCGCTCGGTCGGTCTCGTCACGCGCGGACTCGTCGTCCTCCAGATTCTGCTCACGAGCGTCGTGCTCATCGCTTCGCTCCTGCAACTTCAGTCCATCGTCCGCCAGCAGGAGATCGACTACGGTTACGACACCGACGCCCTCACGTCCGCCCGCATGGGTCTCATGGATGGCGATTATCCCGACTCCGCCGCACGCCTGCGTTTTCTTGAGCACCTGCTGATCCAGCTCCGCGCGTCTCCAGAAATCGAATACGCCGCGCTCACCAATCGTTTCCGCATGACCTTTGGCGGTGTGACGCGGATCGAGATCGACGGCCGCAGCTACACGACCGACGCCGACCGGCCCAACGTAAACTTCGACAACGTCACCGACGGCTATTTCCAGACGCTGAATCTCCCGCTTCGCGAAGGCCGCGACTTCACCCGCGACGACAACGATCTCAAGCAGCCCGTCGCGATCGTGACCGCGAAGTTCGCCCAAAAGTATTTCCCCGACGGCAGCGCGATCGGCCGCCGCTTCCGCACGACCGCTAACGACGGCGCACTGCTGGGTCCGTGGCGCACGATCGTCGGCGTCGTCGCGGATTCGCGCATGCTTGGGCCGTTCAACAATCCCAACGTCGAGGAGGAAGGGTTTTATCTGCCGTTCTCCTCCACCGCGATCGGCCCTGCCGAGGAGGAACCCGCCGGCCCGCAGTTCTCCACCATCGTTGTGCGCCCGCGCGGCACGAAGCCGGAGATGTTTGCCAACACGCTGCGTCGCGAGGTCTCCAAAATCGATCCCAACCTGCCGCTCTACTTCGTCGGCACGCCGCGCGAGAATCAGGCCACGTTCATCGGTCAGAATCGCGTGGTCGCGATCATGTTCACGATCTTCGGCGGCGTCGCGATGATCCTCGCCGCGGTCGGTCTCTACGGCGTCATGAGTTTCTCCGTGAACCAACGCACGCAGGAGTTCGGCATCCGCATGGCGCTCGGCGCCGATCACTCGCGCATTCTTCAAATGGTGATTCGCCAGGGTTCGCGCCAACTCGCACTCGGACTCGCTCTCGGGCTCGGCCTCGCGCTCACGATCGCCGTGATCGGACGCAACGGGATCGCCAACGCGCTCTTCAACGTCGATCCGCGCGATCCCGTGGCGTATCTGTCTGTCGCGCTCCTGCTCTCGCTCGTTTCGTTGTTTGCCATGCTCGTCCCCGCGCGCCGCGCGACCAAGGTCGATCCACTCGTCGCCCTGCGCGCGGAATAGGTCTCGAGTCGCGCCGGACCATGGCGCGACTCGAGCCGCACTCGGTCGCGACCGTGGACGCACCTTGTCCCGACCCGGTGCGCAACGTGGCCCGACCCGGTCCGCACTCGGTCCCGAGTCGCGCCGCACTTTGTCCCGACTCAGGCACCATCCCATTCGCGGGAAAGGAGCGTTCCATTTTCAGCCCAACGCTCGGCACTGCCTCCCGATCAGATAATTACATCTCACTACGCTCCCGATTGTTACAACACCGCCCATCTTCTTGGCACACACACTGCAAAATGCCGGCACCGCTCTGATTTAGAGGTTCCTCACTCCGACACCACTCGCTGCTTCGCCCCATGAAATTCGCGCTTCGCCAACTGGCTAAAACCCCCGGCTTCACGGTCGTGTGCCTCGTGACGCTCGCCCTGGGCATTGGACTGAACACCTCGATGTTCAGCTTGATGAATCTGCTCGTCCTCAAGCCGCTGCCCTACCCCGAGCGCGAGCAGCTCGTGCGCATCTACCGCACCACGCCGCAGAGCAACACCGCCGACCATACCGCGGCCGACACGATCGACGTCGAAAACGCCACGCGTGAGTTCGCGCAAGCCGCCGGGTTCATCCAATGGGGCTACTCGATGGCGATCGACGATCGACCGCCGGTCAACGTCAACGCCGTGCGCGTCTCCGCCAGTTTCCTTCCGACGCTCGGACTCCAGCCGCACCTCGGCCGGTGGTTTACGCCCGAGGAAGATCAGCCGGGCAATCACGTGATCATGCTGAGCTACGAAACCTGGCAGGCTCAGTTCGGCGGCGACGCCAACATCATCGGTCGCTCCGTGCGCGTGGAAGGCGAACAGATGACGATCGTGGGCGTGATGCCCGCCGATTTCTCCTCCGTTTTCCTTTGGGGTCCGGCCGATGTGCTTCGCCCGCTCGGTTTGAGCGCGGCCGAGAAGGAGCTCACCACGGAGATGAAGCACTCGATCATCGCGCGGCGCGCGCCGGGGCTTTCGCTCCAGCAGTTTAACGCGCGACTCGCCACGGTCGCCGAACAGCTCAAATCCATCCGCCCGGCCAATCGTAGCGAAGACGGTCTGCGCGCGGTCCCGCTCGAGAGTCTCGCCCACAATCCCGCCTCGAAAATCATCTCGGGGTTCATGCTCGGGCTCGCGGGCTTCGTGCTCCTCATCGCCTGCGCCAATCTCGCCAATCTCCAACTCGCCCGCGCGGTTGCCCGCTCACACGAGTTCGCGGTGCGCGCCGCCCTCGGTGCCTCGCACTGGCGCCTGCTCCGCCCGCAGCTCATCGAGAGTCTGATCCTCTCGCTCGGCGGCGGCGTGCTCGGTCTGCTGGTCGCGATGTGGGCCAACGACTGGCTCATGAGTCGCCTCGCAGCCACGGGCGTTTTCCGCGTCACGCTGTCGCTCGACTGGCGCGTGCTCACGTTTGCGTTCGTGCTCGCGGCGTTCACGTCGGTGTTGTTCGGACTCGTGCCCGCGTGGCGCGTGAGTCGCATCCGCGGATGCGACGCCCTGCGGTCGGGCTCGCGCGGCAACACCGGCGATCGCGCACAGAGCCGCGTGCAGCGCGCGCTGATCGTCAGTCAGTTCGCCAACGCGCTCGTCCTGCTCACCATCTCCGCCGCGTTCACCCATGGCGTGGACAAGCTCGTCAACACCGACCCCGGCTGGGATCAGGAGAAGATCGTCCAGGCGGTGATCAAACTCCCTGACTCCAAATACTCCACGCCGGAGCAGATCACGGCGTTCCACAATCGCATCGAGGAGAGCATGCGCGCGCTGCCCGGCGCCGAGGACGCGACCGTCGCGTTCGTGCTTCCGGTTTTCCAATATCTCACCAATCGCTCCATCGTCGCGCAGGGTCAGCCTCCCGTGCAGGCCGGTCACGAACCGATCGCCTACGTCAACGGCGTGACTCCGTCCTATCTTTCGACTCTCGGCATCAAGCTGCAGGCGGGCCGTAACTTCAGCTCCAACGACACGCTCCACTCGGTCCCGGTCGCGATCATCAATGCCTCGCTCGCGCAGACGTTGTTCCCGGGCGAGGATCCGATCGGTCGCCGCATCGGCAATCCCGATCCGGCCAATCCGCAATGGTTGGAAGTCGTCGGCGTCGTGCCCGACGTGGAACGCGCGGTCGGCGCGGTGCCGAGCGCGTCGCGCTTTCTCATCCTGCGGCCGATGGCGCAGGAGCCGTGGACGTATTTCACGGTCGCGATTCGCACGTCCCATCCGACCGCGCTCGCCGAGCCGATGCGCCAGACGATCGCGGCGCTCGATCCCGACATCTCGCCGACTCAGTTCGGCACGATCGAAAATGTCACGCGCATGATCACGGGCAGCGCGCGGGCGCTTTCCTGGGTGCTCCTGTCGTTTGCGGTGCTGGGACTTTTCCTCGCCGCGATCGGCCTCTACGGCGTCGTCGCGCGCATCGTCGTGCAACGCACTCCGGAGATCGGCGTGCGCATCGCGCTCGGCGCGCAGGTGCGCGATGTCGTTCGCATGATTCTGTTCTCCGGCCTGCGCATGACGTTGCTCGGCGCCGCGGTTGGTCTCGCGGGCACGTTCCTCATTGGATGGGTGCTCAGCGCGACCATCCCCAACGCGCAGCCCGCCGATCCGCTCCTGCACGTGGGCGCCGCGCTCTGCCTGATCACCGTCGGCCTCGTCGCCTGCTGGCTGCCCGCCCGCCGCGCCGCGAAAGTCGATCCGATGATCGCGCTCCGCGCGGAGTAATCCCCGAAACCTGCTTCGAGCAGTCGACTCCCCTCCTCCCATGCACGCTCTCCGCTACGCTTTTCGGTCGCTCGCCCGCACACCTGGCTACACCGCGATCGCTCTCGCCACGCTCGCGCTCGGCATCGGCGTCAACACCTCGATGTTCAGCGTCGTCGACGCCTTGCTGTTTCGCTCCGCACCTTATCCGGAGCCCGAGCGGATCGTGATGCTCGAAGCCGCCACGCGCACCGGCCAGACACGCGTGTTTTCCGAGCACGAGATTCGCGAAATCCAACCACACACCAACGGCTTCCAGACCCTGACCACGATGGGCTATTCCGTCTGGGCGCTCGCCGAACCCGGCCGGCCGGCGGAGCGCGTGCGAGGGATGACGTTCTCGTCAGACATGATGGAGACGTTTCGCATCGCGCCGGCGCTCGGGCGGCCGTTTGCCGCGGAGGAGTTCGAGAACGGCAAAAACCAGGTCGTGTTGCTCACGGATACGTTCTGGCTGACGCGCTTCGGCGGCGATCCCTCGGTCATCGGTCGCACGCTCCGGCTCGACGGTGAAAGTGTCACGATCATCGGAGTCATGCCGCCGCGCTTCGACTACAAGATGCTTTGGGGAAACATCGCGCTGATCCGTCCTCTCAACTTCACCAAGGATCAGTTGCTCTATCGCGGATACCGCACGTTCTCCCTCGTCGGTCGACTGAAGCCCGGCGTCACCGCCGAGACCGCCGCGCTGCCGCTCGCGAGCGTGGCCGCGGAGCAGGAAAAAACGTTTCCACAGGAGTATCCCGGTCTCCGCTACCGCGCCGTGCCGATGCACGAGACGGTGATGGATAACGTCGGGCGCAACATCGCATGGATGCTGCTCGGACTCTCCGGCTTCGTGCTGCTGATCTGCTGTGCGAATCTCGCCAACCTCCAGCTCGCCCGCGCCACGGCCTCGGCCCGCGAGTTCGCCATCCGCGCCGCGCTCGGCGCGACCCGCAGCCGCCTGATCGCACAACAACTCACCGAGTGCGTGATGCTCTCGGTCGTCGGCGCCGTGCTGGGCGTGATCATCGCATTGTGGATCAACAGTGCGCTCGAACGCAGCATCAGCATCGACGGCACCCGCGGACTGGCGCTTACGCTCGATACGTCGGTCCTGCTCGGCACACTCGTGATCGCGTTGCTCACCGGCATCCTTTTCGGGGTCGTGCCCGCGCTGTTTGCGGCGCGCAACGACGTGAACTCCACGCTCAAAGCGCAAGCGCGCGGCTCCACGACCGGACGCGGACACCATCTCACGCGCCACGCCCTCATCATCGGCGAAGTGGCGCTCGCCCTCGTGCTCCTCGGCGGCGCCGCGATCATGAACCGCGGTTTCGATCGCTTGCTGAAACGCAATCCCGGCTGGGAGACCAACGAACTTCTCATGGGCTTCATGCCGCTGCCCGAGGATCGCTTCGACAACGGCGACAAGCGCGTGGCGTTTTACCGGCGCTTGGAAGACAAGCTCGCCACGCTGCCCGGCGTCGAAAGCGTCGCGCTGACCAACGGCCTCCCGCTCTTCAGCTATGCGTCCGCGAGTCCGGTGTTTCGCGATGACGCCGGCGCCACCTCCGGCGACAATCCCGTCGCCTCCGGCGCGCTGATCACGCCGAACTATTTTGCCACGCTCGGCATCCCCATCCTGCAGGGCCGCACGTTCCCGGCGGATGTGAAACCTGACAGTCCGCAGCAGGTGCTCATCAACGAAGCCCTCGCGCGCCGATTCTGGCCTGGCGAAAGTCCCATCGGCAAACGACTCGGCGTGATCGAGAACAACGTGACCGTGTGGCGCGAAGTCATCGGCGTCGTGGGGCATGTCGAGATGGTGGCGAACATCACCGACCCCGCTTCCAACCTGCAATTCTACCGTCCGCTCGTGCAGGAGCCGTGGGCCTTCGTGAATCTCGCCCTTCGCAGCAGTCACCCGGCGACGCTGGCCGATTCGGTGAGGCGTGCAGTGTCGGAGCTCGATGCCGACATCGCCGTCGACCAAATCGGCACCGTGCAGCAATACATCCAGCGCACGCAGCACAACATGATGGTGATCGGAAAACTGCTGGCTGGCTTCGCGATCCTCGGCCTCGTGCTTGCCGCGATCGGCATCTACGGCGTGATCTCCAATCTCGTGGCGCAGCGCACCAGTGAATTCGGCATCCGACTCGCGCTCGGCGCCACACCGCGCGACATCCTGCACGACGTAATCTCACGCGGTCTTCGGCTCGCCGCGATCGGTCTCGCGATCGGCTTCGTCGGGGCGTGGGGGTTGGGACGCTTCTTCGCCTCGTTCATGCCGCGACTCGCCGCGTCCGATCCGCTCGGCATCGCGGGCACGGCGGTCCTGCTCTTCTTTGTCGCACTCTTCGCCTCCTGGGTGCCGGCACGACGTGCCACGAAGGTCGATCCGATGATCGCGCTCCGCGCAGAGTAGGCCGCTGCTTCTTTCGTCCGCCCTCTCATCTCACACTCAGCCACAACTCCGATGCTGCCCGATCTTCGCTTCGCGCTCCGCTCGCTCCTTCGCACGCCGGGGTATTCGGCGGTGATCGTGCTCACGCTCGCCCTCGGCATCGGAGTGGGGACGGCCATCTTCAGTTTCTTCAACGGCATCCTCCTCCGCGCGCTGCCGCACGACGCCCCCGAACGCGTGGTCGTGGCGAAGAAAAACCCGCGCGATTTCAGTGATCCGATCGGCACCGACATCGGGATTCTCGCGGCCGATTTTCGCGAGCTGGCGCCTCAGGTGCGTTCGTTCTCCGAGCTGGCCGCCTACACGCTCGATTCGGCCACGCTCACGGGCCGGGAAACCGCCACGCTCGTTTCGGCCGCGATCGTCACGCCGAACTTCTTCACGGCGCTCGGTTCGCACGCCATCATCGGGCGGACGTTTCGCGCGGATGTGAACGCCAGCGGCGAGAACCGACTCGCCGTCGTTTCGTATCGCTTCTGGCAAAGCCGCCTCGGCGGGGAAAGCTCTGCGATCGGCCGCACGGTCACGCTCAATCGCGTGCCGTTCACCGTCGTCGGCGTGATGCCGCCGGATTTCGCCTTGCCGCGCGAAGCGGATCTCTGGGTCACGCCCAGCGCCGATGTGCCCGAGCACGCCATCGCGGATACGCGCGATTTCGCCGGCCGCGGCAATTACCTCCGCACGATCATCGGCCGTCTGGCGCCTGGCATCTCGGTCGCCGCCGCCGAAAACGAAGTAGTCGCGGCGCTCGAGGCGCTGCCCAATCCCAACCAATTGCAGCGCCGGATCCATTTCGTGAATCTGCGCGATCACACGATCGGCAATGCGCGGCCCGCTCTCGCCATTCTGCTCGGGTGCGTCGGGCTGGTGCTGCTGATCGCGTGCTTCAACGTCGCCAATCTCATGCTGGCTCGCGCGACGAGTAGGTCCCGCGAGATCGCAATTCGCGCGGCCCTCGGTGCCACGCGAAGCCGGATCGCGCGGCAACTGCTGTTCGAAAGTCTGCTGCTCGCGCTGCTCGGCGGCGCCGTCGGAGTGCTCCTGAGCATTTGGATCCTGGAGCTGCTTTTGAAAATCGCGCCCGACGAACTGCCGCGGCTCGCGATGATCGGCATCGATGGTCCGGTGCTGGCGTTCGCCCTTCTTGTTTCCCTCGGCACCGGTTTGGTGAGTGGGCTCGTGCCCGTCATCGGCGCAGGTCGCGCCGACCTCCAGGCCGCGATCAAGAGCGGAGGCCGCACCGGATCGACCGGCGCCGCCCCCCGCCGGTTGCGCTCGGCGCTGGTGGCCGGCGAAGTGGCGATCTCGCTCGTGCTGCTGGTGGCCGCCGGATTGCTGGTCCGGAGCCTCGCGCGCATGGATGCATTCACGTGGGGCTTTCGTCCGGCGCAGGTCATGTCAGCGCGCGTCGCATTCCTCGACGAACGCTACGCTTCCGATGAAGGACGCTGGGCCTTCTACCGCACGCTGCGCGACCGCCTCGAGGCCGAGCCCGCGGTGCAATCCTTCGGCACCAGTCTCGACCGGATCGGCGCCAGCTGGATCAACCTCCCCTACACGGCGCAGGGCGATGTGTATCCAAATCCTGGTGACAGGCCGGTGGCCAACTACCACATCGTCTCGCCCGGTTATCTGGAGACCATGGGCATTCCGGTGCTCGAAGGCCGCGCCTTCGCCCCGCAGGACAACCACGAGGCACCGCCGCGGATCTTGATCGACGCCAAACTGGCCCGCCGCCACTTCCCCGAAGGAAACGCCGTCGGACGCACGCTGACCGTCGTGACCAACGCCGGCGATACGGTGGCGGAAATCATCGGTGTCGTAGGAGCCGTCAGTTTCGATGGCCCAGCCGGAGCGCCGCGACCGGATCTTTACTTTCCGTTTCTCCGCTCTCCGCAGAACCACTTTTTCGTGCACTTCCGGACACCCCTCGCGCCCGGCGCCGCCGAAGAACTCCTGAAAAAAGTGATGCGTGAAATCGACGCCGACGTGCCCCTGACAAATTTCGCAACGATGGACCAGGTCATGGCGCAACCGGGTGTCGCCCGGCGTTTCCCGTTGGGCCTGCTCGGCGGGTTCGCGTTGCTCGCGATCGTGCTGGCAGCCGTGGGGATCTACGCCGTCACCAGTTATTCGATCGGACAGCGCACGCGCGAAATCGGTGTGCGCATGGCTCTGGGAGCCACGCCGCACTCCGTGGTCGCGCTGGTGCTGCGCCAGAGTTTCAAGCCGGTCGCGATCGGCATGTTGGTGGGACTCGCGGGAGCAGTCGGCGCCGCGCTGGCGATGCGTGGACTGCTGTTCGACATCGCGCCATTCGATGCGCCGACGTTCGCCTGCGTGGCCCTGCTGCTCGGCGCCGTGGCCGCTATCGCAAGCTTTCTGCCCGCTCGGCGCGCCACGCGGATCAATCCCGTAGTCGCATTAGGCGCCGAATGACCCACGTTCGAAGAATGGCTGCTGCCTCTTCCGCTTCTTCCCGTGTATCAGTTACGTCCGCGCCCGCGCGTGTGGCCGCACGTTCGCGCGACGCCGCGATCGATCATCTTCGGATCGTGCTCACGGTGCTCGTGATCCTGCATCATGGCGCCATCGCCTACGGCGGATCGGGCGGCTGGTATTGGCGCGAACAGCCTGACGCCTCGAGCCTCGTGCTCGTGATGTTCAACGCGGTCAACCAGTCCTATTTCATGGGCTTTTTCTTCCTGCTGGCCGGCTATTTCACGCCCGCAGCCTACGAACGAAAAGGCGCCGCGCGCTTCCTCGGCGAACGCGTCGTCCGGCTCGGCATTCCGCTCCTCGTCTTCTTCTTTCTGCTCAACCCGCTCACGATCGCGCTCGCGCGCACGAGCGAGGGACATCCGTTCTGGAGCGGATGGTGGCAGATGATCCAACTCCGCGAATGGGGTCCGGGCCCGCTGTGGTTTGCGGAGGCGCTGCTGATCTTCGCCCTCGCGTATGCGGGCTGGCGCGCGCTCGCGCGTCGCGGAGCAAACGCAGTCCAAGCGCTGCCGCGATTCGTGTCGCTCTTCCTCATCGCCCTCGCGCTGGGCGCGACTTCATTCCTGGTGCGGCTCTGGCTGCCCGTCGGCCAAACTGCGCTCTGGCTGCAGCTCGGCTATTTTCCGTGCTACATCTTTCTCTTCGCCGCCGGCTGCGCGGCCAGCCGTGCACGCTTGCTCGAGCGCGTGTCGCTCGCCGAGTGCCAGCCCTGGCTCGTCGTGACGGGGTTCGCACTCCTCACGCTGCCGATCGTGATGCTCACACGCTTCGGCCAGGGCGGGTTCGAAGGAGGCTGGAATCTCAACGCGCTCTACTACGCCTTCTGGGACCCGCTCGTCGCGTGGGGCGTGATTCTCGGCCTCCTTTGGTCTGCGCGTAATTTTGCCAACAAGGCCACTCCGCTCACCGCGTGGCTCGCGGCCAACGCCTACGGAGCGTTCATCCTGCACGCCCCGATCCTCGTCGCGTGCAGTGTGGCCGCGCGCGCATGGGCGCTGCCGCCGCTGCCGAAATTCCTCATCGTCGGCGCGCTCGCGTCGGCGCTCAGCTTCGTCGCCGGCGCCGCGTTCCGCGCGATTCCCGGCGCGCGACGCATTCTCTAGCCCGTTTTCTCCTCCGCCTACTCCATCGTCCCCTTTCCCATCATGCTGTCCGATCTCCGCTACGCCGTCCGCGCACTTCTCCGTGCTCCCGCCTTCAGCTTGATCGCGATTCTCACGCTCGCGCTCTGCATCGGCGCCAATAGCGCGATCTTCTCGGTCATCCACTCGGTGCTTCTGAAGCCCTACCCGTGGCCGAATTCGGACCGCCTCGTTTACTGCTATAACAACTACCGCAATCTGGGCCTCGAGAATGTGGGCGTCTCGATTCCCGATTTCCTCGATCGCAGCACGCAGGTCGAGGGCTTCGCCGACGCGGCGATCTACAACATCAAGAGCTTCAACCTCACCGAAGGCGCGCAGCCGGAACGCGTCGTCGGCTTGGTCGCGAGTCCCTCTCTCTTCAGCACGCTGCAAACAGGCGCCGCCCACGGACGCGTGCTCACGAGCGAAGACGCCGTCCTCGGCGCCACGAAGACCGTCGTGCTCAGCCACGCGCTCTGGAGCAACCGCTTCGGCGCCGACACCGGCATCGTCGGCCGCACGATCCGGCTCAACGGCGAACCGCATGTCGTCGTGGGCGTGATGCCCGAATCGTTTTATTTTCCGACGCCCCGCATGCAGCTCTGGGTGCCGTTTGTCTTCACCGACGCCCAGCGCAGCGACAACGAGCGCGGCACCGAATTCTCGAGCATGATCGCGCGGCTCAAACCCGGCGTCGCCCCGGAATCGATCCAGCGCGAACTCGATCTCATCCAGGCCCGCAACGCGCAGCGACTGCCCGATCAGGCGCCCTTCTGGAAATCCGCGGGCTTCGGCGGCGGTGTTTCCGGATTTCTCGAGCGCAACGTCGGCGAAGTTCGCGGCATGCTCTGGCTCATTCAGGGCGGCGTCGCGGCCGCGCTCCTCATCGGCTGCGCCAATGTCTCCAGCCTGCTCCTCGCGCGCGCGGTCGCCCGCGAACGCGAACTCGCCATCCGCGCCGCCCTCGGCGCCGGTCGCGCGCGGCTGATCCGGCTGCTTGTATCCGAAAGCCTGATACTCTTCGGCGCCGGCGGCCTGCTCGGTCTGCTGGTGGGTTCGTGGGGCATCGACATTCTCAGCTCGTCCCTCATGTCCAACCTGCCGCGCGCGTTTGCGATCGAGCTGGATGGCACGGTCTTCACTCTCACCCTCGTCTGCGCCCTCGCGTGCGGACTCGTCTTCGGCGCTCTGCCCGCGTGGTCCGCCGCCAAGGGCGATGCCGCCGCCGCGCTCAAGGAAGCCGGCACGCGCGGCACCGCCGGCCGCCGCACGCAGTTCCTCCGCAGCGCGCTGGTCGTCACGGAGATCGCGCTCGCGGTCATGCTCCTTTCCACCGCCGGTCTGCTCATGAAGAGCTTCCAGCGCCTGCAGGAGCAGAATCCCGGCTTCAACGCCGAGCACGTGCTCACCGCGCGCATGTCTCTGCCCGAAAAAAAGTATGACCACCCGGACAAAGTCGTCGGCTTCCAGTCCGCCCTGCTCTCCTCCGTGCGCGCACTGCCCGGCGTGAAAGCCGCGGGACTCACGACGGTGCTCCCGTTTACCGGCAACAACAGCTCGGGCACGTATTCGAGTCCGGAAATTTCGCTGCCCGAAGGCGCACCCGATCCGCACGCCAACATTCGCTCCGTCGATTCCGGTTACCTCGAAGCGATGGGACTGCGCTTGATTCAAGGACGCTGGATTCAGGAATCGGACACCACGAACTCCGAACGCGTGGTCGTGATCGATCAGTTGCTCGCCAGCCGCTACTGGCCCGGCGAAGACCCGATCGGCCGCCACATCAGCCGCGACCTCAGCTTCAACAACCGCGACGCGCTCGCGACGATCGTCGGCGTGGTCGCCCCGATCAAGATGCAGACGCTCGAGGAAAACGTTTCCAAGGAAACGCTCTACTACCCGCTCGCGCAGAGTTCCTCCAATGGGCTCACGCTCGTCGTGCGCGCCGAGGGCGATCCCACCGCGCTCACCGCCTCGATCCGCGCGGCTGTGCTCCAGGCCGATCCCGAGCAGCCGATTTTCGACGTGAAAACGATGCCGCAATGGATGGAGGAAGTCGCGCAATCGCGTCGCGCGCCGATGGTGCTGCTCTCCTCCTTCAGCACCGTGGCGATTCTGCTCGCCGCGCTCGGCGTGTATGGCGTGCTCGCCTTCGCCGTCGCCCAACGCATGACCGAGTTCGGCGTGCGCCTCGCGCTCGGCGCCACCGCCGGCAACATCGCTTCGCTCGTGATCCGCGACGCTGCGCGTCTCATCGGAGTCGGCCTCGCGCTCGGCATGCTCGGTTTCACCTTCTTCAGCCGCATCGTCGAATCGCTCCTCTTCGAAGTGAGCCCGCTCGATCCCGCGACGCTCGCGCTCGCGCCCACGCTCCTGGCCGTGATCGGGCTCATCGCCGGCTTGATCCCCGCCCTCCGCGCGACCCGCGTCGATCCCATGATCGCTCTCCGCGCCGAATAAGCGCGCAACGCGTCGCGACTCGGGACGCACCTTGTCGCGACGCAATCCGCACCTGGGCTCGACCGTGGACGCCCCCTGCCCCGACCCGGTCCGCACTCTGGCCTGACCCGGCCCACATCGTGGCTCGACCCGGTCCGAACCTTGTCCCGCGTCGATGCACCACCGCGCTCGCACCTAGTCAATTGGAAGGTAAAGCGTTACAGGGCATTTGAACCGTAATACGGTTCAAATGCCCTGTAACTCGCGTTATTTTCGGTAGATAGAATTGGCTGAGAGGGTTTTTCGGAGGGATTGCGTTCTCGCCGGTGGGGAGCGCGGCGCCAAAGAAAACGCGGGCGTTCCTTTGGGGAACGCCCGCGTGTTGGTGACGGGTCCTATGTGTATCCAGATTCCGGATATTCCAGAGCTCGGATATTAATTAAGGTTGGCCGTGCTGATCATGATCGGATGGCCCGACAGCGGCATTTCACCGCCGAACTCGAACTTGGCGCCGTTGCCGCCGCCGACCGGATAGACCTTGCCGTTGCGCTGGTCCTTCAGCGTGCCGATGCGGAAGCTGAGGATTTTCTTACCGGCGAAATCGGCCACGGTCATGATGTTGCCGCGGTAGGCAATGCTCACGGCGACGGGGTCGCCCATGCGCTTGTCCTTGAAGGTGCGATACACCTGGCCGGTGTTGCGCCATGTGACGACGGACTGCACGACGCGGTCACCGCGGCAGGCGACGTGGAACATGTTGTTCAACGGGTCGGCCTTGCGCTGCGTGCCGGTCTTGGAATCGATCGGGATCAGCGGCAGGCCGGTTTCGCCGTGGCGCGCGAGCACCATGCTGACGGGATTGCGGCCGACCTTGACGGTGCCGACGACGTCCAGGGGCCCGAGGAGCTCCCAGTCGTTGCGCTTCATGAGCGAGGAGGTGTCGATGATGTGGATCGTGCCGTCCTGCGTGGCGACGTAGGCCTTGAAGTGGTCGACGGACCAGCGGTCGATCTTGTGGCCGGCGAGCACCGCGGTGGGCTTGGTGAGGTTCTTCGTCCAAACGACCTTGGGCATCGACTGCGGGCGGACGCTGAAGGTCTGCGGGAACTGCGAGTCACCGGGACCGCGGGCGGCGAGCGTGGCCTTGAAGCTCGCGGCGGAGCTGAGCCAGCTCTCGCGCATGTAGCTGAAGAGCGGCGAGAGATCGAGGATCGCGGCCTTGTTTTCGTCGGTGGAGATGACGAGCGCATAACCGCTGCGCGCGATCGGAGCCTTCCACGCGCCGTCGTAGACGTGCACGCGGTTCTTATCGATCGAGAGGTCGATCTGGCCGAGGGTGAGGTTGTTGGTGGCCGAGGGTCCGAGCCACAGACCGTTGCTGGCGGCGGCGACGGAGGTCGGCTTCTGCATCGGGAGATCGATGTAGCCGAGGAGCTTGAAGTCGGACCAGCTGCCCTGATTGGGCAGACCCATGTAGGGCCAGGTGTGGAACTTCAGGTATTTGCCTTCGAGGGCGACGACAGCGAGCTGCCCCTTGTTTTCCTTGGTGTCCCAGATCGTCACGAGCGCGAACTCGTTGCTGGTGGTGACGGTGACGCCACGCGGAACCTTGTGCGCGGGGAACTTGAAGCCCGGGTAGTTCTTTTCGTCGGAGGCGCGGCTGGTCTGCATACCGGCGATGGCGAAGAGGCCGTCTTTGTAAACGACGATGGCTTCGTTTTGCTGCATGCCGTAGCTGCGGACCATGCCGACGGGCTGCTTCGGAATCGTGCCGCCGTTGAGCTTCACGTATTCGGCCTGGCGGGTCTGCGGATCCGGGTGCGGCTGCTTGTTGGTCGCGTCGAGACGCGGGCTGATCGCCCAAACGTGGTTGTAGTGCGAGAAGGTCTGGATGCGGTCGAGACCGGGATCGTTGGTCGCGTCGGTGGGGACGTAGGCAACTTGGCCGGTGTCGGTCCAGTAGTCGTAATCAGAGCTGGGACCGTCGCCCACTTCGTAGGGGTTGATGCGCACCCAGTAGCCGGGCGCCATCTTCTGCGTGGGCGTATAGACGAGAGGACGGTCGTCCTTGGCGTTCGGGTTGAGCTGTTCGAAGGTCGGGCCGAGGCGGGCGCTGACGTCCGCGGGTTTCCAGCTGAGGAGGGATGCGGTGTAAGGCGTGGTGGGCGTCGGCGTCGGTGTGGGTTTCGGCGTCGGCGTAGGTGTCGGCGTCGGCGTGGGCGCGGGTGTCGGCGCGGGCGTCGGCTTCGTCGTTTCGACGACGGCGGGCGGCGGCGTGACGACGGCGCCGGTGACGTCATAGACTTCGAGGAGCATGACGCCGGTGGTCTTGGAAGCGCCGCTGACGTTGATCTTGTAGGTGCCGGGCGCGAGGTCGACGACCAGCGCGGCGTCCTTGCTGCCGGAGGCGAAGGCGGTCACGCCGGCGGTCTTGAGCGCGGCGGTGAGCTTGGTCTGGTCGGCGAAGCTGCCCCAGTTGTCGTTCGACGCAACGGGTTTGCCGTTGGACGCGACGACCGAGAGGAGCGGATCGCCCAGCGCGCCGGTGATGCCCTGCGACTTGAGCGCGGGACCGGAAACGCGGACGAGCACGCGGCGTTTGTCGCCGCTGTTGATCTTCAACGTCGAGGCCACCGTGGTGCCCGAGGTCTTGATCTTCGCGCGGGTGGAGATGCCGGAGAACTTCGAAGCGGTGGCCACTTCGTAGATCTCGAAGCGCGCAGTGCCGGTCTTGTTACTGAGGCCGGTGATCTTCGCGGTGTAGGTGCCGGGCGCGAGCTTGACCTTGAGGGCCGCGTCGAGCGTGCCGGACTTCAGCGCGGAGGCGCCCACCGTCTTGAAGGTGGAGGCGAGCGTCGAGTCCCACTTGTCATTGCGACCGACGAGCTTGCCTGCCTTGTCGAAGATTTCGAGGCGCGGCTTCGTCAGCACGGTCGCGTTGACCGCGGAACTGGCGCTGGGGCCAATCGCGCGGACGAGCACTTCCTTCGAGCTCGTGCCCGCGATGGTAAAGCCGGCCACGAGAGCAGAGTCTCCGGTGCCGACAATGGCCGTTGAGGTGAACTGCACGAAGCGGGATTCCGCCGCATGCAGCTGGGCCACGCCGAAAGCCAGCGCGGTCCAAAACAACTTGTGTAACGATTTCATAGATGAGGGGCCGGCTCATCGGAGATTCTCCCATGCTGAAAATGGGGAATCTGACGATAACACCGGGCGGGCCCCTCATCGGCCGTATCCAGATTCTGGATCCGGCTTTTACCCCGTTTTAAATCGTTTCCGGGAACTCACAGATTTTTCATCACGACGCGGCTAAATCCACGCGTCCCACGGGTGGGACGCTCTCGTGCCACTTTCGAACCGCTCCGCCGTGCAGTCCAAGAGCGCTGAAGATGGATATGCTTGATTTGCCGAGGCTTGAGATCGCCGGCTCTCACTCGGCATGACACGTGCAAGAGGCTGCGGCTTTCCTCTTCCACTCCCATGCTCGACCTGCGCTACGCCCTCCGCTCCTTGCTGAAAACTCCTGGCTTTACGTTGCTCGCGGTCCTGACGATCGCGATCGGCATCGGCGCGAATGCCGCTCTCTTCAGCGTGTTTATGCAACTGGTGGTGCGCCCGGTGTCGCTGCCCGATCCCGGTTCGCTCGTCTCGCTCTGGTCGGTTAACCAGAATCTCAACTTCAACGCGCCCGCCGTTTCGTGGCCACGCTACGAGGAGTTTCGCACGCACGCGCAGTCGTTTCGCAGCGTGGCGAACAGCGCGTTCGACAACTTCACGCTCACCGGTAACGGCGATCCCGAACAGCTCAACGGTCTCCGCGTCACGGATACGTTTTTCCCGACGCTCGGCGTGCAGCCGCTGCATGGTCGCAACTTCACGCCCGAGGAGGATCTGCCCAACGGCGCGGCCGTCTGCATCCTGAGCTACGAATTGTGGCAATCGCGCTTCGGCGGCGATCAGTCGATCGTGGGCCGCTCGATCCTGCTCAACGGCCAGCCGTGGGAGGTCGTCGGCATCATGCCGCCCCGCCTGAGCAACCCGTTTGCGCAATCGCAGATTTTTGTGCCGCGCGTGTTCGAAGTCGCCGGGCTCACCGCCGAACAGGTCCAGCGCGGCGCGAGCTACGCGCAGCCGATCGCGCGCCTGAAGCCGGGCGTCTCGCTCGAGCAGGCGCGGAGCGAACTCGTCACGTTGAGCCGCGCTTACGCGGAGCAGTTCGCCTCGCGCCTCGATGCGCAAAACACGACGGAGCCACGCTGGTTCACCGACACGCTCGTCGGCAATCTGCGGCCGACGTTCTACACGCTGCTCGGCGCAGTGGCGTTCGTGCTCCTGATCGCCTGTGCCAACGTCGCCAGCCTCTTCCTCGGCCGCCTTTCCGCCCGCCACAAGGAAATCGCCGTGCGCCAGTCGCTCGGCGCCACGCGCGGCGCGATCGTGCGGCAGTTCCTCGTCGAGAGCCTCGTATTCTCGACCGCCGCGGGCATCATGGGCCTGTTGCTCGCGATGTGGGCGCTGTCGGCAATCCAGACCACGGTCGCTTCGCAACTGCCGCCCAACACCACGCTGTCGCTCGAGTGGAGCGCGATCGGTTTCGCCTTCGCCGCGACGCTGCTCAGCAGCCTGTTCGTCGGCCTCGTGCCGGCGTGGCAGGTGTCGCGTAACCGGATTTCGGATACACTCAAGGACACCGCGCGCAGCAGCGGCGGCGGCACGCGCGGCGGTCGTTTCCGCTCGGGCCTCGTGATCGCCGAAGTCGCGCTCTCCGTGGTGCTGCTGGTCGGATCGAGCCTGCTGCTGCTCAGCTTCATCCGCCTGCAGAAAACGCCCGCCGGTTTTTCGGCCCACGGTGTCGCGGCCGCGTTCGTCGGCGTGCCGCTCAATCGCTACCCGACGCAGGGCGAGCAGGCCGAGTTCTTCAATCGCGTGATCGAGCAGCTCCGCGAAGTGCCGCAGGTGAAATCCGCCGCCGTGGCGATCGGTCTGCCACTGAGCGGTTTCGCCCCGATCTCGCCCTATGGCGTGAGCGGTCGTCCCGTGCTGCCGTTGCCCGAGCGTCCGCTCGCGGGCCTGAGCATCGTGAGCGAAGATTATTTTTCACTGCTGCAGATTCCGCTGCGCGAAGGCCGCACGTTTAGCGCCGAGGACCGCGAAGGCGCGCCGGGCGTGTGCATCATCAACGAGTCGTTCGCCAAGCGACTTTTCCCCGGCGAATCGCCGCTCGGCAAAGTGCTGCTGCGCGGACGCGACGCCGATATCCACGTGGAAATCGTCGGCATCGTGGGCGACGTGAAGAGCAACGGCCTCAACGCTCCGCCGCCCGACACGATCTATTATCCCGTGCGCCAGCTCGGACGTCCGGGCATGACGATCGTCGCGCGCATCGACGGTCCCGCCGACGCCCTGCAGCCGATCATGCGCACGGCCGTCGCCTCGGTGGATCGCGATCAGCCGATCTCGTTTTTCCAGACGATGGAAAACTCCGTGAACCAAAGCCTCGGCGTGCAACGCATCGTCGCCTCGCTCACGGCGCTCTTCGCTGGCCTCGCCGCTTCGCTCGCCGCGCTCGGTCTCTACTCGGTGCTCGGTTATGCGGTCGCGCAACGCACGAGCGAGATCGGCATTCGCATGGCGCTCGGCGCGCAACGTCACCAGGTGCTCGGACTGATTCTCGGCAGCGGCATGAAGCTCGTCGCCATCGGCATGATCGTGGGTCTGGTGTTCGCGGTTTTCGCCGCGCGCCTGATCCAGTCGCAGCTCTACTCGGTCGAGCCGTTCGATCCCACGGTCTATGCCGGCGTGGCCGTGCTGTTTGCGGTGATCGGCACGCTCGCGTGCCTGCTCCCCTCGCTGCGCGCCTCGCGCGTCGATCCGCTGATCGCGGTCCGCACGGAATAAGCGTCCGTCCCACAAATGGGATGGCCTAATTCCAGAAGCGAACGACGAGCGTCGTCACGTTTCGACGCTCGCATTTTAAGCCATTGTCAAACCAACACTTACAACACTTCGAAAGCCGTGGCACACCCGTTGCTAAATTGCTGACGCAACCCGCCATTACGATGAAAGCCCAGTTCCTCAGTCTCTTCTTTTTCTCCGCCGCGTTGACCGTGGGCGTTTCTGGGACCGGCAGCACTCACGACGAAGCGTCCGCCGCGCGCGACACCGCCAAACCCGAAGCGGCCACCTGCGAGGAACAACCGGCTCCGCTCGTTTCGGTCCGCAACGACAAACGCGCCGCGCGCTCCACCGACGGCCTCACCTCGTGGTCCACTTTGCTGTTCATGTGATTTTCCGCCGATGATTTCTCTTCGCCACATCGATCGTGTTTATCCGCTGAAAGGCGGTCCGTTCTACGCGCTGCGCGACATCAACCTGGAAATCGCCGCGGGCGAGTTCGTGTCGATCATGGGTCCTTCCGGTTCCGGCAAGTCCACCCTGCTCCACATTCTCGGCCTGCACGACAGCGCCTGGACGGGTGAATACGAGCTGCTCGGCGAACCCGTGCACAAGCTCGACAAAAAGAAACGCTTCGAGCTGCAGAAGAAACATCTCGGTTTCGTCTTCCAGAGCTACCACCTGCTCGACGACCTCACCGTTTACGAAAATCTCGAGATCCCGCTCTCCTATCGCGACGCGCCCAAGAAGGACCGCGAGAGCATCGTGTGCGACGCGCTCGATCGCTTCCACATGGTCGCGAAGAAAGACCTTTATCCCTCGCAGCTCTCCGGCGGTCAGCAGCAGCTCGTGGGCATCGCCCGCGCGTTGATCGCCAAACCCGCGATCATCCTCGCCGACGAACCCACCGGCAACCTGCACTCCGACCAGGGCCGCGAGATCATGGAGCTCTTCAAGAAGCTCAACCAGGAGGATGGCGTCACCATCGTCCAGGTCACCCACTCCGAAGCCAACGCCGCCTACGGCACGCACATCGTCCGCCTCGCTGACGGCGTTCGCGTCTCCTGATTCTGAATACAACCCGATTCCCGTGTCCCTCCGTCCGCTTCTCCTCGCCACCGCCGCGCTCTTCGTCGCCGGTTCGGTTCACGCCGCCACCGCCCTCACGCTCGACGACGCCATCCGTCTCGCGCTCGAGCGCAATCAGGTGATCAAGGTCCAATCCTACAATCGCCCCATCGCGCGCGCCAACGTGCTCACCGAGCTGGGCCGCTTCGATCCCGCGATCACGTTTCGCCGCACCTACGGCGAGGACCCCGCGCCCGCCGCCAGCAACGGTTTCACCGACGACGTGTTGACCTCCAACACCTACAGCCTCGCGCTCGAGGGCAACACGCCGTGGGGCATGACCTACAGCCTCGGCGGCTCCGCGCAGCGCACCGGCGGTATCTATAACGAATTTGCCAACCAGTTCTCCACCTTCGGCGGCATCAGCATCACGCAGCCGCTTCTCCGCGGCTTCGGTTTCGGCGCCAACCTCGCGGGCTACCGCATCGCCAAGGCCGATCGCGGCATCGCCGACTGGTTGTTCAAAGGCACGGTCATCGACACCGTCACCGCCGTCATCACCGCCTACAGCGATCTGATCTACGCGCAGGAATCGCTCCGCATTTCCCGGCGTTCGCGCGAACTCGCCGCCGGCCTCGTCGAGGAAAACGAAAAACGCTTCCGCGTCGGCAGCATGTCCGAGAGCGATGTCATGCAGGCGCGCGCCCGCACCGCCACCCGCGACCAAAACGTCCTGCTCGCCGAGCAGACCGTCCGCGACGCCACCAACCGCCTCCGCCAGTTGATCGGCGAAACCGTTTTCCCGTCCAACCCCGAGAACCTCATGCTGGAGCCCGTTCAACTCGCGGTTCCGACCGTCGACGGCGCCGTCGATCTGCAAACCGCGCTCAACGAGCGTCCCGACTACCAGGCCGCGCGCCTCGGTGTTTCCAAAGACCGCGCCAACCGCGCGCTCGCCCGCAATCAACTCCTGCCGCGCCTCGATTTCGTCGGCAGCTACGGCTACAACGGACTCGATCCCGTTTTCCGCGAAGCTCGCGAGCAAGTCGCCGATCGCGAAAACCGCTCCTACGCCGCGGGCGTCGTCGTGAGTGTGCCGCTCACCTTTGCCGAGGGCCGCGGCCGCGCCCGCGCCGCCAAGCTCCGCCTGCGCCAGTCCGAGGAGGATCTCCTTCGTGCCGAGCAGGACATCGCCGTCGAAGTCGCCCGCGCCGCCGGCCAGATCGAGACCGCCGCCAAGCGCGTCGAAGCCAATCTCGCCGCCTACAATCTCGCCAAGCAGGCGCTCGACGCGGAGTTGAAGAAACTGCGCGCCGGCACCAGCAGCACCTTCCTCGTCCTGAATCTGCAGGAAGAGCAGACCTACGCCGACCTCAACTACCAGGCCTCGCTCGCCGACCAGCGTCGCGCGATCGCCGCTTACGAACAAGTGCTCGGCCGCACGCTCAAGACCTACGGACTTTCGGTCGCCGCCCAGTGAGGAAAACGGAGTCCGCGCCCGCCGCGGATTTCGAGTTGCAACGCAGGCCGCGAAACCCACTTTCGATGACCTCCGTCGCCCGGATGGCGGAATTGGCAGACGCAACGGACTCAAAATCCGTCGCCCTCTAAAGGCGTGTGGGTTCGAGACCCTCTCCGGGCACCAATATTATCAGCGCGTTACGATTTGAGGAAAATCCCCCGCCGGGGAAACGCGCGGTCGGCAGGAAAATGCAGATCCGCGCCTCGGCGGTTGAGAAATGCGGCGATTTTCGCGGCGCAATCGCGAACGCAACGGACAACAGTCGGGTGCCGAATCAGCCGCGCCAAAGCTGCTCAGGTCGCGTTACGGCAGCACACTTCGAGGCGGTTGCCGCAGGGGTCCTCGAAAAACACCGCGTAGTAGCCGGGACTGTATTCGGTGCACAGCTCCGGCCCCTCGATGTTGCGCGCGCCCGCGCTCTTCAGAATCGCGCCAAACGCGTCGACCGCTTCGCGGCTGTCGCGCCAGAAGGCGATCCGCGTCTTGTTCGCCACGTGGTCGCGGTCCTCGGTGAGACTGATGCATTCGGGTTTCGGATGATCGCGGACCGCATCGTAGCTGATGTAGTCCTCGCCGACGAAACGCGTCGGAAACCCCAGCGCCGGCAGAATCGCGCCGTAGAACTTATCCGCCTCCGCCAGATCGCGAACGCGCAGGTCAATGTGGTCGAACAAACGCATGCCCACCATTCGCCGAGGTTTGTCCTTCGGGCAAGTCGGGCCCGCTATTCTTCGCCCTCCTACCTCAAATTCTGAAAGCAAACATCCCCGTTCTGCCCACCGCCTGGCGGAGTGGGATATTCACACACGCTATTTACATCCTTTCCGCTCGTGTATTTCATCGTGACACAGAACACATACCGACTCTAGATCCGCGTCCAGCTCGTGGCCTGTTCGCTCGTATGTAAGGTGATGCACCTGAGTAGCCGGACGCTTACGACACCGACAGCATAGATAACCATCTCGTTCTAGAATACGTTTTCTTCGGATTCTCCACTCTTCCGACTCAAGGTAATCTGTGTAACGCGACCACCAGCCTTCGTGATCCCATACATACTTTTTCTTGATGGCATCCGCGTGCACTCGCCGTAATCGATCATACTCTTCGCGGGCTTCCTCGTCCCAATCGACGACAATTCCACCGGACGCGACGAAATCACGAACCAAATCATGCGGAAGCTGCGTTGGCTGAAGTGCTGCTCCGCAATCGGGACACTGCAGCCGATAGTATACTGATCCACTCGGCTTCACGCCCTTTTTTCTCGGGCGTGCATTCTCATGCCGGCAAGGCATCAGCAGCGCCATCTCAGCGCAGAATGTCGGGTAGTGGAACGGATGCCGATTAACGATCATTGCCGGACGCTGAAGATAAGCCATTACGCTGCTCGGCACGAACGTCAGGCAGCCCTTTTCATCACTTGAATTCGTCCGCTTTCTTTTTCTGGTCCTGCAACTCCTTTTGGGTGGCAGGAACTTTCTTCAACAAGGCGATAAGCGCATCGATCTTGTCGGTAGCGATATAGACCTCCGCCTTCACGAACCGATTATCGAAGTCCAACACTAACATAATGACGTCTGTCTGAACTCCTTTTTGCGCAGAAAAGAATGTAAGATCTACTCCAGTATCGTGCCGCTTCGATTCCGTGCGAAAACGACCAAGTTCCTTGGAAATCTCTACTTGGTCCTCCTTTGCCTTCTTGGCCCACTCCTTACTTTTCTCCAGCGCATTGATCAGCGATGGCTGCATATCTGGCGGAATCAGCCCACGCGGAGACATGACGCGCTCGCGAACGTGGACGTAAGCATAGCCTTCCAAGTCTACGTAGACTTCAACTTTCGTCGGGATCCACCGTTTCAACATCTCGTTGTGGATTCTTCCCTCCGCGGCAGCACCTTCCACTGTCCGCGTTTGCGCAAAAGCTGACGAGGCTACGATGATGGTAAGGATCAACAAGGTTGATAGTTTCATATTTCCTTGAGGCTGAAGTTAAAGATGAGCACGCCCCTGCTTGACTACCAGTGGCGTTGGTTCCGGCGCCTAGTTAGCACTATTCAACGCTCGAACTCCTTCCCTCCGGTAGAGATGAGATAAAGTTCCCTTGAATATGGAAACTTCGCAATCTTCCGATCCATGACCAGTTCGGCGAACTTCCCGAACGCGACTGCGCGTCCCAATAAACTGACAGAACCTGTCGTCTCCAAGAGAATACCATCTGCTGATGCAACAAATGGCATATTTGTTCCGGCGCGCCAGTAAAGTATAGTCGCCCCCTCCGGTAGTGCCCCGATCGGCTGAACAACAAAGAGGCCGCAGCACACATAAAACCCAAATCCGAGGAGAAGGAGAATCGCTGACCAGATGGCTAATCGATTCTTCATCGAATCTCCCGCTGGCAATGCGGGCAAACGATCGCCTTGTTATTTACGAGCTCAACACAGAACGGACACTTCCTTCGATTACCGCGACTGAGAGCTACGATCAATACACCAATAGGTCCGAGAAGGAGGCCTAGAAAGAAACCCAAGCCACCTTCGCCCTTGTTGGAGCCGATCATCGCTCCAACGATACCGCATAGAAGCCAGAATATGATGATCATAGAAACCTTTGGCTGACGCTATAGATGAGCCATGCGTGCGCTTGGAATGACTCGTGCGCCACCACGAGGCATGACAAGCATACGCGTTGGCTCTGGCGTCTGGTTAGCCTCTTTGCTGCTTATCATTATTGTTCGCGATCCGGACCACTGCTGTTGCTGCGCCCGCCCGCAACACCTTTGGCAATCGCAAAACCGGAGACACCTGAAAGAATGGGCAAACCCGCTTCAGCCGAGATGGCCTTCGTGAGCAACAGAATCGACAGAATCACAATGATCAAGACAGCCACAAGAACCTGCCCATATGTAGTCCAAAACTCATTTCGGCGCTGAAGGTATTCCGCGTGCGCATCTGTCATGTAGCGTGGAAGATTCGGGCGAATACCGGTTTTCTCCCAGAACTGAAGCATCTCGAACCAAAACGGATGCTCGCGCCAAATGAGCATGCTGCGCTGAAAAAGGTAGCGTCCGAAGTAGACGATGCCTGCAACAACGAGCGCCCCTAGGCCGCCGAAAAGAATGCATATCCAGAATATCTTTGTTTCACTCATATGGGAGAAGTCCGTGCGTTTATTGGCTAACGTCAAAGATGAGCCACGCGTGTGCTTGGCGCGAGCCGTGCCTCAGCACGGATCGTGACAAGCACATGCGTTGGCTCTGGCGCCTGGTTCGGCTTTTTCATCTACGGACTCTTAAAGAGACTTTCAGCATAACTGAGGTGCTCAAAGTCGAGATCATACCAGAAGTCTTCTGGTATGAAACCAACAGCATCTCCCAGACGACCTGCTGTAGCGGCAGATGCCATGACACGGACGAACGATTCGTCGTAAGCTTCCCAATATCGGTCTAGAATGACCCGTCGTGCCGCTCCCGATCGACGAGCAAACGTAAGTGCGAATGATTTCGTGAAGATACCAACTGTCTCAACGCTCTTGATGTGCCACACGAGGCCCTCTTCATCGCGAATCATAACGCGCAAGACCGGCATCCAGCCTCCTTCTCTGAGACGCGTAAATATTACGTGATGCTTACCCTCTTTGTCCGAGACTACGGCCTGAACTGTATCGATATCTTTCACCATAATATTTTGCCGAACAGTGTAATTGGCCTCAACTCAGTTGGTGACTGCACTGCCAATGCCCCTCGACGAGGCAGCACAATAACTTTTGCGACGAAGTGTCGCTGCTGGTGTTGAAGTGGACGAGTAACCAAGCACCGGCAGTCTGCTAAGTTATGGCACTAGCGCCAAGTCCGGCTTTCGGGAAAAAGTCCCGGTTTTGTGTTTTAGTGCGGACGCAACAAAGCCCGGCATGGAGGCCGGGCTTCGGCTGACGAGGGCTCAGACGGGACTCATTACGCACCGAGTCGGGACAGCGTCTGCACCGGATCGAGCCAACGTGCGGACCGGGTCGCGACCGGGTGCGCACCTTGTCGCGACGAGGTGCGGAAGGAGTCGAGCCGAGGTGCGCGTCGAGTCGGGACGGGGTGCGGCTCTTATTTGAAGAAGAGCTGGAGCGTTTCGGCGAGGTAGTGGCGGGCGTTCATCCAGGTGTGGCCGCCTTCGGTGATGAGTTCGGTGTGCTGGATGTTCTTCTCCGTGAGGTAGCCGTTGAAGGCGGTCGCCTGTTTATAAAGAAAATCGCTTTGGCCGACGCCGAGCCAGAGGAGCTTGGTGCGGGCGTTGGTCGTGGCGGCGTCGCCGACGAAGCTCGGGAAATGTTTCTCACAAACCTCGGGCGTGAGGTAGGCGGCGTAGGAACCGATCCACGCGAATTTGTCGGGGTTGTTGAACGCGGTGAAGAGCGACTGGCCGCCGCCTCGCGAGAAGCCGGCGATGGCGCGGTGCTCGCGGTCGGCGATGACGCGGTAGTTGGCCTCGACGTAGGGGATGATGTTGGTGAGCAGTTCGTCGCTGAAGACGCGGTAGGCGGCGGCGACTTCCGGCGAGTCGGGGCGCGGCATGCCCACGTGCATGTTGCCGTAGGGCATCACGACGATCATCGGCACGGCTTTCTTCTGCGCGATGAGGTTATCGAGAATGACGTTGAGGCGGCCGGCGCGGAACCAGGTTTCCTCGGTGTCGGTGGTGCCGCTCACGAGGTAGAACACGGGCAGCTTGTCGGTGCCAGCGCGGTAGCCGGGCGGCGTGTAGATGACGAGCGGGCGCGTGCGGTTGAGGGTCTTCGATTCGTAGAAGGCGTAGGTCAGTTCGCCGCGCGGCACGTCCTGCAGGTGATGGAGGCCGGGCGTGTCGCCGGGGATGTCCACGAGGCTGGCCTTGAAACCTTCGTTGGGAAAGATGTCGGGGTTGACCGGATCGGCCACGCCCACGCCATCCACCACGAAATTGTAGGGATAGAGGTTGGGCTCGACCGGGCCGACGGTGATGGACCACAAGCCGGACTCGTCCTTTTGCATCGGCTGATTGCTCCGGAGGAATTGGCCGCTGAGTTCGACCTTCTGCGCCTGCGGCGCGCGGAAGCGGAACGTGACCGTGCGGTCGGCATGCACCTCGGGCGACGGCGGCGGCGGGGTGCGGGTGGCAGGTTGGGCGAAAGCGGTCGCGGCGAGAAGCAGCAGCGAGAACGCAAACGTGAGAGGCGCGAGGGAGTTTTTCATTGGGGGTTTAGGTTTTTAGTTTTAACCGCGAATGCTTCGCCTGGGCGAGAGGCTGGTTTGGGTTTTTGGTTTTGACCACGAATGCTTCGCCTAACGGCTTCGCTTAAAGATGCCCTTCGCCTGATCGGCTTCGGTGTTGGGTCGGAGGCGCGGCTGATCGCCGCGGGGAAGGTTTGTTTCCACGGTCGACGATCAGTCGACCCCTTGAACCTATTGCGGAGTCGATCAGACGGAGCGGATTCCAAAGCGTAGCCGGTAGGCGAAGCTTTCGCGGTTAAAGATCTCGGTTTTATTTTTGAACCACGAATGCTTCGCCTAACGGCTGCGCTTAAAGGTGCCCTTCGCCTGATCGGCTCCGGTGTTGGGTCGGAGGCGCGG